>Ga0066903_100000901_pt1 | contig 20366 bp, 26 predicted proteins | sample PanSoiMetaGPlot1_FD_67491 | JGI IMG/M metagenome (GOLD analysis project Ga0066903, IMG submission 67491) | Tropical forest soil microbial communities from Panama analyzed to predict greenhouse gas emissions - Panama Soil - Plot 1 (version 2) | ecosystem: Environmental > Terrestrial > Soil >... | reverse complement strand
GGGGGGCACTCAATGATGAAGGCGAAGGAATTAGAAGATCCCGCGAGTTGCTTCAATCGGGCGCGGCCGGATGAATTGATGTTTGTCTTACTCGCCCGCGATCGGGTGGCGCCGCTTGCCATCCGTTTTTGGTGTAAAGAGCGGATCCGGCTTGGTTGGAATCAGGAGTACGATCTGCAAATCGCGGAGGCATGGGCTCTCGCCGATGCGATCGAGAGCGAACAGGTATTCAGCGCGAGGCAACATGAGCACGCAAAAGGTAAACGAGGAGCTCCTCAAAGAGCGTAAGATTCTGCGGCGGGTGCCGTGTGATGACGGCGTGGGCTATGAGCTCACGCTCGAATGCGGGCACGAGATTTGGATGGCGATCGATTACCAGGGCGAACGCATCCCATGCGGCGCCTGCTTGAATCAATTGGTCGAGCAATGCCGGCAGGTGCAGGCCTCACAGGGCCAGCGGTGAGCGTATGTCGCAGTTTCTCTCGATTCAGACGGGCGGCGATAAAGAGCTCTTGAAAAACATCGCGCTCCTCGGCCGCTACTTTCCAGAGTTTCTCGCCGACGCGAACCGCGAAACCGCCGAGAACGTCAAGGCCAACGCGCAGCGCAACCTCAAAGACATCGATGCGTACGATACCGGCACGCTCTACAATTCGGTTGCGGTTGCCGAGGCTCGCAACGGGTTGATTATGGCGGTGGGCACGGCAGCCGCGCACGGGCCGTTTATCGAGTTTGGGACGCGGCCGCATTTTCCGCCTGTGTCGGCTATCGCGGCGTGGTGCAAGCGGAAAGGGATTCCGATCACGGCCGCTTTCCCGATCGCCAGGGCGATTGCTCGCCGCGGGTTGCCGGAGCGGCCGTGGTTGTATCCGGCACTCCTCGCCGAGCGGCCGAATTATGCGCAGCGCATCCAGTTAGCGGTGGCGGCGGGTTTCTCGCGGCTCTTCCGAGGCTCGGGTTAAAACTCTCGCTTGTCGGAGAATTTGGGTTTCTTGTTGGGGAGTCCGTCGCGATCGAGATCGCCCGAGTTTTTCAGGTTTTGCTCCATGCGGCGAAGATCGGCATTCGACTTGTCGAGATAGTCCGTGCCGGTTTTTACGACGATCACGGCCGCGATCACGGCGACTAGAAACACGAGTATAAACTGAGCCTGCTTTGACATCTCCTCGAATAGACGCGGCGCCGGCGGCCGATCGCTACGGCCGAGGGGTTACCAGGGTGATAGGATCGCGTGTTAAATGGGTGAAGGAATGATCGAGCTACGAATTATCTCAGTGCCTACCGATAGCCCACACATGCGGGCGATTGTGAGCTCGCGGCCGATCGAGGGCACCAAGGCGGGATACTATTTCCGCTTGGCATGCGGACATGAAGTCTCGGGATTCGGCGATCGCGAGAGGCTCGAAAAAACGGGGGTGTGGTGCCTCGCGTGTGCCGAAGAGGACGCGGCGCGGAAAGCGAGAGATAACTGATGCCACGCGATCCGTTCCGATGTCTCGATGATCCAGATCCGGAGCCGGTGAAGCCTGCAGGACCTCCAGCGGCGGCGATCGTCCGCGATCCGTCTCTTGCGGAGTTTGCACCCGCCCGATCGACGCTCCGGGTGAATGGCGAGTTTCTCGTGCATTTCAGACGCTACCGGCCGGGGCCGGTGCGGCGGTTTCTAACGTGGCTCGTCCTCGGTTGGACGTGGGAAAGATTCGATGGATGAAAATTTGCAGATTTCCTCTATCGCCGATACGGCCGATATGTCGATCGGTGAGGCGTGGTTTGCATGGTGGGAGGGCTTGCAGCGTGTGGCGCTCTCCGGGCCTACGCCGCTCTCTCCGGGCTTGTTGCCATCACTCCTAAGGCTCACGCGATTGGCATTTTATGCGGGCGAAGGGCACGCGATCGCCGCATTCACTAGGAGCCGTTGCGAATCCGATGAAGCACTCGCGGCGCTCATGCTGCGAGTAGTGGACGAGTTGGCTAAATTCCACCAAGATCCGATGAAACCGTAGCGCGGCTCCGGGGATAAACACAAGAGTGCCGGCGCCGGCATTTCACCCCTAAACTGCCAGGTACTTCACCCCTCCAAATTTCTCTGTAATCCGAGGTGCGTCTATGCTTCCGCTCTCCGGTGTGCAAACCGGGATCTATAACGCTCTGATTCCGGCTCTCGATCCGGTTCCGGTGCTCGATCAGGTGGGTCCGAACCAAACCTTTCCCTACCTCACGATGGGCGAGTCGATCGTGGTTGAGGATGACACTCTCGACAAGCAGGGCGTGAATATCGAGTTTACGGTGCATGTGTGGTCACGCCAGCGGGGCGCTCAGGAGATCCAGGATCTCATGGCGCAAGCCAAAGACGCGCTGCACGATCAGCGTTTACCGGCCGTGGGGTTTCAGTGGGTCGCAACGAAGTTGATCTACGGCCAGACGTTGCGCGATGTGGACGGGCAGACTCGCCACGGCATCTTGCGTTTTCGGGTGCTCACGTTCGAAGCGCCGGCGACGCCTCCACCTCCTCCACCTCCTCCGCAGTTATCCGGCACAGTTGATACGGCGGGCGGCATGGCGGTTGTGTGGGCCTCGGGCGACAAGTTCACGGCCGAGGTGGTGGGAAAGACCATCACGATCGCGGGCGCCGATTACTCGATTTTTCAATTCATCTCGGATGTGCAGGTGTTAGTTGATCCGAGTCCACCCGAGGCGAGCGGCTCGGCGTTTCTCATTCTGCTTTAGTCCTCTCCTCAACTCTCAACTCCAACAACAAAGAAAGGTCAAACCAATGGCAAAGTTTACCGGCAAGGGTGCCAAGTTTCTCATCAAGGGTAGCGGCGCTACTCCCACTTACAAGGAAGTAGGCCAAGTACAGGCGATCGGCGATATCTCGGTAACCGCGGATGAGGTGGAAGTTACTACCTTGGACGCGGGCGACTACCGCGATTACATCCAAGGCTTCAAAGATCCGGGCGAGTGCGAGCTCACCGTGGTGTTTGATCCGGCTCTCCCCGATCAGGGTATCGATCCTGATGGCTTGATCGGCCTCTTTACTTCGGGCGAGGTTCGGGATTGCGCGATCCGGTGGAATAGTTCGGATACGGGCGGCGAGGCCTTCGGCACGTTCCAAGCGTTCATTCGCGACATGACGTACAACGCTCTCAACGCGGATGATCCGCAGATCATTACGCCTCTCTTCCGGCTCAAAACGCCGATCACGCTCGTAGATACGCTACCCGCGGGCACGCTCGATGCTCCGGCCGAGCAGACGGCGGCGCAACTACAGGCGGCGGCGGCGAAGGCGGCGAAGGATGCGATCGCAGCGAAGGCCGCGGCGGATAAGGCAGCACAGGCGGCGGCGGATAAGGCCGCGGCGGCGACGGCTGCGGATGCTGCTAAGAAAGCGGCGGAAGCGGCGGCGGCGCAAAAACTCGCTGCCGATTGCGCTCAACTGCAAGCGGCCGCAGCGGCGTATCAACAACCGCAAGCGGGCGCGTAATCGATTAGGGCAACGAGGCGAAAACCATGCCAGAAACCAACATAATCAACGCTTCGGCGCCAGTCACTCTCATGGGCAAGCAATACCACTTGCGGTATCTTGCCCATGCCTTCATCACTTACGCGGAGGAGTGCAAGAGCGATCTCCTCCGCGATATCCGGCAATTCGAAGGTATGCAGATCAATAGCGACACTTTCGATTCGGCCAAACTCTTTTCGAAAACCCGTGATGTGCTTTGGGCCGGGTTGATCGATGAGCAACCGGAGCTCACGCGGGCGCAAGTGGCGCGGCTTTTCGGATTCGGCGATCTCATGGCGGTGATGCAGGCGGTAACGGAGGCGATCTGGCTCACCGTGCCGAAAGCCGATCGCCCTACGCTACCGCCGAACGTACGAGCGATCGGCGGTTCACAGTTGATCAATGGGCTCGAATCTGGTGCAGGCTTCGGGACGGTTGCGGAGTCACCGCGGCCGAGTTCCGACGCCTAACCCTACGCGAGATCGGTTACCTCACTGACGCCTTAGCAGCTCGCAAGCATCGCCACGATTGGGAGACTGCCCGGATCGTGGCGATGCTCGCGGCGCTCAATTCGAAGCGCCTCAAATACGATCCGGTGCGCTACATGGCGAATCGCGAAGAAATGGAACGGCGGGCCGCGGCCGAGCGTGCGGCGAGGCCTCCTATGACAGGAGAGCAGATCCTCGATCGGTTCCGGGCTTTGGGCGTTCCGATCATTGACAAGCGTGTGAAACCAAGCGGTGCAATCCAATGAGCTCTTTTGCCGGTAGCGGAATTTCACTCGGTACGTTGTGGGTCACCATCGCTGCGTCTGTAGATGAGGCGATCAGCCAGTTTCAGAAATTCGGCGAGCAAACCTCCAAGATCATCGATGAGCAAAAAAAGAAGTGGGAGGATCTCGCCGACGTAGGTAAGAATCTCCAGGGGATCGGCGCGGCGCTCTCGGTGGGCGTGACGGCGCCGCTTGTCGGCCTCGCCGCGGCTTCGGTCAAGGCCGCGGCCTCGATGGATTCGCTACGGCTCGGATTGCAGGCCGTAGAGGGTGGGGCCGAGGCGGCGGGCAAGGCGCTCGATGATCTGAAAGAGATCGCCAAGCTACCGGGCCTCAACCTCAAAGAAGCAACCGAGGGCTACATCCGCTTGCGTGCGGTGGGCACGAGCGCCGAGGACGCCAAAAAGCAACTAAGCGCCTTCGGCAACGCGCTCGCGACGGTGGGCAAGGGCTCGGCCGATCTCAACGGCGTAATCACGCAATTGGTGCAGATGTCGGCGAAAACCAAGGTGGTCGCCGAGGATCTGAAGCCGGTAATGGAGCGTGTGCCGCAGGTTGCCAAGATCCTGCAGGAAGCGTACGGCACGATTGATACCGAGCAACTGCAGAAAGCCGGAAAGACCACACAGGAAGTTATTAACACCATCATTGCCGGGCTACAGAAACTGCCGCCCGTCTCTGGAGGCCTCGCCAATAGCTTCGAGAATTTGGGCGACTCGATCGATCAGACGCTCTCCAAGATCGGCGATGTATTGAAGCCGGTAGTTATCAAGATCCTCGATGTCATCAATGGCCTGATCGACAAACTGCAAGGCCTGATTCAGTGGTTTGCCGGGTTGCCGCAACCGGCTCAGACTGCAGCGATCGCGATCGCCGCGGTTGCGGCGGCAGCCGGGCCGTTGATCGTCATCCTCGGGACTCTGCTAACGAGCGTAGGGCAGATCACGGGCGCGATCGGATTGCTTACGGCGGCGATCGGCTCAGAGGGCCTCGTTGCGGCGCTCGCCGCGGCCGGGCCGCTTGCGATCGCATTCGGGGCGGCGATCGCGGCGTGGGAGATCGCGCAAGAGTGGCAGGCTCTCCAGAAATTCAATGCCGAGATGGCGATTCTGGAAGCTTCGCTCAACAACGGCGGCAAGGCCACGGCCGCACAGGCAACCGAGATTGCGCTGTTACAGCACATGCTCGATCAGGCGGGCGTGGCCTATGACAACAACGCCACGAGTGCCGCTCAACTCATCACCAAACTGAGGGATTTGGTTAAGCAGCACAAAGAGCTCACGGCCGGGATCGTAACTGTTATCGATCCTCTGCAGGCTCAACAAAAGCTCCTCAACGATACGGCGAAAGCGGCCGAGGATCTCGGCATACAACTCAAAGAAAAACTCACTAAGGCCGTAACGGATGCCGCGGCGAAAGTGGAGCTATTCCGGCAAGCGGTTGCGGCCGGTGTGCGGCCTCCCGAGGATTTGGCGGCGGCGATCAACCAACTCACGATTGCGCAAGCGAATCTGGCACGCGGCGATAAGGATCTCGCCGACGCCCGAAAAAAGGCCGCAGACGACGCGAAGAAAGCGGCCGATCAGCGGCAGAAAGATTACGAGGCCGAAGTAAAAGCCGAAAACGAGCTTTTCACAGCACGGGCGAAGGTCGCGAAAGGGGAAGAGGATCAGATCAAGATCGGTCAGGCCTACGGCAAGGCACAGGCGAAACTTAACGAGGAGCTACAGAAACTCGCCACTAACGCGGCCAATTTCTCAAACCTGATCGCTCCGATTCCGGGCGAGTTGAATCCGGTTGTCAACGCGCTCGATGAGCTCGCTAAGTTATTCCCGAAAGCGGCGCCTCCTCCCGAAACACTCAACCGGATCGAGCAATACCGGGCGGATCTGGCGGCTCTCGGCCTCGTATACCACGACGTAAACAAAGAGGCCGACGATGCAATCGAGCGCTACAACCGCATGGTGCAGGCGCAAAAGGACGGCATCGGCACGGCCGAGCAAGTGGAAGAGGCTAACCTCGCCATGTGGGAGGCCCTGCAGGCCGAGGCGATCGCTACCGAGGGCGTGTACAACGAAGTATTCGCCAAGGAAATCGAGGCGGCAAAGCAGGCGCTCGATCAGATCCGCGGCGCCACGGCCGCACACCACAAGCAGACACAGAGCATGTGGCAGCAATGGGGCCGACAGATTCAGCAGACCATCGGCAACTTTGCGAGTGACATCTTCAAGCGGCTTTTCGAGGGCGACGATACCAACGCGCAGTTAGACAAGCAGGCCGCGGATCTACAGAAATCCCTCTCCGATCGAGCCGCGGAGTACGCCAAATCCGAGGCCGACATCGCGCAAAAGCAGGCGGATGCCGCGGCTACGTATCAGGCCGATCTCGATGCAGAAAACGCGGCCTACGAAAAGTCACTCGCCGACAAGCAGGCCGACTTCGACAAGTTTGCCGCGGACAACAATGCAGCACAGGCGAAACTCGATGCCGACTATCAGGACGAGCTCGCCAAGACCACCAAGGACTATGAGGATTCGCTCGCCGACAAGCAGGCCGATTACGACAAATACGCGGCGGACGCGATCCAGAAAGAGGCCGACAAAGAGAAAGATCTCGCCCAAAACTACGCCGACGATCGCAAGGCGTTACAGGATTCGCTCGATAAAGAGACGCTGGACTATGACCGATTCGTTTCGGACACAACCGATAAGATCGCCGAGATCCGCCGATCAAGCCAGGAGGATCTCGATAAGGATCTCCGTAACCTCCAGCAATCCTTGGATGACAAGCGGCAAGAGTATGCCGACTATGTAGACGATGCAAACCGCTCGCTCTCGCGGATCGGCGAGGATCATGCCGATAACATCGAGCAGGAAACCAAGGACACTCAGCAGAACATTGACGAACGGACGAAGGACTACAAGCGCTACCTCGCCGACACCACCACGCAGTTACAGAAGATCCGCAAAAAACACGGTGGCGTCTACTCGCAGGAAGAGGCCGACTTACAGCAATCGCTCGATCGGCAAACCGAGGACTATAACGATTACGTTGCCGAGCAGCAAGGCAACCTGAAGGACTTTGTAACCGCCGAGCAAAAGAAACAACAGCAAGAGGAGGAGGATCTTAAAACCTCGCTCGAACGGCGGGCACGCGATCAGGCCGAGTACGAGACGCAGATACAGACGCAACGGGCCGAGACGGTTGCGCAGCACGCCGAGGATCAGACGCGGGAGATCGCCGATCAACAGCAGGCGCTCGCCAGGAAAACAGAGGATTTCGATAAGTTTCAGGCCGATATCGCGGGCAAGCAGGCCGCGGCCGATCAACAGTACCAGGATGATCTCGATCAGAGCCGGGCGGATCTGCAGCAAAACCTTGCCGATAAAAAATCCGATCTCGATCAGTTCAATACCGATGCCAAGACCAAATACGACGAGGATGTGGCGAACCTCAAAGCGAACTATGGCGAGGATAAGGGCAACTTAGAGCAAGAGCTAAAAGACAAGATCGCCGACTTACAGCAATTCAACAGCGATGCCAAGCAGAAACACGATGAAAACCTAGCGAATATCAAATCCACTTACGACGATTCCACCGCGGATCTGATTCAATCGCACAAGGATCAACTCGCCGAATACGATCAGTTCATTTCGGACACTAACGCCAAGTTAGAAGAGATCCGGCAAGCACACAAAACGCTTTGGGGCGATATCGCGGGCTTTGGTGTGTCGGCGCTCGAATCGATTGGCGCCGCATTGGTCACTCTGGCGGCTTCCGAGGCCGTAAAGAAACTCGGGCAGATCCTCGATATCGGAGGCGCCGCGGCTTCTACGGCGGGCAGTGTGGCGAGCGGGGCGGGCAGTGCGGGCGGCGGGGCGGCTAGTGGTGTGGGCGGCGCTGTAGCGGGCGGGCTTACTGGATGGCTCGGCGCGATTGGCTCGATCGGCTCGATGATCTCGGGCTTTATCGGCAACTTCCAACAAGCGGAAACCAATAAAACGCTCGATAAGGTTGTGCTCCACACGTTGCAAACCGCGAATGACATGGCGAATCTTCGGCGGGACGAGTGGGATCGGTGGGGCGGTTGGCAGTTGATCAAGGACGACATAATCAACCGGCTCAACACGATCATGGATAACTCGAATCTCTCGGTTCTGAAATTCGATGACATGATCCGGCCGCTTCAGGCGATCTCGGATGCTTCGCAATGGGCCGCGGCCTCGCTCGATCGAATGGCGGGCGGCGCCGACGATGACGGCTCCGAGTCACTACTCGGGCGGATACAGTCCGAGCTCATCCACGCTAACGCCGATCTTGATGCGCTCGTACTGCAGACGGGCTATCAGCGTGTGTTCAGCGTGAATCTGTATGGCACAGATCCGACAGCCGTATCGGCGCGGCTCGGCCAACAATTGCGGCTTCAGGGAGCACAGGCATGAGAGTAAGGGCCTACATTGACGGTACGGATATTTCCGGCGCGGTCCTTGTCGATGGCCTCACCATCACACAGGATTCCACCGAAGCGGTAAGTACCGCGAACGTCTCGTTTGTTCAAAAGTACGGCGATGCCCGTTACGATCAGGCCGAGTACGATCACGCGAGCTATCGCTATACGTGGAACGCGCAAGAGTGGGCGCAGATCGAGTTAGTCGATCAGGATACCTCGCAGATCCTCTTTGCCGGGTTTGTGATGTCCGTACAGCGATCGCAGGAAGGGCCGCACATCCGCGTGCAAATGGATGCTTCCGATTGGGGGATCTTATTCGAGCGGGCCGTAATGACGCAGGTATGGCCTCCGAATACGCTCGATAGCACGATCATTTCCGATTGCCTCCGCATGGTGCCGAATCTCTCGGCCGGAACGATCGTAACGATGATCGGCGATCTCGGCGAGATCAGCGTGAAGGATCAGCGGGTACGAGACGTGCTCGATTACATCTGCACGCTCACCGGGGGCGAGTGGAATGTAAGTTACGACGGCAAACTGAATTATTACCGCACGGGCTCGATCGTCGCTCCGTTCGATCTCTGCGATCGGCCGGAGCCGGATGAAAACGACGTTCAATATCAGTTAGAAGACTACCAATCGGATTTCTCACAGGCTGCGAACCGTATCCTCGTGCTCGGGGCGCTCGATGATATCTCCGAGGTGCGCGAAACGGCCGAGGATCTTTCGAGCCAACGCCAGTACGGCGTGCTCTCGGCAACGGTAGTGCAGCGGGATATCTTCGATCCCGCAACCGCTCAATTGTGGGCACAGAGCGAGATCGCGAGGCGGGCGTGGCCTCAACTCAGTGTCAAAGTCGCGATCTTTGTGCCGGGCCTCACTCGCGGCATGACGGTGCTTATCGAGTCGATCAAGTACGGCCTCTCGGCTACGCTGATCCTCCGGCAACTCACGATTACGATCGTGGCGCCGGATCGCGATCGGCCGGTGCAGGCCGGGCACGTATTGAGGTATCAGGCCTCGCTCGGGCCTCGCACGCCGGATCTCGTGTACACGCTCCGGCGGATGCAGCGCGAATCGCCCGAGTCCACTTTCGCTCCGGTTGCCAACATTCCGCCCGGCTCGATCACGGCCGAGGATTTCGCGAGCTCGATCGAGCCGGTGCATGTGGTGGATGTGCTCCCGCCGCTTCCTGATCCCGATTACTCGGATACCGCGATCGCCTTGCAGACTTCCGATCGCAAGCTCTACCGGCGAACGGGAAACACTTGGACCGCGTACGTCAGTGCGGCCGACATCGAAGGGCAATTACAGACTCCGCAATTTGCGCCGGGCTCGATCACGAGTACGATTCTCGCCGATGGCTCGGTGGTAACGGCCAAGATACCGGCCGGTGCGATCACGGCTCCGCAACTCGCGGCCTCCTCGGTGACGGCAAACGCGATCGCGGCCAATGCAGTCTATGCGCAAGCGATTCAAGCCAATGCGGTAACAGCACAGGCGATCGCGGCCAACGCGATCACCGCGGGCAAGATCGCGGCTCTCGCAGTGACGGCGGGCACGATCGCATCCAATGCGGTGATCGCGGGCACGATCGCGGCCGGTGCAGTTCGGGCGGGCGCTCTCGATGTAGGCGCGGTAACGGCCGGAACCATCGCGGCCGGTGCGATCCGGGCTCAAGATGCGGTCTTTGTGACAGGCGCGATTCAGAGCGCCGACATTCAGAGTTTGAGCGGCGATAAGATCATCGCCCACACCATCACCGCGGATAAGCTATCCGCCGTTGAGTTGGCGATCGGGTACGGCGGCGACAAGCCGGGCCGTATCGGCGTGTATGCTCCTCCGGCGCCGGGGCAACCGACGTTGTTTGCCTTGATTGGCGATATGACCGCGGCGGGCGTCTCCGGCCTCTTCGGGATTTGGGCTCGGGTTGCGGCCTTCGGCGGTACGGGCTATCAGGATTCGAAATTCTATACGGATGTCAACGGCAACGTCTTTTTGCGAAACGTGTCTTTCACCATCACGGCCGCGGACAATAGCACGATCGTCACGAGTCCTACGACGTTTGACGCATCCTATGCGAATGCTCTCGCTCTGACGATCACCAAACCGGCCGACTCGCAAACCGCATTCGTTTCTCGCGGCATGGTGGTACGCAATTCGAGCGGTAGTACGATCGGCGCATTGGTGCGGAGTCCGAGCGATGCGTCTACCGAGCTCACGCTCTACTCGGCCGGGCTTACCCGTACGGTGTTTCTGGAGGGCTCTACGGGTAACGCATCCCTTGCGGCGATCAATGCGGCCTCGGTTGCTGCAAGCGGCGGTTACACAGGCGGCGCCTTCAAGGGCAGTAGCGTTGACGTTGGATCGGGCGATTGCAAGGCCGGAGTGTTTAAGTCTGGAGCCGCGAGCGGAGTTACTCATAACTATGCGTTCCGGTACAACGGCAACGCCATCCTCGATCTCTATGAAGATGGCGTCAATCGAGGGCCGCGGCAACTAGTTTTTGTAGGTGGAATCTGTACAGGTTGGATCTAAGTTACTAACTGAGGTTACTTTATGAACGTAGAACACAAACTCTCGCCCACAGTGGCGACTTATGCAAGACGCGCAGTAGAGCAGATGAACGAGGCGCGGAAAGACTACTTGGCTTTTATGGGTCAAGCCAAAGAGGCCGAGCTCCGGGCCGAGATGATCCGCTCGGCGCTCGCTCAACAATTGGCGATCGTCCAAGCGGCCGAGGGATTGCCTACGCCGCTCGGCCAGGGCTACCAACTCTCGGCCGATGGCACGAAACTGATCGGAGAGATCGCCGATCCCGAGCCGGAGCCGGAGGCCTCGGCCAACGGAGCAAAGCATGTCTGATGCTCCCAAAGTTCCGGCTTTGGTCCCGTTCCGGTTGCCTCGGGTGGGTGTGCAGGCACTACCGGCCGGTTGGCCTCCCGATGTGGCGCCGAATGAGATCATTTACGCCTCGCAGATCAACCGTATCCGCGATTCGGTGGCGCTATGGCCGGGCGATGTGGATGCACAGAATCATCACCTCCGTAACGTCATCCTCGACAATCCGCAAGGCGTGATGGTAGATCCCACCACGGCCGCGGGCGATATCGTGGTGCGCGGCGCCGCGGCGATCGCGGCTCTGCCGGTGGGCACGGCCGGGCAAGTACTGACGGCCGATCCGGCTCTCGGCGGCAAACTCAAATGGGCTACTCCGGTCGGTCAGGTGGCGAGCGTATTCGGCCGCACGGGCGCCGTTGTACCGGCCGCGGGCGACTACACGGCCGCTCAAGTGACGGGCGCGGTTGACCAGGGCGGCAGCTATGCGAATCCCGCGTGGATTACGGCTCTAGGTTGGTCTAAGATCACCGGGGCGCCTGCTACCTTCCCTCCGGCCGCTCACACGCATGACGCCTCTGAGATCGTCAGCGGGCGTATGGCCTCAGCACGCCTCGGCACGGGGATCGCCGACGCAACTGTATACCTCCGCGGTGATGGGGTGTGGGCGGCTCCGGCCGGTGGTGGCGGCGGCGGCGCCGTCTCCAGTGTGTTCGGCCGGGCGGGCGCGGTGATCGCGCAATCGGGCGACTACACGGCCGACATGGTAACGGGCGCGGTTGTAAACCGGACCTCCGTTCGCGGCGATCTCTTGGTGCGTACGGCCGCGGGCACGATCGAGCGGCTTCCGGCCGGTGGAGACGGTCAGGTGCTCATGGCGGATTCATCCCAAGCGGCCGGGCTCTCCTACGGAACCGTCTCGGGTACGTGGATTGATCCCACCACTACCCGCGGCGATTTGATGGTGAGGAGCTCGGTAGCGATTACGCGGTTGCCGGTGGGCGGTGATGGGCAGGTGCTCACGGCCTCGGCCGCGGCGGCTCTCGGCGTGGCGTGGGCGAATCCTACGGGCGGCGGCGGCAATGTGGCGAGCGTGTTCGGTCGCCAGGGCGCGGTTGTGGCAACGGCGGGTGACTATACCGCGGCGCAAGTGTTGCACGCGGTAAACGATCAGACCGTGTACAACGATCCTGCATGGATCGGCTCGCTCGCATGGTCAAAGATTTCGAGTGCTCCGGGCTTTCTCGTTGATCCGCTCACCACGAAGGGCGACATCGTTGCGCGAACGGCCTCGGGCTCGGCTCGGGTAGCGGTGGGTTCCGATAGTCAGGTGCTTACGGCGGATTCGAGCTCGCCTTCGGGTGTCTCGTGGAAAACCGCGGCGAGCGGCGGCACTCCCGCGGCGCCTCCGGGTAGCGTGCAATTCAACAATCAGGGGCTCTTTGGCGGATCGGCTAACTTGACATGGGACAACGCCAACGGGCGGCTCGGAATCGGGCCGGTGGGCGCGGGCTCGCGGCTATATGTTAGCGGTGGCGTGGCGATCGTTTCCAATGACGCTGATGCTTTGGCAAATAATATCGGCAATGCGCAATTGTCGCTTCGCGGACAGACCGATACGAATAAAAATCTCTGGATCGGCATCGACACGACTAACAACGTAGGAGTGATACAGGCGGGTATTGCTGGTACTAGCTGGAATAACCTTTCGCTCTGTCCAGCGGGCGGCGGCGTGGGCATGGGCGGCGTTATCAACCCTAGTTACCCGCTACAGGTGAGAATTACGGCGAACCACAATATCGCTTTTTCTTCCGATAGCGGCCGTAGCACAATCCTAGCAATCGATGACTCGTTGGGTAACCTTCAGCCATTCGAATATCTGGCGAATCCTCATTACTTTGCGGGCGGGTCGGTAGGAATCGGGATTTCGAGTCCCCAGGCTCCATTGCATATCGGCCTTACAACCGCACAATGGGCAACGGCGATTTTGGCTACTGGTACTCCAGATACGAATTTTCAATTCAAGGTAGTCAACGGTGCAGGTGGTGGGCCGAATGCCGAGCAAGTCATAATCGGCCTGTATTACACGGCTACCTACAATTGCGGCATTCGATTCATGCGTGGCGGTGGTGGTAGTGACGGCTGGATGAAATTCGATACGCAGGGCACCGAGCGTATGCGGATTTCGCAAGATACGGGCAACGTCGTCATCAATGACACGGGCGGGCCGCACAAACTAAGCGTCAACGGGGGGGTTTATGCTTCACAAGGCGTATTCATTAATCCGGGTGATCCCACCAATGTAATCAACGGGGCGCCGTGGTACGGCATAGGGGCGCCGAATAACGGTTACGGTATCCAACTCGCGGGATGGGCTGGAGTTAGCATTGTTTCCTCCGGTGGGTCAGTGGTACTTAATCAAGCCGGTAGGTTGTTATGTAACGGCTTTGTCGTTCCTACTGTTCAGGTGCAACAAGCGAATACCCAAGCACAACGCCCGTTGAATACCGTTTTCCAAAACAATACCGGGCGTCCCATGTTTGTAGTGGTAACCGTAGGCATGGTCGCGGGTGCAGGTAATAGCGCAAACGCTCAGTCAGACGGTGCGAATCCACCGACTACATACGTATCCGGTGTGACGGCGGGCGGATCTATGACTTTTTGGGTGCCTCCGGGTAACTTCTACCGCGTGATTACAGCGGGCACGGTTAGTTGGGGTATGTGGGTTGAATGGTTCTAACGAAAGGATAAAGTAAATGGCACTTACTCAAGTACAATCTGCGGCGCTCATGGGCGATGTGGAGTTTCACGGGCGCATCAAGGTGTGCGTGGTGCAGTACTCCGATTCGATCGGCATTCAAACGACTCCGGTATCGACTCGGCAAAAACTGGTGCAATGGTCTTTCGCTGTTCAGGTAACGCCCGATAGCATCGCAACCGGGCTGCAACCGTTTGTAGTGAAGGACTCGAAAGTACAGGATGCGGGTGTGGATGAAGACGGGCACTCGCTTGTCAGTGATGCGGATTTGCAGACCGCAGTGGAAACGGTGGTGAATAAACAAAACTCTTAACAACCGGGCGAACGAAGCGAGCCGGGCGATCCGCTCGGCTCGCTCGATTCGCTCTATCGCTTTTGAAAGTCGATCTCCTCCAGGTTCCCCTCCGCAAACTCCGCGTTAATTCCTTTCTGCGTACCGCCGAGTCTTCCGATCTGTTTCCTTCGCTCGGCGCTCAGTTTCTCCGCTCGGGCCTTTCCTCCCTTTAATCCTGCTTGCCTCGCTCGCTCGCTACGCTCTTCCGGCGTGAGTTTCTGGGCGCTCTTTCTGCCGATCGTCCGAGCGTGCTCTCGCAACGCCTCGGGCGAGAGTGCGGCCGCTCGGCCCTCACCACCGCTACGAGCTCTCTCTTGACGATGCTCCGGCGACATGACTTTGCCGGCCAGGCGGCCGAGAGCCGCCGCCGCGGCTCGTCTTTCCGCCTCGGTCGCCTCGGTCGAAGAGAGTTTGGCGCCGTGCTTGGATCCCTTGTTCATACTTTCAGGTTCGCAGCACGATAGCTAGCTAGTCAAGCAAGCGGGGTGAAACGAGCGATCATCGGCATTTCACCCCCTCGCGATTGACGTAAGCACGTAAGACAAGTAAACTTGAAAATGTGAGCAGCGAACAAAAGCAGCCACAAAAGAAAAAAAGGAAAAACAAACAATGATCCGCAGAATGACAAACACGACGAACCGCAACGAGGCCGGGCTCTCCGAGTCGCAACTGATGGCGATCGCACCTTCGGTTTTCGCTAATGAGCCGTGGCACAAGATGAGCGATCGCTACGCTTTCATCCCCACGATCGATGTAGTGCGCAAGCTACAGAGCGAGGGATTTGTGCCGGTATCGGCGATCCAGGGCCGTACGCGCACCGAGGGCAAGGGCGAGTACACCCGTCATCAGATCCGGTTCCGCGATCGCCGCAACGATGGCCTGATGACTCGTCAACTCGGACAGGTGAGCGCCGAGATCCTGATCACCAACGCGCATGACGGCGCTAGCGCCTACAAGGTGGAAGCTGCGCTCTTTCGCTTGATTTGCCTCAACGGCATGGTGGTTTCCGATGGCACGATCGCGCCGATCAACGTACGCCACACGGGCGATGCCGGCGCGGTGATCGATGCAACGTACGAAGTGATCGAGGAAATGCCGAAGGCTCTCGGTCAGGTGGAAGCATGGCAACGGCTCCAACTCTCGGCTCCGCAACGTGCGGCCTACGCCTCCGCGGCTCTCGGTCTCCGCTACGAGGAAAACGAGGCGCCGATCGATGCGGCACGCCTATTGCAGCCGGCGCGCTCGGCCGATTCCGGCGACTCGCTCTGGCAGACGTTCAACGTCGTCCAGGAACACTTGACGCAGGGCGGTGATCGCGGACGCTCCACCACGGGGCGTCGTCTCCGCACTCGGCCGGTAACCGGGATCAGCGAGAATACCCGGCTCAACAAGGCGCTCTGGCAACTCACTGCCAAGATGCAAGAGCTCGCAGAGTAGCGAGCCGGGGCGGGCGGGCTCTCGGGCTCGCTCGCCTCTTCCACCCCATCGCGGTATACGCAAGCACGTTAGTCAAGTAAAATAGAAATATGAACAACGCAGCAATCGCTCCCGACACCATCACCGAGGCCGCGGCCTCCCTCCAGATTCCGGCCGAGGAGATCTCCGGTCTCGTGGAACGCTACCGGATCGTAGTCCAGTATGATCCCCCGCCGATTCCGACGTGGCGCAAGTTTGCCTATTGCGCAACCGCTCTCGATCTGGAGATTTCCTCCGAGCACGGGGCGACTCCGGCCGAGGCGATTGCCGATCTGATCGAACGGATCGGCGAGCCGGAGGGATTCGCCAAGTGTGACCATTGCTCTCGCTCGATCGAGTGCGAGGAGGATGCCGAGCCGATCAAGCAGCACGGCCGGATCGCGGGCTATCTCTGCTATGTGTGCGTGGATCTCCGCGATGAATGCAGGCGAGACGATGCGGCCGATCGCAAGCGAGAGGACTGGTAACCCCTGCATCGTTGACGTAAGCACGTTAGTCAAGTAAGATAGTGAATGTGAGGGCGCGGTAGACGCCACACAGAAAAAAGGATCAAACAAACACCATGTACACCATCGAAGATTTCAGCCATGATGAGCTCGCCGAGGCCGCGGCAGCCGCGCCGTATGCGATCTGCTTTTTCTGCGATCACGCGATCGCCGAGGCGGACGATGCAACCACGATCGAGATCAACTGCGAGAGCCGCAAACTCTGCCCTACGTGCGCAGCACAGGAGGCGCTAGAGACCGCGGAGGAGGAGGCGGCATGGGCCTACCTCGCCTCATGCCAGGGGCCTGCTTTCGCGAACCTCCGCAAGCCGGTAATGAAGGCTTTCAATACTACCGAGACCGAGGCCGCGGCGCTCGCTCTCGCCCACACTGGAACCGAGGAGGCGCCCTACTAGGGCTTTCCACCCCCTCGCGATTGACGTAAGCACGTTAGTCAAGTACACTGAAAGAGTAAAGGCGAGAGCGAATCGCCCGAAACGAAAAAAGGACAAAACAAACATCATGACAACCGACAAAAAAATGGAGTTCAACTCAAAGGTGATGATCGGCCTGGCGATCAAGTCGAAACGCCGCGAGTACCTCGCAAGCTGGATCGGCGCCCACGAGTACAAGCTCGATACCACGTTTTGGGCCAAGCGGATCGAGGAGATCAACGATGCCCACTCCGATCTGGAGGCCATGATCCCGTGGCACTCGGTAGGCGAATACAAGGCCGCGGCATAAGCCGCGGTTTGCCAGTCAGAACGAAAAAAGGACAAACAAGCAAATGTCAGGCAAGATCAATTTCGAGACGGGTGTGCCGGTGACGGTCACACTCCGCAATATCGTAGGCGAGGCGGTGGATTCGAGGTTCGGCGGTTTCCAATACTGCTTTCGCACGGTAGACGGTGGGGTTTTCTACCTCTCCGATACGGGCGGGGCGCTCCTGATGGCTCGCTTGCGATCGATGGAGCTCAAGCCAGGCGAGCCGATCACGATCACAAAAACCTCGGTTAGCTCGATCCAGACGGGCCGCGCCACGATCGAGTGGGTTCCGCGGCGGATCGAGGGTGCCGAGGCCGTAACGCCGACTCCGGCCGAGGCCTCCCTGCTGGAACGTCAACTACAGGCCTCGCTCGATGAAGCGCAACGCAAAAAGGCCGCACGAGCAACCGCCGCCGCGGGCGAGACGGCGCCGCCGCCGGCTGAGCCGGCACTCTCGGGGCTCGTGGCGCAAACGAATGCGCTAATCGATGCCTACGCCGCGGCGATCAAGCACTCGGCGCGGTACGAGGGCCTCGTTAAAGCCGAGGACGTGCGGTCAATCTTCCTCAGTGCCGTGATCAACAACGCCAAGCAGGGGAATTACCGTGCAGCGTAAGCGATGGTTAGCAGGGCCGCGGCTACATGCCGCGGCTCCGGCCGGGCACGGGCCTCCCGCGAGAGCGTGACGTGCGGCGATTGCATTATGGCGATCCGCATGGAGGCGCTAGCCGAGGCACAGTGGAAAGCGAGACAAGAGGAGTAACCCCTTGCCGATTGACGCAAGCTAGTTAGTCAAGTAGAATAAAGACATGGATTCAACAAACATGGTCACCAAGGCCGATATCAAACACTTAGAGGATCTGATCGTTTCGCTGAATAGCAGTCTCGAATCCGAGATGCGTCAGACGGCGGATCGGATCGAGGGAGTCGCCGAGCGACATTCGCGCATGATCGTTGCCGGTACGGCCTCGATCTCGGCGGTCACCAAGGCGATAACCCGTCTGGAGGCGCAAGCCAAGCGGCGTGATGAAAACCTCCGACAACTCCGCGAGCGAGTCGCCAAACTGGAGAGGAGAGCGCGGCCTTAAGGGGCCGCGCAACGAGAGATGACGGACGAAGTAAGGCTGCGGCCTCCGGTGATCAACAAGCACGAGGATACGCTCATCGTGTGGACTACAACGGTCGGAATCGTCGTGCCGGATACCGAGGAAGGGCGCGGCAAGATCGAGCATTGCTGGAATCTGGCATTAGGCGACTTTGCCGATCGGCTCCGCGAGGAGGTGGCACGGTAGAATAGAAGTGTTTGTTAAATCCTTTTTTTCGAAGGCGCTCGGCTCCGGCCGGGCGCCTTTCTTTTTTACTCCGCGGGCGGCGCCGCCGATAGCAGTTTCCGGAGCTCGACGGCAAGCATTTCCCGCGCATCGTCACCTTCGACCACGGGGCCCGAGGCCGTGGCGATCGGCGCTCTCGAATCGATCGCGTAAGCCGTGATGATATCCTTCATCGCCGTGATGATCGCCGCGCCTTCATCCGGGCCGAGCTCGCCCGAGGTGATGCGGCCAAGGATCGCGTGCATCGCCTGCTTGAGCTCGCCAGGCGTGCTCGTCGCCGGCAGATCGAGCTCAACCGGCGCGGTCCGCGGCCGAGGCCAGATCCGATCAAAGACGATTTTAGCCGCGAGCATGTCGCCGGCGATCGCGGCCGTGATCACCGATTCGAGCAATGGGATCTGGTGAGCTCTGGCGAGTTTCTCCAGGATCTTATGCTTGTGGTTGCGCACGCCTCGCGGGCGCCCGTTGCCTCCGTTCGGCTTGAGCGGCTCGCCTACAGGGCCGAGAATCTCCATGTCAGGGAAAAGTGCGTCCTGATCGGCCATAGCGCCTATTTTAAGCCGGGCCGCGATATGACACAATATCTACAGGATTTCCACAAGTGGCTGCCGTGCTTGATCTCGTGGCCTTGGAGCATCCCGGTACTCTCGTGCCGAGGAGCTTTATCGGTTGGGACAAGACCGGAAAACTGACCCTCCGCACCAAGAGCCGCGATGCGATTTTCCGCGATCGCTCGATCCGCTACTTTCGCGATAACTCGATCGCGGCCGTGTTCCGCGTGATCAACAAGCACAAGACCGAGCGGATCGCCGACGATGCGATCCGGTGGATCAACGATATTACGATCGGGCACTAAAGGTATAACTAGAGTTGCGGCGTGTCCCCGGTATATTCTTGAATCTTGGCGAAACTCCCCGTAAAAGTCACACCGGTAGAATGGCTCTCGGCCGACGATGCAGCGAAGAGACTCAAGCGGTCCAAGCGACGAGTCAATGAACTAGCGGCCGGGGGCCGGATCGAGCGGCGGTATGTCGACCAGGGCGGTCGCTACGGCAAGCAACCCGAATTTGCCGCGGGCTCGATCGAGCGATATCTCACCGAGCGGGAATCGAGCGAACGGGGCGAATGGAGCGAACCGCCCACATCGCCTCGTTCGCTTCCTGCGCCCGAGAAACCGAAGGCAGACGTGCTCGGCGCCGTCAGGGAGGCGGTAGAGGCCTTTCGCCAAGTCGAGCTCGTTCGGGCCTCCTACCAGCGGCCGGAACCGCCTGCAGAGCCGGTACCGTGGCTCTCGATCGACGCGGCCGCGGCGGCGAGTGGTCTGCCGGCTTCCTACCTTCTATCGCTGATCAAGGCGGAAAAACTGCCGGCTCTCGATGTCGGACCGCGGCCGGGCGGCAAGTGGCGGATCCACCGTTCGGATCTCAAAGCCGTTAGCGCCAGGCCGAGTAAGGGAGTAGACTGATCAGCTATATGGCGCACGATGTACGGGGATTGCTGCCGGATTCCAATGTCGAGGAGTTTGGAATGAGTCCGTAAAAAACCGGTTTTTCCGGAAGCACTGCGGTAAATCTTTTTGCCGAGAAAATCCGCAGTACCCCGGAAAAACCTTTGGCTCGTTGTAGGTATCCCGTGTCTGAGGGCTCTAGTTTCCG
>Ga0066903_100000900_pt1 | contig 20371 bp, 18 predicted proteins | sample PanSoiMetaGPlot1_FD_67491 | JGI IMG/M metagenome (GOLD analysis project Ga0066903, IMG submission 67491) | Tropical forest soil microbial communities from Panama analyzed to predict greenhouse gas emissions - Panama Soil - Plot 1 (version 2) | ecosystem: Environmental > Terrestrial > Soil >... | reverse complement strand
TTTGCTGCTTGTACTTGCAGGGGTGCTACGTCTTCTCGAAGAACAGAAGAATCTCGCCGCTGGCTGCGTACTCGCATTGGGATTGTTCAAGTTTCACCTTGTTCTGCCACTGGCCGCAATCCTGATCTTGCGTCGACGCCTCTCGTTCTTGGCTGGCTTCATCAGCATCGCATTCGTCGAGGGATTGATTTCCATTGCCTTGGTCGGCTGGAGTGGGACTCTCGATTACCCGGGATATTTGCTGCGCACCTCATTCGGCAGCGGTACCGGCATGACCACCTGGCACAACATGCCGAACCTGCGAGCGATCTTGACCGGCTTATCGGGATCACGCATTCCGTTGTGGCTGGGGGTGTTGGTCATGGGCGCAGGCGTCATTTTCGTGACGCGTCTATGGCGTGAATCAGCCCCAGAAAGCCCACAGTTATTGCACGCGTCTTTCTCGCTCGCGATCGCAACCACAATTCTTACAAGCTATTACGCCTACACGTACGACCTCGCTCTGCTTGCCATCCCCATTCTGATTTTTCAGGGAGTCGCAAGGGGCGGCGGTCTTGCTTCACATCATCATCGAGTTCTGCTGATGATTGCGATTGCACTGCTGACGTTCACTCCACTGTACTGGGTGGTGGGGGCGCGGACGCACTTTCTCTACCTGGCCAGCTCTGTACCGCTATTCCTGATGACGATTGCGCTTGCCTCAGCTTTGAGGTCCAACCGAACGTAGAAGGGTACGCGACTGCTCTCTTCTTTCCCGCCAGCTTCGAAACATAATCACTCCTAACATCGGCAGATAGATGAAGACCACGCTCCATCGCCCGACCTCGGTATAGCTGTGCGGCATGTGATACCAACGAAGGATTCCCGGTGCCCAACTGAAAAGCACTGTGAATAGGATCTCCCGGCGGGACTTCGGGATCAGCCACAGAATCAACATGTCGTAGAACCATCGCTGCGGCATGACGGCCATCAGAAAAAGTAGCCGTGCATCGCGGTCGCGGTACCGTAGCGCCGCCAGTGCAAGCAATGGCCCCGGCAATACCAACAGCGGAATGAATCGCTCGTATTCACCGAAGTGACGGAACCAGGCTAAGGGCCATCCCGGCATAACGATGAGACTGAGTAGTCCGACTGCTATGCAAGCCCACAGGCCACGACGGCTGTTGTGAGTGAGAAACACTGGAATCCCGATCTGCGGTTTAGCCATGGTTGCTGCCAGCAGCCAGGGTAAAAGTGCGCTCGCGAAAATCAACGGCGACCACTGCACCGCAAGCAGGGCCGCCCAGTATGGATACGCGAGAAAGACAAGTAGACGGTGGAATCCGTCGCGCGTGAGGGCGAATGCCATGAGACCAGAGCTGATTCCAAAAAAAATGCCGGAAGCAATTTCCTGGCGCAGATAAACAAAGGGAAATCCGAAGAAAAGCGCCGGTAGCGGATAAAGTTGTCCTGGCGAGTCATACGGATTCTTGTGATCAAGCATTGCTTGGGCGCCGCGCACGGCCCAGCCAAAGTCCGCCAGCCCAAGGCGCAGATGTCGCATGATGTACCAGCAGAAGATGCCGCTGGCGGCGCTAATCAATAACGAAATAAGGATCCGTAGTCGCACCAAAGGTTTCGCCGCGTAAGTTGTACCATGTCTCTGCGTCGGGACAGGAATGATTAGCTTGCTGAAAAGTCCAAAGCTCGGGATCGCCATTGCCGCTGTGCTGGCTTTCAGCATGTGGTTTTACGTACAGCAGGTATTGATTCCATATCAAGAACGCGACGCTGCAGTTCACAACCAGCCGCGAGGGATTTTGTCGGATCTTTATCCCCGATGGCTGGGTGCGCGGGAATTGCTGCTGCATGGGCGCGACCCGTATAGCGTGGAAATTACGCACGAGATTCAGCAAGGCTACTACGGACGTGTGCTTGATCCTGGGCGCCCAGAAGATCCCAAAGACGAGCAACGTTTCGCATATCCCGCATATGTGGTCTTTCTGTTGGCGCCGACGGTGCGAGTGCCCTTCGAAATCGTCCGGCCGGGATTCACGATTTTCCTCGTTTTGTTGACCGCGGCAAGTGTGTGGTTCTGGTTAAAGGCGCTGGGGTGGCAGGTCAGACTCTCCGGCATTGTGACCGCAATTCTTCTGACGTTGGGAAGTCTTCCGGTCGCGCAGGGAATCAAACTGCAGCAATTGAGCTTACTGGTGGCTGGATTGTTGAGCGCCTGTGCTGCCGCCGTTGCCAGTGGATATCTCACAATAGGCGGAATTCTTCTTGCTCTGACCACGATCAAACCTCAACTGGCATGGTTACCGGCAGCCTGGATGCTGCTTTGGGTGCTGCGCGACTGGCCTTCGCGCCAACGTTTCTTTTGGGGATTCGCCGCGACCATGGTGGCCTTGTTGGTTGGCGCGCAATGGATATTGCCGGGTTGGATCCGGGAGTTCGTGGATGGCATCGGCGCTTATCACCGCTATACGCAGAACGTATCCGTGCTGGGGCTGCTTCTCACGCCGGTCATTGGTCACTTGGTGTCCATCCTTTTGGTCGCAGCAACATTCTGCTCGAGTTGGCGATGGCTGAAGCAAAATGCGACAGGTCTCGGTTTCGGTGTTGCATTTGCTGCTTTGGTGGCCCTCGATGTCTTGATTGCGCCGATGTTCGCACCGTACAACCAGGTGCTGCTGTTGCCTGCGGTTCTTGTTCTGGCACGAGTAGGTGGGGCTTTATGGCGGGAAAACGTGATCATGCGGTTACTGATCGTACTAACCGTTATTTCTGTCGCTTGGCCTTGGATGGCTGCTTTGGGGTTGATGCTTGCTATGTTTTTCGAAGGAGGTGAAAGAGTGCAAGCCGCTTGGAGAGTGCCTTTCTACACCACCTTTATCGTCCCAATTCTTGTCTTTACAGTCAGCGCGGCACTCGCGGTGAGGACTGGCAGAAGTGGACACCCGCAAGAGCGTTCGAGTTAACGAAAACACCCTCAGTTGATGGTATCGCCAGGTTAAAGAAGTGGGGAAAGTTCAGCCCTCTCAGGCCGCTTCTTTTGTCGCTAAGGCCGTGACGGCTCGACCTGTGCCGCCGGTCGAGGAAACGACCTTCATCTGATTCCAGTCGTATGGCAATTCCTTGCCGCAATCCAGGCAGACGACATAGGTTCCAGTTAGTGAAGCTGCCGTACTGCGGCGCGAACCAGTCCGCACGGTCCTGGGAAAGCTGTAATGATCGTGAATGCACCCAAACAGCGAAGCGAACAACTTGGTAAACATCAGGAGGGACCTCCACCAAATGGGGCAGAGACGCACCCCATCCCTGGGACTTCCAACCACCTACTTAGATTCTGCTCTTGCCCAAAAGGTTCGACTGCCCGAACCATCCGTCAAACAGCGAGCATGGGAGAAGTAACGGGGAAGTTATAAGTACAAGGCCCTCAGGCGTTTTCCGAACCCGGACGCTTCGTCTTGCATCTCGAAATGATAGCGGACCGAAGGCGTCCGCGCAGATCGTCCGGTAACTCGTAAAGCTTTGAATCGCGATAAATTTCTATCGTTTTCTTGGTTGTGTCGCAAACTACATAGCAGTTGTGGCACCACGCGAGATGGCCCTCCAACTCCGACTTGGTGCGGTCATCAATTACCCCATCCAGGTAGTTGGTCAACTCCTGGAGGAACTCAGAACATTTCACTTTGTGCCATCTCCGCCGTCACGTTTCTGGAAGTACCGGCTCAATCGATCGCGCAACTGCAAGCGGGCGCGGAGCAATCGGGATTTTACCGCAGGGACGCTGAGTTCAAGCGCATCAGCTGTCTCTTCGGTCGAGAGACCTTCCACATCTCTCAGCACAAAAACGGTTCGGAAACTCGGGGGCAAGCCCTGAATCGTCCGTGTCAAGATATCGCGCAATTCCGCCTGCGTATATTGCTGCTCCGGGTTGGGACTCCAGTCCGCGACCTCTCGCGGAACCGAATCCTCCTCGGTCTTGACATCTTCATCCAGCGAAACCATGCGCTCGGGCCGACGGCGCCGCAACTTCATCAGCGCTTCGTTGACCGCGATCCGAACCAGCCAAGTGTAGAACTTGGACTGACCCTGGAACTGGTTCAGGTTGCTGTATGCCTTCAGGAACGCATCTTGCACGACATCTTCCGCGTCTTCACGGTTCTGCGTGATGTGTTGCGCGATGCGAAATACGTTTCGGTCGTAACGTCGAACTAGCTCTTCGAACGCACCGACGTCTCCGCCCTTGGCCGACTGAACCAGCGCCAGCTCGTCACTGACGGGCTCGCTTACGTTTGGTTGGATGGCTGTCATTCTCGTCTCGATGCAACTATTTTCAGCCTTCGCCTGGTTAGAGACTGGCTGTTATTTTACTTGGTAACTGCCGTTGTAGGCGAATCTGTTTTGACGTAGGCAGGAGACAAAGGTTTCCGTAGAATTTGGGCTTACAGTGGGCTCCCCGGATAGGGGTCCAAGCCCGGCGGTACCCAGAGGCCAAGGTACCATTGGAAGGTCCAGTTCTCGAAATAAGTGCAATATAATCAGAATTTACGAGAAACCGATCAAACCAAGCAGAAACTGCCCTGTGCAACCGCGAGGCATGATGTGGGTTTTGAAAAATTAGGGAATCCCGCGGACCGGGACGTAGCAGCAATTCCGAAATTATGAGTGAGCGAACAACCATCGAACAAGCCGTCGCCAGGGCCGTTGCCCACGCTCTCGAGCGTCGGCTGCCGCAGTTGCGCGAGGAAGTCGCGAACAGCGTCATGGAAGAGATCGCTCCCTTGCTCGAGAAGCAGGCGGGCAGCCCAGCTGGAGGTTCGGATGGTGCCGACAATCTACTGAAGGCTGTTGAAGCCATTCATCACGGAAATACGCAGCGTGAAATATTGCGGGCTCTTCTCGACAACACCGTTCGTTATAGCGGCAGGTCTGCGCTGTTCGTGATCAAGGGTGCAACCGCAAGCGGATGGGAGGGCCGCGGTTTTTCCAACAATGACGAAATCAAGAATTTTGCGCTCAACGTGAGCGCAGGAGTGGCATCTCGCGCTTTGGAATCTCGCACGCCATTCAGCGGCAGGGCTGACGACATTGACTCCCAGTTCCGCGATCAATTCCGTCCTCCGGCAGATGAGAAAATTTTCGTGCTTCCCCTGCTGCTGAAGGATAAGGTCGCTGCGCTTCTTTACGCCGATTCTGGCGCCGATTCCGGAGGCCACGTCCACAACGCTGCGCTCGAACTTCTGGTGAACGCGACTAGTGCCTGGCTCGAAGTGACCTCTCTTCGCAAGCAGTCGCAGAAGGATGCCGGTGCGGAAGCGACCGCTACCGAAAGACCCGCAACACCGCCGGTCCAGACCGTTTCTTCATTTTCAGATCCATTTGCAGGGCACGCGCCCCGTCATAGTGCGAAGGCTCCTGCAGAGCCTGCGGCCAGTGCCGCCGCTGCCGCAGCAGCCGCTGCGATTGACGAGGGAAAGGGAGTTGTGGTGGCTACGGAGGCTGTTCCCGAGGCGTCGGGTAACGATCCAATCGCAAATTTGCCACCTGAGCAGGCGGAAATCCACCGCAAGGCACAGCGTTTTGCTCGCCTGCTAGTGGATGAGATCAAGTTGTATAACCAAGCCAAGGTCTCCGATGGCCGCAAGAATCGGGATCTTTACGACAGGCTCAAGGAAGACATCGAGAAGAGCAGGGCGACGTATCAGAAGCGATATGGCAACACTGCGGCTTCCGGCGTCGATTATTTCAGCAACGAACTGGTTCGCAGCCTGGCTGCCGACGATAGTTCTCTCATGGGCGCCAATTTTCGGCGATAATTAACAGAGTGGTTCCTCAGCGTTGGCTTGCAGTCTTCGTCGTTCTATTGACTCTGGCATGCGGTGATCTCACTGCACCGATTCCTGCCGTCTTCGCGCAAACTTCTTCCACGAAGACGACGAAAAAATCGACAACGTCCACCAAGGCGACCAAGAAGAGCAAGAAATCTTCTCCGCGCCTGCGTCGAATGCACGAAGCCTTCGTCGCCTCGGAAACCCTTAAGCCGATGGCCAGGCAACTTCTGCAGGACCGTACCATTCCCGCTTACCAGGGGGTGTTGGCCTTTGCGCAGACACACGCGCGCGACGATGCCGGATCGTTGGCGTGGCTGGTGATCGGCTATGCCCGGTTTCTGGATCGCGACTATGCCAAGGTTATCGATCCCCTCAACCGTGCCAAACCGCGTTCCGGCGACCTGGGAGACTACGTCCGCTACTATCTCGGCGCTGCGTACCTCCAAACCAACCGCAATGCCGAGGCCATTACGACGCTTGGAGATTTCCGGCAGACGTATCCTGAATCCCTGCTCGTCCGTGATGCGGACGTCCTCTACGGTCAAGCACTTCTGGCGGACAACCGGCCACAGGAAGTCATTACCCTCCTCGAAAAAAGCCGGCAGCCGACTCGCGCGGACTTGGAGCTAACGCTTGGTCGGGCCTATGTCGCGAATCATCAGCCGGACAAAGCGCTTCCGATTCTGCGGAACATTTACTTCACGATGCCGCTCAGCGACGAAGCTGAGCAGGCGGACATCGAGCTCAAGAAGTTGAATGCTCCGCAGCCGGTTGCATTGGATGTGCGCCGCTCCCGCGCCGATCTTCTTTTCAAAGGTAAGCGCTTCGCCGATGCTGCGAGCGAATACCGCGATCTGCTCGCGCAAGCTGCTCCAGAACAGCGGCCCGATATCCAACTTGCTGAAGCGACCTCGCTACGCCGCGCAGGACGTAGCCGAGAGGCGAAACAGCTGTTTGAATCCATGCAGGCAGCAACTCCGGATCAAAACGCTGAACGTATCTTCAACCTCGGGGAAATCGCGCGTGGCTCCGACGACAACGACGCCTTCCTACGCGTTGTCGACGAATTACGTCGCACGGCACCAACCAGCACATGGCTGGAGCAATCGCTTCTCTCGGAAGGCAATATCTACCTTCTGAAAAAGGACTACGACAAAGCCATTGACGCCTATCGTGAACTGCAGCAGCGCTTTCCAAATGGTGGCCGCGCATCTTATGCCCACTGGAAGACATCGTGGCTCTCACTGCGGCAGGGAAGAGGTACGGATGCGAAATCCGGTTTCGAACAGCAGATCGCGCTTTACCCCACGTCGGGCGAAGTGCCTGCAGCTCTCTACTGGCGCGGTCGGCTCGCGGAAGAGGATAGCGATCCGACAATGGCGACCGCCTATTATCAAAAGATTTCCGAGCGATTCCGGAATTTTTACTACGGGGAGCTTGCCCGCCAACGCATGGCAAAGCTCAAGTCTCCTGCGGATCCGCCGCATTATGCTCTGCTCGATCGCATTCCTCCCGTGAGTTCCATGAGCAAGGCGAGTGATGTTGTCCCAACAGACGACTTGCGTGTGCAGAAAGCTCGCTTGCTTGAAAACGGAGCACTGTTGGACTTTGCTGTTCGCGAACTGCAAGCAAGCGATGACCCGAACAAGTCCGCCTGGTTGCCAGCGGAAACGGCGCGGATGTACCGCGACATCGGACGTTACGACCGCGCAATTGGAATCCTGAAGCGCGCCGTACCGAACTATTTCGCCATTGATCTGCCGAGCTTGCCCCGTTCGTATTGGGAAGCTCTCTTCCCCAAGCCCTACTGGGTCGATTTAAAAAGGTTCTCCAATGAGAACTCACTTGATCCGTACCTGGTCGCTTCGTTGATCCGCCAGGAATCCGAGTTCAATCCCAACGCGGTATCGAACAAGAACGCAGTGGGACTCATGCAACTTTTACCGAAGGTAGGAAAGGGCGTAGCCAAGCAGGAAAAGCTGAAGCATTACGACTCTTCGCAACTTTTCATCCCGGCCACAAATCTGCAACTTGGCACACGATATTTTCGTTCGATGGTCGATAAATTCGGTGGGTTCGAGTATGCCTTGGCGGCCTACAACGCCGGATCGGATCGCGTGGAGGATTGGCAAGGCGACGGGAAATATCGTGACATCGATGAGTTTGTCGAATCGATTCCCTTTACCGAGACTCGCGAGTACGTGCAGGCCATCATGCGTAATGCGAATGTGTATCGGAAACTATACGGAGCGCCGTAAATTCAGTCGTCAGCTCTGCTCATGCCGATTTTTCCGACGGGGTCTTGGCAAAGAGAATTTCAATCACCAACAGGCCCGCTCCGACGACGATTGCGCTGTCCGCGACGTTGAATGCCGGCCATTGATACTCTCCGACATAAAACAACAGGAAGTCCACAACCCGGCCGCTTAGCAGACGATCCCACAAATTACCGACCGCGCCGCCCAGAATTAATGACAAGCCAATCCCCGTCGTGTTCATGGAGTGACTGTTGCGCCACAGCAGAGTTGACACAATGACCAGCGCAATAACCGAGAAGAGAACCAGCATGGCAATCTTCCATTCGGAAGGGGAGTCAGCAAATAACCCGAAGGCGGCTCCGCGATTTTCAACATGAGTGATGCGGAAAAAGTCGGGAATGATCTGGATGCTGTCGTGCAAAGAAATGTTCCTTGCCACGGCCAACTTGGTCATGCGGTCAAGGAGCACCACGAAAACCGCAATCAGCAGGTGAAATTTGCGCATAGCGTGGGGTTTGTTCATTCCTGACTACTAGTTAGATTCAGCCGAATGCCTTTCCGAATGCGATTTGCGAAACAATTACAAAATTTCCCGGACTATGACCGAGATCCCGCTTCGATCTCATTCAAAACCGCCAGACACCTTTCGCAGACCGTCGGATAGGACACGTCCTCTCCTACATGCGTGGAATAGTTCCAGCAGCGCTCGCACTTCTTCCCATCGGCTCGCGCCACGGTGACTTTGATTGCTCCGGTTCCATTTCCGGAATGATTTTGCTCGAGCCTTACGGCGGACACGATAAAGACGTAGCGAAGGTGATCTTGGTATCGAGCTAGAACCGAGTAGAAAGGCTCGGAGGCCGTGACGGTGACCTGTGCCTCCAGGCCGCCGCCGATTAACTTCTGGTTGCGCGCTTCTTCAAGCGCTTTCAGCACCTCTTCCCGCACGGTGCGAAGCTTCTCCCAGTCTTCAGCCTGCCTTGGATCGTCCGCAACCCCAGTCCCGCCCAGAATGTCCTCTTTTGCCGGAAACAACGCCAAGTGCACGCTCTCCGCACGGCCGTCCACTGGAGGAAAGTACGACCACACCTCATCGCAGGTAAAGCTCATCAACGGCGCCATCAGCCGGACCAATGCTTCTCCGATGCGCCATATCGCCGTCTGAGCGGATCGCCGCGCCGCAGACTTTGGCGCCGAGGTATACAGCCGATCTTTGAGCACGTCGAAGTAGAACGAGCTGAGTTCGACCACGCAGAAGTGGTTTACCCGCTGATAAATCTTGTGGAAAGCAAATTCGTCGGCCCAGCGGACCACGTCAGCCGCCATCGCCACCGCCTGACGCAGCATGTATTGATCGAGAGACTGCATCTGTTCAAACGGCAACGCATCTTTGCCAGGATCAAAATCGCCCAGATTTCCGAGGACATAGCGGAACGTATTGCGGATCTTGCGATAGTTTTCAGCAACCCGCTGCATCAGGTGTTCGGAGCAGGTAACATCGTCGCGAAAATCAACCGATGCCACCCACATGCGGACGATTTCCGCACCTAACCGCTTGGCAATATCCACCGGATCGACGACATTCCCCAGTGATTTCGACATGGCGTGGCCCTGCTCATCAAGCGTCCACCCATTTGTCGCGACACTGCGATATGGAGCCTTACCTCGTGTGCCCATAGCGCAGAGCAGGGAAGAATGAAACCAGCCGCGATACTGATCTCCGCCCTCGAAATACAGGTCAGCAGGCCAGGGCATGTTGGGCTCTCGTTCGAGCACGGCGGCATGACTCGATCCTGACTCGAACCAGACGTCGAGAATGTCGGTTTCGCGAGTGAACTTCGCAGACCCGCATTCCGGACACTTTGTTCCCTCCGGCACCAGGCCGTCAGCCTCGGACGTGTACCAGGCATCGGCGCCCGATTGCGCAAACAAATCGATCACCTTGCGATTGATAACCGAATTATTGAGTGGCTTACCACAGCCCTCGCACAGAAACACAGCGATTGGCACGCCCCAGATCCGTTGCCGCGAAATGCACCAGTCGGGCCGCGTGGCGATCATGTTAGAAATGCGTTCCTCGCCCCACGGCGGGTCCCACTTCACCCGCTTGATTTCGTCGAGCGTGCGGCTACGCAGCGTGCCGCCATCCATCGGCGTCTCCATCGAGATGAACCACTGCTCGGTCGCGCGGAAGATGATCGGGTTGTGGCAGCGCCAGCAATGTGGGTAGGAGTGCTCCAGCTTTTCGTTATGTAGGAGGACACCGCGATCCTTCAGCAACTGAACGATCGGCTCATTGGCGGCGAAGACCTTCTTGCCTGTGTATTCCGGGAGACCGTTTAGCATGACTCCCGCGGCGTCGACGTTTGTCGTCAGGTCGAGTTTGTACTTGACTCCGGTAGCGAAGTCATCCGCGCCGTGCGAAGGCGCGGTATGCACTACGCCCGTCCCTTGATCCATGGTCACGTAGTCTGCCAGAACGCCGAGAACCTTCCGCTGCTCCCAAGGCAGGAACGGATGGTAGAACCAGGTGTGTTCGAGCGACTTGCCCAGGAAACGCGCCACAGGCTTGGCAGTGGGAAAGCCGCATTTCTCGGCGACATCTTTTGCCAGTTTCTCGGCGACGATATAGATATCTGTATCGGTCTCCAGGGCCACATATTCTTCGCTCGGAGAGAACGCCACAGCCATCGAGGCCGGTAACGTCCACGGCGTGGTCGTCCAGATGATCGTTGAAACTGGTTTGCCTGTAGCGACTCGCGCCTCACCCAAGGCGGCATCCACGGTCCGTGGGTCCGATTGCATTCCATACTTGACCCAGACCGTCGGGCTTACGTGCGTTTCGTACTCGACCTCTGCCTCAGCCAGCGCGGTTCGGTCATGTATGCACCAGTACACCGACCGCAGGCCCTTGTAGACGAACCCGCGTTCCAGAAATGTATAAAACTGCTCCAGGATGACCGATTCGTACTGCGGAGTCATCGTCGAGTACGGATTGTCAAACCTTCCGAATACTGCGATCCGCTTAAATTGTTCCCGCTGCAGGTCCAGAAACTTCTGAGCATACTTTCGGCATTCCAGGCGGACGTCCGCTGGCCGCATCTGCAGTTTCTTGCCACCTAGCATCTGGTCGACTTTGATCTCGATCGGCAGACCGTGGCAGTCCCATCCCGGCACATAGGGCGAATCAAATCCCGCCATCGTCTTGGATTTCACAATGAAATCCTTGAGGCACTTATTGAGTGCGTGGCCGAGGTGAATGGGGCCATTTGCGTACGGAGGTCCGTCGTGCAAGACGTACGTTTTCGCCTGGGCTCGCGCCTCGCGGATTTGATCGTAGATCCGCATCTTTTCCCAACGCTCCAGAATCTTCGGCTCATTTTGGGGAAGATTCGCCTTCATCGGAAAGTCGGTTTTGGGCAGGTTCAACGTAGACTTCGGATCAAGCGGCACTCGGATGGATCTCCCAAATTGCTGATTTTCTTCATTATAGGGAGCGTTGAAAGGAACGTCCATTGCAGGCGACGAAGTACCAAGGTGTTATGTCTCGCGTAGCCTCACGATGCACTGTCGAAAAGTGGTACCGAACGTGTACAATTTTCTAAAGTGACGTTTCCTCGCGCTTAGCATCTAAGATTTTGAACAGAATAGCTCCGTTTTCTCGGAGCGGTTTGAGCCGGGGAAGCGAGCACATGTGGGGGAGCGCCCGCCCAGTAGACAACTTTGGCAGGGCATGTGCTCATCAACTCTTTGAGATAGTGGGGCGAACCGTAGGTTTAGCCGCACAAGAGGACCGAATTCGGCTCACATTTATGTCCACCACCACCGACATGCCGCGCGCCGCGACTCCACCTGAGCCCGAACTGAATTTGCTCCTGCCTAAGGAGTACCAGGAACAGCCTCTGTGGAAGTCGTTGTTCAAGAATCTAGATGACTTTTTCTTCCCCAAGAAGCAAGCGCCGCTGGTTCTGACTTCTAAGCCGATACCAGTCAAAGATATTTGGGGATTTTACGATTACAAGAAGAACGGCGTTGCCTACTCGACAGCGGTTCACGTGCTCGCTCTCGGAGCAATTATCGGCGGAACGTTGCTGGCTGGACGTGTAGTCACGCAAATTGTCAAACCCCAAGAACACGTCACGTTGGTTGCCCCGACCGATGACATACCCCTGCTGAAGCCCTCAAAGACACAGGCTGGCGGCGGTGGCGGTGGCGGCGACCGCGACAAGTTACAAGCCCCCAAGGGCAAATTGCCGAAGACCTCAATGGAACAGTTCACGCCGCCTGCGATGGTCGTGCGGAACGAGCATCCTAAGCTGCCCATGGAACCCACGGTTGTAATTCCTCCGCAGGTTCATTTGGCCAGCAACAATATGCCGAACCTTGGCGATCCGATGTCGCACTTGCCCTCTGGCCCTCCTTCGAACGGAACCGGTTCGGGTGGGGGTATCGGCTCTGGTTCGGGCGGCGGTGTAGGAACCGGTGAAGGTCCCGGAGTCGGCCCCGGACACGGCGGCGGTATCGGTGGTGGCGCATTCAAAGTCGGCGGAGGCGTTTCTGCTCCACGTCCGATCTCGACGCCTGATCCCGAGTACTCCGAAGAAGCTCGTAAGGCCAAGTATCAGGGCACATGCGTCCTGTGGCTGATCGTCGGACCTGACGGTAGGCCGCGCGACGTTCGTGTCGCCCGCAGCCTCGGCCTCGGCTTGGATGAGAAAGCTATCCAGGCAGTAAAGAACTGGACCTTCGAGCCTGCCATGAAAGATGGGAAACCAGTAGCAGTGCAGATCAACGTAGAAGTGAGCTTCAGACTGTACTGATTTAGCTCGATCTTAAGACTTCTCCAACTTCGTCCACATACGGCCGCGATGATCGCGGCCGTTTTTGTTTTAAATCGATAACGCAAACAAGAACCAAGTTCCTGGCAATCCTAATAGACCTAGTTTCCACCTCCTTGGTTCAGCAACACGGTAACATTCTGGCTGAATCCCGCGCCCGTGTCAGACACAACCAGGTCAGGGAAACCATCGCCATTGAAGTCCGCCACGGCATTTTCCTCCGGATAGGATCCGACTAATGCCTCTTGATGTGCTTGCAGCGTTCCGTCTCCATTATTGAGGAATGTGCTGATGCTGCCGTAACCATTGGTGACGACAGGGTCTGGATAACCGTCGTGGTTGAAGTCGGCTGCATTTCCTCCATGTGGCCCTCGGACGGAGTGATACTTGACCATGGAGCCATAAGATCCATCGCCATTCCCGAACATGATTCCCACATTCCCACCGGCTCCGCCGGATCCACCCGCACTGAGAACATCGAGGTTGCCGTCCAGATTGAAGTCTGCGGTAACGATGTCAAATAAGTGAGTTCCGGCGTTGGAGTCAATCCGGGAGCGAAAAGTACCGTCGCCTTTACCGAGAAGCACAGCCAGCGTATTTCCATGCGCTATCAATATGTCCAGTTTTCCGTCCGAATTTGCGTCTGCCACCGTGAGGAAGGGACTCTCCCCCTTACCGCCTGTGTTGTAGGTCTGCGCGGGCTGGAAGGTTCCATCACCGTTTCCAATCATGACGGCTAAGTCTCCCGGGTGAGGCCAGGCGGCAGTTTCGCCGACCACCAGGTCGAGGATTCCATCCCGATTTAGATCGCCCGTGAAAACGGTGCCCGGTATATGTGGCACAGGGTTGCTGATAGGGCCCTGCAGGGTGCCATCTCCGTTTCCAAAGCGAATAGTGATTGTTCCCGGATTGGATCCGTTTGGAGTGACCGCTATGACGTCGAGGTTACCGTCATTATTTACGTCGCCAAGAGCAATATCCGTCGCGCGCTGGGGTAATCCAGTCACATGCGCTGTGCCCAGTGTTCCATCGGCGTTTCCAAGCAACACCGAGATAGAACTTACGCTCCGCGAGCCCGCCACGACGTCGGGTGTCCCGTCGCCATTGAGATCGCCAGTTGCGACGGAGAATGTGTCGCGAATCCCTGTGTCGTACATCCGGCCTGCATACAGACTCCCATTCCCACGGTTGAGAAGCACACTTATGGAATCAGGCTGGCAACACACGTGGCTTAGGACGGCCGTCAAGTCTGGCTTGCCATCCGAATTGAAATCGCTGACCGCGAGAGTGATGGGGGTTCCGGCCGCATAGTCGACGCGTTGCGCGAATCCTCCATTGCCAAGGCCGGTGAAAACGCTGATCGAGTAGTCGTCGTAATTCGCCGTTGCAAGGTCGGGTTTTCCGTCGCCATTGAAGTCCGCAGCCACGACGGCGCGTGGTCCAATCATCGTCGGAAACATGCGCTCATTGCGCAAATGGCCGTCGCCGGTTCCGAACAGTACGATTGCGACATTGGTAAGCCGCCCTTCTACGGCGACATCAAGATGTCCGTCACCATCAAAATCCGCCACGGCAGTCGTGTAGGCAAAATCGTGGGCAAGGGAATCGATTGGAGGTTGCAGCGTGCCATCCCCGTTGCCTAACAAGATGCGGACACTCGTTTTCAGCTGGCCGAAGCCTGACAGCACCAAAACATCCGGTTTACCGTCGGAGTTGAAGTCGGCAACCTGAATCGACAACGGAGAACGATCGAATATCTGGTCCACTTCTGGCTGAAACGTTCCGTTGCCGTTTCCGAGCATCACCCCAACTCCCTGAATTTCGCGAGAGGAAATCCCAAACGCGAGGTCAAGCTTGCCGTCGCCGTTCAGGTCCGCGGCAGTCAGAGAAGCGGGGCTAGTCGCGGTGATGGCCACGGCATTGCGAAACGTGCCATCACCTCGCCCAGCATAGATTGCGATGCTGCCGCCCTGCGATGCCGCCAAATCCAGCTTGCCGTCACGATCGAAGTCTCCAACAGCGAGGTCGCTTACGCTGGCTGAAAACTGGGTATAGCGCTGGAAGCTACCGTCTCCGTTGTTAAGCAGGATCGCGATGTTGCCATACGAGGTGGGTATCGCCAGATCTGGCTTTCCGTCCCCATTGAAGTCTCCGGGGAAGACTCCCCAGCCACCATTACTCGCCGAATATTGAGGGGCGCTAACGAAGACCTGGGCTTCCGCGGGAGCAGTTGCGACAAGGCTCAGGAAAAAAACGACGAGCGCAACGAGGAGCAAATCTGAAAGTTTTAGACACGACAGGCGGGTCATACTGTCAAACTCCGAAGCTAGCGGTTTAGGTGCGACACGGGTAATTGAGCCGGGTCGTGGGGGAGTCCGGGAAGGTTCTCTCATCTTTTCAAAATTGTCAATCAGGGAGTTGGCAAGGCATGCAGCGTTTTGAACTGGGTCCAGGCCGCCGTGGTAACCGCTACCTCCGCGCAGCCTGGAATGCCCGCGCGTAGCGCCTGATGAAGTACGCGCCGATAAATCCAATCGCCGTGCTCGCGGCAATGATGAGTCCGAAGAACTGTTGGCGGGTTTGAATAAACCCAGCCGGAGGCACGCGCACGATAATCTCAGATGCTGTCGCCGCCGCCAGTCCCACATAAGAGCCGCACATCCAACGGAAGTGTATCTGGACCCATCCACGTTGTTTTTTGCGATATGCGGGCACAAATCCCGCCGCGACACTCAGCAAACTGAGAATTGCCAACACATGGAATGGTCCAAAGTGTCCGAAGAGGCGGTAGATCATCAGCGCAGTCGCATTGAGCAATACCATCGAGATCACGTAGGTGTATCCGAGGATGCGGTGGAACCGCGTACCTTTTACGTTGAAGAATACGACCGCGCCGGAAGCTAGCGCCGTTAGGCCCATCCCAACGTGGATTTGCGCGAGTAGAGTCATGGCGAGAATATTGCGGAATTGTATCGCGACAGAGGAAAGACAGCACCATTAGAGGACCCCTCGCAGTCGGATTATCTCGCTCGGTTCGTTACCCAAGAGGCGTCACGTGCATTACGGTTGACGTAATATGCCATTACACTGGATGGGTTCATCCCTGATCGAACGCGCTTAGCTAGCGGAGACACCCATGGGCGAAGGATACAAGGCAATTGGATTTGTCGTAATAGCGATTCTTTACATCGGGATCGGAGTCATGGCAGCAATGGGCACCATCTCGATCTTCAGGAAAGTCTTCACGCCCAAAGCAGAGCAGATCTTCTACGCAATGTCGCTCATCGGAATCGCCGCCCTGTATCTGGCTTTCATAGCCTACTTTGGAACAGCAACAGCGTGGCAATGTGAAACGGCTGCAGTGATAGCATTCGCGGCAATAGCTTTGCTGGGGGTGCGTCTGCCTCTCGCCCTGATCATTGGATTTACCTTGCATGGGCTGTGGGATTTCCTCCATGAACTTCAAGCTCATGGAGGCCCGTCCGGATTCGACCCAGGCCAATTGACCGCGGTGCCACTTGCCTACGGGTTCTTTTGTGCGGCTTTTGACTTTTACGCGGCAGCCTACTTCTACCGCCGTCGAAGGGAATGGAACGCCGCGTGGAATGGTGCTCGCCACTGAGTAGGACTGCCGCGTATGCATGATCACCAAAAGGCCAGCGTTAGCTCTCTTGAATGACTGACAACGCAGCGCATAGTTCCTTCCGCCAATCCCGCTCATCCAATCTTCCGAGGAGGTGAGAATGCATCACGTGCGCCAGGAGCAGTTGCCGTTCGTTGGCAGTTCCCATCAATTTGTTGGGGCAGATCAGGGAGACGTCACTGTTTCAGTGTTCCTGTTTCATGGAAAGCCGGGCTCCGGTCCGGGGCCGCATCGGCATCCTTACGATGAGATTCAATTCATCCGTGAAGGCCGTGGTGTGTGGACGGTCAATGGCGAGACTTTCGAAGGTGGCGCCGGGGACGTGTTTGTCATCAAGGCAGGAGAGATCCACAGTTTCAAGGCCATCGGCGACTCACCCTTGGTACAGCTCGACGTCCACGTAAGCCCGCGTTTCATTCAGGAGAATCTGTAGTTATCGTTCTTGTTACGAGGGTGGAAAACGCTACTCCTTCAAATCCACATGCCTTACGTCGCTGATTTGCTGCCCCAGGAAGAATGAGCCCAGGCGTTGGAACTTCTCCACAGAGTCAGTGGCAAAGAATTTGACACGCGGAACTTGGCGGCGCTCTGGCTCTCCCGAGACAGACATTGGCGTGGTCCGCAGCAACTGCTCCACCACGTGTGCCGTCGACTCCGCGGAGTCAACGATCGTGACCTCCGGCGGCACGACTTTCCTCAGTACGGGCTTGATAAGCGGATAGTGCGTGCATCCTAGAACCAGCACATCCGCTGCGCGAAAGCCATCTACGAACGCTTCGTTCATATAGATCTGGGCGACAACTTCCGTTACGGGATGTTCCACCCAGCCTTCTTCTACCAGCGGCACTAGCAAAGGGCAGGCCTTTTCCCGCGTTTCAATCCCTCTTTGCGACAGCGCACCGCGATAAGCGTGGCTACTAACGGTGGCTTCGGTGCCGATCACCACGACTTTCTTAGCCTTGCTGGCTGCTGATGCGCTCTCGGCCCCGGGTTCGACTACGCCGACGACGGGTACGCTTGCATGTGCGGTGATCTTGTCGAGGGCCAAGGCGGTTGCCGTATTACAGGCGATCACCAGCATCTGTGCGCCGTGTTCTTCCAGGTAACTCGTGGCGCCCACCGCATAGCGCGCGACGGTCTCTACTGACTTCGATCCGTAGGGAAGGCGGGCGGTATCGCCGAAATACAGGTAATCGGCCTTGGGAACAAGCGTAAGGAGTTCGCGGAGGACCGTCAGTCCGCCAAAGCCAGAGTCAAATACACCTATGATTGGACGTCGCGGGGCCATGAATGACTAAGTAACGATGATAGCAGGCTGTTTTGCAGGCGAGGCCTCGTTCGCGATGTCAGAAGCGTTCGGACTTCGCGTCGCTGACTGAGGCAAATTCCGAAGTAAGGCCACAGCATGGCCCGGGAGGAATGGGCGCACCGTGAGGGCACGTTCGCGGATGTCCCAAAAAAGTACAGATCTTGTCGGTAGCCTCAAGCGAAAGAATGTGCTCAAACTTGCACGCCTGTTGCTCGATTTCTGATTCGCTGTCGAGAGCCAGGCTGTCAGTAAAGAGCCGCTCCGCCAGTCTGTGACGGCGGATGATATCGGCTGCCCGCTGGCGTCCTCGAGGCGTGAACTCGACAATCATGCTGCCATCTCCGACAGAAACGCCGGATGGCTTCAAGGCGTCATGGCAGGGATTCACGAACGGTCGGTGATCGTGTGGCTCGGGGGGGTGAGGCAGCGTATTCAGTAGTCCGAGAGCCGCCATTTTTTCCACAGCGATGCTCACGGGCAAGGCACCGTGAACTTCCATGCGTCCAACTTCGGCAATCTGGCCATGTTCTTCAAGCGCCCATAGTTCTTCCAGCACTTCGTCGAATTGTTCTTCATCGGCCATGGCAAAGACTTCCTGCGCCGCGATGCGTCCGTGATGCAACTCGATGCGTCGATCGGCCAGGCGCGCTACCACCGGGTCGTGTGTGACCATCACGATCGTGCGCCCTTGCTGATGAAGCTCGCGGAGCAGGCGTAGGACTATTTCTTCGTTTTGCGCGTCCAGATTTCCTGTGGGCTCGTCGGCAAGAACGATTCGCGGATCGTTGATGAGGGCCCGCGCAATGCACACCCGCTGCTGCTCGCCACCGGACAGCTGCGAGGGCAGGTGCCGCGCCCGTTCCTTGAGGCCTACACGTTCGAGCGCATCCAGGGCTTCTTTCTCGTCAGTCATGCTGTGGAAGTACTGGGCTAGCATGACGTTCTCTAGAGATGTGAGGAAGGGAATCAGGTGGAATTGCTGGAAGACGAAGCCGATCTTCTCGGCGCGGACGCGGTTCAGATCAGAAGCTGAGATGTTTGCGACATTTTCGCCATCGAGCCAGATCTCGCCAGAGGAAGGACGATCGAGGCATCCGATCAGGTTCACCAGGGTCGACTTGCCGGAGCCCGAGGGACCCATTACAGCCACCCACTCTCCTGGGTCAACCGTTAGGGTGAAATCATCGAGCGCCCGGATCATACCGCCATTGGCCTCGGCTCTGGCAGGATAGATTCGGCTGACATTTTTCAGCTTGATCATTTCATTCCCCTCTCAAGATCATAGCGGGTTGAACACGCCGCAACAACGAAATCGGAAACAACGACGAGATCAGAGCTACGGCCACGCTGCCGGCGATGATCCATGGCAGTACAGTGAATCGTACGGTCACTGGAGCGTGGAAGTTGGCGCGTCCGATCCACACTGCGGCTCCGACGCCGACTGCGAAACCGATCAAAGCGCCCACAGTCCCAAGTGCGGCAGCTTCAGCGGCAAAAAATCCATTTAACAATCGCTCCGAGCCGCCGAGAGCTTTCATGATGGCAAAATCGCGGCGGCGGTCGAACACCCAGCCAATTAGCGTCGAAAGCACGCACAAGGCAGCGGTGGCGATGATCAGGATGGCGGAAATAAACAGTGTGGCCCGCGTCTTTCCGAGGACGCGCGCCTCTCCTTCCATAATTTGGCGGACAGGGCGAACTTCGCCGGAGGGCAGCGCCTGAGTGAGTTTCTGAATCGTGGCGCTGATTTCTTCTGGCGACCCAGAGGCAGCAATTTCGATGGTGGAGGGTCTCACGCCAGTCCAATTCTCGAAATCGGCCAGCGAGAGATAGATGCGGCTATCTTCGGCAGCGCCGGTTTTCAGCGTGCCGGAGGAAACCAGATGCAGAGTGTGGCCCTTGAAACTGAGATCGAATCTGCCACCGTTTGGCGCCACAACAGACGCGGCCTTTGCACCAACCAGTGCGGACCCTGTGCCCTGGCCAGGCCAAGCGGTTACCGACCACCAGCGATCCAGCTTCTTAACGCCTTCGAAGTCTGTTCCAGCGACAACAACGGATTGACCGTCTGTCGTGCGCGCAACAACGTACGAAAAAGGCACAGCCAGGCTCGAAGGGCCAACAATCTGCCGTACGGTCTCAAGCGTTCCCGCCGGCAAGCCCTGGCCCTCCTTATCGACCATCACAATGTTTGCGCCGTAATTGCGAAATTCTTTGCGAAGCTTGGCCTGCACATCGACATACAGATTCAACATTGCCGTTGCGACTGCGGCTGCCACAACCATGGCTAACAGCGCCGATGCGGCACGTCCGCGGCGCAGCAGTGCAGCACGAATCAGCATGCGCACAAACATCGACGTGTGCGGACGATCGCTACGGCGCGCTACGACCGTATGAGGTGAAACAGAAGGTGCGCTCATGCTTCGCCTCGCAATGCAAAGACGGGATCGAACTTCACCGCACGACGGATCGCTGCGGCGCTGCCGCCGAAGGTCACAAGTACA
>Ga0066903_100000897_pt1 | contig 20395 bp, 35 predicted proteins | sample PanSoiMetaGPlot1_FD_67491 | JGI IMG/M metagenome (GOLD analysis project Ga0066903, IMG submission 67491) | Tropical forest soil microbial communities from Panama analyzed to predict greenhouse gas emissions - Panama Soil - Plot 1 (version 2) | ecosystem: Environmental > Terrestrial > Soil >... | reverse complement strand
TACTTATCTCTTTCCATATCCTCCTCCGCAACCCGTCTAACGTCGTGCTCGTGCAAACCACCGCTGTCTTCTTCGGCGCGCTATACCACTTCGCTAATACATACATCGCCGCACTCGTAGTCTTCCAACTCGCACCAGGCCCTGTTATCGTTACAAATTTCTCACTGCAAAATGTCTCTATCATCCATTCCGTCCACTCGTTCCATATCAGTGTCCCTCCTCTGTAATCGTTCCATACCCTGTCTATCGCATTCCTCATGTGACCCCACCTCCCTAACGGCCCTTCCTTCGCTACCCCATACAACTCTATCGTCGCCTGCTCCACCCCTTCCGGGATCTCCATCCCGTATGTCTCTCTCACTCCGTTCTTTTTCATCCAGCCTAACGACTATAGCTACCCCAAGTTTTTGCAAATTATCTCTGCGGACCCTTACGCCAGCCGAGCCGCGGCCGCGCGAGGGGGTGGGTGGGGGCCTGGTGCCGGGGGCCGTGGGCCTGCTTAAGCATGCTTAAATTTTGTGGCCCTCGAGCCCTACTATTTACGCCTGCCGCGGGCGATCGTCGATCCACTAATTACGCGTGAGATGTCGAATCCGCGGGCGCCGGCAACCGGGATCGATTTTAGTATTGATCTATTGTCTGATGTTATCGGATTTGCCCGGTCGTTGATCCCGAGAGACTTACGCAAGATTTTACTTTTTCGGGCCTTTTTAGCGCCTGGAAATGTGCGTAAAAAGTCTTTTCAGCCCTGGATCAAGAAACCGATTTGCAGGATCGACTGATTACTGTTTTCCGCGGGCCAAAGCGCTTTGTGCACATCAGAAATATCTTTCGCTTTGCGCGTGATATCTAGCGGTCGCTTGTGCTTAGCCGCTTTGTCTGCCGCGCGCGCCGCGAACGTCGCCAGACCTAGCGTCGATTTGGATTTTAACTGTGCGAGAGCGCTTCCTAAGGCATTGCCAGGTGATTGATTCGCAATTGATTTAGTCTGAGCGGGGAGAATTTCGCCTTTAGGTTTTCTGCCTGGTTTACCTGGCGGGCGATTAGCGGGCGATTGCTGCCAGCCGTTTTTCCAGGCGAGTCGCAAGACTTTACCTTCGGAGAGATTAGCGCGCCTTGCAGCCTCGCGCGGGCCGAAGGTAACGACTAGAGCGTGGAGGGTTTGATAATTAAAAACCTCTGCCGGCGGAACGATCTCGAGCTTTGCCGCGGGCGCCTGATGCTCGAGCACTTTTAATTTTGGCATGTGATGAGAGGATGGGCCCGGGCTGAGCGAAAAGAAAATAAAAATAATGTTTGACATATAGCCGCTATGATATTAAATACGAGGCATGCCAGCATTAAAAGAAAACCAAAACAAAGGGCAGACCGGCAGCCAGAATGCCGGGGAAATTAAATCTCTTCGCCGGCGCGCTAAGATGCTTCAATGCACGCTCGCGCATCCACATCTGCTCACTCAAGAGGAGCGTGACAACCTTCGGTCGGAATTATCTGAGGTTCAATTCCAGGTCGATAAACTCCAGGCCGGCGCGCCTCGCTCCAATTATCAATTGCTAAGCGCAAAATACGTTTCGCCTTATTCGCGCGTTCTCCATTACTACCTAAACGGTGGGCTCAACGTCTATATCCTCTCAGATGAGGATAACAATTGGATGGGCGCCAAAACAGCGCTCGGGCAGCCCTGGCGCGATTTGCCCGCGGGCGCCAATACGCTCCGGCATGTTTGCGCGTTCTTAATGCCTCTGACTGATTGGGCGCTTTTCTTTACCGGGCGCCGGTCGATTGCCAATTGCTAGTTGCCATGTGTCTGCCCGCGGGCAACTGCGGGCAGCAATATGCCAACAGAAAACATACACCAAAGGCCGGCGGGCAGAAACGCAAGCGGCAATATTGCCGTGCAGAAAGCGCTAGATGCTATCGATGCGCGCGCAGATTACTGGGTTGAAACCGGGCTGCCGGAAACCCTTTTGACGGTCTCTAATGATCATAAAACAGTCAAAGGAGAAAAATTCGGATATCTGACCGGAATCCTCTACATGAGCCCGGGCCAGGAAGCGGGCGGCCGGAATCTTTGCCCATTTGCGACGCCGGCATGCTTGAGACTGTGCCTAAATACCGCGGGCCTAGGCGGAGTCTACAAATCGATCCAAGAAGCGCGTATCCGTAAAGCGCGATTTTGGTTGGACAAAACGGATGAGTTTCTAGATGTGCTCCGCCGGGACATCCGGAAATTAGAGGCACAAGCGAAACGCGAGGGAAAGATTCCGGTCGTACGGTTGAACGGAACAACCGATATTCGTTGGGAGAAAACCGGAATTTTCGAGGAATTCCCTCACATAACTTTTTATGATTATTCGAAGTTTCCGCCGGAGCATCGCGAGATGCCCGCGAATTATCGCCTGACCTACTCTTGGTCAGAGGCGCCCGAGGCAGCCGAACGTTCGGAGGCCTGGTTTGCTCGTGGAGTGAATACCGCGGTAGTCTTCAACGTCAAGCCCGGTCAACCATTGCCGGAAATGTGGAATGGGCGCCCGGTAATAGACGGAGACTTGTCTGATCTCCGGTTCTTGGATGAGCCGGGCGTTTACGTGGGTCTGCGTGCCAAAGGCGACGCCCGCGGCAGCCTGAGCGATTTTGTAGTGCAGGTTTAAAGCGCTGGCATGCGTCCAGGCGCCGCGCGTTCTATCCGCGGGCGCCTGCGGTATGCCAACACAAAACAAAACAGAAATAAAGGCCTTGCCGGCGCCAGAAAGACCGGTCAGACATTGCATCGAATGGGCTAAGATTAGCCGGTTCGAATTTGAGCTAATTGAGAAGATCGTACAGCGGGCGCTCCCGGTGTACGCTGAGCTCGGAATCCCGGACTCACCTCTGACCATCTCAATGGACATTGCCGGCGCGCACATCGATTGCCCGCTTGCCCTGGATGAATTGCTAGATTGCGATATCCGGGATTTTAACCATGACGTTCTTGGAATCCGCCGGCATTTCAATCGACGCACGTTCTACCTGGAGGGATGTTTCCTGCCGCGGTACGCAATCAACTAAGCGCTGGCATGCGTCTGCCGGTCGCCCGCGGGCCGGCAGCAATATGCCAACACCAAAACCAGAAAACAAAGGCCAGGCCGGCGGGCAGAAACGCCGGGCAGCATTTAGTCTCGATCAAGTCTTAGCGGCAGTCAGGCGAGATGACGAGACCGGGATTTGCGTCCTATGTGGAAACGAGCAAAGCCCTGTCGAACCAGACGCCCGCAAATACGCGTGCGAATCGTGCGGGCGCCGGGCAGTTTTCGGCGCGCCTGAATTGATGATCCGCTTCCCTCTTTAAAGCGCTGGCACATAGGCGCCGCAGGCCCTGGATTTGTCAACGGGGCATTGGCCGGCGGCGCCGATTATGCCAACACAAGAAAAACAAGAAAAGGCTGCCGGCAGCCAGAATGCCGCGCCAACTCCAGGGCCCTGGGAGATATGCAGGGACGTCGACGAAGCGGATTTTTCGATTCGCTCTCGATCGAAGGAAGCGTTCGCCAACTCGAATATGGTAGGGGATTACCGCGGCGTAATCGTCTGCGATATCGCGCCGGCAATCGGCGGAGAATACGCCCGGGCGCATGCGGTTGCGGAAGCGGAAGCAAACGCGCGCCTCATTACCGCGGCGCCCGGTCTGCTGGCGGAGATCGAGTCAGTCAGACGCGCAATCATCAACTTCCAAAACGGTCACCAGGTCGATTGGTTCGCTCATACCGAATCGATGCGCCGCCTGATCGAGAAAGCAACGGGGCAATGAGCGCAACTCTCAAATGGGTCGAGAAGCAACGGAAAAAGCTTGAGCGCAAGCGGGCCTGGCTTTGCCGGCAGGTCGACGAGGTCGACGCACAAATTGCAAATTGCCGGCGCACGGAATCCAAGATCAGAGTCGCCAACGGAGAATTGAGGTATGCCGATGACGAGTGAGGTCAAGCTATCCAAATGGTGGCGTACGCCGAGTGCGCGCGCAGCATTCCGCCGGGTCGCAAAGGCCAGGCGCGAAAAATTTAAAGCGCTTCGAAAGCGCGCAACCAGGAAGGAGGTGAAACATGGCTAAAAATAATGATTACCCGTGCATACGTGCATGGGATCGATTCATGGGCAGCAATCCCAGCTACACTGAGAACAGATCAGTCAGTGAAGCACGGGAAACGAAAGCCCCGGAAGACGCAATCTACCGCAAAGGCGGATACGACACCAATGGCAATTGGGTCGATGGGCCTTGGGTGCGGTTAGGTGAAGTGACGTCGGCTGAGACACGTTGGTACTTCAAACAGAATCATCCCAATCTCGTCGCTCAGTTCACTGACTGGAGTTAGCCTACACTCTGCCGGCCGGGACGCAACTCCTGGCCGGCAGCAGTATGCCAACACAGAAAAACAACAATAGCGGCGCCTTGCCGAAGCTCAAGGCATTCGCATCGGGTGATGGGGCCCATTGCGGATTGACTGACATATACCCAGACAAACTAAAAGCGCTTGAAAAGGCCCTAAAAGCCATGAAGCCCTTCGACACTGGGTGGTACTCCAGCAAGAAGGAAATCGCTAGCGCACGGGTCTATAGCGATGACGGAAAGACCGTCCAGGTAGAGGTATCGGTCTCCGATGACTTCGACACCGAAGGTCTCGGGCGCGCAATCGCAACACAGGGCACTCCGCCGGTTTCATTCGAGACCGTACAGCAGGCAATCTATCGGGCCTGGTCTGAGGCTGAGGGCAATCAGAAAGATAACCGGCTTTATGCAGGATTCTGCGTTCGTCGGAACATTAAGACCACATACACCGACTACGTGCGCGGCAAACCGGTCGAGAAAACGCGAATATGGAAACAGGCCTGGGTCGAAACGTTCTTGATCGACATCTCGGGCGCCGGCCTGGATTCGCCTCCAGGAGACAACTATCACCAATGGGGTTTCCAGGGTGAGCAACACGTTCCGCGGAAAGACCGGGACGCTCTTGAGCGATGGGCGAATCAGTTCACTGCTGGCATGAAGGTCGGCAAATCGTTCACCTCGGGCAAATGGACGATAGAGCCCTGGAAGGACGAAGACTAGGCAGACACACCGGCGCCTGCTGCCCGCGGGCGCCGGCAGTATGCCTAGATACCCTGAGACACCTGATTCCTGGATCGAGAGGCACCCGATTCAGGATGAACCCGATGTGCCAAACCCGGAAGACCTCTGCCCGGTCTGCGGGCGCTTAGATTGCGAATGCCCCGATGACGACGAATTATCAGAATGAAAATCCTTAAAGATATTCTCGAGGTCATCCTCATTTGCGCCGGCGCGATCGTGTCCTGGATCGTCTTCTTTGCAGCAATTGGCCTGGTTGCGATGATCATCAACTACATCCTCCACCAGGCCGCCCAACCACTAAATTAACCAACGGGGCAAGATCTTGACGTCTACGAGCAACTCCTAGAAACCATTGACAGGCTGAGCCCTGAAAGGTATCATAGCGACTGTGTTGGTAACGAGCCAGCGTAACAAGCAGAAACATAAGAAATGAACAACTCTGTTCGCGCTTACATGCGGCGCATCGGCCGGAAAGGTGGTCGCGCCGGCAAAGGATCTCCCGCGCGCATCGCAGCAAATCGCCGGACCGCAGAAAAACGCTTCGGGAAAAAAATGCCAAATGGATCAACGGTGCAAGAACCTGAGCCCACAACGGGGCAAGAGGCGTCGTCTTACTAGAGCTGGTAACACGATCGAAAAAATATTCGCTTGACATCACAGCGGCTATGATATTAATTCGTAGCCTATGGATGAATTAACTTCCCTAAAAGAGCGAGTCGAAGTACTCGAACACGTTGTCGATGAGCACGGCAAACTCGTCGTACGGTTATCACACCAACTTGCCGAGGTCACACGATTGATGCGCCGGCTGACTATTGCCGCGGGCATCAAACCGGAAGGGGAGGTGAAAAATGAATAAGCTTTTCATGGGTACGATCGGCGCTCTGCTCGGGACGCTGTTGGCAAAATTAGTCTTGAGTCAGAGCGCCGCTCCGTTCGATATCGATCGGCCGGCCGACGGTCAGCCAACAAGGATTGAGGTCAAAGGCGGAGTTTCAGGGACCTGGTTGCGAGTCGAACGCGCAAACAAAAGCGCGCCGGACGCTAAAGGATTCGATCCCAGCTACACGTACATCATCTCGGACTTCAAACCGATGGTGAAGAAACTCCAGAGCGGGAAATACCAAATCCAATTCACCTGCGACATCTGCGAGGATCTGCCATGACCTGGGTCCTACTCCTAAAGCTGTTATGGTGCGCTTCGGTGCCTCTTGCGTTCATTCTGGGAGTCATCCTGGCCGGAGGTGGTCGATGAATATTCGAACATCAAAAGAAGGCAAGCGTGGCTGTGGATACAGGCAGCCAGGCGGAATCTATCTCGTCATGGATGGGCTCGGTCGGGAATGTGGCGCTCTCCCGATCGAGCTTTCCGTGTGTCCATGCTGCCACCATGGCATCAAGCCATCCCGCGGTTGGACCTGGATCAATCTCGCTCAGTTCGCAGCGGCCGGAGCCGGCTGCAAAATGCCCAACTGCGGCAACTGCCCGATCGCTGACGCAGTCATCCAGGAAGTCGGTCTCCTATGGGTTGGCGAAAAGTTCTACACAACCACACGCGATTTCACTCAGGAGGCCGATAGAATGGGCATTAGCCGGCGGATAGCACAAGTGCCCAAGAGATTCGAGATCGGCAAGACATGGGTCGCCTTAGCGCACCGCAGGGCAATCCCTGAACCGTTTAAACTCGAAGATGGCAACGGGAAGGGAAAATTTAAGCACGGCATATTCCATCTCTTCCGGCCGCAGCGGATTGAATACATCGTGAAGGTTCACGATACTCCGGAAAAACTAGAGCGACTCGAGAAACGAGGGTTCACGCTCGTCAGAGTCTTTAAAGCGGATCCCGCCGAGCTGTTGGTCCACTAAGCCGCCGGCGTCTGGCTCGTCACTGTAAACTCGCTGCCGTTATCGGACCGCGGTGATTTCTTCGCCTTGCGCGCCGGCCGACGCTTCGATTTCGCCTTTTTGGCGACCTTCTTAGCCTTTAGCTTTTTCGGCATCTTCTTGCCTCTGGTGCTCCGCACCGAGAAGTTTCTCGTTCCGAGTTTCCTGGGTCTCGGTCTCCGGTAGATCTGCGCGCCGCGGATCGTCGGCCGGCAGTCCACCGTGATTTATCTGGTCCTGCACTCCCGCCGGGACCGGACCCGATGGCTTTGTGTCTTTGGGTTCCTCGTCAGCGTGAGTGCTTTTGTGGGTCGTGTGCTTCTCTGCGTTTTTGGCTGTGCTCATCTTTAAGTCCTTTCAGGTTGGGGCTGCACCTCAATCGCTTTTCGCGGACCTCTTAGCCGCTGTCAATCAAATTTTTTTCCCAGACGACTTTTGCGCCTAAGAACCGATCTGCGTCCTCTTCGATCTCTGCCGGCGAAGTCGACGGTGGCATCCCGCGATAATCGGCGTACACAAGACCGTCGACATGGACCCGGTCACCTTCGAACCACAGCAAGCGCCGGCCGTTCCACTGATCATAATTCGCCGGAACCTTGACTGCAGCCCACGAATTTCTTCGGCGCTCGGAAATTAGATTCGGATTCCAATGCACTTTTCTGGACGATAGTCGGCCGCTTTCCAGTCCGACCAGGAGATCCGCTTATCGTACGCTCCTATGACCCAGCGCTGAAATCCAACGAGCTCAGGTGTTCGCACAAACGGCATCGGGTATGGACGGCACCCGAACTCGCGCAGTTTGCGTTGCCGGTATAGACGGTCCTCTTCGGTCTCCCAGTCCCAGTAGCCGATCAGCATGTAGACCATGATGCTGTCAGGATGAACTCCGTTGAGCACTAGGCGATTCAGCCCGGCGAAAAGGCGTGCTTCATCTCGCCGATTGTCCCAAGCAGTGTAGATCCTTTTGACCTTCATTGAATCGTCGCGGTAATCGACTGACGCAATCGCCTCCGCCGCTTCGTCGGTCAGGAATCTTGCGTTGATGCCCTGGTTGAAGCTCACCTTGAAATCGCCGGCACGGATCTCTTCGATTCGCTCGCGCCAGTTCTGCTGCCCGAAGAAATCGTTGTCGAGTAGGATGAGCTCGCGCGGATACGGAGCGCCGCGCCAGATCTGTGCAATCGTTTTCTCCGCGCGCATCGCGCCCTCTTTCCTCGGCACGACACAGAAAGGACATTTTAGCCGGCAGCCCCGTTGCGTGAATCCGATCGATTGCTGCCATCGTGGGTAAAGCGAATAGTCCTGGTCAGTCGTCGTGACCCCGATCGACTCGAGCGAAGAATCGACTGCGACCCCGGTCCCGCCGGCGATCGATCCCGGGAATTCTGTTCGAAGCTGGTCGACCGCCGGCTTGGTCTTCTCGAATATCGCGCTCGCGTAAACGACGTCAGGCGCATCCCACAGCTCCCGCCGCGGCGACCCGGTCCACCGGAACTCTACGACATCACCGCGGGCCTTGTGGTGCGCGCTCAGGCGCATCACGGCAATGTTCGGGATCTTCCCGTCGAGCTGGAAAATTAAAACGTTCACTATCGCTATCACTCCAGAGAGTGGTTAGCAAAATCAACTCTAACTATCATCCACCAACATACCCCTTTAGGGGTAGTGGTGATAGTAGAGTGATTGCTACCACTACCATGAGAGTTACTATCAGAGTGAGATGATAGTTCGAGAGTGGGGTCATGTTTTTACCGTTAATCCTTTCCTGAACCACAGTCCGTCTTGGTCTACCCGAATTTTCCCGGCCGATTTGAGGTCCTTCCACATCCTGTAAAATGTCGCCGGACGCATCCCGCTTTCCTCTTTCGCGAGTTTCTGGATTGCCGCTGTCCTGAGCCCATGCGCCACGCTCATGTGCTCGAGGATGTCTTCGTCATCGTATTTGCATTGAGCGGCAATCTTTTGCGGCGGCTCAGGTTCATCGCACTGCAGCCAACAAATCCCGTCGCGCGAATATTCCAGGAAAACGTGGTCTGTGAATACCCCATCGGGCGTCTTAGCGCCGGCTCTGATTCCGCGTTTCGAAAAAGTGAGGCTAAAGATCCGGCGACCGTCTGCGGTCTTTACCGGGAGCAAACTGTTGACCGCACGGAAAGCATTCTGAATCTCCGATGTACCGAACCCGAGGTATTGCTTGTCGGTGTTCGAGAGCTCTATCTGGTTCTTGTCGCGTACCGGTTTGCCGATGTGGTGCACAACGTTAAGGCAGCAATTGTGTTTGCCGGCAACCGGGAAGAGCCCCTCACGTAGAAATTTCCCAGTCCTCTGAGCGTTCATAAGGTCACACCCGGCGTAAGCGAATAACGGGTCGATCCATGCCAGATCCGGTTTTGTCAGCCCAATTAAGTCATCCAGAATAGCCAGGAATTCGTATCCGCTTTTAGCTGCGACTCTGTAGACCAGGACATTTTCAAGCACCAGCCCGCGGCGCTGATCGAGGTCCAGATCGCCGATCGATTCTATCCCGTGCATGACACCCTGGACCTGGTCTGCCATGTCGTAATCGTCGTTCTCAGCCTGGATGATTAGCGACTTAAGCCGCCCGCGCGGCCGTAGTCCAAAGACAGGTGTCCCTGTCGCCCAGTAGACTGCGAGCTGCATCGTAAGAGAGCTCTTACCGTAACCGGCGCCGCCGGCCCAAAGAGAATTTCCTCCTCTGACAAGGTAATTGTTTCCGACTAGCGAGTTCTGTCCGTCGCCAGTGTTGAGCCCAAGCAATCGTTCCATCGACTGCGACTCGCTCCCGTTAGGTCCACCGACCTCGTATTTCATCCGGTCGATAGCGCGACCAAAGTCTTCGAGGATTGGGCCGACGTCGCCATCGCATCCGTATGCCCGGCGCACAGCGTGAGTGCCTGCCGAGATTATCTCGCGCAGCATCGCTTTCTCTCGCACGATCTGGATATACCAGTCCATGGCAGCAGGGTTAGCGATCATCGTCTGGAGCTCAGTCAGGAAGGCGGCGCCACCGACCTGCTCTAATATTTTCTTGTCGCGAAGGAACTGGGTATACGTGATTAGATCCACCGTTGCGCCGGACTCCCAGAAATCACAGAGCGTTTCGTAAATGGTCCTGTGTGGCGGAGAGTAAAAATACCACGACCTGCATTTTCGATTCGCCTCAGCGATGCATTGCCGCGGATATTGGAGCATCGTGCTCAGGATGCCTTGCTCTGCCTCCAGGCTTTGCGGTATCGACTCTTTCTGACGTCCGTCGGAGGATCTCTTCGCGATTTGTTTTGTTGAGGTGCCCGCTGTCGCGATCTCGTTTTGCGATGGCGGGCCTTTATTTTGCGCGACTTCCTTTTGGAACTCTCTAGCCGCCGATTCGTTGCGACCAGGATAAGAGCGATCGAGAACCTTCAGTAAAGGCATTCACGGGTCCCGGGAAACGCTATGTCCCAGTCCTTAAGCGGGCGGTCCGAACGGTTTCGGCAGGACCTGGTGTATGCCAACACGCAACAGATCCTCGCCGGACCGCCCGCTGAAGAATTGGAAATTGCCGAAACGTTACCACAACAACATTTGTTCTCCGCCTTTTTTTCGGCGTATGCAAGAAGCTTTCTCGAGTTTTGGCGAAAAATTTTTGGAAGGATGCTCCCGGGCCCATTTTTCGTCGAGGAACAACATCTGCGGCTCAGGTATCTTTTCCTCCCCGCCTGGATAAATCCAATACCATTGGCGGAGTAACTTCGAGTAAGCAACGAACATAACAGAGGCGCCGAAGCGGCCGGAGACAACACCGGTAGGTGGTTCAACTCTACCAGTTAGGATCCAGTGCATGCTCATTTCTTCCTCTCTTGGTCAATGGCGACTTCGGCAGAGTCAAGCAGTTGAAGCGTATCGACAGCTTCCTCTATAGAGTCACACATGATCATGTTCTTCTTGGCGTCAGCCAATTCCTTCTCGTCAATCGGTGGCGGTTCCGCTCCGATAGCCTCAAGGTAGTCGTGGATATTAGTCATTCGACTGCTCACGACTTAACCTCAATGGCGGCGCGGATTCTACGAATTACGGATGCGTCCAGAACTGCGCCAACCATGTCGTTGACCTTGCAGTTTCCCGCCATATAATCCACGCAATCCAATAGGACTCTCGTGTTAGCCTCGGCTTGTTGGAGTTTGACCGCTAAATGCTCCACCGCTCCCTTTTCGACTTCCAAATACCGTTGCGCTTCCTCTAGCTCTCGTTCTTTGATTTCTAGTTGTCGTAATGCCCAAGGCCGAACCTCCTGTAAGGCTCGGGTGACAATCTCGCGGTTTTTAGCTCGCCATTGAATCGGCGTATAATTGCTATTCCATTCCAATTCATCAATTGCCTTCTCCGCAATCTCGTTGAGCGGGTCAGCCTTTTCTTGGATTTCCGATTTCACGTCCACTCCTTTCCGATAACCATTTTGCAGATCGTATTGCCTCACGGATGTCGGATGCTCCTTCTATAAGTTCCGGTCTAACCCATTGAGGATTTGATTCCAGCCAGTTCAGCAATTCACTATCGTCTGCCGCAGCCTTGGGGGTTTTGTCGTTCATTTCTTGATGACTTTCTGTTTAACAGGATCCGATTCAAGGACACTCGACAGGTGCCCGGCGACGTATTCGAGCGCAGTCTTACGATCCTTGTTACAATAGGACAGGGCTTTATCCTCGAGTTTACTCAGCGAAAGGCTGGCGCATGACATAATATCTTCGCGCGACATTCCGGCCAGTAACAATCGCGAGACAGCCTGCTGCGAGTTAGTTATCTTCCGGCGCTCGAAAGCTTTCCCGAGCTTGTAACCATCCATTTGTCCGGCGCTAATTCGCCGGCGGGCTTCGTCCATGAGCGGCTCGTAGATGAACTCAACGAGCTTCGTCGCTTCCATCATCGCACCGATCTGATCATCTGTAACCGATGATAACCTGGCTTCGACGATCCCGAGGCGCTTCGCCTTTGAATCGGCCTGGTCGAATGTCCCGAGCGGTACTAACCCCTGCGTGTAAGCAGCTTTGAACGCTGGACAAATCATCTTCGCCTTGCAATATCGACATTGTGCTTCGCCGGCAAGGAGCGGTGCATTCGGATCCTTTGTATCCTTATCGATCTTCAACAATTGGGCGCGCGACGCTACCAGGTCCGTAGCGTTGTAGACTGCAAGCGTCATACGCTCGTTGTAGCTGGCCCGCGGTTGACCAATAGCAACGTACACGCGCTCGTCCTGGGCTAGTACAGCGTAAGATCGCAGTTGCAGGTTAAACTCTGCTCGGGGAACAGGCAGCCAACCGAATTTCCAGTCGATGATTATGGATAGCGACCTGGCTGGATATCGGCGCCATAGATCCATGTGCCCGGTGAGAGGCGAGATCGTAGCGTTCATGTGAGGACTGGATTCAAGCTCTATTGCTCCCTCGACCTCTCGCTGCTCAACGTATTCTTCGCTGTCTTTGATCTTCTCGTTTTGGATGACGATGTCGAAGACCTGCTCCTCCAAGTCGTCTGCTAGGTGGAGCAGGTCTTGTTGCTTATCGCCGAGGACCCGGCGCTCATACTCCGGATGCGCCATGAACGTGTGTAGCATGGTCCCTTCGCGAGACTCCTGGGTGTCCTCGTCCGGAATTCCCTCTTCCATCTGCGCTTTGCGTTTGCACAACGCGTAGCTATCTGTGTCACTTGCTCTCATTCATTTAATAACCCTGCGTATTTTTTGTAGGGGCATCGAGTTTTGTCTCCGGGATCAGATCAAATGGGCACCGCCAGACTAAGGTCTGGTTTCCGACTTTGAATTTTCTCGGCGCGATTAGCTCCAGTTCCATGATCCGCTTCACTAGATGCTGTTTGTCATTCGCGAGCGCGACAATAATTTTTTCAAGCCCGATGCCACCATCCAGTCCGTTGGCAACAGTGGCATCATTGACTCGAACATCCTGCATGCTTTCGAAGTGTTTCATTCTAGGAAGTTGGTCGAAGCTTTTTCATTTCACCCTCAACAACCTCGAACTCATCCGCGGGCAGGAATGCTGCGAGCATTTCATCCGGGACCTCGTCCAATGAACCCCAGGTCCTGCCGCGGCCGAGCCACTGGTTTTTCTCAGCTACCGTCATAAACTCACCGCGGCTGTAGCCACCCTGGTCAAGCATCACTTCCAATTTCGTTTGGTTGGGACGGTCCACCTTTGGCTGTTCACCTCTCGGCTGTAACCTCGGCCGCCCGCGTTTCGGTTTCTCGGGTGCCGGCTCAGGATTGGTCACAGCTGTCCGTTGCCCTGAATCAAGTGGACTTGGCTCAGGCTGAGGTGCAGGTTTCGTAACACCCTTCTCGGGTTGGGTAACAACCTTCGGCTGTTCGATAACAGGCTTTCCGACCGTGACTTCATGCGTCCCGTCGACCGTGACATCCTCCTCGAATGTGTAAATGCCAGTGAGATCCGCCGGGAAAGCTTTCCGAAGCGCCAGCGCTTCGGCGCATTTTCCGAGCATCAGGTAGGGCATCTTTTTCCAGAGTGCCATCGGCGTGCCATCTCTTTTAAAAGCGCAATACTCCTGCCACCTAGCTGACGCAGTGAACGGGCATTTCTCCCCGTTAATGATTTTGTAAACCGTGACAGTTGCTTTCTCTGGATGGTCCTTATCTTCACGATCGAAAATCGCGTCATCTATCCCGCCCAGTTTCCCGGTGCGATCAGCAATTAATCGATAGCCATCGATCCCGGTCTGAATAGCCATGGTCTCTTTGCCGGCCTGGCTATCCCATCGCTTGATTGCGTGGATCTGTTTTGTGAGAGGATCCAGGCCGACCCTCTTCGCTGTGTACAGGAAGAGCTGCAGCTCTGTGTCTGTCGCGCCGCGGGCGACCGTCTGTTTGATTAGATCTATTTGCTCTCGCGTGAACGCGAGTGTGTTCTGTGTTGCTACTTGTTTACTTGCCATTGTCTCGGTTTCCTTTTCTTTGGTTTTGGAATGAATTGGCGTGGGTGACCAGGACGGTTCTCAGATACGAGCTAAGAGGGGATCGATTTAAGGCGGCCCTATATTTTAGGGTCGCATGCGAATCGAACGGCAACTTAAACCGAACTGAGATTTCCTTAGTATTTTCTGTTTTCACGCTTGACACAGATGGCACAACATGCACAACTGTCAACCATGAAAAATGATGTCCGGAAAGTCACCCGAAAATTACGATGCGTTCTCACGGCAGAGGAGCTCCTCGAAGCCGGGAAAGAATTGGCTGAGGCTACCAACGAGCTGACAGAAATTGAAGAGGACAAGGCGCAAATTGTCGCCGAGTTCAAGAGCAAAAAGACCGCGGCCGAAGCGCGCATCGGTGTCGTGAGCAACAAGCTAAGGAGCGGCTATGAATTCAGGGACGTCGCATGTGAGGTGGCTTATGGAATCCCGGAGCCGGGAATGAAACGCACGACCCGGATGGACACTCAAGAGGTTATCGAGACTGCGCCACTCAGCGAAGAAGAGAAGCAGCGACTACTGGAGCTCGAACAGTGAATGTTTTATTCGCGGCCGCCATCATTTCCATGATCGTAGAAGCGGCCTGGCTATGTTCGGTCGTTTTCCGGCACGCTTATCTTCGTCAAAAGATTGAAAACCTCAGGACCACCGGACTCATCAAGCCAGGCTGGTTCGAGCAGATTATCGAAATCGATGACGACTTCTGGTCCTTTCTAAAATGAGCGATAAAGAGCTGCTCGATTGGATTGAACGCGACGGGATCCAGATTTGGCCTATTCGGAAATCGAAGCACGGTCCCGTGACGAGTTGGTATGTGCAGAATCCGGCGCCCTTTCAGCAGACCTATGGAGACACGGTCAGGGAGGCGTTACACAAATTAGCTAAGAGCTCGATCGCGACATCGACCGAATGAACAACGTAGCAGGACCAACCATTGCTAGTCAGCCGCAGCATCATCTTGCGCTGCTCTTCGGTAAGCTTTTTACCCGGCAGCTTTATCTCCCAGGCTATCGCCCGGCCGCGGATTGCGAACAGAAAGTCAGGGGTGCCGAGGTTGTTGCTGGTCTCCTTGTCCATCCTGGATCGAATTGCTACGATGTGCCGAAGACGAAGCAGCCCGTCAATCTGGTTCTGCAATTCCTTTTCAGTTTTAATTTCAAGCTTGCTTGGTGCCGGCGGATCCGGCTCGAGCAGCACTTGACCGAGCGTTCCCTTATCGAATATATGCTGGTTCTTTCGCTTGAATTCCTCACTGGCGTTAGGGAACTCGATCACGCAACAGGATAGCCGAAAATTATGAAATACGAAATCACCGTCGAACTGATCGGCGAAACCATAGAAAACAACCGTTACCCGGATAAGACCGAGATCTATAAGCAGCAGGTGGAAGATCTCGATCTGGTTGCGGTAATCAACGCAGTCAACAACCAACCTCAACACGTTAAAGACTGACCATGTTAATTGCCATTGCCTACTGCCTACGCGATTACAAAGAAACAAAGCTTCTCCTGGACTGGATCGAGGAGCTTGGCGGATGCCGTGAACACGAGCTCCTAATATTACACGACGCCAGGGTGCCAAACCAAAACATGGTGGACATCACTGCGCTGGCCGGCAAAATATTCAAGAAGGTTACACCGATAGTGGGCGCGGCTGCGATCGATGGCTGGCCCCAGGGAGCCAACTACATGTGGCGCACGGTGACCAACGTGCTTTCGTATCGCCAGGACGTACGGTTTTTCCTGTGGCTAGAGCCCGACGCTATCCCGCTGCGTGAGGGTTGGGCAGAAGCACTCGAGAAAGAATTTATTGAAGCTGCCGGCCGCGGTGCACGGTTCATGGGCGACCGGGTCGAGGTCCAAGTCGAAGGGAAAGAAGTCCCACTTCACATGTCAGGCGTGGGAATCTATCCCAACCCGCTCCACCAATTCTCCGGAGAAGCTTATCGCGCGCATGAGCTAGCGTGGGACATGGCCGGCAAAGATCAGATAGTGCCCCTGGCGCATTTCACAAAGCTAATCGAGCACGCCTGGAAGCATCCATCGTTCACAAATGTCAGCGAGCTCTATACGCAGATCCGCCCGGAGGCGGTGCTCTTTCACGCTAGCAAAGATGGCAGCCTTATTAAGGTCCTGCGACAGCAACGCACGGCGCCGCAGCTCCCTGTGGGTGGACGCTGGTATGATCCTGAGAACCTTAAGCCTGGCGTGTTCCCGACAGGAATGGGCGAGGTGACCCCGAGAATCCACTGCCTTATCTGCGGCAGGCCTCCGCACCCGGACAGCGAAGGTCACAGCTTCCATCCCGACAAACATTTCCCCGTTTCACAACCGAGCCAGCCTGCAGAGGTTGTTTCGACTGGTGCTCCCTTGTCGGGGAGCGGCGGGGAAAAACTTCGTTTCGAGACCGTGCCAGATGATAGGGCACCGAGGTGGGATCCAATCGCCGGAAGATATTTCGAACGTGTTCGTCCGAGCAAAGAAAATCCACTGGGAGAGAAAGACATTCCTGTCACTGACATCTTCATCCGTACATACCCGGGCGACTATAAATGGTTGGACTATTGCCTCCGATCGATCGGCAAATACGCCATTGGGTTCCGCAAAGTCTGGATCATCTCACCGCAGGACAACCCTTTCTCCGGAATGCTCAATGGTCCGTTCATGGAATGGAAGCAGATGAACGACGAGACCGAGGATGGTTACCTCGCGCAACAGATAACAAAGCTTTACGCTGACGTCATCACCGATTATCAGGCTGAGTTCATCCTGCACATTGATAGCGACACTCTGCTAACGCGGCCGGTCACTCCATCGGAATTCTTTTATCTTGATAAAGTGCTATGGCCCTACACTCCTTACGACAGGATCCAAACGCCGTGGCAACCGGTCATCGAGAAGTTCATGGCGCAACCCACCGCCAATGAATTCATGAGGAGATTTCCAATCATGGTGCCACGCTGGCTTTACCCACGGCTCCGGGAATTCTGCTACCAGAAGCACGGGATGACGATCACAGACTATGTGAGAGGTCAGCCGCTGAGACATTTCTCGGAGTTCAATGCACTCGGCGCATATGCGTGGCAATATCACCACGATAAGATTGCCTGGGTTGACACTCTGGGTAGTGAATTTCCATTGATGCCACCTATGGCCCGACAATTCTTCTCCTGGGGCGGGATCACGGAAGAAGTGAAGGCAGAGATCGAAAACATTCTGGGCGACCGTGTTACTAACGCTAGTAAGACGACTGAAAAAATATCTCCTCCTACTCGGCCTTTCTGTATTGACGATATCAAGGCAGATTTGCACGGCACGGAGAGCGAACCGGCTGTATTAACTCAACCCAACCTGCCGGTACCGCATCCCACCTCCGTGCCGGTGCATGCTCCGCTGACCCCGTTCGGGCAGGTCGTTGCGGCTATCGAAATGTTGAAATCGTACGCTGGTCAGTCGACAAGGAATCGGATCCAGGTAGTCAGCCGACTGTCGCACGCAGGCCTCAAACCCAGACCATCCAAGAAAAAGAAAAAGTGACACGCACTTTTCTCGCTATCCATTCCTACCCAGGTGCCAATGACACTGTCGCTAGGCATTGGCGTTATTTCCTTCGCCAAAAAGCGCAGAAGATTTACGGGATCGGAACTGAAGGTGGCGGCTGCGAGTGGCCGGGCGGCAATCACACCGAGATCGGAAAGAACTCGTATATCGATGGTCCTGTTCTGCCGATGAGAATGCTAGACACGATCGATTTCTTTCTGCCACTGGACTGGGATATACTCATCATCGCCGAGTACGACACTGTCATCTTTAACCGGATAGAAGTTGAATGGATGAACCGTTGCCTGGCCGGACATCTCGCCGGCGGAAAAACATGGGAGAGCAAAGCCGAACATTTCTATCATAACCCGTGGCTATTCGACCACGGCGTGGCAGAGGATTTTGTCCGGACTGGAAGAGAAGCTATCGCCGACGGGATCTGCGGAAAGAAAACGGAGAATGCTTACGCTACCCCGGAAGGATCTCCAGATGTGTTCTTTGGCTACATGGCCGAATACCTGGGCCTGGATGTCCAGGATGATTTGTGGACCCAATATTCACAGAACGATTTAAAAGACCACGCCCGACTAGTGGGTGCCCGAGAAGCTTTCCTAAACAACGTGGACGTCATCCACGGCATAAAAACAAAAGATGAGCTCGACTACATTACGCAGCCTCGATGAGCTAGCGCTTGAAACTTCGACCGACCGGTCGAGTCGCTACCATTTCTACACCAACACCTACGAAGAGGTGTTCAAGCATCTCCGGAAGAAACCGATCGTCCTCCTTGAGCAGGGGATCCTGGCCGGCGACGGATTGAAGATGTGGGACCTGTACTTCACGCATCCGCAAACACGGATCTACGGACTCGATTTCGAAAAGCGATACACTGGTCCCGAACCCAGGATTAAATCCTTCATGGGCAACCAGCGTGATACAACATTTCTCGCGAGCGTGGTCGGTGAGACTGGACCTCTCGACATCGTTATCGATGATGCCGGGCATTTCTACTGTGACCAGGTGCCAGCGTTCCAGTTCCTCTGGGGCTACGTCAAGCCCGGAGGGTTCTATACCTGCGAGGACCTGCACACAAGCTGGCACCCACAGCACAGTGAAGGCGGTCGCATCATCGATTATTTCACCGACATCGTGAAGGATGTCCAAGATCACGGGCAGACCTGGCACGGAAAACCGCTCGAGAGCGACCCGTGGTACTCGATCGACTGGATCCTGTTCCGGAAGGGTCTGGTCATTCTGAAAAAAAGAGCATGAAACAAAAACATAAACGAATCCCGGGGCTAGCCGAACACATCTATTGGTTCACCAAGAAGTGCTCCTGGATTCTCTACCGAGGAAAACAATGGAAACCTGCAGATCATGTGGCAAGCCCATCAAGTGGGTCGTAACACAGAAGAACAAACGGATGCCTATCGATCCACAGCCGGTCGAAGGCGGCAACATTGAGCTCCACAACCAGGGCGAATATCTCCCACCGTTGGCTGTCTATCACAGCCTGGCGCCGGCCGGAGTGAAGCTTTATGTTAGTCACTTCGCCACATGCCCTAATGCGGCTAAGCATCGCAAGAAACAGCAAGGGAAGACTCTTCCTAACCCCGTGTTAAGATGAACGATCAAGCTTATACCGGACAACGTGGCTGCCCAGAATGCGGCAGCGAGGACGGACATTACATGCTCTGCACTAAGAACCCGCTGTACGAGGAACTGAATAATCCCAGTGAAGCTACACCTCCGACACCTCAACTCGAACCCCCGGCGGAGCCTTCACAATAATTTTCACAACCAGCTCGTCGGGGGCAGGTGCCGGTGCGTTCCCACCGCTCCATTGGGCTGCGAGATCTTCCGGTGTTCCATTGAAGGAGTTTGAGTCCACGATGTCCTCTATCCCTTTGACGTCGTGAGGTTGAGGCCCGACTTCTCCGTCGCTGTATTGCCATAGCCAGGCTTCGTCCCATGAGGCCTGAGGTTTCGGGGTTGAACCGTACTGAGCTAGCCACAGCCGGCGAGCTGACCAGAATGGATCCACCTTATCGCCCAACATTTCTTTCAGCGTGTTGCCGCTATAGATCACGCATTCGTTAGGTCGATTGAGAGCCGCCTCGATTTGCTCAATGAAATCTCGGGCCTGGGATAGTGACATCTGGCTGTCGTAGTCCTCGAGATCCAAACAGAATAGCTCGCCAGGTTGGATCTTGGCGTAGTTTAGATAATTCTGAACCTGTCCGGTGACGTTGGTGCCGTCGGCAAAGTGGTAGCTGCCCCAGAGAAATCCAGCGGCGCGGGCTTTCTCACGGTTTATGTGGTACTGATCGTCATGGAAGCTTTGCCCCTGGGTAGCTTTCCAAATGATGCCGTAGATACCGTCGGCTTTTACCTTCGAATAACTCTGCACCGTTTCATGGTGCGATAGGTCAAGAACCAGTCTGTTTATTTTCATGCGTCCTTTCCGTTTGATGCCTCGTACTTCCCCTGAGCTCTGCCCCCTACAAAACCTACCAGAGCACCAATCATGGTGGTCATCATCCCGCCAATTGCTTCGGCGCCACGGGAAACATCGGCCTCTGGACGAGCGATACGCAGGATTAAAACTCCGATGCACGACAAAACCAGCACGATCCCCACCGTGGAACTGAGAATAATTACAACGATGTCGATGGTCGAACGATTTTTCATTCTTAGAAATGCCTATGCGGAGTTGCAAACTGTGGACGCATTCGTAGCGGCCGTTGGTATCTCGCCCGTCCAGCTCCGACTGGATGCTGCGGAATGTAGTGAGGTTCGAATGCGGATCCTGGCGGAACTGCTTTCCACCCGAGAGCTGACGCCGGAGCCTTCCAGACTGATCCCAAAAATT
>Ga0066903_100000896_pt1 | contig 20403 bp, 17 predicted proteins | sample PanSoiMetaGPlot1_FD_67491 | JGI IMG/M metagenome (GOLD analysis project Ga0066903, IMG submission 67491) | Tropical forest soil microbial communities from Panama analyzed to predict greenhouse gas emissions - Panama Soil - Plot 1 (version 2) | ecosystem: Environmental > Terrestrial > Soil >... | reverse complement strand
AGGAAGACGCGGACGTGCACCTTGTATTTCTTGCGCTCGAGCCACCGGAAGAAGCCCTTCACGCCCTCCCACGCGCCGCCGTCGCCGTCGATGACGAACCGCTTCTCGTCCTCGTCCAGCGCCGACCACGGAACGTCGAGGCGCACGCGCCGCTTCGCGACGCGCTTCAGCTCGGCCAGCTGCGCGCGGTAGTGCGGCTTGCTCCAGGGTTCGATCGCGTTCTGCTGGATCGACTTCGACGGATCCGGCACGACCAGATCCATGTCGAGCTCGATGATGTTGCCGAAGCCGTGACACAGCGGACAGGCGCCGAACGGATTGTTGAACGAGAACAGCCGCGGCTGCGGCACCTCGTACTGCAGGTTGCACTCGCGGCACTCGAACCGCTCTGAGAACTTGTGCAGCGTGTAGCTTCCGCCTTCAGGCGCACGTTCCTCTGACGGCGGCTGTGCCAGCGCGAAGGCGGCGCCGCCACCCTCGGTATAGGCCGTCTCGATCGAATCGGTGAGGCGCGCCTGCACGTCGGCGTCCACCTTGACGCGGTCGACGATGACCTGCAGCAGCGTGCGATCCTTCAGCGACGCGGTGTCGACGTCCTCGAGCGTCACGGCGTGACCGTCGACGTACAGTCGGCCGAACCCCTTGCGGCGCAGCGCCGCGATCGTCTCGGCCACGGGGTCGACGAGGTCCGGCAGCACCGGCTGCGGCACGGGCACCTCGGCGTCAGCCGCGTCGACGACATCGTCCTCGTCCGGCTCCTGTTCGACCGCGGCATCCATCGGTGCGGCGGTGACGACCGGCATGTCGAAGCCGATCAACAGCCGCGTGCCCGCGGGCAGCGCCGCGAGACGGTGTGCGACGACCTCGGCGGTCTCACGAATGACCTCGCGGCCGCAGCCACGGCAGAACGTGCGGCCGACGCGCGCGTACAGCAGCCGCAGGTAGTCGTGAATCTCCGTCGTCGTGCCCACGGTCGAGCGCGGATTGCGGATGCTGTTCTTCTGCCGGATGGCGATCGCGGGACAGATGCCTTCGATACTGTCGACGTCGGGCTTCTCCATCCGCTCGAGAAACTGCCGCGCGTACGCCGACAGCGATTCGACGTAGCGGCGCTGCCCTTCGGCATAAATCGTGTCGAACGCCAGCGACGACTTGCCGGATCCGCTCACGCCCGTCATGACGACGAGCGACCGGGGCGGCAGCGTGACATCGACGTTCTTGAGATTGTGCGTGCGCGCACCGCGCACGGCGATGTGGCCGCGGGTCTCGGTGGTGGGCATGTCGGTAACGGTCAGCCTCTGTGGAGAATTCCGGCGCAACCGGAACAGTCCATGGTAGCGCGCCGGGCACGGCCGTTCAACCTCGGCGGGGTCAAACCGTGTTATTTTGTCTGGGCCCTATATGCCTGTCCGTTTGTTCATTGGCAACCTGCCCTACTCGGCGACCGAGGCAGAGTTGCGGGAGCACCTCTCGAGCGTCGGCGAACCCACATCTGTCGTCCTGCCCGTCGATCGCGAGACGGGCCGTCCGCGCGGTTTCGCGTTCGTCGACTACGCGGATCGTGCGGTTGCCGAAGAAGCCATTCGCAAGTTCGACCAGGCGCTGTTCAAGGGGCGCGGACTCGCGGTCAGCGAAGCGCGTCCACGTGAAGAGCGCGGTCCCGGCGGTCCGCGGCCCGGCGGGTTCGGCGGTCCTCGTCCCGGGGGTCCGGGCGGCGGGTTCTCGCGTCCGCCCGGCGGTCCGTCCGGCTACGCGCCGCGTCCGCCCGGCGGCGGGTTCAGCGGTCCGCGGCCCGGCGGCCCAACCGACGGCACACCGGCCTCGCGCGTGAAGAACTTCGGTCCCGACGCGCCGCCCAAGCACAAGCGCAAGCCGCAGAAGGAACGCGACAAGCCGCGCGGCCCGATCAAGCAGCGCCCGATCTCGAGCCTCTACGACGCCGACGAAGACTGGCGCTCGCTCGATGCGCCGGACGACATCGACATCGACAACGTCGCCACACACAAGGATCCCGACGCCGACGAGGGGAAGGACGAAGGCGACGAGTAGTCGGTCAGCGGCCTGATCCCGCGCGCAGCGCGGCGAGCAACACCTCGACGGCTGTATCCAGTTGCACATCCCGAGGCCCATAGGACTCTCCTATGGGCCTTTTCACGTCCACGTCGACCGGCCGCGGGTGCATTTCCATCGGCGCGCCGTTGCGATCGGTGATGCGCGACCGCGGGAGCCGCAGGATCGTCCCGTCCATCAGCCGCGTGTTCCAGGTGTAGATGATCCAGCCGGCGGTCGGCTCGCCGACGACCGTGCCGAGATGCATCGCGCGATAGCCTTCCGTGAAGTCTTCCGCGTCCGACAGCGAATGCTGGTTCGTGACGAGCACGGTCGGCTTCTCGAGCGCGCGCTGGCCGAGCGACGAGCGCGCGGGGGCCGTGGGCAACCCGCGCTGCGTCATGTTGAGGTAGTGCTGACGCGAGAACACGTCGAGCGCATACGCGTTCACGAATCCGCCGTTGTTGTTGCGGACGTCGATGACGACGCCGTCGCGCGCGATGTTGTCGGCGTCGAGATCGACGTAGAGCTGCGCCAGCGAGGCGGCCCCCATGTCGGGCATGTGGACGTAGCCGAGGCGTCCGCCGCTGGCCTTCGCGACGTAGTCGCGCTTCTCGTCGACCCACTGCCGATAACGGAGTCCGCGCTCGGTCGCCGCGGAGATCGGCCGGACGGCGATCTCCGGCGGGAAGGACCCGCGATTCGCGCCGGGACGTCCGATGCGCACGACGGTGCGCCGGCCGACCTTGTTCTCGAGCAGCGCGTCGAGGTTCACGCCTGGACCCACGGGGACGCCGTCGATCGCCTCGATGAAGTCGCCGCGGTCAACGCCGGTCGTGGCCGCCGGCCGCGCGAGCGCGATCGGACCCAGGGGGACGATCGCGGCGATCTTCAGCCGGCCGGTCGCCTCGGCCTCCGCGCGATCGAAATCCAGACCGAGATGTCCCACGCCCGTCGCCGCGGCTCCAGCCGCCGCCGGCGGACTGATGCCGAGATGTGACGCATTCAGCTCGCCGATCATCAGCGAGGTGATGCGGCGCAGTTCGTCGGGCGTCCGCGCGCCGGCGACGTACGGCTCGACCTTCGCGCGCGCGGCGGCCCAGTCGACGCCGTTGAACTGCGGATCGAAGAACTGATCGCGAAGCAAGCGCCAGGCCTGATCGAAGACGATCGTCTTCTCGGCGGCGAAGTCGGCGTCGAGTTCGGCCGTCACGGCGACGGCACGCGTCTCGCGCTTGTCCAGCGCCACCGCCTGCACACGGCCGTCGTCCAGGTAGTAGACCTCCTTGCTGTCGGGGGTGAACGACACGTCGGCTTTCGCGCCTGCGGTGGTCGTCAACTGCTTCGCCACCGAACGTTCGCGAGCCGTCTCGTCGATCGACCACGAGTAGAGGTTCTGCTGGCCGGCGGCGCCGGCGATCATGACGACGGTCTTGCCGTCGGGGCTGATGAAGGCCTGGCTGACGTCGACGCCTGTGGGGATCAGCGACAGGCGCTGACGGATGTCGTCGAAGACGATGTCGACGCGCCTGTCTGGGCGAACGGGTGTATCCGACGTTTCGCCGTCCGCCTTCGCAGGCACCGCCGTGACGTCAGTGGGGGGCGCCTGCTTCGGCGCGACCGCATCGGCGGGCGTCGTCGATGGTTGCGCCGGCCGATGCGGGCCCTGATCTTCGTTGAAGAGATCTCTGAACTGGTCTTCTCGGAACTTGGGCGTCTTCAGGATCAGATCGACGCGCGCGAGCTGGGAGACTTCGGTGCGCTGGTTGGTGTCGAACAGGAGGAACGTGCCGTCGGGCGACCACGCCACGCCGTTGGCGTTGCCGTTGGCGAGGAAGCTGGCCGGCTGCGCGCCGAGCTTTCCGTCGGACGGGACGATCGACACGTTCGTGAAACCGCGCGCGCCCGCCGTGAAGAACGCGAGCCACTTTCCATCCGGCGACCACGCGAGCGGACGGCCCACCTGCAGCGGATCGGCGATGACGCCTTTGGCGAGCATCCGCTCTTTCTTCGTGTCGAGATCGATCGCCCGCAGCTCGGCGCCGCCGCGGACGAATGCGATCGACTTGCCGTCGGGCGAGAAGCGCGGACCGCGGTCGCCGCCGCTCGACGAGGTGAGCGGCGTTTCCTTCTGCGTGGCAAAGTCATACAGCACGAGGCGCGCCGGACCGCTGCCGCCCGCGCCGGCGTCGCCGCGCTCGGACACGTACACGAGCGTGCGGCTGTCGGGCGACCACGCGGGCTCCTGCTCCGCCGCAGGCGTCATGGTGACGCGCGCCGCGTCGCCGCCGTCTTTCGCCGACGTCGCGAAGATCTCGCCGCGCGCCGCGAACGCGATCTTCTTGCCGTCGGGCGACAGCGCGAGATCCTGGAACTGACTCGTGAGCCGCAGGTGCTCCGCCGCGGGTCCGGCCGGCGCGCCCACGCGCGTGATCGGCACCTCCGCCGCCTTGCCGCTCCCGGTGTCGAGCGTCCAGATGTGGAAGTCGCGCTCGAAGACGATGCGATCGCCGCGAGCGGTGATCGACGGCCAGAGGACGCGGCCGTTGGTGAACGTCGTGACTTGCCGCGGTCCCGGGTCCCGGGTCCCGAGTCCCAGGTCCCGCGTCCCCCGTCGTCGGTCCCGGGTCCCGCGTCGCGATCGTCCAGATGTTCTCGGCGCCGCCGCGATCGGAGACGAAGAAGATCGAACCGGCGCCGCCCCACATCGGCCAGAGATCCTTCGCGCCGCCGTTCGTCAGGGCACGCCACGCCGACGGCGTGTCGGGCGCGGTGAGGTCGCGCAGCCAGATCTCCGCCTCGTCGAGATGGCTGTGCCCGTGGCGCCACCACTGCCCCGACGCGTTGCCGCGCGCCGACATCGCCAGCGTTCGGCCGTCGGGCGACGGCGCGGAGAAGAACTCGTTGGCGTAGCGATCGCCGCTGACGGCCGTCGGCGTGCCGCCGGAGGCCGCGACGCGGTACACGTCGTTCATGCCGCCCGCGAGATCGTGCGCGCTCGAGAAGAAGTACAGGTATTTCCCGTCGCGCGACCAGCCGTCGAGCTGCTCCGGTCCGTCGTCGTACGTCACACGCCGGACGTCGCCCGTCGCGAACGTCAGCACGTAGATGTCGCCGCCGCCCGTGCGCGTCGACACGAACGCCAGCTGCGTCTTGTCGGGCGAATAGACGGGATGCGTCTCGTTCGCGGCGTTCGAGACGAGGAGCCGCGCCTCGCCGCCTGCGGACGGCACCGTCCAGATGTCGCCGCCCGAGACGAACGCGATCTCGCTGCCGTCAGCGGCGATGGACGGCTCCGCGAACGCGGGCTTCGGCGCAATCGCCGATGACGCCTGCGCGAGGATGACGGCGGTGACGGCAGAGAGCAGCAGCGCGCGATGCATGATGCGGGCGACTGTACATCAACCTCATCCCTTCCCACCGGCGCCGGTCTTGCAAACTCGGCCAGGCGAATGGCGTCGCATACCGCGAGCGGCGAGTGGCAGACCTTCGAGCTGCGCATGCGGCGCCGCCGCGTCGCTCGGCTGCTGGAGCGCGCCGAGGCGGCCGTGCGCGCGGGCCGTCACGACGAGGCTCGCGCCTGTCTCGAGGAAGCCGAGAGTCTCTCGCCCGGACTGCCCGACATACACGCGACGCGCGAACGGCTCGCGCGGCCGGCGTCGAGCCAGCCCGTGCGATCCGCGTTCCGCCGGACCGTCTGGGGCGCCTCGACCGCGATCGCGACGATCGCAATCGTCTTCGGGTACCGCCCTCCAGCGCTCCTTCCGAGCCAGGATCTGCGCGCCGTGGCCATGTCGACACCGATCGTCAAGACACCGGCGCCGCCCGCGGTGGCGGCTGCGCTGGCCGATCGCGCGTTGCCAGCGGTCGATCCCGTGCCGCCTGACGAACCGATACGCCGCGTCGAGCCCATCGATAACGACGAACCGCCGGCGGCGCGCGTTCGCCCGGGCCCCGCCGCGGTCCGTCCCAAGACGGCAGACCCGCGTACGGAAAGCATACGTGCGACGGATGCGCAGCCGGCCGTCATCGGTCCGCGCCGTGACGGCCCGAGCCATATCGCTCCGGCAAGCGAGGTCGCCGCGGTCGCGACGGCGGGAGTGCCGCTGCCCAGCCCGCCTCCCTCATCGATTCCGGCGTCTGCGCCGTCGACCTCCGCGGCGGCGGGATCGATCCCGGCGTTTTCGCCATCAACCTCGGCGAGCGCGCCATCGCGCCCGGAGACTGCCCCATCGACTCCTGCGCCTCCGGCGTCGGCTTCGGCGTCTACGGTGCCGGCCGACGTGGCCGTGCGGCGCACGCTGGACGGCTATGCCGCGGCCTACACCGCGCTGGATGCGACGGCGGCACAGCGCGTGTGGCCGACGGTGAACCGTGGCGCGCTCGCGCACGCGTTCGGCACGCTGGCCTCACAACGCGTCTCGCTCGGCAACTGCCGCATCGAGATTACCGGCGTGCTTGCGCGCGCGAGTTGCGCGGGGGCGGTGACGTGGGCGGCGCGCATCGGCGATCGAACGTCGCGAACCGACGCGCGCCAATGGACGTTCGACCTCGCGCGTGACGCCGCCGGGTGGCGGATCCTGAACGCGCGCGCTCAGAACAGGTAGTCGATCGCGATCGTCGGCGTGAGCGGCGCGGTGAGGCCCGCGCGGCCGAGGCGCCACCACACCTGGCCGGTGATGACGACCGTGCCGGACGGATTCCACTTCACGCCGGCGACCGCGCTCGACAGCGTCGATCCGCCATCCGCGGGCACGAGACGCAGCGTGTCGACGCCGGCGATCGTGGGGTGCGGCGCCGTCGCCGCGACGATCGGATGGAGATCCGCGACGCGGCGCAGCAGCAGTTCACCGGAGAGGCTGACGTGTGCGGTGGCCGCGAGCGTGAGCGCACCCGACGCATCGTATTCGTCAGAGACGCCGCCGCGCACGATCCCGACGTTGGCGTGCGCGCCCGCGCGGCCACTGTCGGCGGACGCGATCGCGATCACCCGGTACGCGGCGCGTCCGGCGCCGAGCAGCGCGTCGGCATCGCCGGTCGGCAGCCGCACTTCGCCCGCTACGGCGAACGTGCCCGACGGACCGCCCGCCACCCGATACTTCGCCCTGATGGCCGCATCCGCGAGGCCGCTGGCGTCGCCGGCGCCGCGCGCCTGCTCGAGGGCCTGCCCGCGGTAGACGTTGACGCGGAAGCCTTCGACGTGCAGCTGAACGAACGGCACCGCGGCGCCGATCTCGAGCCGATCGGTCACGCCGTACGCGCCGAACACCGTCAGCGTCCTCGTGGTGATCCGCAGGGTCAGCGCGTCGCTGTCGAACGGCTGCGATTCGTCGGTGAACTGGTTCGACGTGGTCACGAGCGACCCGTCGCGCAGGTTCAGGCCGTCGAGGCGATCGTAGTTCGCCGCGTTGACAGACGCGCCGATGGACACGCGGCCGCCTCCGCTCGTCGCGGCACGCTGGACGAAGAAGGTCCCGAAACTGTCGCTGACGCGCCGCACGGTACCGAGCTCGGGATCGAGCTGATACACGAACCCGCTCGAGGACGTCTGGATCGGCACGGTCGCCAGGTTCACGAGCAGCGCGCGGACGATCGTGTCGCGTGTCGCCGCGGCCGCCGCCTGGTCCTTCTGGAAATCGCCCGTCTGAACGGACCCGTTCGTCACCAGGAACGAGATCACATCCGCCGGCGTCTGCGCCGCTGCCGGCGCCGCACACGTCACGAGCATCACAACGGTCGCAATCGACAGGCAAGTTCTCATTAGTCGAGCTCCACGCGGTTGGCCGTTACGGTCTTCGGGTCGGCGAGTACGCCGACGACGCGAATCTCGCGGCCGTTCTTGACATCCCTGCAGGGCCCCTTGTCGAAGACCGTCGCTGCGCTCGTCTTCACCAGATAGCCGTTGAGCGTGAACTGCAGCACGGGACACGAGCCGCTCACGTTGTCGACCCTTCCGGTGATGTCGATCGGTTGTGGCGGCGGGGGCGGTGGCGGAGGTGGCGGAGGTGGCGGAGGAGGTGGCGGTGGTGGTGGCGGCGGCGGCGGCGGTGGTGGCGGTGGTGGCGGCGGCGGTGGTGGAGGTGGCGGTGGTGGCGCCGCAACGCCCAGCTGGCGCAGCGTCACGCGCTGGTCCGCGATGGTGACCGTGGCGGTACGCTCGTCTGTTCCCGTGTTGGGAGCGACCGTGACGGTGACCTGCCCGTTACCGCTGCCCGATGGCGGATTGACCGCCGCCCAGGTCTGGTCCGCATGGGCCTGCCAGCCGCAGCCGGTCCGCGCGCGCACGTCGATGGTGGGGCGTGCGCCGGCCGCGTCGAGGGCGTCCGAGGGACCCGACACGCTGACATCGCAGGACGCAGCGTCCTGGCCGATGTCCGCGCGTTGATCGCCGACGGTGATCGTTCCACGGCGCGTGGATGGGTCGGCATTCGCCGAGACGCGATACGCGATCGATCCGTCGCCCTGGCCGTTCCCGCCGCCGGTGATGGCGATCCAGCTCGCGTCGCTCGCCGCCGTCCACGTGCATTCGCGCGAGACGCTGACCGAGACCGTGCCGGCGCCGCCCGACGCGCCGAAACTCCCGGTCGAGTTCGCGATGGACGGCTGACAGCGAGCGGATGTGGGCGCCGTCGCGTCCGTCACGGCGGAGCTGCCGCACCCGAGAGCCATCGACGCCGCTGCGATCGCAAGTACGTAGAGCGCTACACGGATCGCGCGCACCTGCACGCGTAGTTCAAGCGGCGGTCCACGTGCCCGGCGCCGGAAGATCGCGTCGCGCCCGATCGTCGCGCGTGACACGCGGCAAGGAATTGCCCAGTCTCGGCAACACCCCACACAGATCGCGATCGGGCTCTGCGGGCCGAGCCGGTATGCGGCGCGGCGCGGATCACGTGTGTGCGCGCGCCGTCCAGCCACCCGCCTGAGCTCGCGCGGACTCGCGCCATTCCACGGAATTCCAGCGAGCTACCACGGCGTGTCGTGGGCCTGACACGCCGTGACATCGGTGTGACGCGTATTTCGTGCGGCAAACCGGTTGCACGACGGGTCACGGAGGACGCTTGTGAAGCTCTGGTTCGCGTCGTTCGCGCTTGGCACGGCTGCCCTGTTCGCGGTCCCCACCGCCATGACGTCCGCGTCCGGGCAGACCCCTCAATTGAGGCTGACGGCCTTCGCCGTCAACATGAGCAACATCGGGGCGGGATCGACCGCAACCGTCGACATCACGATCGATCGCTGGTCGACCGACGACGAACGTCAGACGCTGATCACGACGTTCACCGAGAGGGGCCCCGAGAAGCTGCTCGACGCGCTGCAGCGGCTGAAGCGTGTCGGCTTCATCCGTCTGCCGAACACGGTCGGCTACGATCTCCAGTTCGCGCGCGAACGACCGCTCGACGAAGGCGGGCGGCAGATCATCATCGCGACCGACCGGCGGATCGGATTCCAGGAAGCGCGCGCACAGCCGCGGTCCATCGACTATCCGTTCACGCTCATCGAGATCCGCCTGCGGCCCGACGGCACGGGAGAGGGCAAGATGTCGGTGGCGACGAAGATCACGCTGAACAAGAGGACCAACACGGTGGAGCTCGAGAACTACGCGAGCGAACCGGTCCGCCTCCAGAACGTCAGAACCCAGTCCTGAATGGAGTCCCGGTATGAGCGTTGCAATGGATGAGGCGGGCACTGCAATGCTGCTCGCCTCTATCGGCTTTCGGGTTCAGCCTCACAAACTCGGTGAAGCGCTCAGCGCCGTCGACGAGACGGTCCGCCGGATGCGGACGGCGCCCGGCTGCTCGCGCACGCGGCTGCTGGCCGACACCGAAGATCCGAACACGTTCACCGTGATCTCCGAGTGGCAGACAGCAGCCAGCGCCGACAGCTTCTTCGCGTCGCGCGAGTTCCAGATCTTCAAGGGCATCCGCATGCTGCTCCGCGACGAGCCCGTCATGGTCATCGACGACGTGCGATCGCGGGTGACGCGGCTGCTGCGCGCGCCGACGATCTAGCGCGGACGCTCGATCCGGAGCTTGGCCATGCGGCTGCGCAGCGTGCTCGGCTTCAGCCCGAGGATCTGCGCGCCGCCGCCGGCGCCTTCGATCCGCCAGCGCACGCCGCTCAGCACGCGCACGATGTGCCGGCGCTCGACGTCGACGAGCGTGCCGGTATCGGGAACGGCCGCGGTTTCCGGCGCCGGCAGCCACATCTCACGCGCCGTCAGGACGCCGTTCTTCGAGAGGATGATCGCGCGCTGCAGCACGTTTTCGAGCTCGCGCACGTTGCCCGGCCAGTCGTGCGCCTGCAGCGACACCATCACGTCGTCGGGAATCGCGTCGACGCGGCGGCGCAGCGAGCGCCCGAGGCGATCGACGAGGTGCCGCACGAGCGCGGGAATGTCCTCGCGACGCTGCGTCAGCGACGGCAGCGTGATCGGAAACACGTTCAGGCGGTAGTAGAGATCGCGGCGGAACCGTCCGGCGCGCACTTCCTCGGTGAGGTCACGGTTGGTCGCCGCGATGACGCGGACGTCGACCTCCACCGTGCGGGGGTTGCCGAGCCGTTCGAGCTGCCCTTCCTGCAGCACGCGCAGCAGTCGGGGCTGCACTTCGAGCGGCAGCTCGCCGATCTCGTCGAGGAAGATCGTGCCGCGGTTGGCGAGCTCGAACCGTCCGATCTGCGTCGCGTGCGCGCCGGTGAAGGCGCCGCGCTCGCGGCCGAACAGCTCGCTCTCGATGAGGGGCGCGGGCATCGCCGCGCAATTGACGACGACGAACGGCCGATCGCGCCGCGGACTCCTGCGGTGGAGCGCGCGCGCGAGCAGTTCCTTGCCGGTGCCCGTGTCGCCGTGCAACAGTACGGTCGCGTCGGTGGGCGCGACCTGGTCGATGCGCGACATCACGTAGCGCATCGCGTCGCCGTCGCCGACGATGACGTCATCGTCGCGATCGGCGGAGACCCGCGGGTGCGGGTAGACGCCCGGAGGCGGTGGTGGGGTGGGTTCCGAGATGGCCGTGCGTAAGGGAGAGTACGACATGCCGCGGATTCTTCCACGACCCCACGGTAAGTCGCGGTTGGATTTCGGTAGGATCGTGGTAGGACCGCGCCAGGTCGCGGTTAGTGCGAATCTGGTACTAGTACCAGCACGGTCGAGCTTCAGACGCCTTCGCCGCGCGGCGTAAAGGCCCGGAACGGCGTCGCGCCTCGAAACGCATGGTCGATCGCGCGCTCCAGCTCGACGGCAGCGACGGATTTCACGACGAACGCCGACGCGCCCGCGGCGTCAGCCGCGTGCTGAAACGCCATGTCGTCGAACGCCGAGACGAGAACCACGCCCATTCCAGGGAACGCCGCCTTCAGCTCGCGGCACGCCGTCAGGCCGTTGACGTCGGGCATGGCGATATCGAGCACGACGACGTCCGGCGAGTGGGTCTTCGCGGCGGCGATCACCTCGCGGCCGTCCGACACGGCGCCGACGATGTCGCAGGAGGCATCGAGGATGCGCCGCCATGACGTGAGCAGCGGCGCGTAGTCGTCGGCGAGCAGCACGCGCGGCCGCGTCATGCGGCGCGGCCCTCGCGCAGGGGCACCCGCGCTTCGATCCGCGTGCCGGCGCCCGCGCGCGAGTCGACGCGCAGCGTGCCGCCGGCCAGACGTACGCGCTCGCGCATGCTCGTGAGGCCGAGCGACGCGTGTCCCACGGGCGCATCGGGATCGAACCCCGCGCCCCCGTCGGCGATCGTCAGCGTGAGCGTACCGTCGTGTCCCGCGAGCGTCACCGTGACGCGCGAGGCGTGGCTGTGGCGTACGACGTTCTGCAGGGCTTCCTGCGCCACGCGGTACAGGCAGAGCGCGATGTCCGGGTCGAGCGCCGACGGCACGCCGCTCGACTCGACGTCGATGGTGAGCTGCCGGGCCTGCGCGAGCTCGCGGCAGAACGCGCGCAGCGCCATGTCGAGACCGAGCTGCGTCAGCGTGGCCGGATGCAATTCGTGCGAGACGCGCTGGAGGTCGCCGCCAAGCGCCGCGGCCTGCGCCGACAGCGTCGCGAGCCGCTCCCGGAACTCGGGCGGCGCCGAATCGTCGCGGCGGCCGAGCGTGCCCAAATCCACCGCCAGCAGCGACAGGCGCTGCGCCACGTCGTCGTGGAGCTCGCGCGCGATCCGCTGCCGCTCGTCCTCCTGGCTCGTGATCAGACGGCCCGCGAGCCGGCGATTGAGCTCCATCGCGCGCCGGGACTCGGTCACTTCCCGCACGATCGACAGCACGCGGCCGTGATCCACCGGCAGGATGCGGACCTCGAAGTGGCGCAGCTCGTCGAGCATCAGTTCGTACTCGACCACGACCGGCTCCGACGAGTCGCCGACCTGCGCGATCGCCGCCATGAAGCGCTCGGCGAGCGCGGGCGGCAGGATGTCGCGGGTGGTGCGGCCGAGAAACACGTCCGGCGGCACGTACAGCAGTCGCGGCTCTCGCGCGTGGTAGTCGAGATATGTGCCGTTGCGATCCTGGACGAACATCAGATCCGGAACGGCCCGGAGGATCGCGCTGTTGCGCGCGGTCGCCTCGAGCAGCGCGTCTTCCGCGCGCCGGCGCAGCGTCCGCTGGACCAGCAGGCCGGCGATCAGCATGAGTTGCGCGGCGATCACGAGCAGTCCGCCCAGCACGTAGCCGCGGTACCGATCGAAGAAGGTCGGCTGCCGGAACGCGATCGTGCTGCGCGCCGGCAGGCTTGCCTCGGCGATCCCCCACCGTGTCAGCTGGCGGGCGTCGAACGCGAGTACGCCGCTGTCGATCGTCCGGGCGCCGATCGACTCGGGCTTCTCGCCGTTGAGCACGCGCAGCGCGACGCGCGCCGTCTCGCGCGCGTCGTTCACCGCCGAGTGGAGCCGCCCGCCGACGATGCCGTGGCCGAGGAACCCTTCGTGCCAGCTGTAGACGGCTCCGCTCGACGAGGCGCTGATGGCTTCGGACACTTCCACCGCGGAGTACGTGCGGCCGGCGTCGTCACCCATGACGCTCAGGTAGTAGACGATGGAATCGGCGGGCAGCCGGCGCAGGCGCTCTTCGAGGTCGGGCAGCCCGAGCCCGACGACTTTGTGAAAGGTCACCCGCGACGCGAAGTCGCGGCACTGCTGATCGAAGATGTCGAGATAGGTCCGCTCTCCGGGCGCCGAGCCGGACACGACGAACACGTGCTTCGTCGCGGGCTGCGCAACGAGCGCGGCCTCGAGCGTCCCGCGGAAATCCACGGCTGACACGACGCCGGCAGAGTTCGGTCCTCCGGCCACGCCCGGCCTCGTCGCGTACACGACGGGCACGTCGGGAAAGAGCGCCTCGCGGCTGACGAACGGCACGATCGACGACGAGGTCGCGATGACGACGTCCGGCGGGCTCTCGACGTACTTCGCGCGCAGATACGCGCGGACCGCGCCCTGGTAAACGGGATCGGGCAGCCGGCTCAGATCGATGCTTTCGCTGGAGTAATCCAGGCGGTCGCCGAGCCCGTCGGCGAGCTCGCGCCGCGTCGCGCTTTCGACGTCGACGACCAGCGTGGCTTGCCGGAGCGAAAAATAGATCGCGAGGACTTTCTTGCGGACGAGGACGCCGGGCGCCGGCGCGTCAGATGCGCCTGCCAGCAGGCACACCGCGACGGCCACCACCGAAAGCCGGCCGCAGACGCGTCTCCAGGAACCCATGGGCGGGAGCCCGACCAGCTTACCATCCCGCGGGTCCGCGTTCGGGCGATCCCGGAGTTATTTCCCGCCGGCGCCGTAGGCCTGCGCCAGCGTCTGCAGCGGCGCCGACGCGCTCGACCACGCGGCAGCCGACGCCGGCAACGTCTTGCCTTCGACGAACGCCTTCAGTTTTGCGGCATCGGCCGTCACCCGTTCCGCCTCGGCCGAGCTCGGCTTGCCGTCCTTCACGCGATCGCGCAACGCCTTGGCGTCCTTCGACCACTGCTCGGCGTCGGCGATCGCTCCCTGACGATCCTGCGCGCTGACCGTCGTGCTCTTCTTCAGATCCGCGTCGAGCGATTTCTTCAGCTGCTCGCCCGCCTTCGCGAGCTGCTCCGCCGCGGTCGCGACCTCTTGATCGCCGATCCGGCGGACCGACGCGCCTTCCCCCAGCGGAAAGTCGGCGCCGTACGCCGCCGCCAGCGTCTTGATGTCGGCCGCGAGCCGGTTCCACTCGCTGGCGCCCTTCAGTCCCGCCGGCTGCTGCTTGATGAACGCGTCGAGCGCGGTGGCCCGCCGCAGCACGGCGGTGGCTTCCGTGCTCGCCGAGTACTCGGGCTTCAGACGATCCTTCAGGCGGTCGACGCTCTCCTTGAAGTCGTCGAGCGCGCGCTTGACGTCCATCTCGCCCGTGGCGCTTCTGACGACGGTGTGCTTGAGATCGTTGTCGAGCTCACTCTCGAACTTGTCGCGTCCGTCGTCGATCTTCTCGACGAGCGCTTTCACGTCGCGATCGGTGAGGCGATCGCCCGCACGCACCGGCATGCTGACGAAGACGATGAGCGCCGCCGCTGTCACAAATCTCATGGTCTCGTCCGCCGTCAGCGGCCGCGCGGCCGGATGATCGGCGTCTCCTGCAGCGCGCCCTGGATGGCATCCAGCAGCGCGTCCTCGTCGAAGGGCTTGCTCAGCATGCGCGGGACGGCGCAGCCGGGTGCGCCAGGGGCGGCGTGCGCGGTGATGAAGATCGTCGGCAGCTGATAGCGGTCACGCGTGAGGCGCCGGTGGAGTTCGAATCCCGTCATGCCTGGCATCCGGACGTCGAGCAGAATGCAGTCAGCCGTATTCATGCCGGCGTGATCGAGAAACTCCCGAGCCGACTCGTAGGTCTCGACGTTGTAGCCGCAGGCGCCGAGGAGACGTTCCAGCCCCCGCCGCACCGCGGCGTCGTCATCGATCACGCCGATCGTCGTCCGATCCATCTCGTGCCCGTGCCGTAGCTATCGGGCGGAGCGCTGCACTGGACGTGCCGGGCGACCCGGCGTGGAAGGCATCGGCAAATCGGCGAATCTGCGCGCGCGCGCTGCCTCGACCGCGAGGGATCGCGGCCGAACCGCGACAGATCGGGGGCACTGCGCGATCTCGTCCGTGTGTCCCCGCGCGAGACTGGCCCTCCTCTTGTAACTGGAATCGCCGGTGACATCCCCCGGGGCCGCCGGCAACCACGACATTGCCATCGACACGTGCATTTACGCGTATCCGCTCGTGCTCACGGAGCTCACGCGACGGTTGAGCACGAACGTCCTCTCCCCCACGCGCGACGGCAAGGCACCGATGAATCAGTTCGGCCACGCGGCCGTGGTCATCTCTGGCGCGGCGCCCGACGGCGAAGCCGTTCCCGAAGCCGACACGGTACGGTCGACGTTGTGGTTCGACGTCTCTCGCGAACCGCTCGCGATCCGCGTACCCGACTCGGGCGGCCGGTACTACGCGCTCTGGATGCGCGACATGTGGACGCACCTGTTCGCCGTCGCGGGCACGCGCAACACCGGCACCGCGACGCAGATCTTCCTCGTCGTCCCGCCCGGCTGGCGCGGCGCGCCGCCGGCCGGCGCGGTCGTCGTGCCGACACCGACGATGCAGGGTTGGATCGACGTGAAGGTCCGCCTCAACGGCAGCACCGATCTGCCGAACGTGCAGCGCTTTCAGCGCGCCCTCTCGGGCACGCCGCTCAGCAAATGGGGCAACCCGTACGAGATGCGCGGCCCGACGGTCAACGCGGGGTGGGACACGCGGACGCCGGCGCGCGACCAGATCGCGCGGCTGAGCGCCGTCGACTTCCTGTCGCTGTTCTCGGTGCTGGCGGGGACGAATCCGCCCGGCGCCGAGGACGGCGCGATCGTCGCGCGCATGCACCGCATCGGCGTCGTCCCGGGATCGTTCGCGCCCGGAGGCGGAGCGGCGCTGGACGCCGACGCGCTCGATCGCGCCTGGCGGGAGGCGCAGCGGCGCATCGCGGAGACCTCGCCCGACGGCGAACTGCGCGACGGCTGGCGGCGCGACGCGACGTCGAGTGAGGCCGACACCGCCGACTACCTGCACCGCGCGGCGATCGCGCGCGGCGGGCTGAGCCCGATCCCGGCCGACGACGGCATCTCGCTCACCGCCGACGCCGACGCCGACGGCCGGTCGCTGTCGAGCGACCACCGCTACGTGCTCCGCTTCGCGGCTCACGAACTTCCGCCCGTGCGCGGCTTCTGGTCGCTCACGATGTACGACGACCGCCATCTGTTCGCCGCCAACGCGATGGACCGCTACACGATCGGCGACTCGGACGAACCCTGGCTGAACGCGGATGGGTCGCTCGATCTGTTCATCCAGCAGAGCCCGCCGTCGCAGTCGGCCGCCAACTGGCTGCCGGCGCCGCGGCGCGGCCCGTTCTCGATGACGCTGCGGTTGTACTGGCCGGCGCGCGACGTGATCGAAGGGCGGTGGCGTCCGCCGGCCGTCCGCCGCGTGAACTGATGCCGATCAGTGCTCGGCGACGGATCGGTACGGCGGCAGCGTGACCTCGAACACGGCGCCGCGCCCCGTGTCGTTGACCGCGCGTACCGTTCCGCCGTGCGCTTCGACGATCGACCGCACGATCGACAGCCCCATGCCCATGCCGCCGCGTTTGGTCGTGTAGAAGGGGTCGAACACGACTTCTTCGGTGCCGGGCTCGAGCCCCGGCCCCGAATCGTGCACGCTCAGCTTGAGGGCGTGGCCGTTCATCGTCCGGCAGGCGATCACGATCCGACGCGACCCTGCGTTCGTCTGCTCGACGGCGTCCATGGCGTTGTGGAGCAGGTTGAGCACGACCTGCTGGATCTGGACGCGATCGGCGCGGACGTAGTGCGCGCCCGGGCAGTCGATGCTGACGTCGATCTCGCGGATGATCGCCTCGCTGCGCGCGAGGTCCACGACGTCGTGGACGACGCGCGAGACGCTGAGCCGCGTCATGTCGAGCTGCCCCTTGCGCAGGAAGTCGCGGAGGTGCTGGATGACGTCGCTCGCGCGCCGCGCGTCCGACACGATGTCGGACAGGATCGCGCGCACCTCGTCGCTCTCCTCGGCGTCTCTCGCGAGGATCCGGCGCGCCGCGTGCGCGTTGGTCATGATGGCGGTGAGCGGCTGATTGAGCTGATGCGCGAGCGACGCCGTCATCTCGCCCACCGTCGAGACGCGCGCGACGTGCGCGAGCTCTTCGCGGGTGCGCTGCGCCTCGACCTCGGCGCGCCGCAGCTCGGATTCGGCGCGCCTGCGGTTCAGCGCCGTCGCGACGACTTCGGCGAGCAGCCAGATATTCGGCGGCAGCTCCGCCCGCGCGCCGGGGGTGACGGCGCCGTAGGCCATGGCGCCGAGCACGCGGCCGTGCCCGATGAGCGGCACCGCGCCGCCTGCCGCCAGCGCGCCGGCGTCGGCCTCGGCATCGGCCGACAGCTGCCGCGAGTCGAGCGCCTGGCGCGCCCAGCGTGTCTGCTGCTGCAGCACGGCGTCGGGCGGCAGCGACACGTGGGGCGCCGTCCACGCGAACTCGCGCGCGATCGGCTCGCCGTCGCGCGGGACGACGAACAACGTGAGCGCGTCCACGCCGATGAGCGGCCCGATCCGCCCGAGCCACGCCTCGAACGCGACCGACAGCTGATCGCTCGGCAGCTCGAGCAGCGCGCGCGAGAACTGCGACAGCAGGCTCTCGAACTGGAGACGCACCGACAGCTCGTGCTGCGTCTGGCGCCGTTCCTCGGTCAGCGTCGCGAGGCACATCAGCGTCGCCGACACGATGATGAGCGACAGCTGCACCGCCGCCACCGTCATCGACGGCTCCATCGACACGAACGGCCCGACGTTGTGGACGACGGACCACGACGTGAGCACGCTCGTGAAGAGCAGCGCGAGCCCGGCGCCGGCGGCGCCGAAGCGCACCGCGGCCCACAGGATGAGCGGGAGCTGCAGCACGAACGGCGCCCGGCTCGAGACCGCGCCGATCGACGCCACGCTGGTGCTTGTGAACTCCAGCGAGCCGATGCCGGCCAGCGCGAGCGTGAGGGCGCCCGCCTCGATCGCGCGCGGCGCCGCGCGCCCCCGCGCCACGCTGAGGCCGAGCAGCACGCCGCCGACGACGCCTGGCACCACCGTGAGCTCGGCGAGGATGTTGCTGAGCGTGCGCATCTGCCACACGGGCCAGTACGGCTCGCCGCGGAACCACGCAACCGCGCCCGCGTCCAGGAACGACGACAACACCGGCGCGACGAGCACCGCCGCGATAAAGAACGCCATCAGCCGCCGGACGGTGTCGAAGCGCCACGGCGCGTCGCTGAGCAGGTACAGGCCGCCGGCGGCGATCAGCGCCTCGAGGCAATTCGTCAGGAAGAGCGTGAAGATGAGTGGCAGCGGCCACCCGGTCGGGTACTGAATCAGGACGTGGACCGGCAGGACGCACGCGAGCAGGAGCAGCCAGCGCCGCGGCGGCGTGATGAGCAGCACCGACGTCAGCACCGCGTTGGGCGGCCACAGGACCGAGGTCGTCGCGCCCGCGAACCTCAGCTGAAGGCCAATGACCGACGCGGCGTAGTACGCGGCGCACGCGGCGAGCGCGATGATGGCGAGGGTAAGCGGCTGCCGGGCGGACGAGGGCCAGGGCGTTCGATCGTCGAACACCTCTGTCACGTCAATTGTAGGTGCCCGCGGCACGGTCGCCGACGGCAAGGCGCTCGGCGGCATAGAGCTCATCGAACAACGCCGCGCGGCTGGCCAGCAGCTCGGCGTGCATCGGATGCGAGAAGCGGTAGCGTTTGGCGCTCGACCCGTCCATGCTCAGGCGCTCGATGAACCCCCGGGCGCACAGCGCGTCGAGCTGGTGCTCGACGCGCGACACGCCGTCGAGCCCGGCCCCGGCCGCCACGTCGCTGCTCGTGAAGGTCGGCCCGACGGTTGCGGCCGATTCGAGCAGCAGCAGGTTCGGCGTATCGAGTTGCGTGAACCGCCACAGCATCGCCTCTCGCGCGTTCTCCGGCAACGACTCCTCGAACGGCACCGCAGCATACCGGAGTTGGCCGCCCGCTGCACCTCGACCGGCGAACTCGCCCGTCACGAGCGACTGCCGGACCGCCGCCAGGGCCAGAGGGTTGCCGCCGGTCAGACAATGCACCGTCGGCGCGAGCGACGCGACGGCCCCCGCGCCGAAGTCCTCGACGAGGCACGCGCGCACGTCGTCTTCGGTCAGCGGCTTCAGGCGCCGCATGACGCAGCGGCCCGTGGACCACAGCTCCATCAGCAGGCGCCAGAGCGCCGTGCCGGACGCCGTCGGCGGCAGCCGCGTGCACGTCAGCACCATCAGCGTGCGCAGCGGCGCGTGCCGGCGCGCGAGCGCCTGGATGAGCGTCACGGTCTCGGCATCGCCCCACTGCAGATCGTCGAGCACGATCGCGGTCGGACCGTCTTCGCCGAGCGCTTCGAGCAGCGCGCCGAGCTCGAACACGCGGCGCAGCGGATCCACGACGAGGCCGTCGGTCGAGCGGCCGCCGGCCTGCGCGCGAAGCTGGTCGAGCCAGAGCGGCGCGTGCCGCGCGAGCAGCGGCTCGAGCGTCGCCGGCGATTGCCGCAGCAGATCCGCGAGCGCGTCGCCGACTGCGGAGTACGCCGGCGTCGGCCCCGCGTGCGGCAGGCTCTGGCCGTAGCACACGCGCACCGACGGCTGCGACGCGGCGTATTCCATGAACGCCTGGCACAACGCCGTCTTGCCGATGCCCCGCTCCCCCTCGATCACGACGACCATGCACTTGGAACGCGTCGCGTCGGCGAGCGCGTCGGCGAGCACGGCCAGATGGTGCGGACGATTCGCGCGCACGTGAAGGCTGGCCGAGCGATCGGCCGCCGCGGCGCCGGGAGAATCGTGGAGCGGCGCGACGAAGGCGTAGCCTCGGCCGTTCTCGGTACGAATGTACCTGGGCTCCCGCGGGTCGTCGTCGAACGCGCGACGCAGCTCGCGGACGAGCACCTTGATGTTGTCGGGCTGCACGTGCGCGTCGGGCCAGACGGACGCGAGGATGCTCTCGTGGGACACGACGGTGCCGGCCCGCTCGATCAGGCAGCGCAGGAGGTCCGAGGCCTTGCGCGTGATCGCAATGGCCTTCGAGTCGCGCGACAGGGAGCCGTCGCGCTCATCGAATCGATACGACAGGAAATACTTCATGCCGCCCCGGTTTACGCCAGAGCGAACTATAAAACCGCCGCTGCGCGCGGTCTATTGGACCAAGGACTACGTCGTATTGGACTTTGGTCCAATAACGACCGCATGACGCTGGAGGCGGTCGGCCATCCTGACGAGATCGGGGACCGAGTGCGCCTGCATCTTGTGTAC
>Ga0066903_100000895_pt1 | contig 20410 bp, 29 predicted proteins | sample PanSoiMetaGPlot1_FD_67491 | JGI IMG/M metagenome (GOLD analysis project Ga0066903, IMG submission 67491) | Tropical forest soil microbial communities from Panama analyzed to predict greenhouse gas emissions - Panama Soil - Plot 1 (version 2) | ecosystem: Environmental > Terrestrial > Soil >... | reverse complement strand
AAGCTCGGGCTGCTTCACCTGGGCGACCATCTTCCGCTGCCAGTTGCGCAGCTTCGGAATGTTCACGCTCGGCCCCCAGGCGATCATCGTGCCGTCCACCGAGTCGCAGCCCATCGCGAGCGCGCCGCGGTAGCGCGTCAACGTGTTGACGCGGCCCATGTGCACCCACTTGCCGCGGGCCTTCGCTTCGCGGACCAGGGCGGCGACGCCCTTCGACAGCTTCCACTCTTCCGTCTCGCCGCCGATGAAGAGGCAGTCGAACTCGTCCCACTCGGGACGCAAGCTCGGATCGAACTCGGCGCCTTCCTGAAGGATGAAGGCCGCCGGGAGGCCGAGCGCTCGGATCTTCGGGAGCACCGGCCGCGCAAGCTCGATGGTGGCCCTGGAGTCACCTACGCGGTCCGGTGCCGTCGCGAACAGGCAGGTGGCCGCATCCTGCCGGGACAACCAGCCGAGGTACTTCGCCTCGTTGAACGCCTTGACGCCCTTCTTCGAGTAGCAGCCGGTGTCGGCGCCCCACGCGGGGCCGGGCTCCACCTTGTTGCCCATGTTCGGGGTGCGCATGAAGCCCATGTGCTTCAAGCCGCGCAGTTCCTCGCGGACTGCGCCCGAGAGGTACATCGGGATCGAGCCCTTCGCGCGGGCGTGGATCGTGGAATCCTCGCGCCCGCAGTCGTGGGGGTGCTGGCCGAGGGGATCGTGCTCCCCGCAGCCGGGACAGTAGTCGGTGGCCTCGTCGGCCGCCTTGGTTGTCGTGTTCGCCATGACCCCAATGTATGCGTGCCGGCACGCATAGTCAAGGGGGGCCAGAAAGGCGTGTGAACTCGCTACCTTACCACATGCGCCCTAGCACGCATTGACTTTCGCCGGCAGCGTTCGTACATTGGGGGCATGACGACGCGACAGAAAAACCGATGCAGGCAGAAGAGCCGAAAGGCGAGCGGCCGGGGCGGCTACGTCTCGGTCTGGTACGTCCAGTGCTCGAAGCCGCGCGCTCGGGGGCACATCTACTGCGAGAAGCACACGGCCGAGTTCTACGCCCGCGTGGCCGCCGTGAAGGCGGCGCGCGAGGCTCGCCAGGCGCTCTTCGACTTCTTCCCGGTCTGCACGCACTGCGGCCGCAAGCACGCCCCGGGCGTGCGCTGCGAGTCGCTGGGGTTCGACGAGTTCCCGCTGCCGGACGCGAAATGAGGAAGCGACGCAAGCGCTGGAAGGCGCCGAACAACCCCACCGCGGCCGCGAAGCAGGTGTGGCGGCACGTCTACCCGCTGGAGCCCTGGCCGAAGGGCTGGCGCGTCGAGTGGGTCGGCTTCATGCGCAACGTGCACGGCCTCACGCTCTACGGCCGCAAGGTGGTGCTGCTCTCCTACGCCGACGCCCGGAAGAACCGCGTCGCCGAGCTACTGTGCCACGAGTTCGTGCACGTCCGCTGCGGCCACAAGCTGCGCCACGGCAAGGACTTTACCCGGCTGGAGCAGGCCGCCGTCGCGCGGCTCTACACGCCCGCTTGACATTCTGCGTGCACGCACGCATGTTCCCGATCGACCGATACGAAGGAAGGAATCGACGATGAGCAACAGACGCAGCAAGTTCCCCCCGGCGCCCGAGAAGTGCTGGGAGGATCCAGAAGGCACGAAGCGCGTGTGGGCACTCCTGGCCCGCTCCGAGCGCAACGACCAGCACGGGGGGCTCGGGGGCGGCTACCGTCACCTGCGCTTCGATCTCGTGAGCGTCGCCGACGTGTACGACAAGGACAAGCGGCGCATCCGCAACTCGCTCGCCGACGCGACGAACGATCTCGAAATCAACTCGCAGGGCGACAAGCTGGAGCCCGACAAGCTCTACGCCTACGCCGTCGAGTACCGCGGCGTGCACCACGCCGGGATCCGGCGGCTCGACGCGATGCACAAGTTTCTCTCGACGCTGGAGAAGAAGCTGGAGCGCGAGCGGCGGGAGCACGGCGACGTGCCGGACTTCGCGCACTACGTCGTGCGCGTCGCGCGAGCGCTCGACTGCCACTACATCATCGAGAAGCGGGCGGGGAACTCCTGGGACAGCTACGACGACAGCGACCACCGCTACACCGGCCTACGGTCGGACGGGAAGTTCAACGGGCTCGAATGTTCGTGGAAGGTGCAGCAGTTGGTTCGCGATCTCTGGACCGATGACGACCGCAAGGCGGCCAAGGCGCACGCCGAGCGGAAGGCCGAGGAAGAGCGCGCGCGCAAGGAGCGCGAGGCCGCAGCCGCGGCCGAGGCTGGTGAGTCGGCATGAGCACGAAGTTGACGCCGCACCAGCGGCTCGGCGCCGCGGTGCTCGACGTGCTCGTGGGCGTCCATCCTGGGACGTTCAAGCGCAACAGCCGGGCGCGCGAGCAAGGCCGTGGCGCCCCGTCGACGCAGGTGAGCCCGTGGGCGCTGCTCAAGCTCCGGGCGCTGCTCGAAGAGCAGTTCCCCGGGGCCGAGGCCAGGACGCGGGCGGCCATGCGCTGCGAGGGGTGCGGGACTGAGAGCTACCAGCCGCATCGGCAATCGTGCCCGACGCTGGCGAAGAGGGAGAAGCATGCAGACTAACAAAGTGCAGGGCGTCGCGACGAGCGTGTGGACCGATGAGGGCCGCACCTACGTGCGCTACCATTCGACGAACGTCGTCGAGTTCGATCGCGACACCGTGACGCTCCGCTCGGGCGGCTGGGAAACCGTGACGACCAAGCGGCGCATGAACCAGGCGTCCGAGCAGTTCAACCTGGGCTACAGCGTGTACCAGAAGAAGCACCAGTGGTTCGTGCGCTGGTACGCGCTGGGCTCGGGCTGGGTGTCGACGCCGTTCAAGGACGGCATGCAGATCCCCCGCCGGGCGAAGTATTGGGACGCGGCGCGCGGCGAGTGGATCGCGTCGGGGAGCGACGCATGACGTGCCCCTACCGCGTGCGCCTGCTCTTCCTGACCGGCGGCAGCGCCACGATCCTCTGCCCGGATGAGGACGCGGCGCTCGCGGTCGCGCGCGAGCAAGTCGCGGCGTACGGCCCTGGCACCGAGGCCGAGATCCTGCGCGTCGTGCGCGTGATCGACAAGGCCGGCGACGTAGAGCGCCACGGTGACGTGGAAGATCGCATCGTGCGGCACCTGCTCGTGTCGCCAGGCGAGAGCATCATGGGGCGGTACGCTTGCTGCGAGAACGGCGTGTTCACCCGCCAGCGCGAGCGCGTCACGTGCCCCGACTGCCTCCGGGCCATGAAAGCCTGGGCGGACGAGGGGTTGCGGCGCCCTTGACAATCTGCGCGCTCGCACGCATGTTAGGAAGTAGAAAGGGAACACGACAATGGCACACGGCAGTCTCATCAACACCCTCTACGACCAGTCGGACGCGGCCCACGGGGCCAAGCACGAGTGGAAAGTCGGCGACGGCGCGACCTACTGCGGCTGGTCGGACCGCAACGCCTACACGGTGATCGCGGTGACCCGCTGCTCGATCACGCTCCGTCGCGACAAGGCGACGCGCGCGGACAAGAACGGCATGAGCGACGCGCAGAGCTACACGTTCGAGCCCGATCCCGAGGGCCGCGTTATCACCGCGCGGCGCACGAAGCGCGGCTGGCGCGTCGGCGGCCAGCGCGGCGCGGCCATCATCCCCGGCCGCGATGAGTTCTACGACTACAGCTTCTAGGGAGAACCGATGAACCAACAGGAAGAGCAAGATCTGTCGGCAATCTGGCGCGGGCTCGACCACGCGCTCAACCGGCGGAACGTGCAGGAAGCGAAAGGCTATGCGGCCGATCTGCGCTTCTTCATCGAGAACGGCCGCATCCCCAAGGAAAGCGAAACGGACCGATGAGCGTCACCTTCTCCCTGGCTGGCGACAGCCTCGATCTCGACGACGGCGCGACGTACCTGAACCTCTGCAACACGAACGCCGTCGCGCTGCTCGAAGCGGTGCAACTGCCCGTCGACGAGTACGGCGAGATCCCCGTGGCCGAGCTTGCCGCGGTCCGGCGCCAGGTGCTCTTCGCGCTCAACGTGCCCGGCGGTCGCCAGTGCATGCTCCGCGAGACGGAGGCCGGCACCGGCACGGGCGGCGCGGCCTGGTTCTCGGCTGGGCTCGACGACGCCGATGCTAAGGACCGCCTAGAGCGCTTCCTGGCGCTGGTGATCCGCGCGCAAGAGCGCGGGAAAGCGATCGTTTGGGGGTAGACTTGACTTTATGCGTGCCAGCACGCATGTTGTACTCATGGCGAACACACAACCGATTCTGACCGAGCGCGATGAGCGCGGGCACGTGAAGGTGCCTTTCCCCTACAAGCGGCCGACCGTGCCGTGCGATGCCTGCGAGGCCCCGGCCAGCCAGGTGAAGAACACGCAGTACGGCGACTTCGCGGCCTGCCCGGCGCACGAGAGCTACCTGCCCGGCTGGATTCGCGACGCCCGCACCGAGGCGCGCTGCGAGGCCCAGGCGGCCGCGCGGTTCGAGGATGCGGCGTACGGGAGGGACTACTGATGCCCCGCGGCGACTACACCCCCGAAGAGTGGGCCGACATGTGCGACACGTTCGCCGATCCCGGCGGCCGCAGCGCACTCCGTCGCGCCCATCGAGGCAACCCCCGCAACCGTAGCTGCCCGACGTGCAAGCGCCGCAACGTGCTCACGCCGGCCGACGTAGCCCGCGGCTATCAGTGTGACTCGTGCGCGGACCGCGCCGAGCGCGGGCTGGATGGATACTGACATGAAATTCGCGACCAACCTCTCCGACCTGGCCGTCACGCTCGACGTGACGGCCTACCATCCGGGCTCGCCTGGGAGCTTCAACCCGCGCGACGGGGGCAGCCCCCCGGAAGGCCCGGAGGCCGAGTTCCGCGTGCTGGTGAGCCGCCCCGACTCCGACAAGAGCGTCGATATCACCGACGTGCTCCCCGACGACGTGCTCGACTCGCTGCACGAGGCCGCGATCGAGTTCTGCGAGGAAGCCGACGCGGACTTCGAGAACGCGCTATGAGCAAGCCCGTCACCCCGCGGACCTACCGCACCGGCTACGACTCGCTGGCGCTCACGCTCCACCACGATGCCCACGGCTGGTTCTACGACGGGCCAGCCGGGGCCGGCCCGCGCCACGTGCGCAACAGCGGCCGCGGCCCCTACTGGCGCGGCTACGTCACCCCGCAGTTCGCGCGCGTGCTGCTCAAGCGCCTGCGCGAGAACGGCCTGCTCGTGGGAGAAAACCGATGAGCACCTACGTCGGCACCATCACGCCGGGCGAACTGGATTGGGCCGTCACCGTCGACGGCCAGCCGCTCGATCCCCGCAACGATATCTGCAACCACTCACCAGACGGGCTCTCCTGGGGCTACCACGGCAGCGGCCCGTCGCAGTGCGCGCTCGCGATCCTCGCGCACCACCTGCGCCACCACGGCGCGCTGGTCGACGACCCGGAGGCCGCGGACCAGCACGCGATGAAGCTGCACCAGTCGTTCAAGGTTGCTGTCGTCGCACGGCTGCCGAAGGACGAGGGCTGGACGCTCACGACCGAGCAGGTGCAGGCGGCCATCGACGGGCTCGGCGAGATCGCGATGGCCGTGCCGATGGCGCTGGTGATCTACCCCGATGGCGGCCGCGAGCGCGTCACGCCGGAGAACGATCGCGACTTCACCCTAACCGAGCTTCAGGGATTCGTCGGCGGCCTCATCGAGCCCGTCGCCATCCCGTCGCAGCCGAAGTTCATGCTGCTCGTCGACGAGGAAGGGCTGCTCAAGCGCGATCCAGAAGTCAACGCCGAGGCCAGTGGCCTCGCGCAGCAGCGCATCGTCGGCATCGCGGTGAAGATCGCGCGCAGGCACTTCAAATGAGCACCACGACGCACGTGTGCCCGGTGGACGCACCGGGAAAGCCACCAGGCGAGGGGGATCCGGGGAGAGAGCGCAGGCCGTCTCTCGGTGATCCGGCCCCGCGTCTGCTCGAAAGGTGGACAGGGGGGCAGGGCGAGGCCCCCCGCGATCGTTACTTCCCCTTCCGCTGGGGAATCGGCGCCGGCAACCGGCGGCTGGGGCCGCTGCCGGGCCTGGATGACATAGAGTCTGCGGCCCCTTGACAGGATGCGTGCCAGCACGCATATTGAGAACATGACGACAACGAACATCGACGGCCTGACCGCCAGTGTGCGCGCGGCGGGCATCCACACCTACCGGGCCGACGTGCTCGACGTAGGGGCGACGCGGGCGACGGTGCGCTTCACCTACCGCAACGGGCGTAGCGTGACGTGCCGGCTGCCCTATGAGGGCTCGAAGGGCACGGCGAAGCGCTACATCACGCGGCTGCGCCATCACCGCAGTCACGTCTACGTCGACTTTCAGCCGGGCATGGCGATCTTGCAGGGCGCGACGGGCACGCACAGCGTGCGGCTGCACCGCAACGATGGCCCGCGGCTGGCGATTCACTTGCAGGGCTTCATCGCGAACCAGAAGCCGGGGAGCGTGTTTCATCCCAGCGAGAGGGCGCAAGCTCCCCGTTGACTTCTGCGTGCCAGCACGCATATTGAGAACATCATGGCGAACACCGAAACCGAAACCCCGAAAACGATCCCGGCAACCCGCGACGCGGCGCTGGCCTTCCTGCGCTCGGACTACATCGACGACGTGGACGGCATCGCGGCCGATATCGAGCGCGAGGCCCGCGAGCGTGCGAAGGACGGCGAGCCGCACCTGCGCGAGTGGCTGATGGACTACATTCACGAAACCGTCGACGGCTGCCAGCGCGTCATCTACACCGGCCTGGCGATCGAAGCGCTGCTCTTCTCCGACAACGACTCGGCCTTCGTCGACGACTTCGGCTCCGAGGGTGTCGTGAAGGACGGCGCGGTGAACTACAGCGCGCTGGCCTACTGCGCGGTGGAGCGCGACGTGATCGCCGAGCTTGAGCGCCGCGGCATCGACGTGAACGACGACGATCTCGGCATCGAGGCCGAGGAAGAGGACGACGACGAGGACGACACCGACGAAAGCGAGGACGAGAGCGATGAGTAACCCCAAGCTCGGCAACCTGGCGTGCGGCGTGTGCGGCGCGGACATGGCGCTCAATCCGTTCCACGCCTGCCCGTCGCAGGAGAAGATCGTGCTCGACGTGGCCTTCGAGGACCACGGCTCGATCTGGCTCGCGCGCCCGTACACCCCGGCCGCCGATGACTGGATCGCCGAGCACATTCCCGGCGACGCGCAGTTCTTCGGCGGGGCGCTGGTGATCGAGCCGCGCTACGTGCCCGATATCGTCCAGGGCATGCAGGGCGATGGCCTCACGGTGGTGGGGCCATGACCGAGTACGACCGCGACAACTTGCTCGAACTCGGTGACGCGCGGCGCGGGCGGCCGAAGGCCGGCGCGGACGTGGCGAACCTCGTCAAGCTGGGCCTGGTCGCCTTCTCGCACGAGACGGTCACCGGCCGCACGTACTACAAGCTGACCCGCGCGGGCCGCATCGCCGCGAAGGTCGTTCGTATCGAGCGGGCGGGGCAGCCATGACGCGCTTCTCGAAGCTCACGCTCAAGGACGGCAAGCTCGTCGAAACCGACGCGCGCGAGATCGCGCAATCGGACCTGATGCGCTGCCCGCACTCGATCCTCGTGGCCGAGCACTACCGCGAGGACGGTAGCTGCCGCTGCGACGACAAGACGGCGACCGAAATGAAGGAGTGGGGCTACCGCTGGGACGGAGGGCAATGGCGATGAGAGAGCAGAACAACGTACTGCGCGTCGAGCGCGCGCTGCCCCGGGAGAGCGCCCAGGCGCTCGTCGAGTTCGTCAAGCTCAACCCGCGGTGGCAGGGCGCCCATTGGGCCGACTGCCTCGACGAACTCGACAACACCGATGCGCACTGCGGCGACGTGGACGACACCTGGGAGCGGCTACACGTGCGCGTACCGGCCGAAGGGAGTCGCCTGATCCGGCTCGTCGCGCTCACGCTCTGCTACGCCCACGGCGGCTGGCCGCCCGACGACGTGGTGGAGGCCGGCGTGCTCACCGTGCTGAACCAGGGTGCGCTCGACTCGCTCAAGGCGTTCACGGGCGCGCTGCGCAAGCATGGCTTGCTGCCGAAGGGGGGTGATACCGAGTGACCTATCGAGTGGGTGAGAGGAACCTGACCCGCACAGAAATCCGCGAGGCCAAGCGGACGACGGCCGCGCGGCTCACGCTGGCGCGAGCGAGCCGCACGACGCGCCAGCAGCTAGAGCGGCTGGACGCGCGGGGCCACCGCGCGCTGAAAGAGCGGACGAGGCTGGCAAAGAAAGCCTAGATCGCATTCGCCCGTACTTCCGTGCTACACGCGCCCCAAGGTGGGCGCGGTGGCACCAGTACGGCGCGCGCCGGGTGCTCCACGCCTGGCGGCTCGCGGGGAGCGGAAGCCGCTGCCGCTGCTCTTCCGCCGGGCGCGCGCGTTCCGGCCGCCGGCTGCGCGCCTGAAGGCAGTCGAGCCCGAGACGGCCGCCCCGATTGACGTGCGTGCGGCGTACGCGCGCGCGCGGCCCGGCGACCGGCTGACCGCACGCATGGCGAAGAGCGTGCTCGCCGATCCGACGACACGCGACTTCCGCAACTGGCTGGCGACGATCGGCGGCTACTTCGAGCCAGACGGCCAGACGGTTGTCGTCCAGAAGGCCGGGCATCCGCCCCGAGATCGAAGTCGAGAACTCGCGGCCGAGATCGCGCAGCTGGAAGCCGATCTCTGGCACGTCGACGAGATCGACCTTCCCAAGCTCGCGCCCGACTCGGACCAGCACGCCACGCTGGTGAAGGGCCGCGCCATGATGATCGGGCGCCTGGCGGCGCTCACCGAAGCGCTCCGCAAGCGCCGGCCCCTCGAAGGCGACCGCACGCTCGGGCCGATCACGGTGAAGATCGAGAACGCCCGGGGCTCGGTCCGGCACTGGACGGCCGAGGACGGTGCCGAGGGCACCACCACGATCAAGAACCCCTACGGCTACGTCGCCGGCACGATCGGGCTCGACGGCGACGAGCTTGACGCCTTCCTGGGGCCGCGCGCGCGGCCCGGCCATGTCGAGCGGACCACCGTCCACATCGTCACCACCGGCCGCCGGCCGGACTTCGACACCGACGATGAAGAGAAGGCGCTGGTCGGCTTCGGCTCGTGGCCGGAAGCGCGCAAGGCGTTCCTCGATCACTACGGCGGCGACGAGCGGTTCATCCGGCGCGTCGAGCACGAGCCGTGGCCGCTCTTCGTCCAGCGCTGCCTGGCGAACGGAGCCGCGCGCCACGCGCCCGTGCACGTCGTGAAGGCCGAGCCGCCCGCGCTCACTGCCCCGTCGCGACCGGAGCCGCACCGGCCGGGGGGGCGGTGGCGCGGGCTGCTCTTCAAAGCCTTCGGCCACGGGTTCGCCACGAAGTTCGGCCGGGCGAACAAGGGCCGGGGCGGACCGCCCAAGCCGGGCCAGGGACCGCCCCTGCCAGGCCAGCCGGCGCCGCAGCACGCGCCGATGATGCCCATGCCCGGCATGATGCCCGGCGCGCGCCCAGGCGGGCCTCCAGGGCCTCCGGGGGCGCCTGGCGCTGGGCCGCCCCGCCCGGGCCAGCCGCCGGCTATGCCGGGGCTCTCGCCGGGCCTGGCGCCGGGGATGGCCCCCCAGCCGGCCCCGCAAGCTCGCGTGCACCCCGAGACGGCGATCGACTCGGGCACCCTGGCGAAGCAGATGGTCGCCCACGCGCCGGCTCTGGAGCAGCTAGTCGGCGACCTCGAAAAGCTCTTCCCGGGCGTCCCGGTCGCTGGCCGGCTGAAGGAAACCAAGACGGTCGCCGCCCAGGCGGTCGGCGCGACGCAGCAGACACCGCTCGGGGCGACGCAGGACTTCGCCGCGGCGCGCGTCACGTTCGGCGACCCGAACGAGATCATGTCGGCCGCTGACCGCATCCGCCGCTCGATGCAGGTGGTGAAGGAACTGGACGCGGTGAGCCAGCCGAAAACCGGCTACCAGTCGTTCGACGTGACCGTGCAGGTGAACGGCACGCCCGTCGAGATCCAGCTACGGACGCCGGAGATGACCTCGCTCGCGGACCAGACGCACGATCAAGTGCACCTGGCGCACCGGACGAACACGCTCATGCCGGGCACCCAGCCGGCGATGCCGATGCCGCCCACCGGCCCTGGTGCACCGAAGCCGCCTGGTCCGTTCGGCAAGAGCGCGGCCGAGCCCGAAGCCTGCCATATCTGCGGCCATGAGTTGAGCAACCATCCCGACGCGGGCGTGTACCGCCTGGGCTACTGCGGCGACTGCGGGAAGCCGGTGTGCGCCGAGCATCAGGACGAAACGAAGGGCACGATCTGCGACACGTGCCGCCGGGAGAAGTCGTGATGCCCTGGTGGGTTGCCATTCGGGACAACGACGCGCAGAAGCCCGTCGCGGTCACCGAAGTGAAGGGCAAGGGGATGGAGACGGCATTCGCGACCGCGCGCAAGACGTATCCCCCGCCGAAGTTCGAGGCAGTGCTGGCGTGTGCATCGAGCCTCGAAGCGTTCCTGAAGAACTACCCACGCTTCCAGGGCGCGGCGCCGAGCGATACGGGCGGCGGCACCAGCGCGGGAAAGACCCCAACACCGAGTACGCCGCCGCCCGCGAAGGGGAAGCCCGCATGAGCGTGCAGGTAGTCGGCCCGCGTGAGAAGGCGATCTCGGTCACGCTGCTCGACACAACGACGGCAGCGGTGATCTCCGACCTCTTCGATATCGGCCCGTACGCCGCGGGGACGATTCAGGTGATTCTCGACTCGGGCGCGACCGGCGTCGCGCTCACGATCGAGCACTCGAACGACACCGACCCGGCGTCCTTCCTCCAGATGCCGAAGTTCGACGGTACGCCGTCCGGCACGGTGAGCGCGAACCTCATGGTGCCCGTCGCGGGCTCGCGCTACGTGCGCATCAACAAGACGGCCGGCACGGGGCACGTACGGGTGATCGGGAACTTCTCGCTCCAGAACTAGCAGCATGAACGGCGGCGACAACGCGCGCGGCACGCTGCGCCAGCAGATGATCGCAGCGCTCAACGCGATGCCGCTGCCGCCGTCGAGTGCGAACGCGGCCGCGGTGCTCGCGACGTTGCAGCCGCTCTACGACCAGGCGCTCGCGCAGGGCATCATCGGGACGGAACTCACCACGCTCGGCGTGTGGATCGGCGAGTGGAAACAAGCGCCATGAGGCTGCTCGCGATCCCCACCGGCCCGCTGGTGCGGATTCCTGCCATCGCCATCCGCTCGATCGGCGGCATCGAGATCGGCACCCCCGTCACCGTCGTGTTCGCGAAGGCCGGCGAGCAGGGCACACTTGGAAAGCTATACAGCGATGAGGGCGGGACATATAGATGGATCACGGTTCACCCGCATGGGGAGGACGAGAAGGGCACGCCGGTCAAGATCCGCGAGAGCAAGACGGAGCCCGGCACCTGGCACGTCGTCGGCGGCGCGGGCGGGCACCTGAACTACCTGCGCATCACGGGCGTCAAGACGCCGGAAGAGTACCGCCAGAAGAGCCAGGAGAAGCGCCACAAGCGCGAGTCGCTGAAGCGCGAGAAGGCCGAAGCCGAGAAGCGACGCAAGGCCGGCCTCACCGAAGAGGAACGCGGGGCCGAGACGGCCGCCAGCGAAGAGCGGGCGACGAAGCGCGCCGCGGCGAAGAAGAAGCACCGCGAGGAAGAGCAAGAGTTCATCCAGCGCGTCGCGAAGAGCCAGGGCTGGCCCGAGAAGGATTGGCAGTTCGACGATTCGCGCCTGAAGGCCGCTGGCACGTCGGAACGCCGGATCCTGCAACTCGAAGCCGACCATCACAAGCGGATGCTCGCCCGCGCGCGCGCGGTGCTGAACCAGTCGAAGAACGTGCTCATCGCCAAGGGCGCCGAGAAGCTGCACGGGGCGCCGCTGCACACCGACGATCCCGACAAGATCGGACTCGACGAGATCCTCGACGGCCCGGAGAAGCCGACCGGCAAGGGATTCGCCAGCCCGACGAAGAAGCTCTCGGATCTCGACGTGCGGGAAGAAGTCATGCAGCGCGACCGCAAGAAGCTCGAACGCGAGGCGAAGGCGCTGCAAACCGAGCTTGACCGCCAGGGCGACGACGGCTCGCACGAGGCGACCACGCGCGCGGCGCTGGCCGAAGTGCAGGGCCAGTTGCGGATGCAGTCACTCATCGAGGAAGCCGCCCGCACGACGCCGGAGGACCGGGCGAAGGAGCGCAAGCAACTCGACACCGCGCTCGCGGCCGCTACGAAAACCATCGCGGCCGAGCATGCGAAGCCCGCGATCCAGGCGATCGTCGCGAAGCTCGGGAAAGGCGACACGCTCGATGCGGGCGAAGCCGCCCAGGCGAAGGCGCTGACCGCGGCGACGGCGGACGCCGAGCGCCTACGCGCGCGCCAGGATGATCTCGACGTGATGGAGAAGGGCTCCGCAGCGCCCGCGATCCGTCCCGAAGCGAAGGCGTTGAGCGTCCAGAAGCGCGAGGCCCGTGCTGCCGAGATCGAGGCCACGCAGGGGCCGGAAGCGGCCGAGCGCTACCGCGAGCGCATCGAAACGATGCAGCGGCGGCTCCAGCAGTACCGCGCCGACGTGAAGATGTACCACGAGACGGGCATGCTCCCGAAGAAGCCGAGCACGCTCGTCACGAAGGCGGTGAGCGACCCGGAGGAAGTGCTGGGGCTGCTCGCCGCCGACAAGGCGCTCAAGCGGCGCGAGCGCGCCATCGCAGAAGCCGCCGCGGAGGACAAAGAGATCGACGAGCGGCTGTACGGGAAGCCGGCGTTCACCGAGACGGGCGAAGTCGACCCGGCGACGCTCAAGGCGGTCAAGCAGGAGATCGACAAGGCCGTCGAAACCTCGCTCACGCAGAGCTTTCTCGAAAAGGCCGAGTCACCCGAACTGCTACTCGGGCACGGCGGCCAGTTCCGCGAGGACTACGACGAGCACACGTTGCACCGGGCGCTCGAACGGCACCTGGGTGCCGGCACCTACAACGTGCTCAACAACGCCGCGCTCGCGACCCTCCACGACTCGTCCCTCTCGCGCGAGGCCGTCGACGTGCTCGGGCCGAAGCCCGCGGCGCAGCTACTCGCGAGCGCACTCATCGCCCGCGAGGGGAAGGCCGTGGCCTCGAAGCTCGCCGACAAGCTCGGCGAGTACCACGTGCAGCAGAATGTCTTGCAGGCCGGCGAGCGGCTGCGCGAGATCGAAGAGGATCTGAACGACGCCGACCAGGCGCGGAAGCAGGTGACGAACCCGAACGAGATCGCGGCCGCGATGGCGGCGAACCGGGAGCGGGCGGCCAAGCTCGAAGCAGCCCGCGCGACCGCCGGCCAGGCGCTCGGCGAGTACGAGGCCACCGCGGCGCTGGTCGAAGCGCTCGGGCACAAGCCGGCCGATGAACTCTACGTCAACCTGGGGCCGGTCGGCACCGAGTCGGCGATCCGCCAGCTACGCGCGATCGGGCTCGACCAGCCCGACTACCAGATCACGTCGGACGGCGTGAACCACTTTGCGACGATCGCCAAGTCGGGGTTCGGCAAGCTCATGGCGACGCCGGACCCGGCGCGGGCGAAGCTCACCGAAGAAGTGCTGGCGATCAAGCGCGGCGAGCGCGACGACCCGAAGTGGATGCCGAAGGGCGCTGCGAAGCGCGCGTCGACCACGTTCCGGGCCGAAGGGCTCCAGCCGGCGCCGCTGCGGGCTGGCGCTCCGGCGTTCAACACGATGAAGAACGGCGCGCAGTTGGAAGAGCACATCGCGCGCCGCATTGGCGACGGCGAGGACGTGAACGACATTCTGCCCGACGTGATCTCGCACATGTCGGAAGTACCAGCCCAGCATCGTGCGGGCGTCCAGGCCGCGCTCGACAACCTTTTCCCGACCCGCGTGCCGACGACCAAGGACGGCAAGCCGGTCTACGTGCACGATCCCAAGACGGGCGAAGCCAAGCTCGACGAGGGCGGGAAGCCGATCCAGGCCACGCACGCGCCCAAGGCCGAGGACTTCCGCGCCGCGGCCGAGCAGTTGACCGAGCGTTACATGGCGAAGCAGGGCCACGGCGACTTCGCGCCGATCCGCGCCCAGCACCTAGATCTCGACAGCGACGAGGGCCAGGAAGCGCTGGTGCGCGCGATCACGCCCGATCCGCGCACGATGGTGGCGTTCCATCCGCTCGGCGACCTCACCAGCCAGGACCAGCGCGCGCTGCGCTCGTACTTCGCCAGCGAGATCGCGAAGCCGGGCACGGCGCGCGCGATGCTCGATGCGAACCTGAAAGCACTCGGCCCCGAGCCTACGCGGGAAGTGAAGGGCGGGGGCCTCTTCGGCGGCACGGCGACGAATCCCGAATGGCTCACGTGGAAGCAGCGCCACGACAAGATCCTCGAAGATCACCACTTCCATCCCGGCGGTGGGGGCACGAAGTCGAGCGCCTGGGACGAGTACGTGAGCACGCTCGGCGGGGTGCGCAACGCCTACGAGGCGATTCAGGATCACATGAAGTCGGGCTTCCTCCAGCGCTTCCACACGGCGTACACGACGCTCACCGGGAAGCCGCTGCGGCTCGGGACGCGCCACATCGCGCACGCGGAACTGCACACCGGCTACCGGGATCCCGCGATGCGCGACCGGCTGCTCGCCCAGCGGCGCCAGCTACTCACGGCGCTGCGCGCGCGCACGCGCGGCAAGTTCGCCGCGGGCAGCGTGGCCGACAAGATGAAGCGCCACCAGCAGCAGGAAGAAGTGCTGCGCCAGAATCAGTCGAGCATGCTGCTCCCCGGCGGCCCGGAGAGCGCGAAGAAGATGGCCGAGCACGAGCGCTACTACTTGGGCGAGACGGCCGAGAACCAGTTGCGCGCGATCATGCCGAACGTCGCATCCCGCTATCGGCCGCTCGGCGGGAAGATCGACCTCGTGAAAGATCGGTCGTTCGCCGGCCCGTTCATCCACCAGCAGCGCGCGATCAAGGCGTTCCTCGCGTCGCACCGCATGGCCGCAGCGCTCGGCACCGGCTGCATCGCAGGCGACACGCTGATGGTCGATGCTCGGCGCGGCCCGCTGCGCGCCTACGACCTCTGGCTCTCGGGCGCGTCCTTCATGGCGTGCGCGTGGTCTGGCGTATCGCTGGCGCCGATGCTGGTGTCGCACGTCTACTGCAAGGGCTACGAGCAGATGTTCACCGTGACCGTCGACGGCGGCCCCTCGATCACGGTTACGGCCGACCATCGCTTCCTCACCGCGGAAGGCTGGCTACCGCTCCACGCGCTCAACGTGCGCGACCGGATCGGGGTGATGCCGCCCGACAATACTGCGCCGACTCCGGTGACCACGGTCGACCCGAGCGTGCTTCGTGAGTTCGACAAGGCGGCCGCGGCGATGCTGCCGCATCTTGACCGCCGGCTGCTCGCCCAGCCGACGAACTCCGTCGAAGCGCCCCCGGCGACCTGGCGCGCGCTGCCGCCGCTCATCCCGATCATCGGGATCGACGCCGTGGGCCAGCGGCTCGTGTTCGACTGCACGGTGCCGATCCACGCCAACTACGCCGCGAACGGGATCATCAACCACAACTCCGGCAAGACGGCGATTATGATGAACGCGCAGACGGAGGGCCGTGCGCGCGGCGTGATGAAGCGCGGGCTCTACCTCGTGCCGGCCGGCGTGGTGGAGCAGTTCGCGCCTGAGTTCGCGCGCTTCGTCGATCCGAAGGCGATGACGTGGGCCGCGAACCCGGGGGCCTCGCACAGCCAGCGACTCGCCGAGCTTGCCGACGCTAAGACGGACGCGGTGGTGCACAGTCACCAGGCGTTCCGCGAGGACACGATCGGGATGCTCGCAGAGGATTGGGGCGTCTCGGAGAAGGACGCGACCAAGCGGTTCATGGACCTCGATCGCACGGCCGCGAAGGAAGCGCTCGCCGCGGCGTGGAAAAAGCGCGGGATCAACTTCGATGCCATGTTCGTCGATGAGGGCCACGGCTTCCTCGATCGCGCCGGCAAGCCGGACTCGGTGCTCTCGCGGATCGCCCAGGCGGCAAGCGACAGCACCCCCTACTACATGTCGTCGAGCGCGGACCCGATCAAGAACGACGTGAGCGAACTCCGCTCGCTGATGACCAAGCTCGTGCCCGGGCAGTACGAGGACAAGGGGGCCTGGCAGCGGCGCTACGGTGTCGACACGACGGCCTCTGCGGAAGCGCTGAAGCGCGAAGTCGCGCCGTACATCTACGCCGGGAACATCAAGGTGGAGAACAAAGTGAACCGCCGTCGCGAAGTCGTCCCACTCACCCCGACGCAACAGGCGTCCTACGATGCCGTGAACGCCGCGTACGAGAAGGTGCGCGCGGCCCGGCTCTCCGGCACGGCCGACGTGGCGTCGGCGAAGCTGCTCGCGCCCGAGCGCTTCAAAGGCGTGTCGGCCGGCGAGCAGGAAGCCGTCGCGAAGTCGGTCGCACGCAACGCCGGCACGCTGCGCGAGGCGCGCTTGCAGGACGTGGTAGACGCGAGCGAGCCCGACGACAACGCGAAGATCCAGAAGCTCGTCGCCATCGCGAAGGAAGAGGACCGCACGAAGAAGCCGCTGGTGGTGTTCGCGCACCGCATCGACGCCGTGAAGAAGATCGCCGCGACGCTCAAGAAGGCCGGCCTGTCGGTCGGCACGTACGTCGGCGCGGACGGGCAGAAAGAGCGGGCGAAGAAACGCCAGGCGTTTCAGGAAGGCAAAACCCAGGCGCTCGTGCTCTCCGATGCCGGCGAGGCCGGCCTGAACCTCCAGCGCGGCCACACGCTCGTGCAGTACGACCGTCCCATGACCGCGAAAACCCACGCACAGCGGAACGGCCGTATTGACCGGCTGGGGCAGCAGCACCCCGATATCTCGCTCGTGGACCTCCAGAGCGACACGCCGTTCGAGGCGCGCGCCCAGGAACGGATCGACAAGAAGTACGAACTGCGCCGGATCCTCACCGACCCCGATGGCCTGCTTGATGACACCGGGATGGCCGAACTCTTGAAGCAAGCTCGGGCGGAAACCACGACGCGCGCCGCGCGCCAGGCGAAGGTGTCGTGATGCGCCGCACGCGCCGCCAGCTACTCGACATGGTGAGCCACGCCGAACTGCTCCGGCACCGGAACGAGGCCGAGCGACTGCAACTGCTCTATGCGGCCGCGGGGATGGCGGACCATGCGACGGCGGCCGCCACCGAGCTTGAACGGGCCGCCGTGCGGGGCGACCCCGATGCGCTCGATCGCTACCGCGCCGCGACGTTCGGCCGGGCACAAGCTCGCCGCGTGCTGGGCTGGGATGCTGGCGGCTGACACCCCCGAGACAGCGCGCTGCCCGGCGTGCCGCGCGCGCGTGGTCCGACCGGCGTCGGAGGGGGGCGGCCTCATCCTGAAAGCGCGCTGGGTCTGGTCGAAGCCGGACGGCTCGACGGTGCTCTCGTGCTACCAGTGCGGCACCGAACTCGGGCTGCGTCGGACGCCGACCCCCTTGTTATTCCGCCGGCCCCGTGATAGCCGGCGCGGCCAGCAGACATAAAAGCTCCCGACCGAGTTTTACACTCCAGGGGGCCGCCGATCCCTAACCGGACCGGCGGCCCCCTTTTTTGTGCCCGATGCAGTCAAACCTCTCCACTGCCGCGGACGCCGACGACGCGCCGCTTCTCATCCTCACGTTCGGCGATCTGCTCAAGACGCGCGTCGCCGACGAGGCCGGGGATCGCTTCGTGTACTGCGAGGCGTCGAACGAGGCCGTCGACCAGCAGAATGAGCGCATCAAGCTCGACGCGCTCCTAGAGTCGCGCGATCTCTTTCTGCGCCAGGGCAACCTCGACGTGGATCACCTGACCCTGGTCGGATATCGCCTGGGCCTCGCTAATCCGCACGAGTGGGAACTTGGGCAGCCGGTCGCCGCGGAAGCACGCGGCGGCTCGATGTGGGTGAAGGGACGCATCTACGTCGGCCAGGACAAGGCCGACTTCTTCTGGAAGAGCCTCACGCAACTCACGCCGCCGATGCGCTGGCATCCATCGGTCGCGGGCGAAGTGCTCGAACGCAAGACGGTCGTCGACCCGCGGACGAAGGCCACGCGCCGGATCGTGACCAAGGCGAAGTGGCTCAACCTTGGTTTTAGCAAGCAACCTCAAAATCTATCTTTGGCCGGCGTCTCCGTGCAGCCGATCGGCGCGTTCACGAAGGCCGCGGCCTGGGCGCTCGGCGAGCGGTGCTGCGATCACGGCGACTGCGACGGCGACGGGCTCTGCGAGACGCGAGACTTCCAGAAAACGGTGACCGCGGGCTACGGCACCGACTCAGCAACGCTCACGGGCGGGGGAGCGCTGCGCCGCCAGTCGATCCAGGGCGGCGTGATCGACCCGCTGGACGGACCACACACACGGCTTCTCCGCGGGGGCATCGTGTGCCCGCACACCCGGGGCGCCACGCTCAAGGGCGGCGGGCTCACCGCGCACTTCCGCGATTGCGAAGGGATGGATGAGGCCGCGGCGGGAAAGGCCGCCGCCGCGTTCGCTGATCGACTGGTGCGCCGCCGACGCGCGCGCCGCGAGAAGGGAGAGCACACATGAACTTGAAGTGTGAGCAGGGCCACGAGCTACTGGAGACGCAGAAGTTCTGCGGCGAGTGTGGCTCGAAGGCGGCCGGCGACGACGCGGCGTGTGAATGCGGCGCAACGCTGGCGAAGGGCGCGAAGTTCTGCGGGGAGTGTGGCAAGCAAGCTGGCCCGCTCACTGGCGACCTGAACGCTGCGCTCGACGAGGTAGAGTCGTACCTGAAGGCGCGGATGGACCTCACCGACGATCTCCGGCTGCCGGAGATCGACCCGAGCGAGGACACCGAGACGCAGCAGGACGTGGACCGCATCCTGAAGGCGGCGGCCGTCACCGACTCGGACACCGGGGAAGAGATCGGCGTCGACGCGGTGCCCGTCGTGACCGCGTTCCTGAAGGGCCAGGGCGATCTCGCCGTCGCGATGCGCTCGTACATGCAGCACATCACCGAACTCATCCTCGACGACCGCGCGGCGACGACCAGCATCCTGAAGGCCACCGCCGCGATGGGCCGCAAGCTCGAAACGATGGCCGCAGCGCCCGCGGGGCCGCGGCTGCTCGGACCCGCCCCCGCCGGACTTGGCGCCGAGCGTCGCACCGGCAACGGCGCGGCTCCGCGCAGCGAGTTCGACAGCCTCCGCGGCGAAGATCTGCTCGTGAAGGCCACCGTGGCCGCGCACCACAACCCGGCGCTGCTCTCGACGATCGAAATGGCGACCGTCGAGCACTTCGGGAACAACAACGCTTCGCTCGCCGAGATGCGCGAGATCCACCCCGACGTGGCAGCGAAGGTCGAAGCCGCGCTGCGTGCGCAGGCTGCGCACTAACTGGCGGAAGGGAGGGAAGAGGAACCATGATCCCGACGCGCACCCACGTTCCTTACGGCGGCGACATGCGCGGCATGGCGCTGGACCCTTACGTATTCACGGATCCGGCCGAGTTCCAGAAGGCCGTGACAGCAGGCTATGGAACCGACGTGGCTACCTTGACAGGTGGTGGCTCACTGCGGCTCCAGTCGATCGAGCCCACGCTGCTCCGCTCCATTCAGGACGACAGCCACTTCAAACTCTTCAACAAGCTCCAGGCCACGAACGCGACAGCGACCGTGGACGAGTACACGTTGAAGCCGTGGATCGGCGGCTACCCCGGCTCCGGGTTCAACTCGGAAATGGGGATCATCCCCGAGACGCAAGGGCGCTACGAGAGACACGTCGGTCTAGTTAAATTTCTAATGACCCGACGCCAGGTGTCTGTCGTCCAGCAGTCGCAGCGCACCCTCGTCGACACGATCGCGGAAGAGAAGGTCGACGCAACTAGAGAGTTGAAAACGTCGGCCGAGTGGGGATTTTTCTACGGAGATAGCAGCGTCAACACGCTGGAGTACGACGGCCTGAAGGCGATGATCCTCGCGACCGCCGACCCCGATCTCATCGTCGACATGCAGGGCCAGGGGCTCTCGTACGTCGCGAAAGAGATCATCAACATGGCCGCGGCGATCTCCAGCTACGGCCGCTTCGGCCGCGCCACCGATATTTTCACGTCGCTGGCCGTGCAGTCGGCCGAGCTTGACCAGAAGCTCGACCCGGCGTTCCGCGTCGTTGCGGCGGGCGGCAGCGGCAACGTGCGCATGGGCACGCCCGTCATCGGCATCCGCACGAGCTTCGGGGATATCGGCTGCAATCCCGACGTGTTCATTCAGGAGGCGACGCTGCCCTTCGAGGCTCGCCCGGCCCCCTTCAACGGTATGACCACGGCGCCGACACCGACCTCCGTCGCGGGCGTCAATGCGCCGAACCCGGCCTCGAAGTTCGTCGCTGGGACGGCCGGCGCGTACTACTACGCCGCATC
>Ga0066903_100000894_pt1 | contig 20419 bp, 16 predicted proteins | sample PanSoiMetaGPlot1_FD_67491 | JGI IMG/M metagenome (GOLD analysis project Ga0066903, IMG submission 67491) | Tropical forest soil microbial communities from Panama analyzed to predict greenhouse gas emissions - Panama Soil - Plot 1 (version 2) | ecosystem: Environmental > Terrestrial > Soil >... | reverse complement strand
GCCTGCGAAAAAGACTTGGCTCACCTCGGCGGGCTCGATGGATAGGATGGCGGCGAGCTCAGTCGGAGAAGGTGCGCCGGTCGGTGCCTGAATCTCTCCCGATAACGTCAACGTGCCATGGAACCCCCCGTCTTGCTGCGCGACATCGACTAACACAGGCCCGACGTTCTCCTCAAGAATTATCCGGATTGGATCACTACGCCGTACGCGCTGTTTCATCACGAGCGCACAGGCTGTTCCGACCGAGGGATGCCCCGCGAAGTCGAGCTCCGTCCGAGGTGAGAAGATGCGCACGCGATAGGTATTGGGATCGTTCTGCGGCAGGACGAAGGCTGTTTCGCCGAAATTGAATTCGCGAGCAATCTTCTGCATGCCCTCGGTCGAAATGGCCGTCGCGTCAGGCAGAACCGCCAGTTGATTACCGCCGAACGGTGTCGAACTAAAAACATCGACGATGTGAAATGTGTACTTCATGAGATCAGCCTTCGTGCGTAGCCTCAAGCCTTGACGACGAGGTCGATCTCAACGCAGGCTCCCAGTGGCAGGGCGGCCACCCCGATCGCGGTACGGGCGGGAAAGGGTTGAGTGAAATGCTTGGCGTAAATGCCATTCAACGCCACGTAATCGCTCATGTTCGTAAGATACACGCCAGCGCGCACGACATCATCGAAACCCTTGCCGGCCGCCTTGAGAACCGCCGAGAGATTCTGGAAGATGCGCTCCGTCTCGGCAGATATACCTCCGGTCACCAGCTTGCCCGTCGTCGGGTCTTGACCGACCTGACCGCTGAAATAGAGGAAAGCATCGGCCTTGACGGCCTGGGAAAACGGGCCGACCGGCGGCGTGAGTTCGGGCGAGGTAATTGCGATCTTGCTCATGGAAAACTCCTTTGGATACTGGGTTAGATGGTGAGAACGGTGGAGCCGGAGGTGGCGCGCGCTTCCAAGGTCTTGTGGGCGTCAGCGGCATGTTTGAGCGCAAAGCGCTGATTGACCTTAATGCGCACCTTTCCCGAAGCCACCACGTTGAACAACTCGTTAGCGGAAGCTTCAAGCTCTTCTCGTCGCGCGATGTAGTGGAAGAGCAAAGGGCGCGTCAGAAAGAGCGAACCCTTCTGCGACAGTAGAACGGGTGCAATAGGGTCGATTGGACCGGAAGATTGTCCGAACGTCACTATCAAGCCACGCGATCTTAGACAATCGAGCGAGCGTAAAAACGTGTCCTTGCCGACGGAATCGAAGACCACCGGCAGTTTCTCGCCGCCCGAGATACGATAAACCTCCGCGACGAAATCCTGTTTGGAATAGAGGATGGTGTGTTTGCAGCCGTGGGCGTGGGCCAGCTCGGCCTTGGCTTCTGTCGAAACGGTGCCAATGACGGTCGCGCCGAGGGCGGCCGCCCACTGACAGAGAATGAGCCCGGTCCCGCCGGCTGCGGCGTGTACGAGGATCAAGTCACCCGCCTTGACGGGATAGACCTGCCGGATCAGCACCTGAACAGTCATGCCCTTGAGCATCATCGCGGCTGCTTGATCGAAGGAGATCGCATCGGGCAAGCGCACCAGTCGATCGGCCTCGATGAGCCGCACCTCGGAATAGCCGCCGGCGGGACCGGCATAGGCCACCCGATCGCCGACTTTCAGGCCACGCACAGCCTGCCCGATCGCTTCGACGATCCCGGCACCTTCGAGACCCGGAATAAAGGGAAGCGGCTGCGAGTAGCCTCCCGTGCGGTGATAAACATCGATGTAGTTCAGGCCCGCCGCCACCTGGCGCAGGCGCACCTGACCCGACCCGGGCTCACCGACCTTGATCGGTGTCCAGTTCAGAACCTCGGGGCCGCCAGTATGCCGAATTTGAATCGCATGAGGCATCAGGTTTCCACAAACGCATAAACTCCCTAATTCCACAAGTTCATTATTCTCACAATGATGTTGCTGTGTCCGCACGATTATGCTCTTGGTAGGAACAACGTTCCGCCCTCGGCCGCCTCAACCTTGCCCTGGGTGTCGCGCAGCGCACCGGTGAAGGCGCCGCGGGCATGGCCGAAGAGTTCGGAGATCAGGAGCTGGTCGGACAGGGGTCGGAGCGCTCACCGTGACGAACGGCTTCTCCGACCGGGACGAGAGCGGGTGGAGCGGTTTCAAGGCTGCGGCCCGCTACGGGCGCGGGGCGGGGGCGCTGCTGGCTGGGCTCAAGGATCCGGCAATCCTGAGCGCGTCGCCCCGAGCCTGAGGCGCAGCGGCATTGACGTGAGGCTTACTTGAAGAGTCCGCCCAGCAGTCCGGCCACCTGGGGACCGGCTGCCTTGCCGACGGTGTCAGTGAGAATCGGCGCGAACTTCGAGATCGTGTCAGGCGACATCCCGAGCTTGGAGAACGCCCCCTGCACGTCAGCCAAGCTGGAGAGCGACGAGCCGCCAAGCAGCGGCCCCGCGGCCTTGGTGATCTCCCCGGCACCCGGGATTGCGTTGCTGACGGCACTGAACTGATCCGGCGTCAGCTTGTTCTGCGCATACCCCAGCATCGCGCCGGTGCCCCCCACCGCCTGCTCGGGCGACACACCCAGGTTCGAGGTCAGGCTGCTCACCAGAGGATTGCTGGCGACCGCCGAGACAGGATTACTGCCTGCGCAGCCCGCGGCGAATGCGAGGAGAACCACGGGAAGGAGAGGACGAAGAACACGAACGTGCATGACCGCCTCCTGTCGGATGTGTCTTGGGCGCGCGTACCGTTCTCCATTCCGAAATTCCGCGCAACGACGGCTGCTGAAGAAAACTGTCCGCGTCACTGGACGACCCGCTCTCCAACCGTGGGTGACACGTGTTGAACACTGGTTCAAAGCCGGTCGCTCTCGCTGCGAGCTAGGCGGAGGACGATGCCTCCGATCGTGTCACGTCCGGCGAATGACGGACCGTGAACACCTGCCTTTCGTCGGCCACAGCCGCCCGGCTTGATCCGCTCCTGGCTCAGTTGCTCATGGCCTCCACCTACCTGTTGGAGGTCGTGCAGGCCGCGCGCTGGTCGAAGGCTAATCCCAAAGTGACCGATTTCAGCTGGACCAGGGTTCCCCCGTAGCTGCAGAGCGACAACTTCACAAGCGCAGGGACCATGCCTGCGGAAGCCAGCGTCACGCAAGTCAGCAAGCGAAGGGCAAGGCCGCTTCGCTGCCGTACCCTCTGGTAGCGCGGCCCCAAGTCGGCGTACGCGCCACCCTCGGGGCCGTTCGCGAGCGTGATCGTCCGGGGAGGGCTCGCAAGCCTGGGGACCGAGGACCGAGACCATCCCGGCGTCCGCCAGCCCGATCAGGCCGTACGCGACGTACAGCAGGCAGCGGCGGCCGCGGCGGCGTGGTGGGGCTACCGACACTCACTTCTGGGTGCCTTCCCTCAACTTCGCCATGACCTCGTCGAGGTTGAAGCTGGCGGCCTTCTGCCGCTGTGGGTAGTCCTTGAACGTTCCCAGGAACTGGGCCACATAAGCTTGCGCAGGCACTGGCATGAACGCGTGGTCGAGGAGCCAGTCGTAGTATGTATTGGAGGTGATGTCCGCGCGTTCATAAGGATCCGTTCGAAGATTGAAAATCTTTGGAACACGAAGAGTGACGAACGGCTCCGACCATACGCGGAGCGTCCCGGGCGTCCGTTGCTCCAGGAAGACGAGCTTCCAGTTGTCGTATCGGAGACCGGTGAGTTGTTGGTCATCGTTGACATAAAAGAATGAGTCGCGCGGGCTCTTGGCGGTTTGCCCGGTCAGGTACGGGACCAGGTTGTAGCCGTCCAGATAGACCTTGTAGGTAATGGCGCCGACCTTGTAGCCCTTGCGCAGCTTGTTCGTGACGTCAGGGTCCCCGGCGATTGCCAGGAGCGTCGGCAGCCAGTCAAGATGGGCGACGATCTCGTTCGACACCTGGCCGGGCTTTATCTTGCCTGGCCAGCGGACCATCGCCGGCACCCGGTAAGCGCCTTCCCAGTTGGAGTTCTTCTCGTTCCGGAACGGGGTCATCGCCGCGTCCGGCCAGGAGTTCATGTGCGGCCCGTTGTCGGTGGAGTACATCACGAAGGTGTTGTCGGCGATGCCCAGGTCGTCGAGCGCCTTGAGAACGGTGCCGACGTTCTTGTCGTGATCGATCATCGTGTCGTGGTACGGGCTCTGCCACCGTCCAGACTGGCCAATGCTCTCCGGTTTGGTATGGGTCCGGAAATGCATGTGGGTAAAGTTTACCCAGAGGAAGATAGGCTTCCCGGCCTGGTGCTGGCGCTTGATGAAGTCCACGGCACGGGCAGCGATGTCGTCATCGATCGTCACCATTCGCTGCTTGGTCAAGGCGCCCGTGTCCTTGCAGACCTGCTTGCCCACCCTTCCGAAGCGAGGATCGACCGTGGCGTCGTCCTTGTCGGAGCCCTTGCAGTCCATGACGCCGCGCGGACCGAACTTCTGACGAAACGCCGGATCCTTCGGGTAGTCCGGGAGCTCCGGCTCCTCCTCAGCGTTCAGGTGGTAGAGGTTCCCGTAGAACTCGTCGAAGCCGTGGACGGTCGGCAGGAATTCGTTCCGGTCGCCCAGGTGATTCTTGCCGAATTGTCCCGTCGCGTATCCTAGGGGCTTGAGCATCTCGGCAATCGTAGGGTCCTGCTTCTGCAGGCCCAGGGTGGCACCGGGTAGCCCTACCTTGGTCATTCCTGTCCGCAAGCCGGACTGACCGGTGATGAAGGAAGCCCGGCCGGCGGTGCAGCTCTGCTCACCGTAGTAGTCGGTGAACATCATCCCTTCCCTCGCCACGCGGTCGATGTTGGGCGTCCGGTAGCCCATTAGACCGTTCGAGTAAGCGCTGATGTTGGATTGACCGATGTCGTCACCCCAAATGATGACGATGTTCGGTTTGCTCTGCCCGCGGGCGACGCCAGGGACGCCCAGCATTCCAGCGACGAGGCAGAGAAGGCTGCCGAGACGAAAGACGCGACCCCTCATGGAACCCTCCTTGGAACGCATCGGTTCTGTTCAAAGATGGAACGGAGGACGACCAGGCCGATCAACGATGAGAGGAGGACCTACCCTCCCGACTGATTCGATGCAGGTAGGAACCGTCATCCAGGCGAAGCCCGCTCCTAGACTCATCAGGGGACGACAAAGAAGACCATCGGGAAACGGCCGTTCACTGGTCGACCGAAGCCCGATGGCACGCGCGAGCCTGAGCAGGATCTCGGGGCTGTGTCCCGGAGAAGAGTCAGTCTCGCTTCTTCGAGCCCGGTGGAGGCGTCCCATGCCTCGACCCTGGTGGATAGTCCTGCTGCTCGCCCGCCAGTTGAGGGCAGTCCGATCCGGCACCAGGGTCTCCGAGGTCCGGGCAAATCAAGTCCGTGTGCTTCCCTTGTGCCGTAGCGGGTCGGATGGGCGGCCTATTCGACGGGACCGGGCTGGACCAGCATGACGAAACCTGGACCGTCGGGTCCTACCGGCGGGGCTTTGGCGTTTCTCACGGGCGGCGGCGCTTCGCAGATCGCTCTCATCGACGACGGTGTACCGATCGACGATGACGCACGTCCGGTTTGGCGACGTGACAGGACCGCGGTAATCGATCGTCCAGCGGGGCGCGCATGACCGAACACAAGCCGCTGCTGCAAACGCAGGTTCTTGGGATCGCACTGGCGGTGCCGATTGGCTGGGTCCTGTACCTGGCACGCGACGTCCTCGTCCCGGTCGCCTACAGCGCCCTCCTCGTCTACGTCGTGTTGGGCATGACGCGCCAGCTGGCGCGCATCCCCGGCCTCGGGCCGCGCCTACCGGCAGCGCTGCGCTACGCGCTGTCGGCCGCCGTGATCCTGGCCGCGGTGTGGGGCCTGACGCTGCTGGTCCTGGCCAGCATCGCAGAGATCACCGCCAACGCAGCCCGCTACGACCAGGCCACCCTCGGCGCGATCCAGCGCGCGGCAGCTTGGCTCGGCATCGAGACCGAGCCCACGTGGCCGCAGCTGCGGCAACTGCTGTTCGAGCGGGTCGGCGTGACACGCCTGTTGGGCTCTACCGCGGCCGTGATGCTCGGCCTCGTGGGGACACTGGCTGTCGTGGTGGTCTATGCGATCTTTCTGCTGATCGAGAAGCGCGCCTTCGACCGCAAGATCGATCGCCTGTATGCCGATCCCAGCCGCGCGCAGCGGCTGCGCACGGTGATCCATGCCATCAACGACCGCGTCGGCAACTACCTGGCGCTCAAGGCACTCCTGGGCGTCGTCACATGGGCCTCCATGGCATGGATGGGCCTGAGCTTCGCCGGGCTCTCGGGGCTGCTGGCAGGACTGTTCAACTTCATCCCCTACGTCGGCGCGGTGCTCGGCGTGGCGGTCCCGGCGCTGCTGGCGCTGCTGAGCGGGGCCGACAGCGTCTCGCTGTTCTGGCTGTGCGTCGGGCTGTCGGTGGTGCAGTTCCTCAACGGCAATTTCCTCGACCCATACCTGATGGGCGACTCCCTGAACCTCAGCCCCCTCGTCATCCTCTTCAGCTTGGCGGTGTGGAGCAAGTTGTGGGGGATCCCCGGCGCGCTGCTGGCGGTTCCCTTCGTGGCGGTCATGCTGATCGTCTTTCAGGAGTTCGAGGGCACGCGGCCGCTGGCGGTGCTGCTGTCGCGCCACGGCCAGCTCGACGAGGACGGCGCCTGAGGTGACTCGGCGCGAAAGGGTGCGACAAGGCGTGGTGATGCTTCGCCGCATGACAACCTCGGGTCCGCTCGGCATGGCTCGCAAGATCGGCCGTGCGATCCACGAGGACACCGTCTACGACACCGCGGCGGGGCTGGCCTACTACGCCCTGTTGGCGCTGGTACCCTTCCTGCTGCTGTGCATCCTGCTGGTGGGCCTCGTGCTCGACGTGCAGTCGCCCGAGACGATCGCCCACATCGTGGCGCTCGCCGGATTCAACGCAGAGAGCACGCTGTTACCCGAGACGATCCAAGAGGCGATCCATGGCCTTGCAAGCGCGGCCCGGGGCGGGTTCCTCATCGTCGCCATCGGGACGGCGGTGTGGACGGCCTCCAAGGCAACCTGGGCGCTGGTGCGCGCCCTCGACCGAGTGTTTCACACAAAGGAGTCACGTCCGATCCTGCATCAGCGCCTCATCGCGCTGGCGGTGACTGCGGTCGCTGGAGCGCTCTCCGCGGTGGCGGTGGTCGTGCAGACGGCCCTTCCTGTGGTGGCTTCGCATCTCCCTGCGCTCGACCTGGGCGTCTTTCGCTTGCTCCGCGTCATGGTCACAGGCGTCCTGGCGACGCTCGTCTGGACGGCCCTGTATCGACTCCTGCCGACCCGCCCACCGCGACGCGGGATCCCGAGTGCCGGGTCCATGGTCGGGGTCGGCGGGTGGATGCTCGCCTCCTGGGGGTTCTCTCTGTATGTGAACCACGCTGGGGACTTCGGCGCGGTGTATGGAGCCTTCGGCGGCATCCTGGTCCTGCTGTTGTGGCTGTGGATCTCGTGCTTCGCCCTGCTCGGCGGAGCCGTGGTCGATCGGCTGCGAGCCGAGGCGGCCCACGGGGAAGCGCCGACACCTTGACTGTCAAACCACTCCCGTCGCCGGGTTCTGGGACACGCGGGACGTGAACCTTGGCGGCGATTGGAGCACCCGCTTCACAGAGCATTGATCGATGACTCGCAGGAGCGCCTCCTGGTAGTTCGCCGGGAAATCCGGCGGGAGCCGCAGCTCGAACTCCACCGACTCGAGTGCTCCGGTCGAGCCGTAGGTCGGGCGCTCGATCAGCGTGATGTCCTCGAAGGGGATGCCACGCTTCTCGCAGAAGCCCTGGACGAAGATACCTGCACAGGTTCCGAGCGACGCGAGGAACACCTGGAACGGTGACGGCGCTGTGTCGCCGCCCCCGTTGTTCCGCGGCTGATCAGTCCGGATGTGGTGGCCGTTGAGCTCAGCCTCCACCCGCCGCCCGCCGGTCAACCGGACGATGATCTCCCTTCCAGATTCCATCACTAGCTCTCTCGCCGAAAGAATCGATCGAGGAAGGACCGGACCTCGGTTGGACGAGGAGCGGGCGCTTCTCGGCACCGGCATCGCCGTGCCTCGGGCACGTCGGCCAGGACTTGCTCGACGTGACGACCGCACCCGGCGAAGGTCGGCTTCTCGCACCGAGCACACACTGCACGCTGACACATCTGTTCTCCTCCGGCATCGTTGCGCCGTTCACCGAATGAGAGCCACGTGGATGGACGAAGGATTCGGGGCGTCACCGAGCGCGTTTCCAAGCTTGCCCGCGCTCGCCGGCGTTGGACCCGCGTGCTTGCTCGGTCGGTCGGCTCCGTCGTCGGCAGCTGGGGGTGCCGGAGCCGGCGAGGGTGGAGACGGGCGGTGATGGCCCGTATCGACTCCTCCCTGGCTCATCGCGAGCGCGGCTGCCGCCCGGCCGCGGCGTCGAACGGCTGCAGGAACTCCCGCAGCGTTCCCCTCGTGGGGGGCGTCGTTCGTCGACCAGTGGCTGCCGCTGGAGAGGCGGCGCACCTCGATTCCGGGGCCGCAGCGGTCCAGGAATCGACTCGTCGGGAGCGGCGAGGATGAGCACCAGGCCCGGATAGGCGGCGAGGCTCCTCGGCAGGTCGTTCGAGGCGGCGTCGGTCAGCGAATTGGAGGGCCATCTCAGAGCGCCCCGCAATCGATTGCGGGCGATGCCAGCGACAGCGTGCTGGCGCTCCCTCTCAGCGGAGAACCGCCGTTCCCAGCAAAGGCGCAAATCGATTGCCGGACGGAAATAGTCTGCTATGGCTGGCTGGGTGGAGGCCCGGTTGCTCAGGGGAAGTCCTCCGTAACGTCTGTGGCCGTTTGGGAGGCTTTCCATGCGTGCGTCGGTGCTCGCTGTGATCACCCTACTGTCGGTTCCTGCCTGCAGGCGGGACACCGCCCCCGCCTCCACTGGTCCGGATAATGCGTCAGCTCCTGCTCTTCCGATTCCTTCCGTTCCCCAGACCTCGAAGTGGGAGCTCGACTCGGAAAACTCCTCGGCGGGATTCGTTTGTAAGCACGTGTTCTCCAACGTGCGCGGCATGTTCCAGCAGCCTTCCGGAACCGTCATCCTGGATGAAGCCACCCCCGCCAATTCCAAAGTCGACGCGACCATCAACGTGAGCTCGATCACCACGGGCGTTGAAGAGCGTGACACGCACCTCAAGAGTCCATACTTCTTCGACGTGGCCAAGTACCCCGTGATCACCTTCGTCTCGAGCAGCTTTAGTAAGTCGAGCGCCACCTCGTATTCGGTGACGGGCAGCCTGACGATGCATGGCGTGACCAAGCCGGTGACTCTCGCGGTCACAGCCTCGCCCCCGTTCAACCATGCCGGGAGCATACGCCGCAGCATCGAGGCCACCACGTCCGTCAATCGGAGGGACTTTGGCCTGGTTTGGGACTTCCCGGGCGAGGGTGCCGGTGTCGTCGTGGGAGACAACATCAAAATCACCATCGATGCCGAGCTGGTGCTTCAGCCCGAATCGACCAAGCGCGGGTGAGGGCACTGGCCCGAAGGACGAGGTAGCCAAGCCCTGGGCCACCCCGGACTGTGGTTCGAGTTACCCCAAGAGGGGGCCGGCAACTCCTGAAGCATCGGGACCGTGCCGAGACCACCTCGGTGGGCTTTGGTTTCTCGACGCTGAACCGCTCAAAGCGAATCCGTCGCGTCGACGACGCCGACCTTCAGGAGCTGCTCCTCGAGCAACCCGAGCGGGAGCAACCTGCCGAAGGAAGGCTGTGTCAGACGCGGGCAGGTCGCCGGAGTAGGTCCGGCGATGCCGCGTCGAACCCATCATTGAGGCTCGTGATGAAAAAAGCACTTGCGGCGTCGTTGCTGACTCTTCCGCTCGTCATCGAAGCGCAGGTCTCGCCTCCGCGGGACGCACCGCCCGCGCCCGCCCAGCCTCCCGAGGTCGCGCCCGAGTCCACGCCGCCGCCTCCGCTGGAGTCGGCGCCTCCCCCACCTCCTAACCAGGTGACCGCGCCGCCCGAGCCCACTGCGCCTCCGCAGGCCGAGAGAGCGAACGTGGCGCCGACGGACGGTCAGTGGGTCTACACGGCACAGTTTGGCTGGGTCTGGATGCCGTTCGGCCCGCAGTTCGTCTTTGTCCCGCCGGGTGGAGCTCCGCCGCAGATGTTCGTCTTCTATCCGGCCTTCGGGTGGCGCTGGGTCGTGGCGCCGTGGGTGTGGGGCCTCGGCCCGCAGCCGTACTGGGGCGTGCACGGCGTTGTCCGGTTCGGATGGTGGGGAGGCGGCTTCGGCCGGTGGTACGCATTTTCGCCTCGCTACGCGGGGTGGGGCGGCCGGTACTACTGGAGCGGCGGCCGGTGGATCACCCCGCCGCGTCGGTACCCCGCGCCGCGCAACGTCGCCCGGGCGCCCCAGCGCTACCCGCCGCGCGGCTGGCACGGGCCTCGGCGATAAGCGCTACAGATCCGCATCAGCTCACCGCTGCGCTCGGCTTCTTCGGGGTGAGGGACACGAAGAGTGTTCAACCGGCTCGCCATCTTCAGCCGGCGCCTCGGCTCCGGAAGCCCGCAGCCGGTCTCCCCTCCCGGGTTCCGCAGAGTCAACACATTGGCACGAGCGGACTCGCCATCCTCGAACGACACCTTCAGGCTGGCGCCAAGGGCCCAGATCCTGAATTACCGTGGTTGCCCGAGGTCGGCGATGGGGGAGCACACAGCCGAGTCGGTGGGGGAGACGCTCCGCGTTCACGGTTCCGGGACGGCGGATGCCGGCGCCGCCGACGACGGGTGGGCCGGCCTCTACAAGCTCGTGCGGCGGCTCGGGGCTGGAGGAATGGGCGAGGTCTGGCTCGCCGATCAACTAGACCCGTTCCGCCGACAGGTCGCGATCAAGTTCATCCGCGCAGGAATGGACACGCGCGAGGTGGTCGCCCGCTTCGAATCGGAGGAGCAGGCCCTCGCGCTCATGGACCATCCGTCGATTGCCCATGTCTACGACGCCGGAACCCTTCCCGACGGTCGTCCGTACTTCGTCATGGAGTACGTCCCTGGGATCCCCATCACCGAGTTTTGCGACGAACGTCACCTCGGGGTGGGGGAGCGGCTCCGCCTCTTCAGCGAGCTGTGCGAGGGGGTACAGCACGCCCACCAGAAGGCGGTGATCCACCGAGATTTGAAGCCGTCGAACGTGCTCGTCGCGGGGGAAACAGACGGTCCCCAGCTCCGGATCATCGACTTCGGGATTGCCAAGGCGATCGGTGGGCAGCAGCTCGGGTCGACGACGCTGTTGACCGAGGTAGGCGGAACGCTCGGAACCCCCGCGTACATGAGCCCGGAGCAGGCGTACTCCGGTGCGTCCGTGGTCGATACGCGAACCGACATCTTCTCGCTGGGAGTCATCCTGTACGAGCTTCTGACCGGGCAGCGTCCGTTCCGGGCGACCGAGGGCAGTCTCTCCCCCGCCGATGAGATCCGGCGTCAGATCATCGAGGTCGACCCGCCTCGCCCGAGCGCCTCGATCCATCCGCTGCCAGAAGCGGCTCAGGCCCGAAAGTTGGACGGAAACGCACTCGCCCGGGCGCTACGGGGTGACCTGGACGCGATCGTCCTCAAGGCCCTGGAGAAGGACCGAGACCGACGGTACGGGACCGCGGCGGAGCTCGCCGCGGACCTGGGGCGACACCTGCGGCACGAACCGGTCATCGCCCGGCCGCCACGGCTCACTTACCGGATCGGGAAGTACGTCTCACGGCACCGCCTGGCCGTTGGCCTGGCGATCGGGATTGCAACGGCCATCCTCGCCGGAGCCACGGTCGCGCTCTGGCAGGCAGCCGTGGCCAAGCAGCAGGCCCGTCTCGCGCGCGAGCAGGCTCGGGTCGCGCAGCAGCAGGAGAAACGCGCGCGGGCGATCGAGGGGTTCTTGATCGATCTCTTCAACGCCAACACCGATCGGCAGGACGACCCGCTCGCCGCGCGGGGTCTGACCGCACTCCAGCTGCTGGACATCGGTGCATCTCGCGTCCAGAGCCGGCTCAAGGACGAGCCGGAGGTGCAGGACGAGGTCCTCGACACGCTCGCCGCGATGTACAGCGCCATCGGTTCCGACACGCGCGCTGCGGAGATGGAACGCCGGCGAGCGGAGCTTCTCGGCCGGATCCACGGCCCGGACGACCCAAGCGTTGCCGACGCGCTGGTGGGCCAGGCCCGGGCGCTCCAGGGAACCGATCGGTCCGCTGATGCGCCCGTTCTGCTGAGGCAGGCGCGTGACATCGTGGAGCGCGCTCCCTCCACCCCCGTGTCGACACGGGCCGACCTCCTCATCGAGTTGAGCCGTGTCTCGATGTATTCGGACGTACTCGGCAGCCGCGACCTCGCCCGTCGCGCCCGGGAGCTGGTCGGCCGCGCGGGAGAGGGGCAGCTGGGTCTCCAGGTGGCATTCTTCCAGGAGGGCTACGCCGAGGAGAGGCTAGGCAACTGCGGGAACGCCTCGGAGCTTTACCGGCAGTCGCTCGCCTGGTCACGAGATCCGAAGGTCGGCCAGCCGAGCTCGCAGGTCACGGCGCTCATCCAGCTCGCCAGCGCTGCCCGCTGCCTCGGGGACATGCCCGGAGCCGAGCGGATGCTCCGAGAGGCTCTGGCGTTATCGATGCGAGTGAACGGCCAGCAGCATGTGGACACCTTCCACGTCGAGACCCGACTGGCGAGGCTCCTCCACGAGAGTGGCCGCCGCCAAGAATCCTGGGAGGTCCACCACTCGATGCTTGCACGCATCGCGCAGACACCGGATGCAACGACGCCGCAGCTCATGCGCCCGGTCCGTCGCGACTGGGTTGCGAGTCTCCTCGACGAGGGCAGGGTGGAGGAGGCGGTTGCGGTGGCGCGCGAAGAGAAGACTCCCCCTCCGAAATCACGTCCGTTCGTCGTTGCTCTGGCGCTCCGGACGGATGCAGCCCTGGCCGTCGCCGAGGGTCGTGCGACAGATGCGCTCCCGCTCCTTGCCGAGGCGGAACGTCTCATGACGGGACTCCTCGGTCCGGATGCCCCGGCCGCTGCGATGGATGATCTCCGTCTCGAGCGAGCCGCCGCGCTGCTCGTCGCGGGTCGGTCGTCTGAGGCATTGGAGGCGGTCCAGGACGTGGGCACGTCGACGGACCCCGCTGCCGTCCTCCCGGTTGCATCGCTGCGCGCCGGACTCGTGCGGGCCAACGCGCTGTTCCGGAATGGCCGGCGCGAGGATTCGCGGGCGGAGGCGCGCCGGGTGCTGAGCACGCTCGAAGCCTCCCCGCTGCGCTCCTACTTCTCCGCCATCGAGGCGGATGGGCTCCTCGTGCTCGGGAAGACCGAATGCGCGGGCGTCGATCCGGATTCCGGGGAAAAACATCTTCGTGCGGGGCTGGACATCCTCGCAGCCCAGCAGGACGCGGCCAGCCCATCCCTGGCCCAAGCCCGGCTCGTCCTGGGGCACTGCCTCCTGGAGCAGGGTCGGCGCGCCGAGGCGAGGGTCGTCGCGCGGCAGGTCGAGGCGGAGTTGAAGGAGCACCCGCACTCGAAAACTTTCCCCTGGCGTCGGGAGCTCGATCGCATCGAGGCCGCTCTCGAGCGCTCCAGTCGCTGACCACCGGGCCCACAGGAAGTGACTTTTCCAGAGGAAATTGGCGTCGAGGGGCGGCGCACGCCCGTCCGCCGCCAGGTACACTCGGACCGCGCGTCCGCTCCGGCGGCCGCGGATTCCAGGAGGCGGCGGTTGGGGTGTGCTGGTGCACGACGATGGAGGTCGCTGGGAGCGCTGGCGCTCCTGCTCGTCGCCACCCAGGCTGGAGCCCAGGACGGTAGCGCGTCATCCCCGACATCGGACGCGACACCGCCGCGCACGAGCAAAGTCGGCGCCGGAGACGTCCCCGCTTCGGGGTTGCCCGGCGCCGTCGACCCCACGCATCCGGTCGTCGAGCCTCCGCTCTCCACGCCGCCCACGTCTGTTGCGGCTCCCAGCGCTGCTCCAATGCCGCCGGTCGACGGTGCCGCAATCTCAACCGAGGAGCACCGGCACGGCGGGCTCTACATCCACGCCGACGTGGGAGGCGGCTACCTGCGAATCACAGGCTCGCGCGGAGGCTCTGATTTCGCGGGCCACAGCGGCGCGGTCGGCCTCGGTCTCGCGCTCGGCTGGGCCCCGAACGACGAGTGGGCCCTCGCACTCGAGGGATGGGTCTGGAAGTCCCTGTCGGCCAGCGGGCTCGGGCCGGAAACGACCGTCGAGCTCCAGGGGCTGGGCCTCAACGTCACCCGCTACATCGTTCCAATCGATCTGTTCGCGACGGTCGTGGTCTCGGGCACGCGCCTCGCAATCACCGAGGACGACAGGTCCGTCGAGGACGCCCACTCGGACATCGGCCTCGGGCTCAGAATCAGGGTCGGGAAGGAGTGGCACGTCACCCCATGGCTCGGCCTCGGAGTCGCCGCAGAGTTCTTCCTGTCGCTGAATCGAGAGGGCGGACAGAGCCTGGACAGCCTTGGCGGCGGGCTCGTCTTCTCGTGTACCGGGCGGTAGTGCGGACCGAACTCGTCTGATCGCAGCTAGCGCGGAAGGCTGGCCATCATCTTCTGGAAGCGTGGGTCGTCCCGGAGAGAGTCGTAGTCCGGATCGTTCTCGATCCAGTCCCGCTTCCCGTAGCCGCGGCCGAAGCTCTCGGCAAGGGTCGCCAGCGCCTCCTCCTTCATCCCCATCCGAGCGTAGTTGCAGGCGGCGTTGACCGTGACGCTGGGCTCGTCCGGGGCGAGAGCCACAGCGCGCGCGATCCAGGCGAGAGCCCTGGCGCGGTCCTCGTCGAGAAGGGCACCCGCCCCGAGGATCAGTGCGCGCGCATCGTTGGGGTCCAGCTCGAGCTGGCGCTCGACGCGCCGAAACCCCTCCTGCCTCATCTCCGCGCTCTCCTCGAGACGGCCTAGCCTCCGCAGAGGCAGCTCGGCCAGGAGCAGGCACTGGAAGTCCTCAGGGCAGACCTCCGCCCCTCGACGAAAGAGCGCGATCGATTCCTCCAGCTTTCCCGACTGGAAGCAGGTCCGGGCGTGCCGGTAGTACGCCTCGAAGGAGCCCGGGTTGAGTCGAGCGGCTTCCTGGTAGGCCAGGCCGGCGGCGTCGTACTCGCGCTTCATGGAGAGCACGTCTCCGCGTGCCACGTGCGACTCGGCCAACCCGGGACCGAGCTCGAGGGCGCGCCGGCTCGCGGCATCCGCAGCGGCCTTCTCCTCTTCCCTTCCGGCCATCCACTCCACCCGCCAGCTGTGGACCTGCGAGAGCCCGGCATGGGCCGGCGCGTATCCAGGATCGATCTCGATCGCCCTCCGGAACTCGCGCTCGGCCGCATTGGTCGAAACCATCTTCAGCGTGTGGAGGAGCTGCCGCCCGCGGAGGAAGTGCTCGTAGGCCTCCGCCCGCGTACCCGGCCGGCGGAGCGCCTCACGCTCCTCGGCGCTCAGCATTCCCCGGAGCTCCGTTGCGACGCTGGCGGCGATCTCGTCCTGAATCTCGAAGACCTGCTCCAGTGAGCCGTCGAAGCGGTGTGACCATCGGGGCGAGCCCTTCTCGACCTCCACCAGCTGCACGGTGACCCGGAGCCGCTCGCCTGCCTTGCGCACTGCACCCTCGAGCACCGAGTCGACTCCTAGGCGCCGCCCGATGGTCCGCGCATCCCCCTCGGCCGAGCGAAGCGCAAGGGACGAGCTCCGGGCCGCGACTCGAAGCCCGGAGAGCTGGGTCAAGGTGTTGATCAGCTCCTCGGCGATTCCCTCGCAGAGATAGCCCTGATCGCGGCCGGCGCTCATGTCGAGGAACGGGAGCACCGCCACCGAGGAGAGGAGCCGTGGCCTCCCGCTCTCAGCGCGTTTGGGCGGGCCGGAGGAGAGCACCGTGCCCGTCGCCGTGGCGTCCGGCGGGGATCTGACGACGGAGAGCGCGGCCCAGGCGGTCTGTCCGTCGGTCGGCCGGCGCTCGGGATCCTTGTCGAGCATTTCCGCGATCAGCTCGTCCAGCGCGGGCGGCACGTCGACCAGCTCGCTCAGGCGCTGAACCTGCCGATGGAGAACCGCGCCAAGCATCTCGTGCGGCGTCTCGGCCTCGAAGGGCGGCCGGCCCGCGAGGCACCGGAAGAGCACCGCACCGAGGCCGTACACGTCGGCCCGCGCGTCGATGTCTCGGTCGCCGCGGGCCTGCTCGGGCGACATGTACGCCGGCGTTCCCACCACCATCCCCGCCTCGGTCAAGCTGGTGGCTCCCGCCCGCCGGGCAATGCCGTAGTCGAGCAGCTTGACCCGGTCGAGCCGCCAGTCGGCGAGGAAGATGTTCGACGGCTTGACGTCGCGGTGGACGATCCCCCGCCCGTGGCCTGCGGCGAGCACCGAAGCGAGCTGGATTCCCACCCGGAGCGACTCTTCCACGGTCAGCGAGGTCGCCTCCAGCCGGGCTCCCAGGTCCTCTCCCTCGAGCCACTCCATGACCAGGAAGAGCTCGTCGGCCGTCTGTCCGTGTCCGAGATAGGTGACGATCCCGGGGTGGCGCAGACCGGAGAGGACCTTCACCTCGCGGCGAAAGCGCTCGGCCCCCTCGACCCCGCGCAGCGTCTTCACCGCGACGAGTGCGCCGGTCTCGCGATCGCGGGCCCGGTAAACGACTCCCATCCCCCCGGTCGCCGCGACCGGCCCGACCTCGAAGCGGCCGTCGAGGATGTCACCTTCTCGCATCGCACACGCTCTCCTGGACGAGGACGTTCCAGGAATGGACGAGTGTAGCAACGTCCGCGGTGCCCGTCAGACGAGGCTTCGCGGCTCCGATCGCCGCTGTCCGACGGTCACGAAGAGACCGCCTTCTGCGGCGAGGGTCCGCATCCAGGAGAGCTGCACGAGCAACGACTCGAGCCCCCAGTCATCCAGCGCCGATCTGAAGAGCTCCTGCTCCCTGGAGTCTTCAGGGGCCAGCAGCGCGCTCGGATAGGTGCGCACGTAGTCGAGCCCGTTCTCGTGGAACCAACGCTTCACCTCTCGCAACGTATGCCGGTGTTCCTCGGGGTGCTGGTACTGGTCTCGTATCCAGGCGGTGCGCCGCGCCGGTTGGGAGCTCCGTCGCCGGAGGACGGGATCGAAGGGGATCAGCCGGAAGCCACTCAAGCGGGCGATGGCACGGCGCAGCCGGTGTGGTAGTCGCGCGAACGAGTTGTACACGCCGAGCACCACGTATCCTCCGGGCTTGATCAGGCGAGCCACTGCCTGGAAGGCTTTCCGTGGCCACGGGGTGTGGTGCAGGACTCCGGAGCAGACCACGACGTCGAACGCTTCAGCCCGGAGGCCGGGCCTGCGGAGATCCGTTTCGACGAACAACACCCGGTCCACGCCGAAGCGCATCGCCGCCTCGGCCCCCAGCTCCAGCGAGGCCCTGGCCAGGTCCGCGCCGATCACCGTCCGATCGCCCGACGCGAGGAAGAGGCTCAGCTGGCCGGTTCCGCATCCGAGCTCGAGCACCCGCGCCGTCGGCGGAATCGCCTCGTCGAGGAGCCGCGCGAACTCGCTTCGCCGACCACGTTCGCGCAGGTGGACCAGGGTCTCATGCGGTGGGTATCCAGGGAACGGAGCGGCCGAATAGAAATCCCTCACCACTTCCGTTCGGCGATCGGAGGGGAGCCGGAGGTCGGGAATTCCATCGGGACTCTGGTAACGCGCGCCACAGAGGCAGCAGACCCATTTCTCCAGCGGGCCCGAGCAGGAAGGGCAGGCCAGCAGCCCCATCGGACTCGGCGCGTGCATGTCAGAACAGGGCGTAGATGAACGGCGCCACGGCCTCGACAGTGGCCGCCACGATCAGCAGGAGCCCCGTCACGCAGAGGAAGACCACCAGAGGGATCAGCCACTTCTTGCCGCCGTCGCTCCGCCACAAGCCCGCAGCAAACTGTCCAATCGAGGGAACGGCGTTCGCGAGGACGATCATCCCTCGCCGCATCTTTCCGCGTTTCTTGATCATGCGACCTCCGGTCGCGCCCAAGCCGGCTGGGCCTTGGACACCAGGCACTGTCCGGCCACCAGCACGTCGATTCCGCACCGACGAAAGGTCGAATACCCTTCCATCGCCCGGTTCACGATCGGCTCACCGGCCAGATTGAAGGAGGTGTTCAGCAGCACCGGGATGCCCGTCCGCGCTCCGTAGGCCTGGAGCAACGCGTGGAAGAGCGGGGCCATCTCGCGAGGGACGGCCTGCAACCGCGCAGTACCGTCGACGTGCGTGACCGCCGCCAACCGCTCCCGCCATGCTGGACGGACCGGGAAGACTCCCGACATCGTCCGAGCCAGCCGAGCCCCACCCGGCGGCAGGTCGAAGTAGCGCTCCGCCGACTCCAGCGGCACCGCCGGGGCGAAGGGCCGAAACTCCTCCCGGTACTTGATGCTCCGATTCACCCGGTCACGCATCTCCACCGGGCTGGGGGCGGAAAGGATGCTGCGGTTCCCTAGGGCCCTCGGGCCGAATTCGGAACAACCCTGCATCCATCCCACGATGCGTCCATCGGCCAGCTCGTCCGCCACTCGCTCGACCAGCGAGCCGGTTCCATCGAAGCGATGCGTCGACAACCCATCCTCCGCCGCCACCGTCGCGAGCTCCTCCTCGTCCACCACCGGTCCCCAATAGGGATGGTCGGGCACGGCCCGATCCGGCATGCCCATTCCGATGCGATCGGCCCAGAGCGCTGCCCCGAGCGCGCAGCCCGCGTCTCCAGGCGCCGAAGGGATGAAGACGCGCTCGAATCCTGCCTCCCGGAGGATCCGGGCATTGGCGCAGCCATTGAGCGCGACTCCTCCTCCGAGGCAGAGGTCCGTGCAGCCCGTCTCCCGTCGAAGCGACCGGGCCAGACGGACCATCTCCTCCTCGAGGACCTTCTGGATGCTGGCGGCGACGTCGGCGAATCGCCTTCCCTCGGGATGCCCCAGGTCGATGGGGTCATCGGGATCCCGCGGCGGACCGAACGTGTCGAGGAAACGAGACGAAAAGGAGCGGGCAGCGGTGGTGTGAAATTCGAAATGATCCAGGTCGAGACGGAACGCTCCGTCCGGGGTGGGCTGCACGAGCTTGCGGACCTCGGATTCGAAGGAGGGCCGTCCGTATGCAGCCAGGCCCATCACCTTGTACTCCCCCTCGTTCACAGGGAATCCGAGGTACGCGGTGAAGGTCGAGTAGAGCATCCCCAGGGAATGGGGAAAGTGGATCTCCCGCAGGAGCCGGAGCTCAGACTGGCCGCCTGGCTTCCGTTGACCCATGCCGACGGTGAGGGTTGCCCACTCGCCAACTCCGTCGACGGTCAGGATCGCGGCGCAATGAGTCGGAGCGGTGAAGAACGCCGCGGCCGCATGGGACTGGTGGTGCTCGGTGAAGAGAATCTTCTGGCCTCGTACGCCCAGCCGAGAGGCGATGATCCCCTTCATCCACAATTTTTCCCCCAGCGAGTTCTTCATCGCCCTGGGGAAGCTGCGCCAGGAGTGCGGAAAGGCCCTCAGGGCGGTGGAGAGAATCCGCTCGAATTTGAGCATCGGCTTCTCGTAGAAGACGACCGCGTCGAGCTGCTCGGGCTCGAGCCCTCCACGTTCGAGGCACCACTCGATCGCCGCCAGCGGAAAGGCGGCGTCGTTCTTCCGCCGCGAGAGCCGCTCCTCCTGGACGGCAGCGATGGGCACTCCGTCGATCAGCAGGGCGGCTGCGGAGTCGTGATAGTGGGCCGAGATTCCTAGAATCTTCATCAGTACTGGCTCCGGAGCGGCGTCGAGGGACGCGCGGGGAACCATCCTTGCGGCTCCCGACGTGCATTTCGTGTTGCCAGGAAGGCGAAGGGAGGAAGGAAGATCACGTACTGGAGGAGGAGGACGATCGTCCCGAGCAGTCCCGCCACGGCCGCTGCGATTCGGAGGTACGCCTTCCAGAGCCTGCCCAGGCGCGCCTTCCACAGGCGCGCGTTCCACTGCCGTGGGGCGACTCTGGTGAGCTGTTGATGGGTGTAGGTCATGTGGAATGCCTCGTCTCGGAGGATGGTGGTGAAGACGTCCTGCGTCTCCGGATCTGCCGCCAGGACCTCGCGGTAGAGCGCAAACCGGCCGGCCGCCGCCTTCTCGGAGAGGTGGAGAAACGCGAGCAGCGAGGCATCGCTCTCTCCGTCGACTCGAAGGTCGTCGAGGCCCCGCTCGCCGGGGGCGAACCAGTTGGCCTCGAGGCTCGTCTCCGCGTCTCGGGGAAGACTCCGGATGAGAGCCCGTCCGCGCTTGCGGAAGAGCTCGGCGTGCCGCTGCTCATCCAGTGCGTGCCGCAGGTACAGCTGCCTCAGCAGACCATCACTGGTGAGCTCGGCAGCTCGAGACAGATCTCGACCCCCATCGGCTTCTGTCGCTGCAAACCGCAGAAGCTTGCGCGCCCGCCGACGAGGGTTT
>Ga0066903_100000893_pt1 | contig 20422 bp, 13 predicted proteins | sample PanSoiMetaGPlot1_FD_67491 | JGI IMG/M metagenome (GOLD analysis project Ga0066903, IMG submission 67491) | Tropical forest soil microbial communities from Panama analyzed to predict greenhouse gas emissions - Panama Soil - Plot 1 (version 2) | ecosystem: Environmental > Terrestrial > Soil >... | reverse complement strand
CTCCCCCGGTATGACCGCATATCCCAATGACACCTGGGGAGCTCTTGTGAAAGTAAGACCCACCGCGAGGACCTACATCATGGGTGGCGTCTACAACGGCGATCCGTCCATCCGCGACAACAGTGAGCACGGCGTGGATTTTTCGATGGATGGACCGCTGTTCGCAATCGGGGAGATTGCGTATCAATCCAACAGCCTGCCGGGCGATCGAGGCCTGATCGGCAATTACAAGGTCGGCTTTTGGTACGACAACAGTCGCTACACTGACTTCAACACCGGCGGATTTGACCGCGGGAACTGGGGCTTTTATGGCATGTTCGACCAAGTTCTCGTTAGGTTCGGGGAACCAGCTAGCCACCGCGGTTTCGGAGTCGCCGGCTCTTTCTTAGCGTCGCCTGACCAGTCCGTCAGCCGGATGCCTTATTTTTTTACGTGTGCCCTTGTTATGCGTGGCATTGTCCCATTGCGGCCGCGAGACATTGTGGGCTTGGGCGTCGTGTACGGTCATTTTAGCAATGACCTGCAGGATTTTCAGCGGCAGGCGCAACAGCTGGATCCAAATGTTGGAGTGCAGTCGCACGAGACGGTGATGGAGTTGACTTACCGCCTGGCTTTGTTCAAAAGCGCGCTCTACGTCCAGCCCGACCTGCAGTATGTCTTCCGGCCGGGGGGTACCGGCCGGATTCCTGACGCCCTCGTGCTCGGTGCTCAAGTAGCCGTTAATTTCTGAACTATTGATGGCCGCCATGATTCAGTCTTTCCCATTTACCAAGATTCTCTGAAATTTAGCGGGTGAAAAGTTTGAGAACAGAAAGGAGAAGAATTCGGGATGGATAAGTCGGTGCGCAAGCCAGCTGTGGGGTTGACGGGCGAGGTGTCAGCAAATGGCGCTTCTCCGGCGACGCTCCACGCCGCCCGACGTAGTTCCGCTTATGTAATCGCGCTTTCCTGCGTGGCCGCGATCGGTGGCTTTCTCTTTGGTTTTGACAGCGGCGTCATTAACGGGGCCGTCGACGCCCTAGCGAAGGCGTTCGGAACCCAAGCGGCAGGCACCGGTTTCGCCGTGGCTTCGGTGTTGCTCGGCTGCGCCGTTGGCGCCTTCGGCGCAGGCACTCTCGCTGACTCGATCGGGCGGCGCCCGACCATGCTTTTGAACGCCATCCTCTTCCTGGTGAGTGCTATTGCGACAGGAGCTGCTAACTCGGCTGGGGTTTTCATCGCGGCGAGAATTGCCGGCGGCATAGCGATCGGCGCCGCCAGCGTATTGGCGCCGATGTACATCGCGGAAGTGGCTCCCCCGGACATACGCGGCCGACTGGCCTCACTGCAGCAGATGGCGATTGTGACTGGATTGTTCTGTGCCTTTTTGAGTAACGATATCCTGGTCAGGCTTGCTGGTGGAGCTAGTGCGATATTCTGGGGTGGAGCGCCGACCTGGCGCTGGATGTTTTGGATGGAAGCCGTGCCGGCAGCCGCTTTTCTGATAGGTACTTTGCGAATCCCTGAGTCGCCGCGCTATCTTATTTTCCGTGGTAAACACGAGCGAGCACGCGAAATCTTCGCTCGCATTGGTGCTGATGCCGAGAAACTGGTGCGGGAGGTCGAGGAAAACCTGAAAGGGGAACATCGCCCACGGCTGTCGGATCTCATCATTCCAGGCACGAGCCGTATCGCGCCAGTGCTCTGGGTGGGCATGGGTTTGGCGGCGTTTCAGCAATTCGTCGGTATCAACATCATCTTTTATTACGGCGAGATTCTGTGGAAAGCAGCAGGGGCAACAGAACAATGGGCACTGCGCATTAACGTGCTCACCGGCCTGGTTAACATACTGGCAACGATCCCAGCCATCCTCCTCATTGACCGTATTGGCCGCAAACCGTTGCTGTTAATAGGATCGGTTGGCATGGCTCTGACCCTCGGTGCCATGGCAATTGTATTTAGCACCGCCAGTGTGGGTTCTGACGGGAAGCCGTTGCTCAGTCATATGGCGGCGGTGGCGGGACTGACCGCCGCAAACCTGTACATCGTTGCCTTCGCCATGTCGTGGGGGCCAGTAATGTGGGTGCTCCTAGGCGAGATGTTTCCCAACCAATTGCGGGGCGCGGCTCTGGCGATTTCCGGCGCAACCAATTGGGCCGCTAATTTCACCGTAACCGTTACTTTCTTACCGCTCATTGCCATCGCTGGTCTCGGAGGCGCTTACGCGTTCTACGCGGTAGCGGCAGCGATCTCGCTGCCATTTGTGTGGGCTGCTGTGCGTGAGACAAAAGGCAAGACGCTGGAACAAATGAAGGACACAACAAACCTGAATCAGGCTTTGGGTTCTGTGAAAAGAATCCAGGTCTAACAATGCACAACTAGCACGGAACAAAAGGAACTTAACTATGGACCCAACAACAAAATCAGTCACCGAGCGCGGCGCATGGAATGCTTTGGTCTCGCATTATCAGAATGTTCGAGAGCTGCATCTGCGCAAACTCTTTGCGGATGATCCCACACGCGGCGAGCGCCTGACCGTCGAGGCGGTAGGTTTGTACCTGGATTACTCGAAGAATCGCGTCACCGATGAAACCTTGAAGCTACTCGTGCAGCTCGCAGACGAGTCCGGACTGCGTGAGCGGATTGACGCTATGTTTCGGGGCGAGAAGATCAACATCACTGAAAACCGCGCCGTTCTTCATGTGGCGCTGCGCGCACCCAAAGGAGCATCGATCGTTGTTGATGGCGAGAACGTTGTTCCACAAGTCCACACCGTCCTAGACAAGATGGCCGACTTCTCCAACCGTGTGCGGAGCGGCGCATGGAAAGGTTATACTGGCAAGCGCATTCGCAACGTCATCAACGTCGGCATCGGTGGTTCTGATCTTGGGCCGGTGATGGCCTATGAAGCGTTAAAGCATTACAGTGATCGAGCCATGACGTTTCGGTTCGTTTCCAACGTCGACGGCACCGACTTCGCGGAAGCTGTCCAGGATCTCGAACCGTCGGAGACCCTGTTCATCATCTCTTCAAAGACTTTCACGACGCTCGAAACGATGACGAATGCACACACTGCCCGCGATTGGTCACTTGCAGGTTTCGGAGGCCAAGAAAAATCGGTCGCTAAGCACTTTGTCGCGGTATCGACCAATGCCTCGGAAGTGGCAAAGTTCGGAATTGATACCGCCAACATGTTCGGGTTCTGGGATTGGGTCGGCGGGCGTTATTCGATGGACTCGGCCATCGGCCTTTCAACGATGATTGCAATCGGCCCAGATAATTTTCGTGCGATGTTGGACGGCTTCCACCAAATGGATGAGCACTTCCGGACCACCCCATTTGAGCGCAACCTCCCGGTTCTAATGGGGCTACTGGTTGTCTGGTACAACGACTTCTTTGGCGCCGCGACCGTAGCGGTCCTGCCGTACGAGCAATACCTGAAGCGATTCCCGGCTTATCTCCAGCAGCTGACAATGGAGAGCAATGGCAAACATGTCACACTGGATGGGAGCAAAGTCCCGTGCGACACCAGCCCTGTTTACTGGGGCGAGCCGGGCACGAACGGGCAGCATTCGTTTTATCAATTGATCCATCAGGGAACGCGACTCATTCCTTGCGACTTCATAGCGTTCTATGAAACGCTAAATCCGCTTGGCCGACACCACGATATTCTCCTCGCGAATGTGTTCGCACAGGCCGAGGCGCTGGCTTTCGGCAAGACATCTGAGCAAGTCAAGGCGGAAGGCACGCCCGACTGGCTTGTGCCGCACCGGGTTTTCGAGGGTAACCGCCCATCGAACACAATTCTGGCCAAGCGACTCACCCCCGAGACTCTCGGTAAATTAGTCGCGCTCTACGAGCACAGTGTCTTTACACAGGGCACGATTTGGAACATCGACTCGTTCGATCAGTGGGGTGTCGAACTAGGCAAGCAATTGGCCCAGCGGATTATCCCGGAACTCGAGAGCAAGGAGAAACCTACTCTTGCCCATGATAGCTCAACCAATAACCTGATTTATCATTATCGAAAATCGCAGAACTTAAATTGAAGGAGACGTTATGAAATCGATCGGCTTGAACGAACAACAATTTCAAAAGATGAAGTCACATCCGGGCTTTATCGCAGCGCTGGATCAAAGCGGTGGCAGCACGCCGAAAGCGCTGGCTCTATATGGAATCAAGGAAGGCGCGTGGTCAAACGAGGATGAGATGTTTGCGATCGTGCACCAGATGCGCACCCGCATGATTACCAGCCCCAGCTTCACCGGAGAGCGAATCATTGGCGCGATCTTGTTCGAGAATACCATGGATAGGGATATCGAGGGGCAGCATACGGCTGACTATCTCTGGAACGCAAAACGTGTGGTGCCGTTTCTGAAGGTGGACAAGGGCCTCGAAGCTGAGAAGAATGGCGTCCAGCTGATGAAGCCCATTCCGGCGCTTGTCTCGCTGCTCGAGAAAGCCAAGGCCAAACACATCTTCGGAACCAAGATGCGCTCGTTCATCAAGCAAGCCAACGAAGGCGGCATCAAGGACATCGTGAACCAGCAGTTCGAGCTCGCTGCGCAGATCATTGCCGCCGAACTGATGCCGATTGTTGAGCCGGAAGTTGACATTCACTGCCCGGAAAAGACGAAGGCCGAAGGATTACTCAAGGCAGGCATTGTTGCGAAGCTCGACCAACTGCCAGCGGGCCAGCTAGTGATGCTCAAGCTCACACTACCGGAGCAAGACAACTTCTATGCTGATTTCGTCAAACATCCCAAGGTCTTGAGGGTGGTTGCCTTGTCCGGCGGTTATTCGCGGGAAGAAGCTAACAACCGTTTGCGCAGGAATCACGGTGTTATCGCGAGCTTCTCGCGAGCCCTTGCAGAAGGACTCTCAGCCCCGCAATCCGATGCTGAGTTCAACGCCACGCTGGATAAATCCATTCAAAGTATCTACGAAGCGTCCAACACTTAGGCAGGCCATGAGCGCAGAATCGGACAGGAACAGATGACGGCATCGAACCTTGCTACCGCCCGGAGGATTATGACCGAGACGGATTTAGATATGAACAACCGTATCGTTAAACTTGCTCCTTCCATCCTCTCGGCTGACTTCGCCTGTTTGGGCAAACAAGTGGGCGAGGCAGAGCAGGCCGGGGCCGATCGCATCCACGTCGATGTAATGGACGGGCATTTCGTGCCTAATATTTCGATTGGCGCGCCGGTTATCCAGTCGCTTCGCCAGGTAACACGCCTGCCTCTGGAGACGCACCTGATGATTTCCGACCCGGACTTTTTCCTGGATGAGTTTACTGAGGCTGGGTCGGATTCGTTTCTTGTGCATTGGGAAGGCAACAACGATTTGCATCGCACAGTGCAACGCATCAAAGCGCTGCGCAAACGCGTCGGCGTAGTAATAAATCCGGCAACCCCCGCAACAGTGCTGGAAGAGATCCTCCAAGACGTGGATCAGGTGTTAGTGATGACTGTTAACCCGGGCTTTGGACACCAGCGTTTCATCCACACGACGCTGCCAAAGATTCGGCGTGTACGCCAGATGATCGATGAGATCAAGCGCGAATGCGATTTGGAGGTTGACGGTGGCATCGACGCAGCGACTGCGCCACTTGTGATTGATGCAGGAGCCAACGTTCTGGTAGCCGGGTCGGCAATTTTTGGTGAGCGCGAAGGAGTCATCGCAGCCATGAACCGGCTGCAAGCAGCAGCGGACAAATGATCAAAAACAAAGAATTCCAAACAGGCTTATTTCGGATTGCGACCTTCGGATTTTGGATTTTGATTCATAAACAATGTGTTCGGAAAGAAGGGAGTTAACTATGCAAATTGGAATGATTGGTCTTGGAAGGATGGGCGCAAACATGGTACGCCGGCTACTGAAGAATGGACAAACATGCGTAGTGTTTGACCGTTCACCTAAGGTGGTCAACGATCTCGCCAAAGAGAAAGCAACTGGAGCTACTTCCCTGGCGGATCTGGTGACCAAGCTCGACCGGCCGCGAGCTATCTGGCTGATGGTTCCGGCCGCGGTGGTCGATGAAACGATTGGCGAGCTATCGCCCTTGCTGGAAGCTGGCGATACCATCATTGATGGCGGCAACTCCTACTATGTAGATGACATAGAACGGGCGAAGGGCCTGCGCTCGTTAGGTATTCACTATCTCGATGTCGGAACAAGTGGTGGCATCTGGGGTTTGGAGCGTGGCTATTGCATGATGATCGGCGGTGAAAGGGAGATAGTTCAACTTTTGGATCCGATCTTTGCCGCGCTTGCGCCGGGCGTCGGCAACGTGCCGCGCACGCCTGGCCGCGAGAAACTTGGTAGCACGGCCGAACAAGGTTACTTGCATTGTGGACCTAACGGCGCCGGGCACTTCGTCAAAATGATCCATAACGGCATCGAATACGGAATCATGGCCGCTTACGCCGAGGGTATCGGCATTTTAAAAGCCGCTGATGCAGGAAAGAGCAAGAGTGAAGTAGATGCGGAGACTACGCCGTTGCGCGATCCCGAGCACTATCAATATGACTTCAACCTAGCTGATATTTCCGAAGTCTGGCGGCGCGGCAGCGTTATTGCTTCATGGTTACTCGACCTGACCGCAACTGCGCTCGCGAGAGACGAGCAGCTTGCGAAATTCGGCGGCAGAGTTTCCGATTCCGGCGAAGGTCGTTGGACGATTAAGGCTGCCATCGATGAAGGCGTGCCTGTGCCGGTGCTAACGACCGCCTTGTACGAGCGGTTTTCATCGCGTGGTGAAGCTGATTATGCCGACAGGCTGCTTTCCGCCATGCGCTTTGGTTTCGGCGGTCACTTGGAAAAATCCGCCAAATGAGGACCACAGCGTGAACGTTCCCCATTCGGATGCGTTGGTCTTCTTCGGCGCCACGGGCGATCTCGCCTACAAGAAAATCTTTCCATCATTGCAAGCGATGATCAAACGGGGCAACCTCGACGTGCCGGTTATCGGTGTGGCCAAGGCGGGTTGGAGTCTCGATCAACTCCGAGCGCGAGCACGAGACAGCGTCGAGAAACACGGCGGAGGGCTCGATCCGGCGCCATTCGAGCAGCTGTGCGGCCTGCTGCGCTATGTGGACGGCGACTACAAAGACGCGGCCACCTTTCAGGCCATCCATAAGGAGCTAGACGCTGCGGAGCGGCCCGCGCATTACCTCGCCATTCCGCCTGCGTTGTTCGGGCTCGTCGTGGAACAACTAGCCAAGGCACACTGCACCAATGGTGCTCGTGTCATCGTTGAAAAACCCTTCGGTCACGACCTCGTCTCGGCGCAGGAACTCAATCGGATTCTCCTAGGCACTTTCGACGAGGAGCACATCTTTCGCATCGATCATTATTTGGGGAAACGAGCAGTGCGGAACATGGTCTTCTTACGATTCGAGAATGCAATTTTGGAGTCGTTCTGGAACCGCAATCAGGTCGAGAGCGTCCAGATCACCATGGCGGAAGCGTTCGGAGTTCAAGGCCGGGGGGCTTTCTATGATCAAACCGGCACGATCCGCGACGTAGTTCAAAATCATTTGTTCCAGATCTTAGCAAACCTGGCGATGGAGCCGCCGGTGAGAACCGACAGTGAAACGATCCGCGACGAAAAGGTTAAGGTCTTGAAGGCGATTCGCCCTGTGGAAGCAAAGAATGTTGTTCGCGGCCAGTTTCGTGGCTACAAGAATGAAAACGGCGTGGCGGCGGATTCGAAAGTCGAAACCTTCGTCGCTTTGGAGTTAAATGTTGATTCCTGGCGCTGGCAGGGTGTCCCGTTCTACATCCGGGCCGGAAAGTCGTTGCCAGTAACATGTACGGAGATCGTCGTTCGTTTGCGCGAGCCCCCCGTCGTCTTTCCAACGTGCTGTCGTGTCCCCAACTATTTTCGATTCCGCGTCAGCCCGAACGTCACGGCTGCCTTTGGCCTGACGGTGATGGATCAGCAAGAGAAGATGATCGGCGAACAAACGGAGTTGCTGGCAAGCCGCCATCCCGGTGCAGCGGAGACGGATGCCTACGAACGCGTGCTCGGTGACGCAATGGCGGGAGACGCTACGTTGTTTGCCCGGGAAGACTATGTGGAAGAGGCCTGGCGCATCGTCGATCCGGTATTAAAGGCCGGCACGCCAGTCTACGGCTACGAGCCAGGTAGCTGGGGCCCGCGTGAGGTCGAAGAGAGAGTTTCACCGGTTGGGGGATGGCATAACCCTAGGGTAGCAGGATGAACGAATGGAGTTCGGCACTGAAAGACTGGAGCGTTGGGGCAATGGAGTATTGGGTGAACGCATCCCTCCGTCACTTCACCGCTCCGATCTCTTAGGAGATTTCATGAAAGTTGAAATATTTCCCGACGCCGATGCAGTTGCGCAGAAGGCCGCCGAGATTATCGCCGCGGAAGCCCGCGCGACTGTGGCGGAGCGTCGCCGCTTCATTATGGCCGTTAGCGGTGGTCATACCCCGTGGAAAATGCTGCGTGCCCTGGCAAACGAAAAGGTACCTTGGGAAGACGTGCGCGTGGTGCAGGTTGACGAGCGCGTAGCGCCAGCCGGAGACCCAGATCGAAATCTCACTCACTTGAGTGAAAGCTTGCTCGAGCACGCGCCGCTGCGACCCGAGCAGATCCTTGCCATGCCAGTGGAGTGGCCTGACCTAGACGCCGCGGCCATACGCTACGCAATCACTCTCAAGGAGGTCGCCGGCTCGCCGCCGGTGCTCGACCTCGCTCATCTGGGCCTAGGACCAGATGGCCACACTGCCTCGTTGGTTCCCGGAGATCCCGTTCTGAACGTCACCGATTCAGAAGTCGCGCTGACTGGAGTCTACCAAGGGAGGCGTCGGATGACGTTGACGTATCCGATTCTCAATCGTGCCCGACGCGTTCTGTGGTTGGTAACTGGGAACGATAAGGTGGACGCACTCGCACGTTTACGCGAAGGCGATACGTCGATTCCGGGCGGCAAGATTCATCGGGATCAAGCAGTGGTGCTGGCCGATCAGGCGGCGGCAGGGACGAACTGAGATGAAGGGAAGCATATGCGCGTGGGAATTGCTACCGATCATGGTGGATTTGGTTTGAAGGAGGAGCTAGTCAAACGACTCCGCGAAGCGGGACATGAGGTCATCGATTTCGGGGCACATGACATGAGTGAGGGCGATGACTACCCCGACTATGTGCTTCCGCTTGCACAAGCAGTAGCTATTCAGGAGGTGGAGCGGGGAGTGGCGATTTGCGGGAGCGGCGTTGGTGCATCGGTGTGCGCAAATAAAATTAGGGGCATCCGCGCGGCGTTAATTCACGACCATTTTTCTGCAAGGCAAGGTGTCGAAGACGATCACATGAACATTCTTTGTATGGGTGGCAGGACCGTAGGACCAGCCGTCGCCTGGGATCTCGTCCAGACGTTTCTCGCGGCCGAGTTCAGTCAAGCGTCGAGACATTTGCGTCGCTTGGGCAAAATAGCTTCGCTGGAGGCACAAAAAGAATAGGCAAAAACGGACGGAGAAAAACTATGACAGACGAGGAGATGACTCAATTAGCGATCAATACAATCCGTACGCTCTCGATAGATGCAGTTCAACAGGCCAAGTCGGGGCATCCCGGCACACCCATGGCGCTCGCTCCGCTGATTTACACGATCTGGAATCGTGTCATGCGCTTCGATCCCGAGGACCCCATCTGGCCTAACCGCGATCGTTTTGTCTTATCGAACGGCCACGCTTCCATGCTGCTCTGGTCCATCCTCCATCTCACCCGCACAAAGGCGGTCAACGCTAATTACGAAAGACTGGGGCAGGCATCGGTATCTCTTGAAGATATCCGACACTTTCGCCAACTCGATAGCAAAGCGCCGGGGCATCCTGAGTATCATTGGGTTTCGGGTGTGGAGACGACGACCGGTCCGCTCGGACAAGGTGTTGCCACGAGCGTAGGAATGGCAATTGCCCAAAAGTGGCTCGCGCATCGTTATAACCGCCCGCGCTTTGATATTTTTGATTACAACATTTACGCTGTGTGCGGGGACGGCTGCCTGATGGAAGGAATTTCATCGGAAGCAGCCTCGCTGGCCGGTCACCTTGGCCTCGATAATCTGTGCTGGGTCTACGACAACAATCATATCACTATCGAGGGTAAGACGCGCATCACTTTCACCGAGGATGTCGAGGCGCGATTTTTGGCTTACGGCTGGAATGTCTTGCGTGTCGGCAATGCCAATGACCTCGAGCGCATCGAGCAGGCTCTCGAAATCTTTCGCAAAACGAAGGAACGTCCCACGTTCATCGTGCTGGACAGCCACATAGGCTATGGTTCACCTCATAAACAGGATACTGCCGCGGCGCACGGCGAGCCGCTTGGCGACGATGAAGTTCGATTATGCAAGCGCGCCTACGGTTGGCCCGAGGACAAAACGTTTCTTGTTCCTGACGGTGTGTATGAACACTTCGCTGCTGGTATAGGCTCACGCGGCACTGAAGCTCGGCGGAAATGGACCGAACTGTTTGCAGCTTATCGCACTGAGTATCCGGACGCAGCGGCTGAGATCGAATTGATGCAGCGGCGCGAACTCCCGTCCGGTTGGGATCGCAACCTCCCGGTGTTTGCAGCGGATCCGAAAGGAATCGCTGGGCGCGATGCCTCAGGCAAAGCGCTGAATGTTCTGGCTCAAAACATTCCCTGGTTTCTCGGAGGATCAGCCGATCTTGGCCCGTCGAATAAGACCATTCTCAACTATGAAGGCGCTGGAGACTTCCAACCTGATAATCCGGGCGGGAAGAATTTCCATTTCGGCATCCGCGAGCATGCGATGGGTGCCATTGTAAATGGCCTTTCCTTGTCCAAGCTGCGCCCGTACGGAGCAACGTTCTTCATCTTTAGCGACTATGCACGGCCAGCGATCCGGCTATCCGCTTTGATGGAGCTTCCCACCATTTTTATCTTCACACACGACGCGATGGGTGACGGCGAAGATGGCCCTACTCATCAACCTATAGAGCATCTGGCTTCAATGCGCGCAATCCCAGGTCTTGTCACTTTGCGACCCGGCGATGCAAACGAAGTAATCGAAGCCTATCGCTACATAATGCAATTGCGTCACCAACCTGCTGTGCTGGTGCTGTCGCGCCAGCCGCTGCCGACGCTCGATCGAAAAAAATACGCACCGGCATCCGGAGTCGCGCGTGGCGCCTACGTTCTTGCAGACGCGCCCGGCGGCGATCCCGAAGTCGTTCTTATCGCGTCGGGGAGTGAAGTCATTCTCGCGGTGGAAGCGCATGAGAGATTGCTTGCAGACGGGATTCGCTCACGAGTGGTTTCAATGCCGTCATGGGATCTCTTCGAACACCAGACCCAAGAATATCAGGACAGCGTTTTGCCGCCGAGCCTGGTCGCGCGTGTCGCCGTGGAGCAGGCGTCGACGTTCGGATGGGAGCGATACATCGGAAAGCGGGGACGCATGATTGGCATGAAGACATTTGGGGCATCGGCACCATTGAAAGAATTGCAGCGCAAATTCGGCTTTCTCCCCGACTCGATCGTTACGGCAGCCAAAGAGCAGGTAGCCCAAGCGAGGTGAACAATGCGGAGCGCGATAACCCGCGACCGGTACGACGCCGTCCTGTTCGACCTTGACGGCGTGATCACGGACACGGCCAACATGCACGCAGCGTGTTGGAAACAGATGTTTGACGAATACCTTCCGAAGCGTGCGGCAGAGCGAGGCGCACCGTTTCGTCCCTTCGATCTCGCCACGGACTACCGACTCTATGTCGATGGGAAGCCCCGATTCGACGGCGTGCGCGACTTTCTCGCATCACGCGGAATCCAAGTCCCCGAGGGAAGCCCAGAGGATCCGCCACAATCCGAAACAGTGTGCGGGCTCGGAAACCGCAAGAATGACTTGGTGAACAAAGCCATTGAAGAGCTAGGGGTGGAACCCTATGAAGGAACGGTCAAGCTCATCCATCAGCTCCGCCGTCAGGGATTCAAAATCGCCGTCGTTACCTCAAGTCAGAACTGCGAGACTGTGTTAAAGGCCGCCAAGTTGAATGCCTTCTTCGACGTGCGCGTTGATGGCAACACGATCCGTGCGCAACACCTCGCCGGCAAGCCCGCCCCGGATACATTCCTCGCAGCAGCGCAGCGGCTTGGAGTCGAGCCGGCACGAGCAATCGTCGTTGAGGATGCCATCTCTGGAGTTCAGGCCGGGCGTAATGGGAACTTCGCGCTGGTTATCGGTGTCGCGCGCAAGGGGAACGCCGAGGAGCTTCGGCACAATGGCGCGAATCTAGTGGTGAACGATCTGGCCGAACTGGTTGAATGACTCAATGTTTCATGCTGCCTCGGGAGGAATCCGATGATCCATCATGAACGTCTAAGGCCGCCATCGCACGATTACCCCGCCGATGAGTGGAATATCATCGAAAAAGGGTTTCACCCCGAATTCCTAGCTCAGTTGGAAACGATGCTCGCCGTGGGCAACGGCTACCTCGGCATGCGCGGGTGCCCAGAGGAGGGCGGCCCCAACGCCGAAAACGGAACCTTCATCAATGGGTTCTATGAAACCCGGCCCATTATCTACGGCGAGGAAGCTTATGGCTTCGCGAAAACTGGCCAGACCATCGTGAATGTGACCGACACGAAGATCGTCAAGCTCTTCGTGGACGACGAGCCCTTCTGGTTGCCCAATGCGCATTGCTTGCGCCACGACCGGCGGCTAAATATGAAGTCCGGGACGCTCGACCGGGAGATCCTCTGGGAGACTACTGCAGGCAAACAGGTGCAGATCAGCTCCCGCCGTCTGGTCTCTTTCGTGCATCGACATGTGGCCGCCATCTCCTATCAGGTGATGCTCCTCAATGCTGAAGCCCCCGTCGAGATCTCTTCGGAGATGATAGTCAATGCGCCGAGCGCCGGCGCAAACGAGGATGACCCGCGGCGGGCAAGCGTGTTTGCGGGACGGGTGCTCCATCACCGCGCTGGCCATGTCAAGGACCGTCGGATCGTGCTGTGCCACGCGACCGAAAAAAGCCGCATAACCCTGGCGTGCGCCACTGACCATGAGTTAGAGACTGCCTGCCCGCACACTTACAAGGCGGCCCACACCGATGACTTTGGCCAGGTCGCCTTCACGATCGAGGCCCGGTCCGGCTGTCCAATCCATCTCACCAAATACATGGTCTATCATACGTCACCCACGGCTTCGTCAGAAGAACTCTGCGGCCGCGCTGATTGGACGATGGATCGCGTGGCGAGCGAGGGGTTCTCGCGGCTGCTCGCCACCCAAGAACAGTACATGAACGATTTCTGGCGTCGCAGCGATGTCCGGGTCAAGGACGTAAGGGAAGATCGTGTGAAGCGCACCACCGTGGAAATCCAGCAAGCGATCCGCTTCAATCTTTTTCACATCTTGCAGGCCTCGGCGCGTGCCGAAGACGTAGGTGTGCCAGCGAAAGGCATGACCGGACAAGCGTATGAAGGGCATTACTTTTGGGACACGGAGATATACGTGCTCCCGTTTCTGACGTATACCGCGCCCCGGATTGCGAGGAATTTGCTCACCTTCCGCTATAAGATGTTGCCGCAAGCACGAGAGCGCGCCAGGCAATTGGGCCATCGCGGGGCCATGTTCCCGTGGCGCACCATCAGCGGTGAAGAAGCCTCGGCCTACTACGCCGCCGGAACCGCCCAGTACCATATTAATGCCGACATCATGTACGCGCTACGCAAGTATGTGCAGGCCACGGGTGACGAGCAGTTCCTACGAGACTGCGGAGCCGAGATGCTCGTCGAAACGGCACGCCTTTGGCTGGATCTGGGCTTCTACTCGGACCAGAAGGGAGGAAAATTCTGCATTAATGGCGTCACCGGACCCGATGAATACAACGCGGTCGTGAACAATAACGCATACACCAACTTGATGGCAGGAGAAAACCTCCGCTACGCAGCCCAGACGGTGGAGGCCCTGCGCACCACGGCATCGGAGGTGTACAACGGACTCGTGCACAAAACAGCGCTCCAGCCCTCGGAGGCGGAGGCATGGAGACGCGCGGCGGAGAGCATGTTCGTGCCGTACGACGAGAAGCTGAAGATTATCCCGCAAGATGACGACTTTCTGGATCGAGAGCCCTGGGACTTCCAGAACACGCCGCCCGACCACTACCCGCTCCTGCTCTTTTATCATCCGCTCAACATCTACCGGAAGCAGGTGATCAAACAGGCGGACGTTGTGCTGGCCATGTTCCTGCTGGGTCATGCGTTTTCTCTAGAGCAGAAGCAGCGTAACTTCGTCTTCTACGACCGCTTGACCACGGGCGACTCATCGCTCTCATCGTGCATCGAGGCCATCATCGCCGCTCAGATCGGCGATATGGACAAGGCGTTTCGGTACGGGATGGCGGCGCTATTGATGGATCTGGCCGACGTGGGCGGGAACGTGAAGGACGGCTGTCATATCGCCTCGATGGGTGGCACCTGGATGATGCTCGCCTACGGGTTTGGCGGCATGCAGGACGATGATGGGACGTTATCATTCTGGCCACGTCGCGCACCGGAGGAGAACGCCATCCTACGATTTCCCCTGACATACCGTGGGCAGATGCTGGAGGTGGAGATTGGGCCGGAGACGGTGCAATACTCGTTGTGTGAAGGCGAACGTCTCGTGATCCGCCATGAAAAGGAGGAAATTCAGCTGACCCGTGAACATTCGCTTGCCGTCCGGTCGGTCAGCAGAAGGTGAGGATCGTCGTTAATGGTTGTGGCCAAAGAGGCCGAGGGAGCGAGGCGACAAGCAAACGTAGCCGCATGGAGAAGACGCAGTCATGAACCCCGTTGGAAATGCTGGCCAAAGCTCGCCTCTTGGCGCCACAGTCGTTGATGGCGGCATCAATTTTAGCGTGTTTTCGCGCAGCGCCGCTGGCGTAGAGCTACTCTTGTTTGACCGGGAAGACGACCCCCAGCCGGCACACATAATGCGCCTCGATCCTGCCGCCAATCGTACCTACCACTACTGGCACGTGCACGTGCCGGGCATTCGGCCGGGGCAACTCTACGGCTATCGAGTTGCGGGACCGTGTGATCCTGCCCGGGGGATGCGGTTTGATATAACCAAAGTCCTCCTCGACCCCTATGGCCGTGGCGTAGTTGTTCCAAAGAACTACAGTCGCGACGCAGCTCGGATGAAAGGCGATAACGCCGCAATGGCGATTAAAAGCGTCGTCGCAGATCCGCATACTTACGACTGGGAGGGAGACGCCCCGCTTAACCGGCCCTCGTCTCAAACCATCGTATATGAAATGCATGTGCGCGGCTTCACCCGCGACCCAAGTTCCGGCGTTGCGGAGCAAAAGCGCGGCACCTTTGCCGGCGTCATTGAGAAGATTCCCTATCTGAAAGCTCTCGGAGTGACGGCAGTCGAACTGATGCCAGTGTTCCAGTTTGATACCCAAGATTCTCCGCCCGGAAGAGTCAATTATTGGGGCTATGCGCCGATTTCGTTCTTTGCACCGCACCACGCGTACAGCTCACGGCAGCATTCGCTTGGTCCGTTGGATGAGTTTCGCGATATGGTCAAGGCACTGCATCGGGCGGGTATTGAGGTCATTCTCGATGTTGTGTTCAATCACACAGCCGAAGGCAGTCACGACGGGCCTACCCTGAGTTTTCGCGGCTTCGACAACACCACTTACTACATTCTCGAACAAGATCGCTCGCGCTACGCCAATTACAGCGGTACAGGAAACACACTCAACGCGAATCATCCCATTGTCCGACGGATGATCCTGGACAGCCTCCGGTATTGGGTCAAAGAGATGCATGTCGACGGCTTCCGGTTTGACCTCGCAGCGATTCTTGAGCGCGGTGAGTCAGGACAACTGATTCCGAATCCGCCTGTACTGTGGGACATTGAATCGGAACCGGAGCTTGCGGGAACCAAACTCATCGCAGAGGCCTGGGACGCAGCTGGGCTTTATAAGGTAGGCAGCTTTATCGGAGATAGTTGGAAGGAATGGAACGGACGCTTCCGGGATGACGTGCGGAGCTTCTTCCGCGGCGAAGAAGGATCGGTGACACGGTTTGCTGACCGTTTGATTGGTAGTCCGGCAATTTATGGCCATAAAGAACGCGAGGCTGAACAGAGTGTTAACTTTGTGACGTGCCATGACGGCTTCACCCTGAACGACCTCGTCTCGTACGAGCAAAAGCACAACGAGGAAAACGGCGAAGACAACCGCGACGGCACCAACGACAACCGAAGCTGGAATTGTGGTGTTGAAGGTCTCACTGACGATCCCGGCGTTGAAAAGCTCAGAAATCGGCAGGTGAAGAACTTTTTGACCGTCACGATGCTCTCCGTGGGCATGCCTATGATGCTCATGGGTGACGAAGCGCGACGCACACAAGGCGGGAACAACAATGCCTATTGCCAGGATAACGAAACCAGCTGGTTCGACTGGACGCTACTCGCGAAGCATGCAGATGTTCATCGGTTTGGGACTTTGCTCAACGCGCGACGGCGTTTGCGAGAGTTTGGACCCGAAAACCAGCGCATCTCCCTGAATCAGCTGCTCCGAGGGGCAAATTGGGCGTGGCATGGTATTAAACTCGGACAGCCCGACTGGAGTGCAACGTCGCACAGCATCGCGTTAACAGTGGAAATTCGAAGGGAGAAGATGCTCGTCCATCTGATCTTGAACGCCTATTGGCAGCCGCTCGATTTCGAGCTGCCCCGACTTGATCGCACAGCCGGAAAATCATGGCGGCGCTGGATCGACACAGCCCTCGACTCGCCGCACGACATCGTTGCGTGGGAGATGGCCGAGTCGGTTCCTGGATATACTTATCGAGCTGACTCGCGCTCTGTCGTCATGCTCTTTTCAGAAGTTTGACATAACCCAAACTCCAAACACTTACGTCTCACGCTCCGCTGCATTGTCGGCACAAGAATGCTATGCTTTACCCCTGCGTCCATCGTTACGGCAGCCAAACAGCAAATAGTCCAGGGGAGGTGAATGCGCACAAGATGATTCGCCTGCTCATCGCCGATGTTGACGGCAGGTTGGTCACACGGGACAAGGTTTTAACTGGGCGCGCGCGGGGGTGTCCGCCGGATGAGCGCCGCGGGGATCGAAATTGCGTGACGTTGAGTGATCAACTCTGAGGGTTCGTGCATGCCTCCAAGCTGTAACCAGCGAGGCAGTTAACATTGCGCGTAGATAATTCAGGCGCATTCTAAGCTTGCAGCGCCGGATGGCGTCCACAAACTGTAAAGTTGCAGTATGGCTTTTGAACCAATCGAAAATTACGGCGTGATCGGCAACATGCAGTCGATTGCACTAGTCGGCATGAACGGATCGATCGACTTCATGTGCTATCCGGAGTTTGATTCTCCGACAGTGTTTGCCGCTCTGCTCGACGACCAGAAGGGCGGCCAATTTCAAATTCGACCTCGGATGGCGAACATGCGGGCACGGCAGCTTTATCTGCCCGATACCAACATCCTGATAACTCGTTTCCTGGCCGAAGAGGGCGTTGTTGAAGTGATCGACTGCATGCCCATCCACAAGGACGCAGGTCACCCGAATCAAGTTGTGCGCCTTGCCTCGGTGATCCGCGGCAATGTCCGATTCGAAATGTGTTGCCGGCCACGTTTCAAGTACGCGACATCTGGGCACCGACTCGAGTTCTCACCCCAATGCGCCACGTTCTTTCCTGAGGAGAGCAAGTGCTCTCCGATGTCGCTCTACTCGGATGCCCCGATGACCCGGCAAGCCGGGGATATAGTCTCCGACTTCACCTTGGGCGCCGGCAAAAAGGCTGCATTTGTGCTGAGTGGTCTGTGTCCAGACGGGCACCACCCGGATCCTAAAGCCGCTGAATATGATTCTCTTCAGACAGCACAGGTTTGGAAGTCGTGGATAGGCAAGTCAAAGTACAGAGGTCGCTGGCGGGAGATGGTCCACCGGTCGGCTTTGCTACTGAAACTCCTAATTAGTCGCGAACATGGCTCGCTGATCGCGGCACCCACGTTTTCGTTGCCAGAGAACATTGGGGGAGTTCGAAACTGGGACTATAGATATACGTGGTTGCGCGATGCGAGCTTTACGCTCTACGCGCTCATTCGTCTTGGCTTCGTCGATGAGACCGAATCATTTATTGATTGGATAAAGGACCGTCTGGGTGACGATGCTCAGCGAGGGCCGTTGCAGGTAATGTACGGCGTTGATGGCAGGCAGGACCTGGAGGAGATCTCGCTCGATCACCTAAGCGGCTACGAGGATTCGCGTCCCGTGCGCATCGGCAATGGTGCTTACAACCAGCTGCAACTCGACATTTATGGCGAGATGATGGACGCCGTTTACCTCGCTAACAAGTATGGCCGGGCCAGCTCTCATCAAGAGTGGCAGAACGTGCACCGGCTCTTAGATTGGCTCGGCAGGAATTGGCGGCGATCTGACGAGGGAATCTGGGAGGTTCGCGGCGGACAAAAGGAATTCCTGCACTCACGTTTCATGTGCTGGGTGGCATTCGATCGCGCCGTCCGCCTCTCAGTGAAACGCTCGTTCCCTGGACCAGTGGATGTCTGGCATCGCACGAGAGATGAAATCCGCAACGATATCTTTACAAACTTCTGGGATGAAGAGCTACAGGCGTTCGTGCAGGCAAAGGGCACAAAAAATGTAGATGCCTCCGCGCTGCTCATGCCAATGATGAGATTCATTAGCCCCGTCGACCCTATGTGGCTCTCAAGTTTGCGAGCGATCGAGAAAAATTTGATCGAAGATACGCTGGTCCGTCGGTACGATGTGGAACGAAATCACGTGGATGGTTTGCCCGGAACGGAAGGCAGCTTTATAGCCTGCTCGTTCTGGTACGTCGAATGTCTGGCTCGTGCAGGCAAATTGGAAAGGGCACAGTTGCTATTCGAGAAGCTACTGAGTTATTCAAATCATCTCGGTCTCTACTCAGAAGAACTGGGTGCCGATGGGCGGCACCTTGGCAATTTCCCTCAGGCGTTTACCCACCTCTCACTGATCAGCGCGGCTACTTACCTCGACCGGGCTCTATCGGGCAGGCACGATGAAGTGTGGCGCTAGGGCCAGGTCGGTTGGGAAGTCAGGCGAGTTCGCTGCACCACGACGCTTCGGTTGTGGTGGAAAACAACGAGACTCGCCATGAAGTGCTCGGCCTGGAAGGAGATCTACACGTCGAACAACGCTGCAGTGTCGAAATATCGCTCTTCGACGTCCATGATCGGTTGCAGCAAGCGCTGCCGACAAAGTAGACGGGGTAACAACTGCGCCGCGCACGGCCGCGCGCCACGAACCGCGAGAAATCCGGAAAGTGCGAGACAGTTTTCCGATCTAAATTTTATCCGGTAGCGACGATCTGGTCGGCCAAAGGTTGGAAGGCATGCGAGCGTTGATCGATCGTTATCGCAATACCGGTCTCACTATAATCGTTCACGATTTCTACTCTGGCGGTAGGCATGAAATGCTGCACGAAATAAACCGACGCGCTGTGATTACGAATTTGATTGTTTGGATTTCCGGCATTCTCAAAACGAGTTCGTGAGTATTTTGAACTCGGTTTAGTCGAGACGGATTTTAGGCGTAAAATGTTAACAACAGCGCCGCCATTCGCGTGCCCTTCCACCGTTGATCACAAACGCATCGCGGTATCTGAGTTGTAAAGCGAAGACCGGAATACCGTCTTTTATTTCTACGGTTGCGAAATTTGTCCTTGACGCTGGAAGAGCTCTTTTGTTGTCATCTTCATCGGATGACGCTCGCCATCGGTTTCGCCACCGTTGGCTAGCGCCGGGAGGCGGAAGCTGATGAATCTTCACTCGTTTAGCGCCGGGCTGTTCATCGCGGATGTTGTGAAGGTATTCCACCCGCAGTCGCCGCAGGCCCGCGCGATTTTCAATCTGACCATCGTTGTCATTATCGTGATGGTGGTCATTTTCGCGGTGGTCGTCGGCATTGTGATGTATGCCCTGCTGCGTTTCCCTCGGTGGCGCGAAGGCGAACGCGATCCTGAACAAGGCGAAGGCAACAAAACGATCGAAATCGTATGGACGGCGATACCGCTTGCCATCGTAGCGATACTATTCGTGCTCTCGGCGCGAACCATGGGCATCTCTGACCCGCCGCCGCCGCCGAAGCCCGACATTGTGGTGATCGGCCATCAATGGTGGTGGGAAGCGCGCTACACGACCTCGGGCGCTGTCGTGGCGAATGAAATTCATATTCCGGTCGGCAAACCAGTCGCGCTTAGATTGGATGCCGTGGATGTCCTGCACGAGTTTTGGGTGCCGGAGCTGGGGCGAAAACTTACGACCGTGCCAGGGCATCCGAATCATCTCTGGATTCAATCCGATAAACCCGCGACGTACCTGGGCTTTTGCACAGAGTTTTGCGGGACTCAACACGCATGGATGCA
>Ga0066903_100000892_pt1 | contig 20428 bp, 36 predicted proteins | sample PanSoiMetaGPlot1_FD_67491 | JGI IMG/M metagenome (GOLD analysis project Ga0066903, IMG submission 67491) | Tropical forest soil microbial communities from Panama analyzed to predict greenhouse gas emissions - Panama Soil - Plot 1 (version 2) | ecosystem: Environmental > Terrestrial > Soil >... | reverse complement strand
GCATCATGCTTACCACGGGCTATAGGTCATCGGACGCGGTGGCAACAGACCCGGGAGCGGGAGCAGTTGCATCTCATGCAGCCAGTGCAGCACCGCGCCCGGAGGCTTGCCACGCTTGCCTCGGTAATTGGCATACCCGCCCACGAGCGTGCCGAGCAACCAGATCGTCGGGGGCAGGAGCATCAGGAGGCCCACCGAGACCATGCCGACATTGCGCACATCATCCAGGTCCACGCCGTAGACGGTAATGGGTTCATCGAGCACTTGAGGACAGCGTTTCCACATGCGTGTCTTTCCTCGGGTCGCGCTGCCGGTGGCGCAGGCTCGCCAGCCAGAGCCCACCGAGCACCAGCGCTACCAACGTGAGTTCACCATAGAGCACCATGACGCCCTTTCGCTGGCCCCCTGCGTCCACCAGAGGGCCAGCACACGGTTAGAGGCCCAGACGATGCTGCCGCAGGCCATGGAGGCACAACAACACGAGGGCCAGCGCCAGCCAGAACACCGGGTCATGCACCAGACGCACGCCCGTAAACCCGTCGAGAAACGCCTGCAGGGCACTTGGCAACCCCTGCAGGAGCCCGGTCGCCGCTGCCGCAGCGGTGTAGGCACTGTCCACGGTGCGCGAGAGAAACGCGCCACCGACTCCAGCCCCCCCCGCCAGGACGGCCTGGCCGGGATAGCCCCCCGCGAGACGGAGCAGTCCGGTCGCAATGGCACCTCCCGACAGGAGTTTCAGGGGCATGCCCGTCATATAACTCCACCCGGTCGCAGCCGCATCATCAATCCCACCAATCTGGACCGCCTGGCCGGTGGTCGCCACCGTATTCGCCCAGGCCATGGGCGCCAGGCCCACGCCGACGATGAGGCAGGCAACCGCCACGCCAGTCCACCAACGGTTCATGCTGCATCTCCTCTTGGTTAGTATCGTTCGCTCATTAGAGTACCATAATCATTCATTGTAGAGCAACGGGGCATCATGTACAATCTTTTTTTTGTGACCGGGCGTGCATTGGGGAGGTTCGTCACGCCATCAAGGATGCAGAATCGCTTGACGTGCAAGGGATACTATGTTGATACTTATAGGAGCAGTGTCTCTCACCAAAGGGATTGGGGTGCGCCCACTGAACTTAGGGCCGATAGGTCGCCGGGTGGCGGGGCGGCGTGTGGAAAAGGGGTGGACCCAGACGCGCCTGGCCGAAGTCGCCGAACTCTCCCAGCATACGATTGCGGTGGTCGAATCCGGCCGCCATCCCCGCCTCACCCTCGCCACCATCGTGGCGATTGCCGAAGCCTTGGAGATCAGCCTGCACGAACTCGTCTATGGGCGCGCCCCCTGAGTGGTCCACGCGCCGGCATCTGTGCTACACTGTGCCGATCAAGAGGCCCTGCCTCGTGATGCCGGGCTGGTCGCGGTAGCCCTCGAAGCCCGACGGCCAGCCCCTGGCACTCGCCCCTCGCAGCCCCTTGCAAAAGCCCGTACACTCTCCCCAGACGTCGCCGCCTCCCGGTGGGGCCCTATGTGGCCCGTGAGGCCTGCTTACGAGACGCACGTCCAGGAATCGCAACGGAAACGTGGGTGGGCCCTAGATGGCCCTGGAGGGATTCGCATGCGACCAGTGCTCCTTATCAGTCTGCTTCTGTGTGGGCTCGTCAGCGGCGCCCACGCCTTCCCCGCGCAGTATACCTTGCTCGCCCTCGATCCTGGCGTCACCCCCGTGGCCCTCGACCGTGCCCAACACCGCGCTCTGGTGCAGGTCGAGGTGCAGCAGCCGACCCCCCATACGGCCCTGATCCTCCTCACCGAGGATGGCGTGCAGACCATCCTCACGCTCCCGGCCGAGGTTACCACCGCGTTCGGCCAGGGCACGGCGGGGCAGCTCGTGGCGGGGCAGTTTCACCTGGGACCGTTCGGCACCCGCACGCACGCGTTTGGCCTCAATGAGGATGGGGCGTTTCAAGACCTGGGCACGACGGATGGCGACATCCTCTTTTCCGCCGCCAGTGGGGTGAACACGCAGGGGCTCTTTGCGGGCTTTGGCGATAATCCCGACGTCACCCAGATTGTGGCCCTGCGCTCGGACGGCAGCGGCTGGACCATCCTCCCGCTCCTGGCGCAGGGGCCGAGCTTTGGCCTCGGCATCAACGAGGCGGGCACCATCGTCGGCTGGGACGCCACGCCAGGCGGGGACACCCATGCCGTCGTCTGGCCGCTCAGTGGCGGGGAGACGGACGTCCATCCCGTCACCACCCCCAGTCGGGGCAGTCTCGGCTTCGCCATCAACACGGCTGGGAGTGTGGCAGGTGAAGTGCTGGCGCTCAGCGGGAGTCGTGGCTTTGTGCGCGCGTACGACGGGACCGTGATCCTCTGTGAGCCCGTCACCGGGGATCAATTCACCAGCCTGGGGGCCTTGAACGATGCGGATGAGGCGGTCGGGCAGAGTGGGCGCTTTGCCGCCACCGGCAATATCACCCAGGCGATCAGGTGTGAGCAGGGGCAGGCCGTGCCGCTGTTACCACTCACCACGGGGGCGGACGGCTGGACGTTCCAGCGGAGTGTGGGGATCAGCAATGATGGGGCGATCCTGGTGGTCGGGACGTATCAGGGGCAAGCGCGGGGGGCACTCTTGCGGCCCGTGACACCCGCGCCGGCACCAGAGAAACCGAAAGAACCCGAACCCCGCGAGCGCAGACGCCCAGGATTACGGCGGTGACGTATCAGTAAAAGCAATAGCCCCTATCAGCAAAACTAATAGTGGGCACCAGGAATATCGGTGCGCGTAATACCTGGACGGACATGGTACAGGTGCTGCTCCGACACGGGAGCCCGCAGGCACGGTCAGGTGGCCGGGGGATCAGGATACCTGGGCGGCTGGAGCAAGGCCCGCAGCGTGGCATGCAGGGCCATCATCATGCTGTCCGGCAACACGTCGAGGAGGACATGGAGTTCATCACGGGCGATGGGGGGCAGGGGACGGCGCGTCAGGTGGACATCGGCCAGAACCAGATCAGGACGCAAACACCCATCGGCCATAGGACCACTCCTCCTGGCTCGGAGCCAGCGGCCCCAACTGCCTGGTGTGGGCAACTCAGGTCATTCCCTTAGATAGGCATAGGGGAAAACCCTATCCCATCCATCAGGAAAACACAAGGAAGAATTTGGTACCGGGTTAGACGGGAGAGGGTGCCGGCGGGGCAAGCACGGCGGTCGCTTCCAGCATCGCGACAAAACCCGGCAGCACGGTGCGGCGGTGCTCCAGGAGGGTGGCAAGTTGGCGCAGCGCGGCCACGTCCGCGGCGGGCCACCGGGCCACGCGAGAGACGAGCGCGCGCAGGTCGGGGATGGCCTGGAGATGCGCAGCAAGATCGTCCTCCTCGACGCTGCTGGGCGATGGAACGAGGAGCTGCGACAGGGGCACCTCCAGGCTGAACGCCAGGTAGAGGAGCGCCCGCAACGAGGGCCACTTCTCCCCGGCCAGGATCGAACTGGTATGCCGCTGTTGCAGCCCCGCCTGGTGTCCCAGGTCCCTATCCATGATCCCAGAGATCTCCTTCGCCACCCGCAGGCGGGTGGCAGCGGCGGCCCGGACTTCCAACGCCCGGAGCACAAACGCTTCCGAGGAACCGAGCGGCATTTTCGGGCTGCGTCCCATGTCTTCCTGATCTCCTTCTACCACGTAGATTTAAGGGTTAAGGGTTAAGGGTCGGAGACTGGTGCAGATGCGCACCATCCTACACTATCTCCTCCCCCTTAAAACTTAAAACTTAACGCTTAAAACTGCTTATCTATCGTACCAGAATCTGGCACAGAATAGTGGACTGTAGCGAAAAAAACAATAGGCGAAGTGTCTGGCTTTGTGGAAAAACCCCTAGGCGCATAGTGCTATTTTTTTGCGCTTGCGCTGTCCTCTAATCGCTTTATAATACCACCTATTCGCAATTATAGCGCTTTTTCAACGTACATGCCCCCCTCTCAGGAACGAGCCTATGGAGATGTTGTTGTTTGACGAGTGCGTGCGCCGGCAGCAGTCGCGTGAGGCGCTGGCCGCGACGTTAGAGACCAGTCAGCGGCGCCTGGAGCGCATCGAGCGCCAGGAACAAGGGGTGACGCTGGCCGAGCTGGAGCGCTGGGCGCAGGCCCTGCAGGTCCACCCCTTTGATTTGGTGCACTTTGACGGCGTGCCTGAGCCGCGTCGCTGTCTGTGCTGTTGTCATCGCTGGACACGCGCCCTGCGGGTCAGACGGCGCTCACCAGGGGAGAAGACGCCATGACCGCGCCGCTGCCCCGTCCGCGCCGGGCCGCCCGCGTCAGGCCCCGGCAGCACCCCACGCCCAAGCAGACGCTCCAGCGAGCCTGGGACGCCATGGAAACGGAGACGCATGTGGCCTTTCTCATGCTGGTGCTGACCGCGATGGAGCGGCAGGCCCTGCGCCAATGGCTGGCCAATGAGGCTCTAGAGGAGGACGGCGTATGGCCCTGATCACGACGATGGAAGACCTGCTCACGGCCCGGGGCTATGTCATTACTAACGGCAGAGCCGCCCGCCCTACACCGCCCACTGCTCCTGCGATGCCCGTGCCGAGCCTCGATCTCCCAGCCACCAAGTGGCACACGATGCGCAGGCGGCGGCAGTGGGAAGAAGAGGAGCAGATCGCCCTCCTGCGCTGGGTCGATGAGGTGGCGGTGCGTGAGGTGCCTCTGCTCCGGCTCCTCTACCACATCCCGAACGGCAAATACCGGAGCAAGGCCGGCGCGGGTCGCCTGAAGGCGATGGGCGTGCGTCCAGGGTGTCCAGATTTGCATTGGCCGCTGGCTCGCCGGGGCTACCACGGCATGTGGTTAGAGCTCAAAGCCCAGGGTCGTCGTGCCGATGCCAACCAACGGGCCATGCACGCCTTGCTGGCACACGCGGGCCATTACGTCGGCACCTATCAGGGCTGGCTCGCCGCGGCGACGGCGCTCTGCTGGTATATCGATCGTCCTGATATGTTCCCCGACACGACAGGGGAGATTTAAGTTTTAAGATTTAAGTTTTAAGCAAGAGAGGAAGAGCATGTGGCCATTTCCCCCCTTAAACCTTAACCCTCTCCTCCACAGGAGGTCGCCATGGTCGAAGCCCACAACGATGACGACCGCTGGTATCCGCGCGAGCATGCGACGTGCACCCGTGACCGGCGGCTGTTCCTCGTGCTGGTCGCCGTGGGCAGCGGGCTGGCCTTCCTCGGGTGGGTGTTGTTGTTCTGGGTAATCATTCTTGGGCTGAGATAGGAGCAATCCCATGATCTATCAGTATTACTTCCGCGAACAGCGCCGCCTGGCCGTAGGACCGGGTGACGCCAGGCACCGGCTCGATCTCCCCATCTCGGCAACGCTCTATGCCCGGATGCAAGCCCTGCGTCTGGACGAGCAGCCACGCGTGCTGACGGTCCTGCGGGAGGCCCTCGATCTAGCGATGGATGCCTGGGACGAGGCGGCACGTGAGGAGCCCCAGGAGCCCCTCGTCACTGCACCACATGCAGCAGCGGGGACAGGCTGTGCAGATCGCGGCACCTATCGTCTGGAGGCGTGGCCAGAGGGCAGCCCAGAGCCGCTGGAAGAGCAGGGGGTGTGAGCTATGCCAGCCCATCGGCCCGTGCTCATTTTAGACTATGACGGCGTGATCCATTCCTATGCCAGTGGCTGGCAGGGCATCGACGTCTGCCCTGATCCCCCCACAGACGGCCTCTGGCGCTTTCTGGAGGAGGCCCATCCGCACTTCACCCTGGCGGTGCACTCCTCGCGCTCCGGGGCACTGATCGGACGGCGGGCTATGCAGCGCTGGGCTCTGGAATGGGGGAAGATGGCCGGGTACGTCATGGCGGACGGCTGTCTGGATACGGTGGACGCGGTGTTTGCTGAGAGCCCGGACGGCACGGAGCGCTGGGCGTTGACGTTTCCCGAACACAAGCCCCCGGCATTCCTGACCATTGATGACCGGGCGATCACGTTTCGCGGCAACTGGAACGAGGTGGACGTGGAGGCATTGCGGGCGTTTCGACCCTGGACGCGGAACAGCGCGCCGCCCCATGAGCGACCACCAGAGGGGGCAGGAGGACGCGCATGAGGAAATCACAGCAGCCACGGCCTCCACCCTCTGCTCTCTATAACACGTATGGCGAGACCCGCGAGACGCGACAGGCGCGCATCTTTAAAAGTCTCGTGTATGACCTCCTCGATGCCATCGACGAGTTCGGCTATGAGGCGGTCTATTTTGGGGTGGGCTGCGAAGTCTTCCCCGATGCGGTCAATCCCTGGGAAGGGAATGACCAGTAAGCCCCCCGGATGGTGATGTAAGCACCATCCGGGATCACGAAAGGAGCTTCTCCCATGCAGAGCGAAGCGTCTCAGAAGCAGGAACGCAACCTCTTCACCCATGAGAGCCCGCCACTAAGTGTGCTCCATGCTGAGGACATAATCACGCTCGATGCGGCACTTTTCTCCTGTACGATCCGCACATTGCCGCTAAGTCTCCTGGGTATCAGCGTTTATTTGGCGGAGATCACCCCAGAAGTGGCCATGACCCTCTTACAGCGGAAAAACACCAATCGCAGTATACGGTTATCCCAACTGCGACGGCTCAAACGGGCCATTGAGAAAAGTCGGTGGCAAATTAACGGAGAAACGATCATTTTCGACCATGAGGGACGGCTTGTCGAAGGCCAGCACCGGCTTCAGGCCGTGATTGATTTACAACAGACGATCTGGACCCTCGTTGTCCACGGCATTGACTTCGAGCGGTTTAAGACGATGGGCCAGGGGGCCAAGCGCACCGCCGGAGATATTCTGGGGATTCAGGGTGTCAAGAACGCCACGAATATCGCTGCCGCCTTGCGCTGGGTCTATCGCTATGAAACCGGACAAATGATGAATGCCCATCCTGATATCACCGATAATGAACTCACGGATACATTGCCGCAGCATGCGTCTATTCTGCAGTCGATCCCCTTTGGGAAAAAATGTCAGGGATTGGCAGCGCCCGGGCTGACAACTGCCCTCCATTACCTCTGTCGCGTCGGGCCACTGCCGGCAGACCCCAAGCCGCCCAGGCGAGGCAGACCTCGGGAGGTTTCACCAGCGTGGGATGGGGCAGATTCCCAACAGCGCAAAGGGCGAGCAGATCACTTTTTTTGGAGTCTGGCCACAGGAGAAAACTTAGAGCCAGGAGATCCGATTCTGATCTTACGGAATCGTATTCTCCAGCCAAAAGGCCCACGGCGGGTGCGGTACATCCTGCGCGATGAAGCCAAGGCGCCGATGATTATTAATGCCTGGAACCTCGCGGTGACAGAACCTGGCATCAAACTCCGCGATGCCGGGAAGTTGGTCTGGCATGGCAGAGTGGGACAAAAGTTCCCACAAATTCTCTAGGAAGGGGCAGAAAGGTCCGTAAGGAATTAAGGGGGGGTGGGGCCACCACCCCCCCCTAATTCAGCCCCTGTTTTCATAGGGCATCCCAGCCTATTGGGAGTGGAGAAGGAGAGGCGCTATGAGCCGCACCGCCCTGCGCCGTCCGAAGCGCCCGCGCCCGACGCGCTACCAGCAACTCCTGCGTGACCCGCGGTGGCAAAAGCGGCGGCTGGAGGTCATGCAGCGGGATCGGTGGACGTGTCAGGAGTGTGGGGCAAAGGAGAAGGAGTTGCAAGTGCATCATAAGTGGTATGTCCCTGGTGGTCCGTGGGAAGCGCCGATGCGTGCCCTGGTGACGTTGTGTGTCGGGTGCCATGGGAAGCTACGCAGACGTTAGGAGAGGAGCCATGCCCCAGCCCCATATCTGTACGTGGCGCGTGACGCAGTACGTCCTCCTGACGCTGCCCCAGGAGGGTTTTGCCGATAGATCCATCACCTGGTCGTGCACATGCGGGCGCTCCGAGAATCTGGCCGGGCATATCAAGCTCGGCATCCCACTCGCCACCCCGGCGTTTTGGGCCGACGTGCGCAAGGCGGACGAGGCGCGGGGCTCGCCGCAAGCGCGGATGGCGGCACAGCAGCACCAGTGGCGGGTAGCTTAGTGGCCGTTGGGGCGGTCCAGGAGGGCCTCGCGACCATAGATAGATTCGTACTCACTATCAGGGAGATCGTCGCCGTCAGCCATGGCGCACTCTCCGGGCAAAGGGGCTGTTCAGGTCGGCAAACAGGGGCATCTGGCCGAGGTGCTCTTTCAGGAGCCGACGCGACTCCGCCGCATGGCGCAGATGCAAGGGCAAATCGGTGAGTAAATGGCACCTATTACGAAGGTAGAGGCACGGATGAAATCTCACGCTCCTGCTCCCAGATATAGCGATAGCAGCTCTTACAATAGCCACGGACTGGAGCGCCCACAATGTCAGCACGACGCCCACAACGCACGCACGGGGCTTCATGGAGAGGCTGCGTTTTTTCGTGGCGACCATCGCCATGATAGGGACGCTCTCTCCCTCGGCGCGTCAAATATTCATGGCAGGCATGGCAACGCCCCTTTCGCAGGGGCTTGGAAGGACGTCCACAATTTAGACAAAGTTTCTTCGGTCGATGACGATCTATCTGATGAATTGCCTCCAAGCGACCATCGATCTTCATATGACAGAGACGGCAGAGAATGGCGATATTCTCTGGGGCATTATTCCCGGTATCCTCATCCTTGTGATGGCGGTCAACGCCTGGTGCGCCACAAACAACACATGGACCAAGGGGATAGCGGCGACGAGCCCGAGCACGTTTGGTATTGGGATGAGCGTCATCCCCTTTCCATCCAGGGGTTTCTTCAGCATGCCGGGCCGCAGCTTTCCAGCCCGTTTCCAGCCCAAAAGGCCGCTCCTGCCCAGTGCGCCGCTTGTATTCATTGCACGCTGAACATCTACTCTTGCTTGTACGAGCCTTCATTCTTCCGCAATGGACACATGGATATGGCATCTATCTCTCCTCTATTGATGCCATATTCTAACAGATTATGTCATAAAACGCAAAGGGATTTGACCAAGCATTTCTTTAGAAAGACGTCTTGTTTCAGCAGCATGATGTTGATGCAAGAGCATATCAATTCTCAAATGACATCTATTGCAGCACGCAATACAATGTTCTGGAATCACACACAAGGGCTCACACTGGCAACAGTGCGCGACGGTCAGCACGACAACGCCATTGGCCCAGATCGCGGGTTGTTGGTCGCGTTCGACACAGCGCCGGGGGCCAGGATGGGTGCAGTGCAAGCCACAGTAGCCGGGACCACCTGGGCACTCACATTGCCCCTTCGCCCGCCCATAACGAATGTAGCGCGAGAACTCTTTCCAAGTCGGCGGATAAAGGGGAGGCAGACGATGGGCCATAGGGAGTCTCCTCAGGCATCAGCAGGCTCATCAGGGATCACCTGCACATGGTCCCGAATCCAGATGGCCAGGTCGATGGCCCACCTTCGAACCGTGTCGGGGTCCTGCTGGCAAAAAAAGGTCACGAGTTCGGCATCGGTGAGGGTGTCGATCTCCACGCTCTGCCAGACGCCATCACGAGGGAAGCGGACGAACATATTGGTCATCGGTGCTCTCCCAAGGGAAGGGTGGGCGTATGCGTGTCCCACAGCCCCGCATGGGTCGCGCACAGGTGGAGCAGGATACCAGCATCGGTGTAGTACCCCTGCACCGCCCCGATACAGACCCCGGCACCTTCATCGGCCAGGCGACAGACGAGGGGCTGCTGGCAGTGGGGACAGACGCGGACAGCTGGTACGAGGGTCTCAGGCATGGCGGACCTCATCATAGAGCTTCTGTCGCCAGCAACAGACCGGGCAGAGCATGCGCAACGGCGTCGGAATACGAAACGTGCGATGACAGGCGAAACAGCGCCGCCACTGCCGGGGACGGGGAATGCGGAGACGAGGCATAGGGGGCATAGGCACCTCCAGGGTTAGCGCCAGCGCCGCACGAGCAGCCACAGCGCCTCGACCACATCGCCCCAGTGCAACTCCTGGAGGCGCAGCAGCAGTACCAGGAGGGCGAGGAGGAGGACGGTGGCGAGGAGCAGGGTGCGCATGGGGGGTCCAGGGTTAGGTAGAGGCAGCCATCGCACATGAGGGGTCAACATGGTCCTCATCATAGCGGTCCACAAGGTAGTCCAGCGAACAGTCGAGGGCACGCGCAATCGCGGTCAAGGGCTGAATGCCAGGATTGGTCGTCTCACCCGACTCAATGCGGGAGAGTTGCCCCTGATCAATGTCTGCCCGACGCGCCAGCTTGCCCTGACTCAATCCGAGACGTTTTCGACGGGCTCGTATGCGTTCACCCAACGTCATAATGCATGGCCTCCTAGAAGAGAGTATGCCGGAAGATATGCTTTATTGCAAGAGATTTGTTGCAGGTTACATTTGAAAATGCTACAATCCTCTCATGCATTTAGACATTGCTTATTCTCATTGAACGTCTTGCAATGTCACATAAGCCTACTCAATCGTAGGCAGTTTTGCACGCAGAGAGGGCAGAGCATGAGTTACAAGCAATATCGCCCGCAGGTCTGGGCGAAGACCAATGGACACTGTTGGTACTGTGGCAAGCAGATGAATCCCTTTGACGACTTCACGATTGAGCATCAAGACGCACGCAACAACGGGGGTGGCGATGAGTTAGCCAACCTCGTACCTGCGTGCAACTCGTGTAATAGCCGGAAGAATACGAAGGGGGTCGAGGAGTTTCGAGCATATCTCGTAAGTAAGGGAGATTGGCGATTTTGGGGCGAGAAACATACGCACCAATTACCAGAAGCCCAAGAGGAGAGAACAGCACCAGATGATGGTGGCTTTGTCTATACATGCCCTGTGTCCTTAACCTGGCTGCATATCCTAAGTATTCATGCGCTCCCTCGCATGGACACGCCATCTCTAGCCTTTACAGCATTAGCGCTGTTCGAGCATGCAAATGCCTGGACCATTGAGCCATTGCGCTGTTATGGCTGGATATCCTTTGCAATCTTACGGGCATATACCGTTGAAGAAACACCAACAATTCTTGGCTGTCTCTATAGGCTGGAGCAGGTGGATTTCTTCAAGCTGGAATGGACCACAGAACATGGATTTGCGTACTCCTTTGATATTGATCGCATGAAGCAGGCGGCACAAGAGGCTGCCTATCGAGCCATGGGCAGAGAGTGTCAACACACCCACTAAGAGGTATTGCTCTTTGTCGTAAAGAAGATGTGACATCCGTCACACTGAGAATGAGGGTGTAGCCATGAGAGCATCATGTATTTCTTATCCCGAGAAAGAGCCCCTCATTCTCATCAGGAGGTCACAGTTGGTGCTCTGCGATGGCAACCATTGTGCCGCCGCGCTTCTCTCCTTTTTCGGGCACTGGCACAACCACAAACTGGCGAATCGTGAGCAAGCCATGCACGCGAATCGAATCGCTCGCCTCCATGGTGAAGAAGGCAAGCAGGACACCTCCCTATTGCAATTCCAGAATGAAAGCGCCATCGAAGAAGGACTCCTCGGGCTCTATGGACGCAAAACGATTCGCGTTGCCCTCGATCTGCTCATCGAGAAAGGATTTGTGACGGTTCACAAGAATCCTACGACACGCTACCGCTTCGATCATACACGCTACTTTCTGTTTCATCCCGAGGCGGTAACTGCGCAACTCCTTGCAAGAGCTGATGAGGTAAAAGTGCCTGATCCTGAAAATGAAAAAGACGAGGACTATATAGACTCAAATTCCTCACAAGCTATTGATATTTCCGATGAGGTAAAAATACCTGATCGTGATAGCACTTTTACCTCATCGTCAGGTAAAAATACCTCATCGTCAGGTAAAAATACCTCAACAATACCAGAGATTACTTCAGAGATTACTTCCAGAGATCTTGGGGAGGGGGATACGCCCCCGCCCGCGTACGAGACAATAGCAGCCCAGGTTACTGGCACGGCAGGACGCTACAAGCCACCGAAGGACTTTGCACCCACGCCTGAGAGACTGGCACAAGCTGCACGAGACGCACCCCATGTCGATCTCGAACTGTTGACCAAGCGGTTTAAGGTGATCACGTACAAGAGCCAGCCCTTAGACTGGCAGGATCGCTGGTGTCAGATGGTGCTGGAAGAGGAAGAAAAGGCACGGGAACGTGGCTCTGGAGGTGCCCGCTCGCAACGCGAGAGTGACGAGGAGGCGGCGGCGCGGCATGGACTCACGCTGAAATCGTATCGCTCCATGCGCAATGGGGCAGAAGTGTTACAGGAGGTGCTGCATGAACAACCCGATGACGCAGGACGACGCCCCCCGCTTCTTCGAGGTCCTCAATGAGCTGGCCGTCTTTTTCAGCGACCAGTTGGAGAAGGAGCGCCAGCGGCTCTACTGGGCGCTCTTTCGCAACGAGGTGAGTCTGCCCGAGTGGGAATACGCGGCGGCGCAAGCGATGTGGCGTGAGACCTTTCACAAGGTCCCATTGCCCGCCGTCCTCATGCACTTTGTCCAGGAACTGCGCCAGCGCCAGGAGCGGGAAGCCCGTCTCGTTGAACGGGCGCAGGAGCAGACCCGGCAGGCGGAGGCAGACGCGGCCCTCAAGGCGCTGCGGGCCTCCCCGGAGTGGCAAGAGGCCCAGGCGCAGCAAGAGGAGGAGGACCGCCAGAAGCAGGAGGAGTACCGGGAGTGGATCAGGAAACAGCCACGGGATGTGCAGGTGGCCTTGGGCCACATCAATCCGCCTGATCCACGGCGCTGGTTGCCCCTGACGGAAGACTTTGCCCCAGAGGGACGCCGCCCACGGGGACTGACCCCGCTGCGCAAGCTCATTGGCGGGAAGGAGGAGGGCGCATGACCGACACCGACCACCCGCGCTTTACCGCGGCCCTCACCGAGCTCGCCACCCTGCTGCGCGACACCCTCCCCCCGCAGCAGGAGGGGCGCTACTGGCGGCTGCTCCAGGACCGCATCACCCTGGCCGAGTGGGAGTACGCCACCGAGCAGGCCGCGCTGCGGGAGACGTTTTACCATGTGCCGCTGCCGGCACACTTGATGGATTATGTCAGAGAGTACCGCCAGGAGGTAGCCTAGATGAGCGATGTCCGTGATTTCAACCGCCTGATCCGGGCCGGCACCCCCGTGCTCGGTATCTATCACGACCAGGGCCAGTGGGTGACGGGGCGGCTGCAGCGCATGCGCCGGCATCGGTCCGGGATCGCCTGGGAGGCCCAGCCGTGGGGGCAGACGAGCTGGCGCGAGCTGAAAAGCTATCGGCAGGTGTGGGTGGACCGCATGGGGGAGGAGGCCTAGATGGCAACCTATCGCAAGATCAAAGCCCTGTATGAGCTCGACATAGGCATGCAGGTGCAGACGCCTGATGGTGAGATATGGACCATCTACGCCCGGTCATCGCTGAGTCGCCAATGTCCCCAAAGTCGGAAAGCCGTGAAGCTGATGCAGGATCAGGGCCGGCGTCTCCGGATCGTCCGTGGGGGGGACCTCTATGGACTCCGCCTCGTCCCTCTTGCCGTGGCTGTGCGGGAGGAGGACGCCCCATGATCGTGCAGTACAGCCTGGAAGACTTCACGATGCGCCTCACGGCCTCCTATGCGACCGCCGCCTGGCTGGAGACGCTGACCGATGCCGAGCTGGCAGAGCACCTGGAAGAGACCCTGTGGCTCAAGGCCCCGGCGCTATCGTGGGAGCATGACGTGCTGGGCGAGGTGATTGATCGGTTGCGGCGAGAGAAGGACGACTAGATGCAGCAATTGCTGTTGTTTCCGCATGATCCCTGGACCCCTGGCGTCTTTCCGGAGAGCACCGTCTTGTACTGTCCCCCGGATGTGGAAGAAGCGCATCTCGCCTGGAAGGCCAGTTGTGGCCCGTGTGCCCTGGCGGCGGTCCTCGGCGTCCCCGTGGCCCGCGTGCGCCGGCTCTTTCCCGACTTTCCCCAGCGCCCCTGGGTGAATCCCTCGACGATGTGGACGGCCCTCAGCCTGGCGCGACGGCCCGCGACCAAAACCGGGACACAGTGGCCGCGCTATGGCCTCGCCTTCGTACAATGGGAAGGCCCGTGGCTGGAGCCGCGTGTCCCTATCGGCGCCGCCTATCGCTACACCCACTGGGTCGGTGTCGCCACCTCCCCGATGGGCAAGGCCCTCCTCTATGACGTGAATGCTGCAAGCTGGTTGCACCGGGACACTTGGGAAACAACCATCTGCCCCCTGATCACCGCCACCATCCCACGCGCCACCGGAGGATGGCATCTGCGCTGGACGTGCGCCGTGGAGGAGGGATGCTAGCCATGCTCACCCTGCTCGGACTGATCATCATTGCGGGCGCCGTCTGCTGGCTCGCTTGGGAAACCCGCCGGGTGTCGCGGCTGATCGGCCTCTATGCGGCTGAGGTCCGGCTGTGGCGGGAGACGTTAGAGCAGTGGGACGCGCAGCGCCCGCGGGAGGAATGCTGAGTGATGCGCTTTGCCTATGCCGATCCCCCGTATCTAGGGCAAGCCCGGCGGCATTACCAGGCTGATCCGCGCTGTGCGGAAGTCGATCATGGCGTGCTCCTAGCCGAGTTGACCCAAGGGGCATTTGACGGCTGGGCACTCTCCTGTTCCTCGCCCTCGCTGCGCATATTGCTACCGCTGTGTCCTCCTGAGGTGCGCGTGATGTCCTGGGTCAAACCCTTTGCCATATTCAAGCCGCACGTGAACCCAGCCTATACGTGGGAACCTGTCCTCGTCTGGGGCGGCCGTCCGCGTACACGCCACCAGCCCACCGTGCGTGATTGGGTTGCGGCAAATATTACGCTCCAGCGGGGATTGGCTGGCGTGAAACCGTTCGCCTTTTGTTCCTGGCTCTTTGCCGTGCTGAATATGCAGGCGGGGGATGAGTTCGTTGATCTGTTCCCTGGCTCTGGGGCGGTGCAGCGTGCCTGGCAGCGCTATGCCCAGCAGCCGTGCCAGTTATCATTGGTTCTGGAGGCAGAAGACTAACCATGCCCACCTTTCTCGCCGGCTACACGTCCCCCCAGCCCACGTTTGGCCCCTGTCCGCACTGTGGCATGCTGGTGCTGCTGCGGGTCTGGCGCAAGCACCCGGTGTCAGGGAAATGGCACTACCAGACGCAGCGGCCCCCACGCAGTCCCGTGCTGGGGACGAAGCATATGTGCCTTGACGCACCACGGACAGACGCTGCCGGAGCTACCACCCTCCCGGCAGCGCTGTCGCAGGAACGAGATGTGCTGGAAGAAGCAACAGTGTAACACAGGCAGTTTTACGTTGTAAGGGTGAAGTTTTAAGTGGGGGAAAGTGCCGAAGATGGTGCACATGCATAGCAGTCTCGGACCCGTAACCCTTAAATCTTCACCCTTAACCCTCTCTCCGAAGGAGAGCCCATGGCGACGAATACGCTTGTGCCCGTGCCCACCGAAGGCACGCTCGATCTGACCGTCTCGCCCCGCCTGCCCAGTATTGCCGACATTCAGCAACGCATGACCTGGATGGGGGAATTTCGCCGGCTCCTCGTCCAGTATGTGGAGGAACAGATGGACCCCAGCCGGCATATGTACAGCTTCGAGAGTGGCGGGTATCACCGTATCCAGAGCAAGACCGAGATCACGGCCATGCTCGCCAAAGGCCAGAAGCCCGCCCTGAATCAGGATGGAATCCATAATCTGCTGGCGGTCTATGAAGCCGACTTTGACGCCCCGCACCTCGAGGAATGCCGTGAGGACGGCCATTACCAGGTCCGCATCATGCTGCCCCTGCGCTATTTTGGCGGGCGGCGGGTGGTCGGCTTTGGCTCCTGCTCGACCCGCGAAAGCAAGTACGCCTATCGCTGGGTGAACGCCAATCAGGTGCCGGCGGGCGTGGACAAGAGCACGCTCAAATCCCGCACCTTTACGCCCCAAGGACGCCAGGCGTATACGCGCTACCGCCTCGACAATGACGACCTCGCGGATGTCGAATCGACGGTGCTGCAGATCGCCTTCAAACGCGCCAAGTCCTCGGCGGTGAAAGCGCTGCCCGGGGTCTCCGAAATCTTTGCCGAGGTGGGCGATCCGGGCGAGACCGAGGAGCGGCCCGACGAGGAGCGTCAGGTGGTGCTCGCCCCTCTGCAACAGTGGCTCCGTGGCATGCGGGCGACGACGCAGGCACGGGCGCTGCTGGCGGTCTTTGGGGAACCGCTACGGGTCAATGACGTCCCTGCCCTCCCACTGGACCGCCTCATCCAGGCGGGGCAGGTGGTCGAGATTGCCACCCGGGCGGGCCTGGACTGGAGTAGCACGACCGTCGCGGCGGACCTCAAGGCCGTGCTCGCGCGCTCGGCACAGCAGGCCCAAGAGGAGCTCTATGGCGAGCGCCAGGGCGGCGGGCAGCCTGGCCCCGTTACGGATGTCGATCCCACGACCGGGGAGATCCGCAACCAGCCGGATTTGTGGCAGCGGGAAGAAGCACAGGAGGGCGGAGGTGTCACGAATGGCAGTTGAGGGGGGATGCAGAAATGGGCAAATGACGTGGAGCATATCGCCGTGGTGCCACGAACGGGGGGAGAGGGTCTCCTACTCCCTCCCAAAGCCTTGCGTGTCTCTATGACGCCAGGAGAAGGCAAAAACGGCCATATGGCGAAAAGTGTCCCACATCAGGGGTGCACACTGCGGTGCCGCACACTCGCCACGGTGCTGCGGTACTCCTGGAGCACCTGCGCCGCCGTGAGGGCGTAGTTCCAGACCTTCACCTCGTCGAGCTGGCCGGCGAAATACGTGCTGGTGCCCGCCGGGGTGCCGCAGAAGTGGAAGTCCCCGGTCGCGCCCTTCATGGTCGTCACGGCGGCGGTGCTTTGCTGGACGCCATTCAGGTAGATGCGCAGGGTGGTGTTGTCGAACGTCACGCCGACGTGATACCACTGGCCTGCCTGTAAGGGCGTGGTGAGGCGCACGGCGATGTAATTCCCACTGGCGTCTTGCGTGTACGCTGCCTGGTCAAAACCGGTCGTCGGCGAGCCCCAGGCAAAGCCAAAGGAATCCGAGGTGTCGCCATTGTGGACGACAATCTGATTATTGCCCGAGGTCGGCGGCGTGGTCGTGCCTTGAATCCAGAACACATAGCTGTACGGCGCGGTGGTCGGGAGCCCGCCGGTGACCGTCGTGGCATTCACGCCATCACAGCCCAGACTTTTGCTGCCGACCTTCCCTGGCTGCCAGGTGAGGCCGGTGGTCCAGGTCGCCGTGTGGCCATTGCCAGTCGCGTCCGCCGCGCTGGTGCCGGTGCCGTCATTGAGCTTCCACCAGGCCAGGAGCGAGGGGGTCGGCGGGGGAATGGTCACGCCCCCGGTGCCCTCATAGGCCCCGATGTCACAGGCGCCGCCCGCCGGCTGCGGCCGCAGCACGCCGTCTTTATCGGTAGTGATGCCGCTCACACAGATGCCGTTGTCGATGGCCGGGGACCCGGCTTGGAGATGGTAGTCCCGCGTGGCGGGATTCACAAATTTGGGATCGGCGGCACTCGTGCAGCCCGTCGAGAGAACCGAACAGAGGTTATGGTCCGCGACCGGGGTGACCCCACTCACCGTATTGATGCCATCGGTCCCATTTTGGGAGCAAATGGTATCGCGGACAATCCCCCCCGCATCAATGGCTGAAGAGACACAATAGCCGGTTGCGCCCACCACGGTATTGTAGTGGGCCTTGAGGTTCGTGGTACTGAGCCCGGCGCCGCCGAGGGCCAGGCCGCGTGCCGCACCTGAGATCATCGTGGTCGTGGGGGGCGTCGTACTGGTATCCACAAAGTTCCCGCAGTTGACGGCGATGTTGTTGTAGACCTGGCTACTATCCCCACTCGACGAAAACCAGCAACTGAGCCCCACATCATGGGCGTAATTGTTGCGAATGATATTGCGGTCGGTGCCATTGGGGTTTTCCGCCGAACCCGAACTCCACATTTGCATCGCATAGCCACTGCAATTGTACATCTCGTTGTTTTCAATAATGGAATCGTGGAACGTGAGATAGGTACAGTAGGCATTAAAACTGAAACAGCCTACCACATTGGACCAATTGCAGTTGACATGGGCACCCCAGCCAATTTCATGGAATTTATTACCGCGGATCGTGACATGATCGGTGAAACTCCCGGTGCTCATGCCGAGACAGTTGGAGCCGGAATTAATATCAGGGCAATGACCCACCACATCATTATTCTGGACGAGAATATCGGTGACCGGATTGGACGCCGTATTATAGCCCCCGGCATCGATCAGAATCGTGCACCCCGCCCCGGAGTTCGCTCCATCTACGGTAAACCCATCAAAGACAATATGACTCTGTTCCATCGCCACAATGGTGCAGTTCGAGTAGAGGACGTTATTACACCCCGTGGGGCCGGGCGAGCCACTACAGAAGGGTTTGATGACGGCACCATACTGCACCTCGCTCTTGACGGTCGTGGGTGCGCCGGTCGTCCCCGCCGGGATCGTATCCTTGATCGCCTCGGCATACGTGCCGCTTTTGACGATGAGCGTATCGCCACTGGTCAGACAGGTGATGCCGGCTCCGATGGTGGCGAGGGCCGAGGTACTATTCTGCGCCGCCGTACAGCTATTGCCGTTATTGCCGCCGGACGCCGCGACCCAGATGGTTTTGGCCTGGCTCAGATTGGGCAGCAGGAGCAGGACCAGAAGAAGAACTGACCACATAGCACACCTCTTTTTTGTTCCCTTTTATCGGATAATGGCGTCCACATTAATCGTCACCTGCCGCGTCACGTTATCGACCGTGTTGATGTTGAGATCGATGGAGCACGGAGTCGTCGTACAGGTCGCGCCCGCCGCCGTCGCCGGGTTGACGAGGGGCAGGCCATTCAGCGAGCACGCCGCAAACACGGCGTTGCCGCAGGTACACGGCGTGGTGAGGACACTGGTGGTGCCAGTGACCCCGCGCAGAATCGGGTTAATCGTCAAGGCCCCGGCATCGTTCATACACGACACGGCCAGGAGTTGCACCGGGCGACGATACATATTCGTCCAGCCGCCCGGCGAGTCATTCCCGGCGATCAGCGTGGGCGACGTGGGGTCGGGGTCGCCAATCTGCATCGAGAATGGGCGTTCACTGAGATAGTCGGGGAGCTTGTTCACGAGGGGCCGCCAACTCGCAGGTGCCGTAGTGGTATAGCGGATCAGGGTGCAGAGATCAGGGGGCAGCGTCACGTCATCCGTGGCCCGGATGCGGTTCGCCGCGGCACTGCTGGTGCTCAGGTTTTTGAGGACCACCGCATTCGTGGTGCCGACATTGCAAATGGCCTTGGTATCGCCCCCCTGCGCCGGCGCCGCAAAGCCCGTGATGTTGCGGTCCGCCGTGCCCCCATTGAAGAGCACCGCAAAGGCTGCGGGCAGCACATAGTCATTCACATCGGAGACCAGGGCGGTGGGACTGTTTTCCCCCGCCAGGGCAAAGGTCGCGCTCGCCTTGAGGACGGTGCAGTTCGGGAAGGTGGCGCCCAGATCGCCGCCGCAGCTCCCCGAGGCCGTGCCCGCGGGCAGATCCGCTGCCACCAGGGCACGAAAGATGGGCGCCGTTGCCCCACCGGACGCGGGACCCGCATAGACCAGGTTCGGGGTCTGCGTGGCTTTGGTAAACGCGATGGTGCCCGCCGCCGTGATCGGGCCGCCCGTTTTGGTGTACTCAGGGGGCAGCGTCACATCGACACTCGTCACCGAGCCGGTACCCGTCCCCGAGCCAGGGATAAATGCCTGGTTCTGGGCCGAGATGCGGGCCAGACCACCGACCACCGTATTGTCACTGAGGAGCGAGCCCTGCACCATGCCATTGGCGGGGGCGGTATCCACCTGATGGCAGCGGCCCCCTTTCCCCGCACCATCGAGGGTGGGGCTGTTCACCACGTAGGTACCGGCCTTGCCCGTCGTGGCGCTGTCCATCTCGCAGGCCGCATCGCCGATCTCGACATAGAGGGCATTGCCCGAGACGCCGGCACCCGCGGTCACGACATAGAGCTTAATCGTGGTATCCGTGGTGGCCGCGAGAATGAGCTTGCCCTGCCCCCCAGGACCACCAGGAATGATCTTGGCGAGGCGATTGATAATAGTACCTGTACTAGTGTCGTTAGGTAGTGAGTTGACGCCAGGGACGGATTGCGGTCCCTGTGCCCACGTCAGCGTGGACCATAGGAACAGAGGCATCATGAGGAGCAGTGAGCGGCGCATACGCGGCCTCCTATGGAAAGAATGGGAGCAAAGTCCCGGTTGGAAACGTGGGACTGGCCACGAGGTCATCGGTCCGCAGCCCCATCGGCGGCAGGCCCTGGGAGCGCTGGTAGAGCGCCAGGACTTCCCCTGCCGTGAGTGCCCGGTTGTAGAGCGTGAGCTGGGCAATCGCGCCGGTCAGATAGGCGGGGGCATCCGTGGTATTCATGCGGCAGACATCAAACGTGGTGGCCGCACTATAGATGGTCGAG
>Ga0066903_100000891_pt1 | contig 20434 bp, 18 predicted proteins | sample PanSoiMetaGPlot1_FD_67491 | JGI IMG/M metagenome (GOLD analysis project Ga0066903, IMG submission 67491) | Tropical forest soil microbial communities from Panama analyzed to predict greenhouse gas emissions - Panama Soil - Plot 1 (version 2) | ecosystem: Environmental > Terrestrial > Soil >... | reverse complement strand
ATACAGGACCGAACACCGGTGGCATGGGGGCATATTCCACCAACTCCATCGTCGATTCTCAGATGTCCAATTGGCTCGTTCAGCACATCGCGCGTCCGGTTATTGCCGGAATGAAAGAAGAAGGCGCCGAATTCAAGGGACTTCTTTACTGCGGACTGATGATGACGGCCAAAGGCCCGATGGTGCTCGAGTTCAACTGCCGCTTCGGTGACCCTGAGACGCAGGCTATCTGCATGCGAATGGAGAGCGACTTAGTTGAAGCCTTGGAAGCATCAGTCGAAGGCCGAGTCAGTGACGGCGACTTCCGCTGGTATTCCGATGCTGCCGTGTGTGTTGTTATGGCCTCCGGCGGTTACCCTGGCACATTTGAAGTGGGGAAAAGAATCAGCGGCATGGAAGAAGCTTCCAAACTCGCGGGCGTGAAAATCTTTCATGCCGGCACCAGTCGCCGCGACGGCGACTACGTAACCTCGGGTGGCCGCGTGCTAGGAGTCTCCGCCCTTGCACCCGATTTGGAGAGCGCAGTCAGTCGCGCTTACGAGGCTGTGAACAAAATCAATTTTGACGGGGCGATGTACCGCACAGACATCGCCGCGCGAGCGTTCAAAAAAGTTTAGTGCGCTTACTTGCAGACCTTGGGACCTCAATCAGATTTACTTAGATAAGGAAGCCTCTCAATGAGCAATCCAGTGGTATCTATCGTAATGGGCAGCGACTCCGACCTTGAAATCATGCAGGAAGCCGCCAAAAGCCTCGAGGGGTTTGGTATCCCCTATGAGATCGATGTGACTTCCGCGCATCGTTCCCCGGACCGTACTGCGGACTTCGCGAGGAACGCGGCCTCCCGTGGCATTCGAGTAATCATCGCAGGAGCTGGGGGCGCTGCGCACCTGGCCGGCGTAATTGCCGCTCATACCACTTTGCCCGTGATTGGCGTGCCCATCACCTCGGTCCTCAATGGCCTTGATTCTCTCCTCTCCACGGTTCAAATGCCGGCAGGCATTCCGGTAGCCAGCGTAGCGATTGGAAAGGCGGGAGCCACTAACGCCGGGATTTTCGCGGCGCAAGTTCTTGCCCTTTCCGACGAAGGCATCGCCAAGAAGATGAACGCGCACAAAGACAAATTGGCGAAAGGCGTCGACGAAAAGTCAAAAAAGCTGAAGGCCTCGCTAGCGAAATAGCTTCAATCGAAAATGGGATCGCATCCGTAACGGCATCGCTGAGAGTAGCAGACGCCGGATCACCGGGGAAATCGGAGCATGTCGAACGTATGGCGCGAACAACTTGTTATTTGCGAGGTTTGAGAACCGCTGGCTGAACAGTTGCTGATCCTGACGCTGGAATTGCCGTTGCCTCTTGAGCATTGACACGGCCGTGAGCCTGCCAATCGGAAACGATGAGGTTACAGGCTTTTGTGCTCTGTGTAGGGTTCGTGCCGATGATTTCGCCCGCCCTATTGGCGACTTGGACTTGGCTTGTACTGCGTAGCTGGCCCGGAATCTGCTTCGACTCACCATTCTTCCTGACGATATAGTCGGCATTCGCTTGATTGATGGTGACGATCACGCCAGAGCAGCCCTTCTGGAAGCTTTTAGCGGCTTCCATATTCTCGGCCCAGTGGTTGTCGCCTTCGGCAACTGGATTGGTGCTGACGTTTTCTAGACCCTTGCGCTGCACAAAGACCCGAGGTTTATCTTGAGCATTCGCAGAAATTGCAATTGCGATTACAAACATTAGCGTACAAGTCTTCATGGGTCTCTCTTTTTCTGAGGGAAGGATCGTAGCGTATTTGGATCAGAGCTACTGGCCCTCGGATGTACCTGCATTATGCGGCGCTACTGCGAGAATTCAAGTGACGACAGTCCATAACACCTGTGTAATGGAGTTCTCGCAGATGGGGACTCGGGTTGGAAACTCACGAGCGTTCCTTGGTGACTCCGGTATCATCAGCCCTGGAGACTGTCACTAGCCTATGGTGGATGGCATTTCGTTCTCTGAACTGCTGGCTTACTCCGACGAAGAGACTCGGCGATGGAAGCAGTTCTTCGAACGGCATCCGGAGGCGCTCGACCTGCAACTCGATATCGCCGGAGACATACGCCAATTAGTGATGCATATCTTCGCGGTCGAATTGTTCTTCGGGAACGCCTTATCTGGCTCGGGCGTCGATCCCGACGAGCTGCCGACGGCCACCCTGGGTGAAATCTTCGCGGTACATGGGAAAGCATCTGCGATATACCGCGATTTCTTCGCCGCGGCCACGGCGGAGCAGTGGCAAGAATTAGTGGAGATCGGTGCGGTTGGCCTGAAGGCGAGCCGTCGAAAAATGGTCGCCCAGGCTTTTACTCACAGCATGCGCCACTGGGCACAAATCTCGACCTTCTTGCGCCAACAGGGATTAAAGCAGGAATGGAATCACGACTGGTTGATGAGCAAAGTTGTGGAGTGAGTGATCTCAGATTGCGGATTTCGTAATTTTTGGATTTTGGATTTGAGTTTCAGATTGCAGACCGCTTCGTTTGGATGGACAGCCGCCCGCGCTCGCAATTTACGCCCCAGTTTTTCAATCTGAAATCTTCAATCTAACTTCTGAGATTCGGCAATTCGAAAATCCGTCAATTCATCTAATTCCTAGAGTTTCAGCCCTCTCAAATACTCCTTCAGCGGCCCGCCCAGGTCGTCACGCTTAAGAGCAAATTCCACCGTCGCTTTTAGGAAGCCCAGCTTGTCTCCGGTATCGTGCCGCTTACCCTCGTAGACGTAGGCGTACATTTTTTCATCCTTCAGCAAGGCACACATGCCATCAGTCAGCTGCAGTTCGCCACCGGTACCGAGCTTGGTCTCAGTTAACTTCTCGAAAACTTTTGGAGTAAGAATGTACCTTCCAATAATCGCCAATTTTGAGGGGGCCTTCTCCATTTTGGGCTTCTCTACCATGTCCTCGATTTCATACAACCGGCCGTTGAAGCGGCCGTCGGCAGGCTTTACCTTCAGCACGCCGTAAGAAGAAATCGCAGGTCCCTCGACCACCTGCGTGGCGATCACCGAGGATTGTGTCTCCTCAAAAACCTTCATCATCTGTTGCAAGCAGGGAACCTCAGCATCGATTACGTCATCTGCCAGCAGCACCGCGAACGGTTCGTTTCCGACGAGTTCACGCGCTGTCAGCACGGCGTGACCCAGGCCCAGCGCTTCTTTCTGGCGCACATAGGAAATGTGAATCATGTCCGAGATCTGCCGCACGATGCCCAGCAGATCCGTCTTCTTCCGCTCTTCGAGCATTCGCTCGAGTTCGTAACTCACGTCGAAATGATCTTCAATGGCCTGCTTGCCTCGACCGGTGATCATGATGATCTGGTCGCATCCCGAAGCCAGCGCCTCTTCCACGCCATATTGAATGATCGGCTTGTCGACCAACGGCAGCATCTCCTTAGGCTGGGCCTTCGTAGCGGGAAGGAATCGCGTGCCCAGTCCGGCAGCGGGGAAGACAGCCTTGCGTACTTTCATAGCCATGGGATGAGTCCGTTCCGTCGTGTGAAGCCGACCGAAGATTGTAAATGTTGAGTACGCTGGGTGGCGAATTCAGGGCTGCTGCTTCAATCGCGATGCTACTGATCGCTGAAGACTGACAGCTGACGGCTGGCTTTATGTCTGAGGACTAACTTCCGAAGGCTGGCTCTCCGCCATCTCTTCCAGCACCGACCGCAAGTGCTGCAGTACCTCTTCAGCCGCCGTTGCCTTCATGGAGAACTTCAGCAGGCCATCAGGAGTAAATTGCGTGCCACGTTGCGAAGACACGAATTGTGCCAACTTCGCCGGATCAATGACTGCATCCTGGCGAAACTTGATGGTGACCACATCGCGTTTTCGCTCGACTGCAATCACTCCCACCCGAACTGCCAGCAGCTTCAGCGTGGCATAGTCCATCAGGTTTCGGACGGCGGCAGGCATCTCGCCGTAACGATCTGTTAGTTCGGCTCGAACGTCATTCAGCTGCGCCTCAGACTCAACTCCCGCCACTCGCTTGTACATGCGAAGGCGTTGATTCTCTTCCTTTATGTAGTTTCCGGGAATACGGATGTTTAAACCGAGGTTAAGCTGCGTTTCTGCCTGGTCGGCGACCAATTCGCCCTTGATCTCACGGACAGCGCGATCCAGCATCTGCGTGTACAACTCGAAGCCTACAGCCTCGATGTGTCCGCTCTGTTCTCCGCCCAGCATGTTGCCAGCACCTCGCAGTTCCAGGTCCAGCGCGGCAATCTTGAACCCGGCGCCGAGGTCAGAAAACTCTTTGAGTGCCGCCAGCCGCCGCCGCGCGATCGGAGTCAGCTCAATCTCGGGAGGCAATAACAAATAGGCATAAGCTCGCCGGTTTGACCGTCCGACACGTCCGCGCAATTGGTAGAGCTCAGACAAGCCCAGCCGGTCAGCCCGATTGATCAGAATCGTGTTACAGAGCGGAATGTCGAGTCCGTTTTCGATAATCGTAGTGGCGACCAGGATGTCAGCTTCATGATGCATAAATTTCAGCATCACTTTCTCCAGTTCGCCTTGCGACATCTGCCCGTGTCCCACCGTGATGCGAGCCTTCGGAACGAGTCCCTGGATCTTGGCGCTGATCTCCCAGATGGTATCAACGCGGTTATGAACGAAATAGACCTGCCCGCCGCGATCCAGTTCCTGTTCTATGGCGGACTGGATGAGCTTGTCGTCCCAGCTTGCGACTACGGTCTGTATGGCGATGCGGTCCTTAGGCGGCGTCTCGATGACGCTCATATCGCGTAATCCTACGAGTGACATGTGAAGGGTTCGCGGAATAGGAGTAGCGGACATCGTCAGTACATCCACCTGTTTCCGCATCTGCTTCAGTCGCTCCTTATGGCGGACACCGAAGCGTTGCTCCTCGTCCACGACCAGCAAGCCAAGATCGGCGAACTTTACGTCTTTCGACAGTAGGCGATGCGTACCAATCAGTACATCGACCTTACCCGCTTCCACTTTCTGCAAAATTTCTTTCTGTTGTTTGGGACTGCGGAAGCGACTGATCATCTCGATCGCGACCGGAAATGCCGTGAATCGCTGTTTGAAAGTTTCGTAGTGCTGGAAGGCAAGCACCGTCGTCGGCGCGAGCACTGCCACTTGCCTGTTGTCGCTAATGGCCTTAAATGCAGCGCGCATCGCGACTTCCGTCTTGCCGTAGCCGACATCTCCACAAAGCAACCGGTCCATCGGCTGCGATGACTCCATGTCCCGCTTTACGTCGGCGATGGCATAGCTCTGATCTTCGGTCTCACTGAACTCGAAGGCATCCTCAAATTCGCGTATCCACTCGTTGTCGGGGCTGAATGCATGCCCCTGAGCCATTTTTCGCTCTGCATACAACTTGATCAGTTCGTCAGCCATATCCTTCATGGCCTTTCGAACGCGGGCCTTCGTCTTGGACCATGCTGCCGTGCCGAGGTGATTCAGTGGAGGCTTCGCGCCTTCCGATGAACGGTACTTTTGCACCAGGTCCAAGCGTGTTAGCGGAACATATAGGCGAGCGCCTTCGGCGTACTCCAGCAACATGAACTCCGCGTTACCGTCGCCCTGGTTGATTTCCTTCAACCCCTGATACTGGCCAATACCGTGTTCGACGTGAACGACATAGTCTCCGACCTGCAAATCGCGGAAGTCAGATAAGAATGCGGAAACCTTCGATTTTTGCCTCTGCGGGCGAGCAGCCACGGACTCCGATTCATCGAAGAGATCACGAGCGCCGAATATGGTGAGATTCGAAGCCGGCAGAATGCTGCCATCGGGGATGTATGCCTTCACTAAGGTTGTGATCAGCACTTCCCCGGCGAAGTATGCGGTTTCGTCGGCGTAACTCTCACCGCCGCGTGTGCGGCTTCCCAATCGATACGCGACGTTGTACTCGGTGAACATGTCCGCCAGACGCTCGACTTCACCGGTATTCGGAACCGCGATCAGCACCCGCCGTCGTTCTGCAATTTGCTTCTGAACTTCTTCGATCATGGACGGAGCGGAACCATGAAATCGCGGCGTCGGCTGGGAATGGAATGCTACCGTTTGTTGCTCCGCTCCGCGTTCGATACCTAAAGATTCCAAGTCCACGCCCGAAACCGTTGGCAACTTCGCCCACCAGTTCTCCGGATCGACATACAAATCCGCAGGACGTACAAGGGATCCGATGCCGCTACGCTCATGGGCTTCCTCAATCCGCGCCCACATGCGCTCGAACTCCTGTTTCAGCAAGTCAGGTTCATCGGTCAACACGGCAGCATTTGGCAGCAGATCGAACAGAGTCCGATCGGCGCCCGCCACGGGGGCGTAAAACTCCCAGCCGGGAAAAACGGTAACGCCGCCAGACCGCACTGCTTGCTCAATTACTTCTTCCGCGCCCGTCACTCGCTTGCCCGAAAGTCGCGCGTGGATCGCACCCAGCAACTCCTCACTCACTGGAGTTTCCGTCAATGGGAGCAGCGCGACTTCATCGACCGGAGAAGAGGACCGCTGGCTTGCGGGATCGAACTTGCGGATGGACTCAACTTCGTCGCCGAAGAACTCGACGCGCAGGGGACGATCCGATTCCGGCGGGTAGACGTCGAGAATTCCTCCGCGGAGAGCGTACTCGCCGGGCATCTCAACAACATCAGAAGAGGTGTACCCAACGGTATTCAAGTGCCGGATCAGCGGTTCGGTATCGATCGTCTCGCTGCGACGCACCACTCTCGCCAAGTCGGCATAGTATTCAGAATTCCGTAGTCGCTGGGCGCTTGAAACAACGGGCGTCACCACGATCGAGGCCGCGCCCGTGGCAATCTTCCACAGCGCAACCGCGCGTTCCTCCTGGATCTCTGGATGCGGAGACAAGTTCTGAAATGGCAGGACGTCGCGGGTAGGAACGCCCACAATCGACTCTGGGTCCGACGTCCCGGTCAATTCCGCACAGGAGTGTAGCACCGGCAGCAAATCTTCCATTGCCCGGTTATCGGATACGACCAGGATCAACGGCCGCCCTGATGTCTTATGCAAAAGAATCAGTGCCAGAGCCTTTGCAGTCGGGGTTAGTCCAGAAACACGAATACGCCCAGTGCCCTCGCGGAGGTGGGAGGCCACACGCAGAAAATCCGGGAGTTTTTCCACGTCCGCAAACAAATCGCGGACGAAGGGAAGCACCATCGCTCTTTCATTTTAACAGTTAAGCAGGAGCTCGTAGGAAGGATGGAATCACTTAAGTGGCTTGTCATCTTGAGCGGAGCGAGGCGGTAGCCGAGCGCAGTCGAAGCACCTGTTCTTCAAGAAGATTTCGGTTTGTATAGGAAGCTCGCTCGAAACGACGGAACTTGGGCTACTCTCCCCGCAGCAGTGGACGCGTTAGGCAGGTCGGGCCGCCTCCGCCATTCACGCACAACTCATCTCCGGGAAATGTACGCACATCGAATCCCGCATCACGCAGCCTGCGGTTTGTTTTTTCGTTCTGCTCGATCGCTAGAAGCCGCTTCTTCCCGAGCGCCAGCACGTTGACGGCGAGCGTGTCGCGTTCGGTAGAATCGATCTCAATCAACTTTAGCTTTCGCCCGCGTAGAAGTTGAACCGTTTCGACCGCCATCCAAGGAAGATCGACGAGAACGGTGCTGTCATCCAGCATGCTCATTAATGACATCAGGTGCAGGCACGCGCTCGGGCCGAGCCCATATGGAAGCGATGCCTCCAAGACCTCAACTCCGTGCGGCCCCAGCAATGCGCGCATCTGTGCGATGCCCTGCTTATTTGTGCGAAAGCCGTTCCCGATCAAGAGAGTCTTCGCGTCCAGCCAGACGATATCTCCACCTTCCGTTGTGGCGGGTTGGGTGATTTCTCCCAGCATCTGCACACCTAGGTGACCACAGAACTCCCGATGACGTCGCGCTTCTGCAACTCGGTTTTTCTTTCCCGGGTGCATCGCGATCAGTCCGTGATCGGTTGAAAACGACGCATCGTGCGTGTAAGCGGCATCTAGTGTGAGTTCAGGGGATTCTGGGAGATGTTGCACGTCTGCCCCTGTTGCCGCTAATTGACGACAGAACTCCTCGTGCTGCGTCTGCGCAATCACCACGTTCGGCGGATGCAAAAACCCCAGTTCTTGCCACCGGTTCACTCGATCATCGGCCCAGCCGGCCGCTTCTGGTGAGCAGACGAGTACCCGCTTCAACTCTCCTACCAGTGAATGTCCGTTGAACATCGGAGACGGCAACTTGTCTAGCCTCCCAGTGCATTGCAATCTAAACTTGTGATATGGCAAAAGCAACGTGGGAAGGGGCAACGCTCGCGGAAAGCAGTAAAACCATTGAGGTGGAGGGCAATCAATACTTTCCTCCTGACACGGTTCAAATGCGGTACATGAAGCCAAGCTCGAATCACACGGTCTGTCCGTGGAAGGGCACCGCGAGTTATTACGATGTTGTAGTGAACGGCAAGACGAATCGCGACGCCGCATGGTACTACCCGGAGACAAAGCCGGAGGCCGACCACATCAAGGGATATATTGCATTCTGGAAAGGCGTTACGGTAAAGGAATAACAGGGAGTGAGCACATAAATAAAAACGGACAGCTCGGAGCCCCCCGAAGCTGTCCTGGAACCCTCCCGGTTAGAAGGGCGTGTACTGGAGAGAACTGTAACTGCCAGATATTTCATAGATGTTGCACGAAAATGAATATCTGATGAATTGGCTATCGAGTCGCCTGTGTTGTAGATCACACGTGCCTGTGACCCACCCCGCTGTCTCTGTTTGCTCCGCTGCTATAGTGGATTCTTCGAGCACCCGCTCTTAAGGAGAGGCCATGGCCCGCAAACTCGACCAGTCGCGCAAGCTGCAGAAACGCGCGGAGCAATTGATTCCGGGCGGCGTCAACTCGCCAGTGCGGGCATTTCGATCGGTCGGCGGAGAGCCTCCCTTCATCGTTCGAGGAAAAGGCTCACACATCTGGGATGCAGATGGAAATGAGTACATCGACTACATCGGCTCCTGGGGACCACTCATTCTGGGACATGCGGATCCTGGAGTAGTTCAGGCGATCAGCGCAGCAGCACAGAATGGAACCAGCTTCGGCGCCTCCACTCCAACCGAAGCCGATCTCGCCGAAATTGTGATTTCCGCATTTCCTCACATGCAGAAGGTTCGTTTCGTCAGCTCGGGAACCGAGGCGACGATGTCTGCCATCCGCTTGGCCCGTGCCTTTACCAAGCGGAAGTACATCGTAAAGTTCGAAGGCTGCTACCACGGACATGCCGATGCTCTGTTGGTAAAAGCAGGTTCCGGTGTTGCAACGCTCGGAATCCCGGGTTCTGCGGGCGTTCCCGAAGAGTTCACACAATTTACGCTGGCGCTGCCGTTTAACGATATCGAAGCCCTTGAACAGACGTTCAAGAAATTCCGGCATCAAATTGCGTGTGTGATCGTCGAGCCAGTGGTCGGAAACATGGGATGTGTTCCTCCGGCGCGCGGTTACCTCGAGAATCTCCGCGCCATCACGCAACGCGAAAAGACGCTGCTGATCTTCGACGAAGTGATGACCGGTTTCCGCCTCGCATTCGGAGGCGCCCAGGAGGTGTACGCGATTCAACCCGATCTCACGACGATGGGCAAGATCATCGGCGGAGGTCTTCCGGTGGGCGCGTATGGAGGACCAGCGGAAATCATGGATCTCGTTGCACCGCTAGGTCCGATGTACCAGGCGGGGACATTGTCTGGAAACCCGTTGGCAATGGCTGCCGGACTCGCTACCCTTCGCCATTTGCGGGATCACAAGAAGGAAATCTACCCACGCCTCGACAAACTCAGCGGCGAGCTAGCCGCCGGCGTTGCCGCAGCAGCAAAAGGCGCCGGCACCCCGATTTGCTACAACCGCGTGGGATCGATGTTTACCTGGTTCTTCGCGCCTTGCCCAGTGACAGGTTGGGATTCCGCAGCAAAGTCCGATACTGAGGCATTTGGCAGATTCTTCCGCGCCATGCTGGAGAATGGCGTATACCTGCCTCCGTCGCAGTTCGAAGCTGCATTCTTAAGCGCCGCGCATACGGAAGAAGACATCCAACAGACGATTGCCGCAGCAAAGGAAGCGTTTGCTGTGGCAGGGAATGCGGCTGTTAGTCGATAGAACCAGTCAACGCTTAGTTGTTGACTATCGACCAACAACCGAATTCCCATCTGACGACTGACGACTAGAAACTGACGGCTGTCTTTCCATCATCTCCGGTACGCTCACAAACTGATACCCTTCATCCTTATACCGCCGAATCAGCCGATCCGTAACGATCACTGTCTGGCTGCGGTCGACCCCCATCCCTTCGTGGCTGCCGTCGTGGAGAAGGATAACGTCCCCTCCGCGCATTTGCCTGGTTATTTTTCTTTCGATGTAGTCCGCAGTCCCCAGCTTCCAGTCCCAGCCGGTAACGTTCCACATTACGGTATCGAGACCAAGGCTGCGAGCTACTCGAAGCGAACTCGGGCGACGTCCGCCAAACGGGGGACGAAACAACGCGGAGTGCTCTCCCACGGCATCCTGCAAAGCTCGTTCGCACTCCTGCATCTGCGTGCGCGCCTGGATGGAAGAAGAGAAAATAAGGTTGGGATGTGTGAAGGTATGGTTCCCAATGGCGTGGCCGGCCTGGGCAACATCGCAGGCGACATCAGGCCGCTGCTGCACATATCTGCCGATAAAGAAAAATGTCGCATGGACGTCGTGCTTGGCAAGGATCTCGACAAGCCGCAACGTGTACGGATCATTCGGGCCATCGTCATAGGTCAGCGCGATCTGTTTCGACCCACGCTTTAAGCCGGAGAAGGTTTCCCCGTACCAGCGGCCGGTAGGAGCCATCGACTGGTATCCCGCCGCAGAAGCAGCAGCCGCGGCAAGACCAGCGATCGCAAGGCTCAACATAAAGCAAATTGTAGACGATAGGACCGACATATTTTGGGATTGTCGAATTTTCGGATTGTCGGATTTAACGGTGACGTTTTAGCAAATTCGTCAATTCTCAAATCGCTCAATCCGTTAATCCCTGTTAACTTCTTCCACAATTGCGCCCAACCCCGAACCGGGATATGCTGCCAACGTTCCGTCTCACAACCCATGGCCAATCTTTTCGACCTGCCCCGTTACATAGCCGTAGAAGGACCTATACGAGTCGGCAAGAGCACCCTGGCGAATGTGCTGGCGGAGCGCCTAAACGCCCAGCGCGTCATGGAGCCGGAAGAAAATCCGTTCCTCAAGGCGTTCTACGAGGGAGAGCCCGGCGCGGCCTTTCAAACTCAGTTCGCTTTCCTCATCCGTCGCTACGAACAGCTCAAAGCACTCGATCTCGGGTCGAACTCAAACCGCACCATCGTCGCCGACTTCATTTTCGAGAAAGACAAGCTCTTCGCCTGCCTCAACCTGAACGACCAGGAACTCGAAACCTACAATCGCTACTACAATAACTTTCGCAACGAGCTACCCACACCTGACCTCGTCATTTACCTGCAGGCCACTCCGGAGGTTTTGAAAAAGCGCCTGAAGAAGAAAAACGCTCCTGGCGAAAAAGCGTTGAACGAGGACTATCTCGAAGAAGTCATCAAGGCCTACGAGCATTTCTTCTTTCACTACACCTCTTCTGACTTACTAATCGTCAACACCTCTGAAATCGATTTCGTGGAACGCAACGAGGATTTGAAAGAGCTGCTCAAGAAAGTCTCTGTCCCCATCAAGGGCACGCAGTACTTCTTACCCTTGGGAAGCACCGAAGCGGCAAGTGCGTGACTTGAAGTCGCAGGATCTCGGTTCTATGCGTGCTGCAACCGCATACAAATAAACCACTTAGTGCATAACTAGCTCTCGTCGCTTCTAAACTACTAGCCATCCGCCCCCCGCGATAATAGAATTTCTCCAGCCACCATATGTGGACGGGCTCTATCCGCCAAGGCGGAGGGGCACTGGAGGACATCGTGAGTCTCACCCCGATTGGCGTACCTCGCCAGAAGATTACTGTCGCTTCTCTCCGTGAAAAGAAACTACGTCATGACCCAATCACGTGCCTGACTGCCTACGACTACGCCAGTGCTCGCCTGGTCGACAGCGCCGGCATCGACGTTGTACTCGTCGGAGATTCGTTGGCCATGACCATGCTGGGATACGAGAACACTCTCTCGGTCACGGTTGACGAAATGCTGCACCATGCACGTGCCGTCCGGCGTGGCGTGAAGAATGCGTTTCTGGTTGTCGACATGCCCTATGGCTCCTATCACCTCAGCGCTGAGGAAGCCGTGCGCAACGCGGCGCGCTTCGTGAAAGAGGCCGGCGCCGAAGCAGTCAAAGTCGAGGGGGGTCAAAAGCGGGCAGATCTCATCCGTAAAATCATCGACGCCGAAATCCCAGTGACCGGGCACATTGGCTTGACGCCTCAATCGGTCAACGTCATGGGCGGATACAAGGTGCAGGGCAAGAGCCTTGGTGCGATCGAGCAACTCATGCGCGACGCCGTTGCTCTCGACCGTGCTGGCGTGGCATGTATCTACCTCGAGGGAATCCCCCGCGAAGTCGCGGCCATGATCACCGCAGAGGTTCATGCCCCCACAATCGGCATTGGTGCCGGACCGGAATGCGACGGCCAGGTTCTCGTGTTTCACGACATTTTGAATCTGACGTTCGAGCCACCAGCGAAATTTGTACGACGCTACGCCGATGCTTCTTCTCTGATCAGCGAGGCTGTGCAAGCCTTTCGAGCGGATGTGGTCTCACGACAATACCCGTCGGATGCGGAGTCTTACCACCTTCCCAAGGAGACACAAACAGCCTTGGAGTCGGTGATGGAGCGGAAGCACGCCATGCGACGGTAGGGCCGGAACGTAACCACGTCACATCCTGAATGAAAATCTATCCGAGCATCCAGCAAATGCGCGCGGCAACGCGCACCGCTCACGCCGAAAGTAAGCGGGTCGGATTTGTCCCCACGATGGGCGCCCTGCATGAGGGCCATCTCACGCTGGTCAGAACGGCGAAAGCGCAATCCGACGTCGTCGCCGTCTCCATTTTCGTGAATCCCACGCAGTTTGGACCCAATGAAGACCTCGCTAACTACCCGCGCCCCTTCGAGAGAGACTGCGGGCTCCTGGAGAAAGAGGGCGTTGATCTATTGTTTGCGCCTGCTGCAGAAGAAATGTATCCCGGCGGTGCTGTGACCTATGTCAATGTCGAAGGGATGAGCGATCGACTGTGCGGACGATCCCGCCCCGGACACTTTCGTGGCGTCACAACAGTTGTGGCCAAGCTGTTTCATATCCTCGAACCAGATGCCGCTTTCTTCGGACAGAAAGATGCCGCTCAGTTGGCGATCATCCGTCGCCTGGTTCGCGATCTTAATTTCCCTGTGGAGATCGTCGGCTGCCCGATCGTCCGCGAGCCGGACGGCCTCGCCATGAGTTCGCGAAACGCTTATCTCAATTCGGCGCAGCGGAAGGCGGCTCTGGTTCTGCATCAAAGCTTACAGGCCGTAGAGAATTGTTTCCGGCACGGCGAACGATATGTAACAGCGCTGATTGCAGCAGGGAAGGACAAATTCGCCCGCGAAACTTCCGCGCGCCTGGACTATCTGGACATCGTGAATCCCGACACTCTGGAAGCCATGACTGAGTTAACCAGCCCGGCCCTCGTTGCCATCGCCGGATACGTCGGCCCCACCCGACTGATCGACAACCTGGTATTAACTCGTTAACGTTGACGACGGCCTACCTTCTTAGACAACAACCGATACAAAACAATAGATCGAGTCTCATATTTGCCGGATGCTGGTCCAGAAACGAATTCTGACTAGGACGCACTATTCTCTAGATGTTCTTGCAGGTGTTCTAGAACTGGAGACTCCCAAGGAATCCAGTTTTCTCGCGAAACGCCTTCGTGAGGTCATTGGGGTAAGAGGTAAAAGTACGAAGAGTAATTCTCCTCTTGCACGCCATGGCCGAGAAGCGAATGACCTCTTCCTGCTCGAATCGTCGCGTTAGTAGTTATAGGGAGAAAATTCCCGGAAAGGACGGATACGGTAATGAGCGACTCTTCGAGCAAATTGTCCATTGCCGTCAGCAACGATAACCCGAATCGCATTAGGGTGTATCCGCAGACGTGGCTGGTACATGTGGATGGAGTTGACCCGGTTCCCGTGCAGGTGGAGCGAGATGGGGCTGGCAAACCACATGTCAAAAATTCCAACGCGGCCTAAAACCGGTGGAAGCCGAGTAGGAAGCGAACCGTTTTATGAGCGGTCAAATTTTGTAGAGTGCTGGTGCTATGTCCGAGCAATTCTGCACTGTTAGTGGGATCAGAAATTATTCATATCGCAATGCAACCATCGGTTCCACCTTCGAGGCTCTGCGCGCTGGAACATAACACGCCAGCAAAGCTACGGCGATCAGAGTGAGAGAAGTCGCCAAGAAGCTTAGCGCGTCGGTGGTACTTGTGGAGTAGAGCAACGACCGGATGATGCGCGTTGCCCAAAATGACCCCACCAATCCGATGAGCAATCCGACCGCCAGCAGTTGCATACCTTCGCTGAGCACCATTCTCAACACGTGGCCTCGCTGCGCGCCAAGGGCGACACGAACCCCGATTTCACGCGTGCGTTGGCTCACCGAATAGGAAATCAGTGCGTAGAGACCAATCGCCGAAAGAAGCAGGGCAAGTGCTGCGAATCCGCTGATCAGCCACGTGCGAAAGCGCTCCTGAACCAAGGATTCATCGATCAACTCTTCCATCGTGCGTACCTGCGCCAACGGGACACTACTGTCCAGGCCCGCTAATTGAGCGCGAATTGCAGGCGCAAGGTCCGGCGCGTTCCGGCTGCCACGGACCACCAAATACATTTCTCGCGACCACAGCACCCACCCGGCTTCGTTGTATGGAGCATAGATAGTAGGCCCGGGTCCGGAATCCAATCCCGAGTACTTGACGTTTCCAACGACACCGACGATCGTTTCCCAAGGAGCCCTCGGATCGGGGTCACCGGTTTGAATTCGGCGTCCTATCGGGTCGTTGTCGCCGAAATATTGTTTCGCCATGGTCTCGTTGATGATGACGATCAGGGGATCCTTGTCGCCCTCTACCTTGTCTGACGGAGAGAAAAAGCGCCCCTTTATCAGCGGGACCCCCAACGCCCGGAAGTATTCTGGACTCACTATCATCTCTTCAGCCAGTTGTGGCGCGCGCTGGCGATCATAACTTTGCCCTTCCACCGTAAACGGATTGGTGATCTGCAGCAGGTTGGGAGGTAGGCTCGTCGTGATGCCCACGGCTTTCACACCTGGCAGTACCTTCACCTTTTCCAGAAACTCCCGCCAGAATCGCAGAATCTGGGGCGGATCGGAATATTTGCTGGAGAGAGAAATTGCCGCAGTGAGTACATGATCGCTTTGGAAGCCGGGGCTCACGCTGCTCAGGCGGACAAAGCTTCGAATGAGCAGTCCCGAGCCAATCATGAGCACTAGGGCGAGCCCCACTTCAAACACCAGCAGCACACGATGCGTTCGATGTGCGGAAGCTGATGACGACGAGCGGCTCGTCTCTTTTAATGAACCACTCAGTGACGGGCGAGAAGTTTCAAGCGCAGGAGCCAATCCGAACAAAATCCCGCCACCAACGCAGATCACAAAAGCAAACAACAGCACTCCAGGGTTGATGCGAACTTCCTCCAACCTTGGCATATGCCCTGGACCAAATATCAGAAACGCACGAACTGCTATGAAAGCGAGAAGTACTCCAAGAACTCCTCCCAGCAGCGAGAGCACAGTACTCTCGGTGAGTAACTGTCGGACAATGCGTCCGCGGCTCGCGCCCAACGCCATTCGCAATGCCATTTCGGATTGCCGTGCTGTCGCTCGTGCCAACAGTAGATTGGCCACGTTCACGATCACGATCAGCAGCAAGAGCCCAATCGCGCCCAGAAGCACGAGCAAAGGCGTAGAGACATCGCTGACCATCCACTCTTTCATGGGTCTCATCTCACCGACCAAGTCCACAGAGTCGGGATATTGTGCCGTGACCTGGGCGACGATCTGGTTGAATTCGGCCTCAGCTTGGCGAACACTGACCCCCATTTTTAGCCTTCCGAGGGGAAGTAAGCTGTAAGGAGGCCGCGCCAGTGGTGGATTCAACCTACGTATTGCCCACAAAGCGACCGGCCTGCGAGTGGGAAAGTGAAAATCGGAGGGCATGACGCCGACGATGGTATGCGGCTCGCCGTCGAGGGTGAGGGTACGGTTCAGCACGTTAGGATCGGAGCCTAGATGGTCTCGCCAGAACTGCTCGCTGATGACGACAACCCCAGCTGCGCCGGGACCATCTTCCTCACGCAGAAACCCTCGTCCTTTGAGCGGCGCAACGCCAAAGACCGAAAAAAAGTTCGCACTCACGCGGACTCCAGGTATTTGCTCCGGCTGCCCCATTCCGCTGAGTGCGAAACTGCTGCTAATACGGTCCACAACTGCAACCTGATCGAAGGATTGTTGATGGTCACGCCACGTGAGAAAGTCTGCCGTACTGATGAGTTCTATTTCCGAACTGCCGCGCTGGTGTGTCCCCGCCACAACCAACTGCTGGGGGTTGGGATAGGGCAACGGCCTCAGCAAAATTGCATCGACTAGGCTGAATATGGCGGTATTCGCGCCGATCCCGAAAGCAATTGTCATCAGGGCGACCGCTGTAAGCGTTGGGGCCTTGAGCAACATGCGTACACCGTAGCGAACGTCCTGCAGGAAACCTTCCACAGCAAACTCCCAACCCACAGCACGCACTTGATGCTTCACCGACTCCATTCCACCCAATTCCACGCGTGCCGAGCGCAAAGCCTCTTCCGGCGTCGCGCCTTCTTGCACCTTGGCGTCGGCAACACTCTGCACGTAGGCGTTCAGTTCCTCGTTTAGTTCAGTTTCGGTCTCATCCTTTCGAACCAAACCTTTTATTCCGGCTAATATTTGGCGAAAGAACTTCATGATGTCCCCGCACGCGAATTCGCTGCTACGCTTCCAGGATGCGCGCAATCGCGATGGACTGTGTTCTCCATTCGCGCGTCTCCGATTTGAGTTGTTTTCTTCCGCTTGCCGTCAACGCGTAGTACTTCGCCCGACGGCTGTTTTCTGTGGCTTGCCATTCGCTGTCTAACCACCCGGCACGCTCCAGCCGTTTCAGGGCTGGAAAAAGAGAGCCCGGATTGACGTCAAAGACGCCCTGACTGATCTGCATAATGCGCAACTGGATGCCATGGGCGTGCATTGCCTCAAGCGCAAGCGTCTTCAGGATGAGCATGTCGAGCGTGCCCTGGACGAGGGCTTTATTTCTGTCAGGCATCCTGTCCCCTAGACCGTCTACCCGAAGAGCATACACTACGATTCTCGTTCTTGAAACAAATTGTCGAGAGCAAGGCCCCGGCGAACACATGAGGATGTCGCAGTTGATCTAACATCCCCATACACTCGTTGATCTGCCAGCCCTAAGCCTGGGCAATTGCCCATGCGTTCCTTTCCCCGCGCCAACCACCCATCTTCGCTGCATTTGGTGCATACTTAACGTCGCCGCTTTGCCGCGACCAGCGGGCTTTTACGACCAAAGGAGAAATCTGATGCTGCAAGCCGAAGCCGTCTGCCACCCAGTGAGACGGCGCCTCAACCTGGCTCCATTCATTCTTCTTGCTGTAGTTGTTTTTCTTGCCAGTGCGTACAAACCGGCACAGTCGCAAACCTACACTGTCATTTACAACTTCACGGGCAAAGGCAACGATGGCGCCACCCCATACGGCGGCCCGATTCTCGACGGATCAGGCAATCTCTACGGCACCACGTACCTCGGCGGACGCTATGGCGCCGGCAGCGTGTACCGCCTTTCCCCCAACGGCTCCTCCTGGACTTACCGCTCTCTTTACAGCTTCAAAGCTGGCGCGGACGGCTCCGGGCCCGGTTTCGGTTCTCTAGCCATGGGCCCTGATCACTCCTTGTTCGGAACCACGGAAGGCGGCGGAAACTTTGGGACCGCATTCGTTGTCTGCGCCTGTCCCGGAAGAGAAGCAGTTCTCCACAGCTTTGGCACGGGAACGGATGGGGCTCAGCCGATCGGTGGAGTGGTCTTGGATGCGGCAGGCAATGTCTATGGAAGCACCAGCCTGGGTGGCGATTATCAAAATGGCACGGTCTTTGAAGCCAAGCGCTCCGGGCATACATGGACCGAGAGCGTGATTTACAGCTTCACGGGAGGCACCGACGCCGTGAATCCCGTGGCTGGCGTGACCCTCGATTCTCGCGGCAACCTTTACGGCACGTCGTCCTTCGGCGGTGCCAACGGAGTCGGCGCCATATACAAGCTGTCACACCCGAACTCCGGCTGGAAAGAAACCATCTTGTACAACTTCCAAGGACTTGATGATGGACAGAATCCCGTTGGCGGCTTGGTCCTCGATTCTTCTGGCAATCTCTACGGCACTACCTTCGATGGCGGCCTGAACGGTGGCGGCACGGTGTACAAACTGTCGCACAACGGGACATTTACTACGCTCTATAGCTTCAGTGGCGGCTATGGCGGCCCGTACAACAAGCTCACTCTCGATGGGAACGGAAACATCTACGGATTTACCAACGGCGATGGCGCCAATGGACTGGGTTCGGTATTCAAACTGGCTCCGACCAATGGCACGTACACATTCACCGATCTTCATGACTTCGCCGGCGGCATCGACGGCGCGTCACCCTATGGCAGCGTAGCTGTCGATGGGAATGGAAATGTCTTTGGAACGGCAGCAGTTGGCGGCAGCCAAAATCAGGGAATCGTGTTTGAGATTACCCCATGAGCACCCGTTTTTCAGAGAACCGATAATTCCGGAGCAGGCAAGGATTGCATCGCGTGAACCGTGCAGATGAAATTTCCGCTTCCGCGGGAGTAGAACTTACTGCCTAAAAAACTTCGCGATCTGTGGCCAGTACCTCTGCACGATGTATTCCGTTCTGAGATGGCCTCCCTTTTCCAGCAGCCGTAGCCGCGCACCAGTTTTCCGGGCAAAGCCATCGACCGAACGCCAAGGGACAAAGGGATCATCCTTGGCGTGAAACATCATGATCTTCGCCGGATCGATCTCCGCAGCTCGGGCGGTAGGATTGTAGAACTTGCCTCTGTGAAGCTTTCGCCAATTGGCTTCGCTCAGGCGATATCCATTTCCGAATGCCTGGCGGATGTAGGCCGCATAACTCTTGTTAGAAGTCTCTTTTTTCTCGCTGGCTTTAACGATAGACCAGTCCACCACTGGGCAGTTCGCGACCACACGCTTGACCCGCGGATCTAGCGAACACAGGATTGCCGCGGCTCCGCCAAAGCTGCCACCGATTACGAAAATCTCGCTGGGATTAAGCGAAAACTTCTTTCCAAAGGCCAGTTCCTTTACGCCCTTCGGCAATTCGTCGATCACATCCAGGATGTCCTCGTGTGGCGACTTCCTTAGAAAAACTCCGCCGCTCTCCCACGCTCCGCGATAGCGGGGATAGAAGACCCAGTAACCCTTCTTGGATAGAAACTCTGAGAGCGGCTGTTTGCGCGGGATTCCCGGCATCCCGTCGCACAGCACGATGACGCGGTCGGTTTTTCGGCTCCGCGCCGGCGGAAGAAACTCGGCAACGATCTCGTTCTTAAAGCGGGTGCGAAACACGCGCCTATGCTAACAAAGCCGCACCGCTGCGCAGACGCACTCACCCCAATCGCTCTCAGCGTCCCGTATTAACTAACACGCTCACCGTGTTGGCATTCTGCGCCGCCACAGCAAGATCAGGCTTGCCATCATGATTGAAGTCCGACATCACGATCGAAGTCGGATTCGCACTGGTTGTGTATTTCACGAACGATCCGAAGGTTCCGTCGCCGACGCCCAGCGCGACGCTGACGTTGTTGACGTCGCTACCAGAGGAATTTCCCGTGACCGCGAGATCAACGATGCCATCCCCGTTGAGATCTGCCGTTAAGACCGCGTAGCCAAAGGTGTCTCGCAAATATGTAGTTCCAGGGCCGAACGTGCCGTCTCCCTTGCCGAGCAAGACAATCACGTTCGTATCGTCCAAAGGTACAAGGACAAGGTCAGCATTGCCGTCAGAGTTGAAATCCGCGATGGCCACTGATTGCGAACCTCCGCCCCCAAAGCTAACTTCCGGTTGGAAGGTCCCGTCCCCATTTCCGAAAAGGATACTTACAAGGCCGCCGGTCGCATGGGAGTGAGCAACTGCCAAGTCGACCTTGCCGTCGTTGTTCAGATCACCCACAGCGATCCAATGCGGAAACTTCTTTACCGAGTAGTCGGTATGCATTTGGAATGATCCGTCGCCGTTGCCGAGCGAGACGCTCACTGTGTTGTCTGTTAGGTTGCCGACTGCCAGGTCAGCATTGCCGTCGCCATTG
>Ga0066903_100000890_pt1 | contig 20441 bp, 19 predicted proteins | sample PanSoiMetaGPlot1_FD_67491 | JGI IMG/M metagenome (GOLD analysis project Ga0066903, IMG submission 67491) | Tropical forest soil microbial communities from Panama analyzed to predict greenhouse gas emissions - Panama Soil - Plot 1 (version 2) | ecosystem: Environmental > Terrestrial > Soil >... | reverse complement strand
CCGTTCCCCGCGCCGATACCGACGCAGTGCTCCAGCTCCTTGCCGCTCTGGAACAGGGTGTCGCTCGACTGGAACGTCGTAAAGCCGCCGCCGTTGGCGTCGAGGACGCCACACGCGAATCCGGTGGCCTGCGCGACCGGGTTCGGCGTGCCCGCGAGCGCGCTGCTGATCATGACGCTCCCCGCGATGGCAGCAGCCAGCGTCACGAGCAAGGCAAGCTTCTTCATGCTCTCCCCTTTCCCTGACGTGCTCGGGAGCCCCCCGGTCCCTCGCAGTGACGGGGCGACTGTTGCACAGGTCCGCGCCCCTGTCAACGCCGCGGGTAAGACCCGTTGGGCCCGGAGCAGCGAGCGGGCCGCCTCGGGGCGGCCCGCTCGACGGTCCTGCTATGTGGCGCGCTGGACTCCGCGCCACGCCCTGCTGTTCCGCTACGCGGCCCCTGCTGCGCCGGCCGAGGCTGGGCGAGAGAAGCCTTCGTTGATGCAGGTCAACTGCGACTCGCCGCTCTTGGACACGGAGTCCTTGTTGGCGGCGTTGCCGCTGAAGCCCGTGAAGGTCAGGTTGCAGCCGAACCCGGTGAAGAGGTGGTACGTGCCGTCGCCGGTGACCTGGCCGACGCAATGGAGCAGATCCTTCCCGTTCGCGAACAGGGTCTCGCTCGACTGGAAGGTCGTTGCTTCGACGTTGCCACTGGTTCCCAGCACGTTGCACGCAAACCCCGTCTGCTGTGCGACCGGGTTCGGCGTGCCTGCGAGCGCGCTGCTGATCATGACGCTCCCCGCGATGGCCGCGGCCAGCGTGAGTAGCAGTGCAAGCTTCTTCATGCTCTCCCCTTTCCTGACTGTGCTCGGGAGCCCCCCGGTCCCTCGCCGTGACGCCGCGACTGTTACACAGTTGTCCGCCGCTGTCAACGCCCTGCGGGGAGTCGGTTCAGACACAAAATGTGAGCGGGCCGCCAGGAGGCGGCCCGCTCGAGCTTCGCTTCGTGACGCCTGCTGCCGCGCCACGGCGATTTGTGCTCCGGCTAGCGGGCGGCGCCAACCGAGGCCGAAGCCGAGGTCGGTCCGCTGAAGCCTTCCGTGATGCAGGTCAACTGCGACTCACCGCTCTTCGACACCCGGTCGAACCAGTTCGTGGTGACGGTAGCGGTCAAGAAGAGACCGCACCCGAGGCCGGTGTTGGCGTTGTTGAACACGACAACCGAACCGTTCCCCGCGCCGATACCGACGCAATGCTCCAGCTCCTTGCCGCTCTGGAACAGCGTGTCGCTCGACTGGTCCGTCGTGAACAGGTTGCCGTTCGCGTCGAAGACGTTGCACGCAAACCCTGTCGCCTGTGCGACCGGGTTCGGCGTGCCTGCGAGCGCGCTGCTGATCATGACGCTCCCCGCGATGGCCGCGGCCAGCGTGAGTAGCAGTGCAAGCTTCTTCATGCTCTCCCCTTTCCTGACGTGCTCGGGAGCCCCCCGGTCCCTCGCAGTGACGCTGCGACTGTTACACACGCCTATGCCGCTGTCAATGCGATTTCGCGGGTCGTTTGAGCGACGCTCTTGGGTCGATCTGGAGAAGGGCGACGGCGCGTCGTTCAGGCGACGAGGCGCAGGATCGTCGTCCGCACGGATGACCGTCCGTCGGGCGCGGTGGCGCGGAACTCGAGCCGTAGCCGCGCGGCCTTCCGGGCCACGACCGGAACGACGAGCGACTGGGTCACCTTCGTCTTGCCGCTCACCGCGGTCGTGCGCGTCAGCACCGGCTTGTAGCGCAGGAGCACCCGGCTCCGAAGCGTGCTCACACCGGTCAGCTTGAGCGGAACGCTGACGCTCCAGCGGTGCTTTTGCAGCCACGAGCGCCGCACCACGAGGCTCGACGGCGCGCCGAGCTCGAACGGCTGGACGAACACGCCGTACTGGATGGCGCCGATGTCCGGGGTGTTGCCGGTCGGATGGCCGTAGAAGTCGGTGCGAGGCGCATACGTCGGATCGGCGTGTCCGATGACGAGGCTGCTCGCCTTGGTCGGCGCGCCGCTCGCGTCCAGATTCGCCGACCCGGTGAAGTCACCCGGGCACACCTTCCCTTGCTCCACGAGATTGTGCGACGTCCGGGCCCGCGAACACAGCCCGCCGCTTCCCCCCGAGCGGGCGAGGATGTTGTTCGCGACGACGGGCCGCTGGTCCTCTGGCAGCGCCGCCCACGGCGGGCCGAGATTGATCCCCGCCGTAGCCCCTGTGAGGATCGTGTTGTTGACGATGGACACGTTGACGGGCGGACCTGGGATGCCGCCGGCAGCGATGAACACCGCGAAGTACCCGTACGTCGCGCTCATGAACACGTTCGACTCGATGGTGACGTCGTGAATGCGATTGGTCTTGTTGTTCACGCTGGTGGAGACGAAGACGGGCGCCGCGCCTTTCTGTTGTTCTCCGAACCGATTCCGCACGATCGTCCATGGCCCGCCGCCGAGGACCTGGATGATGTCGTTGTGATTGCATCCGCACGCGCCCGGGATGGCCTTGTCGAAGGTGTTGTCGGCGATCGTCGTCGGCCCGCCGGCCTGGCCGCGGATGAAGTCGCAGTCGAGGCAGTCGTGGAACGCGTTGTGCAGGATCTGCAATCCGTTCGCTCCGGGGCCGATGCAGCGGTTGCCCGTTCCGCAATCGGTGATCTCGCTGTTCGAGATCGTCACTTGCGAGTCGGTCGTGTCCGTCTCGATCCAGGCGCCGGCCGACTCGGTGCGCCCGTCGACGAGAACTCCGTCGAGCGTGATGTTGCTCGAGCCCTTGATCTGGACCACCGCACGGTCGCTCGCCGGAGGTGTCACGGTGATGCCCGAGACGACGAGGTTGGTCGACCCTGTCACGGTCAGTCCCGCGAGATGCGCGTTGCGACTACCCGCGATCGTGACCTTGGCCGAGTACTTCCGCCCCGAGACCGAGAGGACGGGATAGCTTCCGTCCCCGAGCCGGATCGTGTCGCCGGGCCGCGCGCTGGAGAGGGCTTGCCCGAACGACGCCGCGTCCGAGACGGGTATCTCCTTGGTCACTCCATGCGGCGAGACGGCAGTGTCGGTTCGGGAGGGCGTCGCCGCCGCGTTCGTCAGACCCCCGGTGACCACGACGACTACCCCGCAAACGACTGCCACGCCCACCGCTGCACAACGGGCGCGAGTCATGCGTCGGTCACGATAGCACCGGTCTCCGCGGGCCTGGTGTCCGGAGGCCGGCCGGCCCAGATCCGGCGCCCACGACGGAGGACCGACGAGGCGCGCGCGCGGTGGGTGCGATCGACGGCGAGCAGAGCAACGCCGGCGGCGACGCACGCCACCGTGCCTGCGACGACCAACCTCGCGAGCCGCTCGCCTCTCGTCGCCTCGCCGATCGCCGAGAGCAGCCCGAGCTTCTCGACCACGAGCACCGCCCCGATCGCAACCAGCCCCGCGAGAACGGGAGACCTGAGGGTGCCGAGGAACTTCGGCAGGGAAAGCCCGGTCGTCCGCATGACGATGAAGACGTTCACCGGCAGGAAGATCCCGAGGAAGAGCGCGACGCGTGAGGTCGCCATTCCGAACACCTGGTCGCTCGTGGCACCGCCACGGAGGAGCAGTGCTGCGCCGGCGAACGCCGCAGCGCTCACGGCTGCAAACGTCCACTCCATCAGCGCGCGCAAGTGCGGCTTCGAAGTGGCGATCAGAAGCGCAGCGGTGAACGCGACGACCGTCTTGCCGATCCCCACGATCGCGAGCAGCTTGAGCGCGTCGCCGGCAGGCTTCCACCGCGGCCCGAGCGCGTCGACGATGTACGAGCTGCACGCGAAGACCACGAGCATCATCGGTACCGTCACGAGCGCAGTCAGCCCCACGCAGGAGTGAACCGCGCGGCGCAGCGGTCCGGGCTGGTGCTGGAGTCGCGCGAAGTGGGACAGCGCGAACAGCTGCACCGGGTACGTGCCGATCTGGAGCAGCGACTCGATCAGGCGGTCGGCGAGCCGGTAGAGGCCCACTGCCGCGGGCCCGAAGAAGAGGCCGATCAGAAGGGCGTCGACTCGCCGGTTGACGAAGACGGCGACGTTGCCCGCGAACGTCTGCACGGAGAAACCGAGCAGGGAGCGCGCATGTGGTCTCGAGAAGCGGAACCGAGGCACCCACCCCCCGACCATCCAGAGCAGGATGAGCGCGACACCCGCGGCGATCAGCCTCTGAGCGACGAGCGACCAGATTCCAGCGCCTTCGAGGGCCAGGATGACCGCTGCGACGCCGCCCACGAGGGCGGCGACGTTGGAGCGCAGCGCAAGCCGCTTGAACTTCATCTGCCGGCGTAGCACCGCCTGCTGCACCACGGTGAGGGCCTGGATCAGGAGCGCGACCGAGAGCACGTCGATCACCGGCTCGAGCTCCGGCGTCCCGTTGGCGCGGGCCCACCAGGGGCTGATGGCGAGCGTCGCTCCGACGAGGAGCAGCGCCCAGAAGAGGTTCAGCCAGAACGCGGAGTCGAGATGGTCGTCGTCGAGGTCCGACTTCTGGACGATGGTCTGCGAGATCCCCTGGTCGAGGACGAGCTGGACGAAGGCGATGTAGATGATCGCGAGGGCGACGATGCCGTACGTCCGCGGCCCGAGGATTGCAGCGAGGACGATGCTGACGAGCAGCGTGACGCCCTGCTGGCCCCAGTTCATGATGTACGCCCACTTGACAGGTCCGGCCGGGAGCCGGCCGTGCGCGGCCTCGTCGGGGACGGCGTCGGCCGCTGGAGGGCTCTCCTCGGGCGAAGCAACCGGCGCAGCCGTGGTCTCCGGAGCCGCGTCTCGGCGTTTCCGGAACCAGCGGGTCACGCCCTACTGCCCTCCTCGCCTGGCGTCGACGGCGATGGGGGAGTTTCCTGCAGGGCGAGTCGGCGCGCTTGCAGGCCGAGCGCGGCGAGCACGAAGAACAGGAGCGTCACCTGGACGAACGAGAAGGCATCGAACGTGGCCATCGAGACGGCGTAGCCGGCGCAGGCCGTGCAGAGGGCGACGAGGAGATCGCCGAGGCTCCCGCGTGTGTACTTCGCGACCCGTCCGATCTTGACCACGGCGCCCACGACGAGCCAGAGCACCGCGAGGAAGCCGAAGATGCCGAGCTCGACGAGGGACGACATGTACTGGTCGTCGAAGATGATCCCGTTCTGTGCCACCGGAGAGTCGGCCTGAGGTCCTGCGGCGCCTCCGTGCGTTGCCTGGGTGCCCGATCCGTGACCGAACAGCGGTGCCTGTTCCCAGAGGCTGAGGCCAGGGCGAATGTCCGCGATCCGTCCGGAGCCGCCCAGACCGCTTCGTGAGTCCTGCTGCGCCAGCAGTCCACCACTGGGCGTGAACGACGTGTAGAGGTTGCCCAGCGTGTGCGGAGATGCGAAGTGGATGAACACCACCGCCACGACGAGCAGCGGCCACCGGCGCGCCACACGCTTCGGCCTCAACCAGAGAGCGGTGACGACCATTCCCACGAGAACGAGCGGAACCGTGCGCGACTGAGTCACGGCGGCACCGGTGACGACCACGATTGCGGCGAGGAGCCATCCGCGAGACCAGAGCTTCGTTTTCGCCTGCCGGGAGAGGTAGACCGCGAGCGGGGCGCACATCACGAGCGCAACTCCGAGGGCGATCGGATGTTGCGACGACGCATGCACCCTCAGGCGACCTGCTCGAGCGAAGGTCGCTGCGCCGCGGTCGTGGTCGAGGAACGGGAACCACGTGTGGAGGTGGTCGAACGCGTTGTAGTGCGTGCGCGATTCGACGAGCGCGGCAATCGCGACGACGACGGCGCCCACCACGATCACTGCGACGACGGCTGCGATGTCCTCGACGGCTCGGATGACCGATGCAATGAGGATGAAGGCGACGACGAAGCTCAGCAGGTACGTCACCGACTTGATCGCCTGCGTCTGAAGTCCGGCCGCGTCGATCGTCGACCGGGCCGAAAGGAGCGAGGCCACTGCCGCTGCAGCCAGCAGAACCACGGGCCACCCGTGACCGCCGGCATCCAGCCGGCGCCCGGCGAACACCACCGAGATCAGGAGCGCAAAGAGCAGCGCGATGATGACGAGCCGGTAGGGCTCGAGATTGAACGGGAGCGAGACCGGCAGGCGATAGCTCTTGATCGGGATCAGCCAGATGACCGCGATCAGAACGCAGACTGCAGCGCGCCAGGCACTCGACGCTGCCGAAACGGCGTGCGGTCGAGCGGTGTCACGTGCCCTGCCGTTGTAGGGCAGGGCCTCCGTGAACGCCGAGTCTCCGGCCATCGGCTCGGGCTACCGGGCCTAGATCTCCGGCGGGACGATGACGGCCGGCCCGGGCGGGCTGGCGATCTGCTCTTTCTCCCCTTCTTTTGCCTTCGGGGCGGGCTTCGGCTTGGGTGCCCTGCGGGGAACGACCTTGTCGAGGACGATGACGAGGAAGACGGCCCCGGCGAGCACCGCGAAGAAGACGACGACGGCGAGGCCATTGTGATTATGCGACGTCCGGAGTGCTCCCTTGGGCGCCACCAGCGTGGTCACCGTGATGCGCTGCGCCTTCGGAACAGCCGTCGCGTCCTGGTTGGTCACGAGCCAGCGCTTGAAGGCGACGAACGTGCCCCAGGCGAGATCTTGCGCCTTGTGCGGCCCGCCCGACTTGGCGACGAGTTCGATGATCGGGAACGAGGAGGCGACGAACTTCCCCGTCGGCGTGCTCGTGGCGAACTGGGCCGCCGCAGAGACGCTGCCGGGAATCGGGCCGAACTGTTTGTCGCGCAACGCGGCCACAGCGTCCGACTCGATCAGGCTCGGGTACAGATTGGCGGCGCTGACAAGCGTCTGCGTATCCGGCGCCCCGTTGGCGACGGTGGGCGACTGGGGAACCGTGACGACTTCCGTCTTGTACGTGACCTCACCCGACTTCGAGCGGATGGGGATCTTCACGACCTGCTGCCGCGCCGGTTGCGAGGTGACGCTGGTGACGTCGGTTCGCAGGAATGGTCTCGAGGGACTGTCCACCATCATCTCCAGCGATGCCGTGTAGGTCGGAGGGGAGTGGTGCTTGGCAACCTCGTAGCCCACCGCCAAGGACACCCCGAATCCGATCAGGAGCACCCACCAGAATCGACGACATGCAAGAAGGTACTCGTTCATCGAACCGGCAATCCTTTCCCCTGCCCTGTCATCATCCGCACTATTCGACCTCCTCGGGGCCGTTCCTCAGGCGGTCGCGGACGTGGCCGCGGCTGTCCGCTGCAGCTGAACGCGTTCTTGCTCCTGCGGAACGGTAGCGGCTTTCTCGGAATCGTTTGCAGCTTTCAGGGCCGTGAGGCCGAACGTGTCGCTGAGGACGCGGCCCTCGCAGTGGGCCGGCACCTCGTTGCCCATCAGCCACAGGAGCGTGGGCGCCATGTCACAGATCGAGGTGCGTCCGATGTCGCCGGTCGCGCCGGGCGCGGCAATCAGCAGGACACCGTCGAGCTGATGGCATCCGCGACCTTGCGCGGGCGGATAGTCGACGACTCGGTCGCGGATCGCCGCCGAGGGACGGACTCCGGGCGTCGGCGCAAAGAAGACAGCGGGGCCTTCCGGCCCGGTCGACCTTCCGTACAGGTCTTCGGCCGTCCAGACGCCGTCGAATGCAGGCGTGCCGTCGTGGAGCACGACCCCTCGGAGCTGTTCGACGATCGAGTCGACGGCAGACACCCCGCCGTTCTGCAGGTAGATCGCGAACGAGGTGTCGGTGGGCATGAATGCTGAAGACGTCGAGTAGTCGACAGGATGCGAAGGAGCGAGAAGCTGGACACCGAGACCTGCTCGGAACGCCCGCTTCGCACCGAGCGCGAACGGACGAACGAGAGTATTCGTGCGGTAGCGGGCGATCGTGGAGGGCACGCGTACGGTCGCTCTCGGCTTCCGTACATGCACGTCGTCTTCGAAGACCTCGTGGTCGGGCCCCGGCAGGCTCGACCTCGCATAGCCGAGCCGTTCGAGGATCGAGTTGACACGGACGAGGGCGAGCTCTTCGGCCTGCCCGTGCTCGGAGAGCACAATGACGGCCGCGTCTCCTGCCCTCTCGACGAGCCAACCGATGTAGCCGTCGAGCTGGCGATAGAGCTTGACGAATGCGTCACGAGCGTCGTCGTCGCCACGCAGAAACCGACCGGTCGCGGCATGTCCGAGCCAGTCCGTCGACGAGAAGAGAACGAAGAAGTGAGCCCAGTCCTCGCGGAGGAAGAGTTCGCGGGCGAGATCGAAACGAGCGGTCTCGATGTCGCACAGCGCACGTACGTCCGGTGGATGCGGCGGCTGCGCACGATAGGCCTTCAGCAGCTGCCCGTACTGGCTGCGCCTGCGGGCTGGAACGATTCTCCGCTCCTCGTCGTTGGTGAGCCAGCTGTTCACGATCACTACGTTGTCGCATCCGTCGTGGTCGAGCGGAAGATTGACCAGGACGGACCGCTTGCCGTCCTCCCCGATCAGGTCGTAATAAGGGCGCTCCTGAAGATCCGCCTGTCCGACAGCGCGGAGCTGTCCCGATCCGTTCGGCACGACCACGTCATAGATCCCGTGTGCCGCCGGCGAAACACCTGTGACGAAGGACGCCCACGCCGGGCCGGTCTGAAACGGGATCGTGCTCTCGAGCACGCCGCGCGCCGCACGCTCCTGCAAGGCCGCGAGATTCGGGAGATGCCCCTTGTCCAGGAGCGGCTCGAGGACGTTCCAGGAGCAGCCGGACAGTCCGATCGCGAGCGTGCGCCGTGGCGGCTCTTTCCGAGCCGGGTGCGCAGCGTGCCCGACCTTAGCCGAGCCGTTTGGCGAACCGAGACGTTCCATAGCTCTCCCCCGAGAACTTGGTTCCTAAAGTCAGTCTTCGGGATTCCCTCCTCGTTGTCAAGCGCAGGCACGTCGAGGCGCATCGGGTATGGCAGTTCAGCAATCGGGACTTGACTTTCTGGCCATGGCCGTGTCATATGCCGGTTGGGGAGAGTCGATGAGCACAGGTCAGTCCAGCTGGCAAAAACTCGGCAGGGACGACTCGGCTCCGCGGCGACGGTGGGCCGCATGGCCGGGGATCAGCCTTGCCCTGCTCGCGATCGCCATGAGCGCGATTACGTCTTGGCGCCCTCGCGCGGACGGCCCATTGGCCGAGGGCTGGTCGATTCCCATCGACGAGGCGCGCGACGGTCTGGAGGCCGAGCTGGCGACCCTGGCGGCCACGACGGGAACTCGACCAGTACGACAATCCCTGGGGGAGAGTCGCCGGCGTCATGGTCGGGGCTGGGCACTCCGCCGGGCTCTGCTCGTCGCCGATCTCGCCGGGTGCGCGGTCGCGCTGCTCGTCGTCCAGTTCACGGTCGTCGGCTACCACGCGCACGACGCGAGAATCGACGTCCTGCTTCTCCTCGGGCTAGTCGCCTGGGCCGTCCTCGCCAAGCTCTTCGGGCTCTACGAGCTGAACAGCGTGTGGGGCGCTTCGGCCGCAGACGACTTCCCGGCGATCCTGCTGCTCTCGACGCTTGCGACCTGGCTCGGGCTGGTCACTCTCAGCGTGACCGGTATCTCGCACCCACGGGTCTCCGTCGCCTCGATCTTCTGGCTGCTCTCGATCGTCCTCGTGACCACGTTCCGGATCGCGGCTCGAGCGGTCGTGCAACGGACCGCGACGGCTCGTGAACCCACGCTCGTGATCGGAAACAGCGCCGTCGCGTCGAGAATCTCGCGCAAGCTGGCGGTGCACCCCGACTACGGCCTCGACGTCGTGGGCTTCCTCGACGACGTGCAGTCCGAGCCGGACGGAGGGCCTGCGTACCAGGGGCCGACGTCGCGGCTCGAATACGTGCTCCGCGCTCTCCAGATCGAGCACGTGATCATCGCGTCTTCGGACATGTCGATCGACCAGCAGGTCGACCTCTCGAGGCGCTGCATGGACCTCGGAGCCCAGGTGGACATCGTCCCGCGCATGTTCGAGGTCATCGGCTCGAAGAATCGCGTGCACGACCTGGACGGCATACCTGTCGTCGAGATCAGGCCGGCGCGGCTGTCGCCGTCCTCGCGGAGGCTGAAGCGGACCCTCGATCTCGTTGTCGCCGGGCTGAGTCTCGTCGTGCTGGCGCCGTTCATGCTGTATGCGGCCTGGCGCATCAAGCGAGAATCGCCCGGTCCCGTGTTCTTCCGCCAGGAACGGATGGGAACGGGTGGACGGCGGTTCGAGATCCTCAAGTTCAGGACGATGTTCGAGGACGCCGAGCAGCGCAAGGCGGATCTCGCGCACATGAACCATCACACGGAAGCCGGGCCGCGGATGTTCAAGATTCACGACGACCCCCGCGTCACGCCCTTCGGCCGTTTCCTGCGCCGCTGGTCGCTGGACGAACTGCCCCAGCTGGTGAACGTCGTGCGCGGCGAGATGAGCCTCGTCGGGCCGCGACCGCTGATCCTGGACGAGGACGAGCACATCGTCGGGCTCCACCGCGGGCGGCTGAACCTGCTGCCGGGCATCACCGGGCTCTGGCAGGTACTCGGCCGCAGCGACGTGCCCTTCTCAGAGATGGTCGCCCTCGATCATCTCTACGTCACCAACTGGTCGCTCTGGGGCGACGTGAAGCTATTGCTCGGGACGATTCCGGTCGTGCTCTCCCGGCGTGGGGCCTACTAGCGGAGATGACGCGGACCAGCTCGTCACGCGACCTTCTCCTCGTCTGCTCCTCCGGCGGCCATCTCCTCCAGCTCATCGCCCTGCGGGCCGTCTGGGGCGACGCGTCGCGGATCTGGGTCACCTTCGACAAGAGCGACAGCCGCTCGCTCCTCGACGGCGAAGAGGTCGTTCACGCGTATGGACCCACGAACAGGAACATTCCGTCCGAAGCCGTCAAGAACTTCGTTCGCAACGTCGGCCTGGCCTGGCGCATCATGCGCCGGACGAGGCCGGCGGTGATGCTGACGACCGGGGCGGCAGTGGCCGTTCCGTTCGCGTGGGTCGCCAAGCTGCACGGCGCGCGTGTCGTCTACATCGAGAGCCTGACGCGCATCAACGGCCCGTCGCTCAGCTCACGCCTGGTCGCGCCCGTTGCCGACCGGACCTACGTGCAATGGCCCGAACTGTCCGAGCAGATGCCCGGCGCCCGCTATCTCGGCCCGGTCGTGTCACTGAGATGATCTTCGTCACCGTCGGCACGAATGAGACGCCGTTCGACCGTCTGCTGCGAGCTCTCGACACGACGACGATCGACGAGGAGATCGTCGTCCAGCACGGATCCTCCTCCGTGCATCCGCCGCGAGCGCGATGCGTCGAATCGATCCGCTACGAGGAGCTCGTCGAGCTTGTGCGGCAGGCTAGGGCAGTCGTTAGCCACGCCGGCGTCGGCTCGATTCTCACCGCGCTCGCCAACGGCAAGCGGCCGATCATCGTGCCCCGGCTGCACCGCTTCGGAGAAGCTGTGGACGACCACCAGTTGCAGTTCGCCAGGCGTCTCCAGCAGGCGGGCCTCGTCACGCTCGTCGAGGACCCCGAGCAACTCGGGCAGGCAATCCGCAGGGCGCCCGAGCCGACGTCGATCAAGCTCGAGGCGGATTCGCGGCTGGTGGAGGACCTGCGTGCGTTCGTGAAAGAAGGGCTCTGGGAACATCGCGGCCGGCGGAGCATCGCAAGCGCCCACTAGATGACGAAGGTCATGATGATCGGCCTCGACTGCGCCGAGCCTTCCCTCGTGCTCGAACGGTGGCGCGGCGAGCTCCCGACGCTGTCGACGTTGATGGAGCGAGGTTTTTACGGCCGCCTGACCTCGGTCGTTCCGCCGATCACCGTGCCGGCGTGGTCGTGCATGATGTCGAGCCGGACGCCGGGCGACCTGGGAGTCTACGGCTTCCGGAACCGCGCCGATCACAGCTACGACAGCATGGTGATCGCGAACGGTTCGGCGATCCGCGAACCGCGTCTGTGGGACCTGGCAACCCGTCGCGGAAAGCCGTCGATCGTGCTCAGCGTTCCGGGCACCTACCCTCCGCGGCCGCTGAACGGCGTCCTCGTGACGTGCTTTCTGACGCCGTCCACGCGGCAGCAGTACACGTACCCGGCCACGCTCGGAACCGAGATCGAACGCGTCGTCGGCGAATACCTGTTCGACTGCCCGCAGTTCCGCACCGACGACAAGGACGATCTCCTCGGCCAGATCTACGAGATGACCAACCGTCGTTTCGTACTCGCCGGGCATCTCCTCGACACGAAGCCGTGGGAGTTCTTCGTCATGGTCGAGATGGGGCCTGACCGCATGCATCACGCGTTCTGGAAGTTCATGGACCCCGAGCACCGAAAACACGAAACGGGGAGGTTCGAGAACGCCATCCTCGACTACCACCGCCACGTCGACGGCCTCGTGGCCGGCCTGCTGGAACGGGCGGACGACGACACCGTCGTCATCGTGGTGTCAGATCACGGCGCGAAGAGAATGGACGGCGGGATTCGGGTCAACGAATGGCTTCGTCGGGAGGGTCTGCTCACGACCTTGCGCGAGCCCGAAGGGCCGGAGAGGCTCGCGGACGTGGGCGTCGACTGGTCGGGGACGGTCGCCTGGGGGGAAGGCGGGTACTACTCCCGCGTCTTCCTCAACGTCGAGGGACGCGAGCCCCAGGGGATCGTCAGCCCCGACGATTTCGAGCGCGTCCGGAATGATCTCGCTCGGCGGCTCGCCGAGATCCCGGACGACCTCGGCCGCCCGATGGGCACAAGGGTGTACAAGCCCGAGGACGTGTACGAGCAGGTTCACGGGATCGCACCCGACCTGATCGTCCATTTCGGCGACCTCTACTGGCGATCGGTCGGAACGGTCGGCGGTGGCGACGGCATCCACACCTTCGAGAACGACACAGGTCCGGACGACGCGAACCATGCCCAGGACGGCCTTCTGATCGCCGCCGGCCCCGGCATTCCGTCATCCGGGCAGCGGGAGGGGATGCGGCTGCTGGACGTCGCGCCCACCGTGCTCGAACTCCTCGACCTGCCCGCCGCGCCTGGGATGCGCGGCCGAAGCCTGCTCGAGCCGTCCGCCTAGGGGCGAACGACCAACCGGCCCGCCTCGCCGCGCCTCTGGTCGCTTCCTACGAACGAGTAGAAGATGTACGTCCCCTGCCTGAGCGTTGCGGTCACCCTGGAGATGCCGCCGTGCCCGACGACCGGGCCCTTGAGGAGGACGCCGGGACCTGAGATGGCGAGACCGTGCCGGCCGCGCCCGAGGTTCTTCATGATCAGCGTGACCTTGCCGGGCTTGGCGTGCAGTGAGCGCGTGCTGAAGAGGTCGGGAACCGAGGAGTGCTTCCCCTTCGCCGGCGGGGCGAAGACCTGGAACTGCAGGATCGCCGGCGCGTTCGCACCGGCGAGGGGAACGGCGACGCTCTGTGCCGGCTCGAAGCCCGGTCGCACCAGCGGGGGCTTGACGACCGCGCGCAGCGACACCTGGCCGTCGGGCACGGCGAAGCGGAGCTTCGCGGTTCCGTTGCTCTGCAGCTTGGCCCGTCCAACCTGCTTCCAGCCGTGGCCCTCGGAGGCCAGGAGCAGCACGGCAGAAGAGGCCGCCGCAGGCTGGACACGCGCCGTGACAGTGATCACTGCACCGGCGCGTGCGTTCCGTGCCGACACCTTCATCGTCACGACGGGCGCAACGCGTACCGAGACGCCGGCCGTGACGAGCTGCCCGTCGGCCTGAGTCGCCCTATACGACGTCCGTTCGATCGGCTTCGCGGCATAGACGAAGGTTCCGTCTGAGCTCGGGGTCAGCTGGACGACGTCGGTCCACCCCTTCGAGGCCGCGCTGGTCGTCTTCTGCTGAATCGTGACCGGATGCGCCGTCAGCGTCGTCGTGCCTTGCAGCGTCACCGACTTTCCGTACGCAGCGGCGGTCGGCTTGGCGGACAGGGTGAGCTGACCCGTCATCGCCACGACCACCGTGCCGTGCGTCGCGGTCACGCCGCCCTTGTCCTTCGGCTTCGTCACCCGATACGGGTACTTGCCGACCTTGCCGTCGAAGACCTTCTGATAGGTCGCTCCCGGCGGGAGTGCCGAGCTGTTGAAATCGCTCTGTCCGGACACGATCGTCACGGCCGCCGAGTCGGCGTTCTGGAAGGTGACGGTGTCGCCCCAGCCGATCTTGAGCACCGGCGGCTGCGGCCCGGACGCAGTCAGCTGTACGGAAGCCGTGTCGGCGAGCGCATAGCCGCCTGTCGCCAGCGCGGCAGCCGCGACGAGCAGGAGGGTGATCCTGCCGCGAAAAGTCCGATCAGTCATGTGTCACCAACACTTCGGACGTAAAGAGACGATGGCTCCCCCATTGAGCTCCCCCGAACTCTGCCCTCATCGTAGCCCGATTTCCGCAGATTGCAACGAGACGGGGTCGAGAGGGCCTCATCGGGCCTCCATCAACGCGCCCCGTTTCCCCCTTTCCACGGCTACCCAGCAGACCTGCAGAAGCGGAAACGTGTCCGACGGGACTTCGGTGTCGAGCCAGATCGTCCGCAGCGCCACGGGGTCGACGATGTCCGCAAGACCCATTCCGTCGAGCGGGGCGGCAAGCCCGTCACGCACGAGACGAACCGAAAACGCGCGACTGTGACGGGTCCAGAGAACCTGGTCGAAGCTGGCCTTGCTCGACCGGCCCGTGACGTCCGGAGGGAGCACGTCGCCGAAGAGGAAACGCATGGCGTCCGTTCGGTTGCGGAAGCCGCGAGGGCCGACCTCCTGCGTGAGCGTCGACACGAAGCCGCCGTCCGCGAGCGGGTGGACGACCTTGACGTCCGAGTCGGCGGCGATCACCGCTTTCGCGCGCATGTACAGCTGGATGTACCGCGAGCTCCACCACTCTCGCAGCCGCGCGTCCCAACGCAGCGGGAAGCGCTCGACGTGATTGACCCAGGCCTCCGCAAGCTCACGGGTCGGCTCGGGCTTCAGCCAGGCGAAGGTGGGGCCGCCGCGACGGCCCTTCACGACTCTCCGGACCTGCGTCGGAGCGAGCGCAAGACCGACGCGAAGCAGGTCGCGAGGCGTCGGCCGTACGTGGCGGGCGAGAACGGCAAGGACTCGCGACCCCCGCTCCAGCGTCTCGTCGCCGCCGACCCCCGTCAGAAGCGACCCGCCGGGCGCCGCCTCGATCAACGGCGCATGAAGGTGCAGATTCGGCGGGTAGAACACGCCGTGGCGGGTCATCAGACGTTGTGCAACCGGCCCGACGAGATCGAGCTCGTCGTCGAACTCGAGCCTGACCCAATCGGCGACCCCGAGATGACCCACCACCCGCTCCTGCCACTGCAGCTCGTCCGCCTCCGAACCGGCGGGGAAGACCGTCGTCGCGGGAATCGGATCCGGAAGACCGTGCCGGCGAGCAAGCGCAGTCGCAACGGCGAGAACACCTGACGAGTCTCGTCCACCCGAAAAGCTGACGAGACAGGGGCCGCGCAAGAGCGCCGGGAGGATCGCCTCTTCGAGCGCCTCGCGCGAGGTGGTTGCGGGTGACGCCTCGGGAAGCTCGGGAGCATTCGGGTCGCGGCCCAGAACGACGCCGGTCGCCAGTTCGACCGGTGTCAGGCCCAGGGACTCAGCTAGCTGCATGGCATCGGATACGCGTGAGCTCGTGGAAGCCGTCCGGGACCTGCTCGCCGTCGACCCATGCGTGCGCCCGGAAGTCCTCTGACAGGCCGGTCACTCCGATGACGACGTCATGCTCCTCGCCTTGTGAGACAAGCCATTCCTGGAGTACGAACGCTCGCTCGAGGCACGTATGCGGCTGGCGGGCAAGGAGCGCCATTACGCCTCGCTCGGCCTTCAACGGCAGGGCAGGCGGCGCTGGAACCCGCACGTCGTGAAGAGACGTGCCGCGAAGACGACGTCGCACCGTACGCAGCGCCCGCAATGTCCACCATGCGGCCCGGACCGTGTCGAGGTCGAGCCGGCGCCGCATCTCACCGTTCCAGCAGACCGTTCGTCGCGAGCATCGTCAGAAACGCATCCACGTCGGCTGTGGCGCGGTCGGGATCGATCGCGTACACCTCGACGAGCTTCGCGACCAGCGCTTCGCGCGTCGTGCCGGTTGCCAACGATTCCCAGAGAAGCGTCCCCGTCGGGTTCGTGGCGAAATATTGCGAGCCTTGCTCGTCGAGGGCCACGACGTGACCTTCGACGTCACGCCAGGCAAGGGTCTCGGTGCGCAATCTGAGTTCCATCACGTTGGCCTGTCGATTCTGAGTAAAGCGCTCGGATCCCCGAAAGGAAAGGGGAGCCATGGGCTCCCCTTTGTCTCCATCACACGGGTCTTGCCGAGAGGATCAGGTGGTGATGCAGCTGCCGAAGTGGCGGCCCCAGACCTGGTGAAACACATGATCCCAGGGCGACCCGTACTCTTTGAAGACCGGATCCTTACCGAACCCACGGCAACCCTTCCACTGGGTGAGGTCGGCGGCCTCGCCGAGAACGAAAAGCTCGGGAGGTTCGTATTCGCCATGGATCATGCATTGCCTCCTTAGGGGATGGAGTGGCCGCTCCGGAATGAGCATACGAGCATGTGGCGAAAATTTCAAGGGAGAACGGGTCGAAAGTTCACGAACTGAAATGAGCGTATTAGAGGCTGAAGGGCGTCTGGGCGCCTATGGACTCGAACTCCTCGGCGTGGAGGAGGCTGCACCACTCCTCGTTCCTTGCCTGCCGCATTGGTCGCCGGTTCGGCTGGAAACGGTGACAGGTCATGGTGGCCCGGAGGTCGAATCGATCGACGACGACGTCGCCTGGCTTCCGCTGCGCACCGGCGGAGGGCTCGTCGTCGAGCGGGCGAAGGGACTGGCCTCGTTCACGACTCCGGAGCCGTTGAGCGACGCCGAGCTCGTTCATCCCTATCTCGCCCCGGTGGTGGCCGTCACCGCTCGATGGCTCGGTCGGAATGCCTTCCATGCAGGCGCGTTCGAGCACGGCGGCGGAGCCTGGGTCGTCTTTGGCGACCAGGGCGACGGCAAGAGCTCGCTTCTGGCCGCCCTGGCGCTCGCCGGAAACAGCGTCGTCGCCGACGATGTCGTCGTGGTCCTCGGAGACCGCGTGTGCGCCGGTCCCCGTTCGGTCGATCTGCGGGAGGATGCGGCGCACGCGCTGGGCGGCGGCGAGCACATAGGCCTCCTCGGGTTCCGGGAGCGCTGGCGCGTGCCGCTGGGCCCGATCGAATCCGAGCTTCCGCTGAGCGGCTGGATCGCTCTGGAATGGAGTCCCAAACTCGAGACGGCCAGGCTGCCCGCGCCCGTTCTGCTACAGCATCTGCTCGGTTTCCACATGCTCGAGGTCGAGCCCCGTTCGCGAGCACATCTGGTCGACATGCTCAGGTTTCCGGCCTTCGTACTCCGCCGCCCCCGAGAGCTGAGCTTGATGGGGGACGCGGTCGAGTGCCTCCTCGGGAGCCTTCCCGACGCGAGATCGACGTCCTGAAATCGCGCAAAGATCCGTGAGGTCGCCCACAATACGTGAAGGAAAGCGGCGACTATCACCAACCGGATCGGACGAGTCCTCCTTGCACACGACTAATCCCCTCGACGTCGCGACGGCGTCCAGAGCGCATCATCCCCCTTTCGAGCCGAACGGTCGGCCCGGAGGCCCCGTGGAGAGCGCCATCGCCGTGACCGAGGCGTTCAGATCCTTCGGATCCAAGCAAGCGCTGCGTGGGATCTCCCTGAACGTCGCGCCACGGGAGATCCGGGCGCTGCTCGGGCCGAACGGCGCCGGCAAGACGACGCTGCTCCGGATTCTCACCGGTCTCGTCTTCCCCACGTCCGGAGAGGTGCGGGTAATGGGATTGGATCCCACGCAGGCCGACCGGCGCCTGAGGCAGGTCGTCGGGCTCGTGCCGTCGGGCGATCGCTCCTTCTACCTCAGGATCTCGGGGCTGGAGAACCTCGTCTTCTTCGCCCGCCTCCACGGCTTCAAGCGACGGGCCGCGCTGGCACGCGCGCGGGAGGTGCTGGAGCAGGTGGGCCTGCTGGAAGCAGCCGGAATGCGCGTCGGCACCTACTCCCACGGGATGCAGAAGCGGCTCTCGATCGCCAGGGCGCTGCTCACCGATCCGACGGTGCTGCTGATCGACGAGGCCACACACGACCTGGATCCCGAGGGAGCGGAACGCGTACGCTCTCTCGTCCGCGACCGGGCCGACGGCGGGAAGGCCGTGCTCTGGGCAACGCAGCGCCTGGACGAGATCCGTGGCTTCGCGAATACCGTGACGCTGCTGAGCAGGGGGACGGTCGTGTTCGACGGCACCGTTCCCGAGCTCCTCATGCGGGCGACGACGAATCGCTTCATCCTGACGCTCGGCCCGTCGGCAGGCGCCCCTGCGATCGTCAGTTCTCTGGCCGAGCGTGCTCTGGCAGGTCGCGGCTCGCTCCAGGTCATCGCGGGCAGCGAGGCCGTCCATTACCTGTTGACGCTCAGCGACGGCATCGTGCTCGGGGACGCTCTGGCGACGCTGGCGTCCGCGGGGATCGAGATTCTCGGCTGCCAGTCCGAGCGTTCCGAGGTGGAGCAAGCGTTCATGGCGCTGATCGATTCGAGCCACGATGAGTGAGGCCGCCGCGGCCCTCGGAAGCCGTCCCCGAGCGCTCGTCGCGGAGCTCCGGAAGCTGCCGGCTTTCGCGCGTCGCGACTTCCTCGTCGCCTGGAGCTACCGCATGTCGTTCGTGAGCGACTGGGTCGGGCTGGCCGTTCAGGTTGTCCTCTTCGGCTTCATCAGCCGGCTGATCGACCCCGGCAAGCTCCCCGTCTACGGCGGCACGCAGGCGACGTACCTCGAGTTCGTCGTGGTCGGAATTGCCGTCGGCGTCTTTCTCCAACTGGGACTTCACGAGGTCGTGACGGGCATCAGGCAGGAGCAACTGATGGGAACGCTCGAGTCGCTGCTGACCACTCCTACTGCGCCTGCGACGATCCAGATCGGCTCGGTCGTCTATCAGCTCATCTACATCCCGATCCGGACTGCCATCTTCCTCGTCGTCGTGTCGGCGGTCTTCGGGCTCAACTTCCACGCGAGCGGGCTGTTACCGTCGGCGCTGATCCTGTTCGTGTTCGTCGGATTCGTGTGGGGGATCGGGGTCGCGAGCGCTGCAGGCATCCTGACGTATCGTCGCGGAGCCGGCGCACTGGCTCTCGGCGTCGGCCTGCTGACACTTGTATCAGGGGCGTACTTCCCGCTCGACGTGTTCCCGGACTGGCTGGCGACGATCGCGCGCGCCAACCCGGTCACAGTCGCCATCGAAGGCATGCGCGAGGCACTTATCGGCGGAAGTGGTTGGGACGGAATCGGCGGGAGGATGGCGATCCTCGTCCCGGCCGCGGTCGTGGCGCTGACGGTCGGCGTTCTCGCCTTCAGGCGCGCGCTTCGGCGCGAGCAGCGGCTCGGCACGATCGGGCTGTACTAATGCAGCTGCAGGCGAAGGAGGATGCGCGCGCGGCGCCCGCGGGCGGCGACCTCTGGAGCCGTGTCGACGTGGTCGTCGATCGGACGACGGACATCGGCGATCTCCGGGTCCACAGCTTGCAGCTGATCGCAGCCCGCCGCTGGCGCGCGCAGGACCGGCCGATCCCGGACGAGCTGGCAGAGGAGGAAACGTCCGCGTGCATCGTTGCGCTCGCCGTGCCGGTGCTCCTGCGGCGACTCCGCGCCGCCTACGACGGGCCCCTGATGCTGATGAAGGGGCCCGAGGTCGCCGCTCTCTATCCCGACCCGACTCTGCGACCGTTCGCGGACGTCGACCTGCTCGTCGAGGACCGCGCCGGAGCGATACGAGCCCTCGTGGCAGCGGGGTTCGAGGAGCGATACGACGAGACGGTCTTCGGCGACGGATTCCACCACTCCCGGCCGCTGTTCTGGCCCGGACTGCCGATTCCGCTCGAGCTGCACAGCCTCCCCAACTGGCCTCTCTATCTGACGCCCCCGTCCGCTGAAAGCCTGTTCCGGACGGCACAGCCCGCCCTGTCGGGCAACGGCCTCCTCGCGCCGGGGCGGGCGGAGCATGCTCTGCTCCTGGCAGCCCACGCCTGGGCGCATGCTCCTCTGGCCAGCATCGGCGATCTCGTCGACGTCGCCGCGGTCAGCGAAGGGCTCGATCCGCAGGACCTCGATCGGTTGAGCAGCGCGTGGGGGATCGGACATCTCTGGCGAACGACACGGACCGCGATCGACTCGGTGCTGAACGACGGTCCGAAGAGCTTCGCGGAGCGCTTCTGGGCCCGTGATCTGCGCGCCGTCCGCGAGCGGAGCGTCCTCCAGTCGCACCTCGAGAACGTCTTCTCTCCCTTCTGGGGGGCTCCGGCCGGGAAGGCGACCCTGGCCATGGGAGCAGCCGCGATCGACGAGATCAGGCCCGCGGCGGGCGAGACGTGGAGTGCCAAGCTCGGAAGGTCCTGGAAGGCGATCAGCCACCTGAACGTCCGGAAGTCGCACCA
>Ga0066903_100000889_pt1 | contig 20443 bp, 26 predicted proteins | sample PanSoiMetaGPlot1_FD_67491 | JGI IMG/M metagenome (GOLD analysis project Ga0066903, IMG submission 67491) | Tropical forest soil microbial communities from Panama analyzed to predict greenhouse gas emissions - Panama Soil - Plot 1 (version 2) | ecosystem: Environmental > Terrestrial > Soil >... | reverse complement strand
GCTTGCTCGGGCTATGTGACAGGAGGTTTCCCCAAGGGTCGATACATCTTGCTCGGTGGCGTGAGCGACGCCGCCAAGACGTGGCTGGGACTAAGTGTCCTAGCAGAAGCGTCCATCAACCCGGAATTCGACGACTATGACCTGATCTATGACACGCCCGAAGAAGGCGCCTCGATGGATAAGGCTTACTTCTTCGGTGATCGACTCAAGCAAAGGATCAGGCCACTCATCGGTACACGCAAGCGCCCCGACTGCTCCCGTACCGTCGAGCAATTCTATGACGCGATTGACGAACGACTTGAGGAAGGGAAGCCTTTTATCTGCCTGCTCGACTCGGAGACGGCGTTGACGATTGAGGCCGATCTGCGCAAGCAGGCTAAGCAGAAGAAGGCTAGACAAGGAGGCAAAGAAGAAAAGGGAAGCTACCAGACTGAGAAAGCTAAGGAACACGCACGACGCTTGCGCGTGATCCGACCGAAACTCAAGGACACCGGTAGCATCCTGATCTTCATATCCCAACTCAGAGATAGAATCGGCTTCGGTGCGCAGTTCGAGCCAAAGTATCGTCCTGGCGGTACCGCTCTCAGCTTCTTCGCCGAGATAGAGATTTGGATGTATGTGAAGAAGACCATCAAGACCGTCTATCGTGGCAAGAAGCGTCAGCAGGGCATGATCGTGCTCGCTAAGGTCAAACGAACGCGGTTGACGGGGAAGAAACAATCGGCTACTATCTCTATCTACCACGACTCGGGGATAGATGACGTTGGCGATTGCGTGAACTTTCTCGTGGACGAGAAATGCTGGAAAGCTAAGAAAGGTATCATCAGGGCCGAGGAGTTCGGGAAGAAGATGCACCGTGAAGAACTCATCCAGTACATCGAACGCGAGAACCTCGAGCCCAGAGTCCGTACACTCGTCAAACGAATCTGGAAGGAAATAGAAGAAGCAGTAGCGTTAAAGCGCAAGTTCCGTTATGTCTGAGGTGCAACATGCCACGCAAAGTGAATAAAGAGTCCGAGTACAACGTCGAGAACCGTCGTCTCGCGAACGAACACGGCGGACTAGAGAACGACAAGAAGGCGTGGAGTAGCAAAGACTTGGATGAATTGCTGGACGCTTTCTTCGATCAGGAATGCGTCTACGTCTCGACCAGGGCCTGCTTCTCGACCATCTGCAAGCGGAGCGTCGCATCGATCACCGATCAGCTATGGAAGATGTTCACGCGGTACGATCGCGCCAGCGTTACGAACTACAAATCTGGCAAGCGAGTCGATCGGACGAACCAGAAGCCAACTCTGCGTGACTTCGCCTGCATCGAACAGGCCATGTCTGTAGCAGGTACAGCCCGAGCAGCGTACCGTCCTCAGTATCTCGGCACGATCATGGGCCGACTCCCGAGTGACGTGTTTGAAATCTACCGTAACATACTCCAGAAAGCCCGAGACAAGCAGCTCATTCCCGATCTGGCGCCCGCTACGAGCTTCAAAGGGACTACTGACCAGCTCATCGTGATTCGTGAAGCAGTAAACGGAAGTTACCATAAAGTCTTGACGGAGATAGGCCAATGAGAGATCCAGTTACGTGGGTCATCCTCGACGTGAACTACCTGGCCTACAGGGCGTTCTACGCCCACTCGAATCTGACCTACGAAGATCGGCCTTCAGGCGTTCTCTACGGTCTGTTCCGCGACGTGCGTACCTTCACAGACAGGTATGCGACCGATCAGATCATCTTTTGCTTCGACCATGGTATTAACGTCCGCAAGAAAGTTTACCGGAATTACAAAGCGAACCGCGAAGTCGATGACCCTCTACTCAAGAAATCGCTTGAGCAGATGCGCAAGCAGCTCCACAACTTCAAGTACCATCTCCTGAAGCATATCGGCTATCGCAACGTATTCTTCCAGGATGGTTACGAAGCCGACGACATTATCGCGTCCGTCGTCATGAACCTCCCGCGGCAGGACGAAGCCGTGATTATCTCGGCCGACACAGATTTGTTCCAGGTGCTGACGAACAAGGTCAGGCAATTCTCCCCGCGCGAGAAGGTTACTTACGATGAGGACAAAATTCGCTTTCTACACGGCATCGGCCCCGACAAGTTTGCACAGGCGAAGGCTATCGCAGGATGTTCGACCGACAACGTAATCGGTCTTCATAACGTCGGCATCAAGAAAGCGGCCGAGTTCATATCGGGAAAGATGAACAACAATTCAGCCACGGCCAAGAAGATCGCCGACTTTATCGGCAGCGAACGGTACGACCTGAACTACAAACTCATTAGTCTCCCTTACTCAGGGACTAAGGACTACGTCGCGGTGCTCGAAGATCCGGTCAGCGAGCGGCGATGGAACGAAGTTATGCGGGAGTTCGGCATGAAGTCACTCCGGAGGTAACATGAAAGCAGCCTGGCAAGAAGTCGAGCGACTGATTAAGGTTAACGCTCGTCACCGAAGCGGCGTGCAGATGGGTCAGGTCGATAACTACACGATCCTTCGACACGCCTGGAGTGAATTGTCCGAACTCAATGCTAACCCGAGCGATCCAGGAGAGTTAGCAGACCTTCTCGGTGTTCTTATTCACTACGCAGTCAAGCACGGTTGGACAGAGGACGGGCTTGAGCAGCTAATGCTCCATAAGTTCAAAGAACGGTTCACAGAGTAATCACATGCGACGTGGCGGCGGTAAATCTAAGGGAACGCATTTTGAACGTAAGATATGCTACCAGCTCTGCGCCTGGTGGTTTGGAGAGCCCGACGCTGAGGACGGCTTCTGGCGCTCGCACGCGAGCGGCGCCCGAGCGACGAACCGGGCCAAGAAAGGAAAAGATACGACGAACCAGGCTGGCGACATTTGCGCGACCCGCAAAGAGTGCGAACCCCTGTTGAGATACACGACCATCGAAACGAAATGCGGACGCAACAAGGCCGATCCGTTCGCTCTCGTTGACAGCAAGAACAACAACGAATTCGGTGCGTTCGTCAAGCAGGCGAGACTCGCATCGAGAATCGCTGAGGTTTCTTTCTGGTGGATCATCCACAAACGCGATTACAAAGAAGTAATGATTTACTTCCCGACTTCGATGTACTACTTCCTGTGCCGTCGCGGTAGCAGCGTCAAGTCTACTCGCATGGTCGCGTTCGCAGGCAAAGCAAACGGTGTTCGCGTCAAGTTCATCGGCATGAGATTCGATGACTTCCTGGCGCGAGTCGATCCCAAAGTGTTCGGTAAAAAGGAGTAATCATGTCAGACGACCCAAACGAAGTCCCCAACGAAGATGAAGAATACAAGGTCATGGAAGCCGCGACCGATCGCGTGCTTACGACGCTGATGGAACACTTCGACTCGGTCTACATATTCGCGTCGAAGTACGATCCGCAGATTGGCATGACGAAATCGGTTCATCGCGGCAAGGGCAACTACTACACGAGCAGCGGCCTTATTCGCGAGTGGTTGAAGAAGCAGGATAAGATCGCGGAGCTCGAAGTACAAAAAATCTGGATAGAAGAAAATGATTCGCCTAGTGAAGATTGAGCATTTCGGTAAGCACAAAGTTCTGGACGTCACGCTCGATCTGGTCACTACGTTCACCGGCGACAACAACAGCGGGAAGTCTACCGCGCTGCGAGCGATACGCTGGGTACTAACAAATAGACCTAAGGGAACCACCTTCAAAGGGAATTTCGGCAGGTCCAAGTTCGCGAGGGTTAGACTCGACGTTGACAAGCATCGCGTCACCCGCTCTCGCGGACGTCTCAACGTCTACAAGCTCGACGGCAAAGTCCTCAAGTCTTTCAAGACCTCCCCTCCGAAGCCCGTCGAGATAATCGCCAACGTCGGAGATGCTAACTTTCAAGGCCAGATCGACGCGCCGTTCTGGTTCACGATGCGTCCTGGGGACGTGGCCAAGCAGCTCAACAAGATCATCAACCTCAGTGTCATCGACCAGATCGTAGCAGCAGCATCGAAACAGGTCAGCAAAGCCAAGTCCGAAGTTAAGGTCTCTAAGGAGAGACTCAAGAAGGTCAAAGCTGTCGTCCAAGATACCCAGTGGGCCGATAAAATAGCCAAGAGACTCACACGGCTCGACAAGCGCCGTGAATCGCTCGGCGCCCTACGCTCGCAATGCGATACGCTCTCAGCTGCGATTAACGGCGTTCTGGCGCTGGGAGCAAAGTTAAATGAACTAGATTGCATTTTAGAAATCTCCCAGCGTCTAATCGCCGCTAATCACAAATGGCGCGGGGTTCGCAAACGTCGCAGAGAACTAGAACGCACGCTAGAGCGAATCGAGCAATTGGCTAAGAAACGCGGAAAGATCCCCTCGGTCAGGAAACTGATGCTGCTCGACCAGAAGTATCAGACCCACAGAGACAAAGTCCGAGAGCTGTCTCGGACTATTTTCGCCCTTGACAATCTAGGATACGAACTATGCCAACTCGACGCGAAGATGGAGAAGACCGAAGCGAAGCTGAGAAAGACGAAAAGGTGTCCAGTGTGCGGCCGGTCCCTGTCGCAATCTCGGTCGGCGACATCCACGCGGACCTCAAATGCCCACCGGCACGAGCAGAAGGTGACGAGCAATGGAGAGGAGTCTACCGAAGATATTTTTCGCAGCTTGGGCGAGTTTCTGATTCCCTCCAAGTCCCGATCATCTACACGGGGGACATCTTCAACCACTGGAACGCGCAAGCGGAGCTAATTAACTTCCTCTGTGAATGTATGCCTTCTGGTTACGTGATTTGGGGTCAGCACGATCTGCCGAATCACAACCCCGAGCATCTGTATCGCTCGGCGTATCACACCCTGCTGCAAGCACATCCCAAGCTGATTGGCTTATCATCAAGATCAAAAGTAGGAACTCAATACGACGCAGGCGAATGGGCGTCGATTACAGGCTTTCCTTACGGACACTTCCCCGACAAAACACACGTCGCACCGTACCACAAATTGAATTTTAACATCGCGGTCGTTCACAAGTACATCTGGTCGAATCCAAAGAACCGGGTCATGGGCGCCGGCCCCAGCTCGAACGTCGTCGCGATCGGCAGACAGCTACAGGCGTTCGACGTTGCTCTGTTCGGTGACAATCACTCACCTTTTTCCGCCGTCGTAGGTAAGACGGCGATCTGGAACGGTGGCACGTTCATCAGGCGCCACAGGAACGAGATTGACGTTAAACCGAGAATGGGAATCATCTACAGCAACGGCACAGTGAAGGCGAAACTCTTTGACACTCAGGACGATAAGTTCGTGACCGTAGACCCGCAGCTCGAAGAAGCCGCAGAAGCGTTAGGCGTCACGGTCGAGGAGTTGGTCGAAACGCTCAACGATCTTTCGGACGTCAACTTAGACTTCATCGCGGCGATGAAAGCATACCTGCTTGACAAGAAAATCCCCGTCGGCGTTCGGGATAACGTCTACAGCCTGATCGAGAGCGTCGTGGAGAATGCCAGATGAGCGATCTAGACGACTACAAGCGATTGATGGACGATATCGAGGAGATTCGCGAGCAGCGGACTAAGGTGGAAGGAGCGTTCCTCGAGCAACTAGACATCCTCAAGCGACTCGGGCACAAGAACCCCAAGACTGCGGCTAAGGAACTCAAGAAACTCCAAACTTTGGAACCCAAGCTCAAGAAGGCGAGAGACCGTGAATACGAAAGACTCGCGAAAGAGGTCAGGCGACACAAGCGAGATATGGGACGAAATAGAAAGTGACCTGAATGCTTACAAGCACGCGGAAAAGAGTCTGCTCGCGGAGCGTGATTACTTGCGTTCTGCGCGAGAGCGTTTGCGAATCGCTACAGACTCCCAGTCTATCGTGCTCCTCGTGTCTCAGGCAATTCAGACGCAAGCGCACAAGCAAATCACCCGCGTCGTGACTCGCTGCCTGAAAGCGATATTCGTCAATGAGGGATATAACTTCCGGATTGAGTTCTTACGCAAGCGCGGACGCACTGAGGCCAGGATGCACTTCTTGCAACACGGACATGAAGTCTCGCCAAAGCAAGTAGGCGGCAGCGTTCTCGACGTGGCCGCTTACGGGTTAAGGATCGCTTGCGTATTGTTATCCACACCTCGACGCAGGAAGTATCTCCAGCTCGACGAACCCTTCCGCATGGTCGACGTTAAACATGCAGACCGAGTTCGTGAACTGGTCGAGACTGTGGCAAAAGAAATGAGACTGCAACACGTCCTGACGACGCACAATCCCAAGCTCGCTTCGGGCAAGATCGTACAACTCTAGTCAGTAATTGGTCTTTTCCTTTACCGAGTCAGGATTGAGTTTCTGCCACTTACGATAGAACTTCCAAACCAGATCTTCGCAAGGCAAGTCGGGCCTGTACGTCGCACAGTGCCGATCGTCCCAATACTTCTTCGGGCCAAATTTGCTTTTACATCTATGCACCCAAAGTGGCTTGGCGTCTACTCCAGATTGCACGAAGCATCCCGGCTTGAACCCGGGGTCGCGGGAGAACATCAGATAGGGATGACGCAAGAGTTTAATAGCAGCTCTCAGCTGGTCTTGGTCACCGAATCCTCCGACGCCTTTGTGATGCTGGTAGTAATACTCGGGGTAGTCGTCAAAGTGGTTCGCGAGCTGTAACACTCGCCACGCTTGAGGGAATTGCCAGACGTGATGTCCACCGTTGACGGCCTCGATCTGATCCCTCGGGTCGATACCGTAGCTCTCATAGCACAGCGCGCCACCCGTCGAAGGCAGATCAGGCCAGAGAATCAGCCCGCCGATGCCTGTGAGATATAGCAAATAGGTCGGATCGACAACAGGGTAAACGTCCGCGTCGAAGAAGATGATCTGTCGCCACTTGCTCGCGAGGATCGAATCCATCTTGTTCTGATACCCGCCCCTGAATCGCGCCGGCGGACCCTGCGTCAGCAAGTCCTTAACCTCGACTCCGGGCAACTCTCGGACACTGTCACTTACCCACTCATTCTCGCCCTTGTGCCAGACCTCGACAGGCAGCTTGCAACCGACGTGTCTCAGCATCCGAATACCAACATAGATGCCCGCGTCGTAGTGCCTCCCTCCAGCCATGACGACACCCGCGCCTTCGCGGGTGATATCGTACGGGACTGGCTTCTGCATGAACTCTTGCCGGATGAGTTTGAAGGCTTCGTGAACGACCGGATCTTTAAGCCAACCTACGTCTTTCATCCAGTTTGTATCACGCTTGATGTAATCAGCCAAAGCGTCCGGCTTCATCTTGAGTCGCAGCATCTTCTACCCCCTCCTTTTCTGGCAGATAACCCGAACAGCGTGGCCCACAGTCTATACTTGGCACGGCACGACCCCTATCGCCGAGCCCGACTGCGCACGCGAACTCCTTGAAACGAACATTGCCGCGGCAGGTTGAACATTGGCGCAGGCCGACGACTACGCGACCTAGATGACGACACCGCTCGACCGGTTTCGGCTTTACTAGTAGTTTTTGCCCACGATCAATCACCGGCGGCGGGAGCGGCCAATCTTGCGGTATGATTTCAGGGAACTTCCCGCCGCGAGCTTCGACTTTCTCGCGAAGCTCTGCGATGATCGCTTGCACTTCCGGACGAGCAAGTTCTTCTGCGGTCATGTCGCCCCAGCCTGTACAAATAGTCCCGTCTGGCACGGTGAACCGGCGCCTAATACTACGGTAAAGTCAAAGTAATAGTCGCTATGCCCTGCAGTGCATGGTAACGTACAGCTCGGCGAGACACTCACCCAGACGCTAGTGCCAGTAGCCTTGTACTGCACCCAAGGCGTCCAAGTCCCGTCGCCGTTGCAAAGCATCTTGAACGACATGATGCCGCCAGGATCGGGCGAGCCACAAGCCGTAATGTTCAAGTAAGCAACCCAGCCCGGCTGACCCGTCGGACCGATGTTATCGAGCCAACGAAACGGACCGTGGTCGATTGTGCAAGTCGCGCAGTTGCCGGAAGCCGTAACGTATACCGTAGTATTAATCAGATCGTCATTGAGTTTTCGAGGGACTGTATCAGCGGTGTACGGGCAACACGGAATCGACGGTACGACCATGCCTTCGGATACACGATTCGTTCCGTAGGATCCTCCATAATCACCAGAATTCAGATTACAACACTCATAGCCGGGGTCACCGTAAGCAGGCATTTCATAGTAGTTAATCAGGACGCCTTGAGACGTGGTATGATACTGCGTCAGCGGCGTGTAATAGTTGACGGTATAATCGTCCTCATTGTCATGCGGCGGACAATTCGGCCGACAAGGTGGAGTAGGGTTGCCTTCGTCACAATTCGGATTTGGGGGATACATGATGAGAGTATCCCGCGCAGCGATTTGTATGTCCCAGTATATCGGAACGGAGCGAGCTATCGACGTTAGCGGATCAATCCAATTGAGTACGGTACTTATTCGCTTGGGGTTTGACCAGACTCCGTAATTGAAACAGTCCCAATTAAGTGTCCCTAATTCTTCAAACACAACGTATGGCTGCGAACCAGGATCCCAGCAACAAAACATGCAATCGAATTTGAGCTGGCGGCAGGTATCAGTTTCCCAACACTCCCAATATAATGGCTTGAGCCAGGCCACATGCATCTGCTTCGCTTCGTCGCACCAGAATCCAAACCACAAGTCGATGCCATAACAAGTCTCCTTACCAAAGATCGTCCCACGCCCTGAGTAAGTAACCCGGCCGTCAACGACACACTCGTTCACACCAGTATGTTGGAAAACGTACCACGGATCAAACTGCCCTTTTACGTCAGTGGTCGTATGGTTCGCGTTCAGCTTCGCGATGTTGGTCTTACCGAAGCTGTAGTCAAAAACTCCATTATCGCCGGTGATCGCGAAGCAGTGATTCAGACCGCCAGTAGCGCAGAGACAGCAAGGTATGAAAGTAGTCGGGCAGCACTTCGCTCCGCTATTGACCCAATCCCCCATCAAGTCGCCGGCCGCTTTAGGTCGACGCCCTTGCTCAGGTGTAGCAGGAACGATATGACGCGGAGGTACTTCTACCTTGCCACTCGGACCGAGAACCCGAGGACGCCGTCGATAGGGTCTGTGTCGATAGTTTTTTAGAACGGAGATGGCAGAAGTGAAAACCACACGATATCATCCGGAAGAATACAGCTCATAGAATGGAGGAGGCACACTCGGCCCCGATATCGGACCATATGGTCCAGACGCATACATCGGAGTAGGATCGCACGGGCAAGTTCCGTCAACGATAGTGCCGTCCGCTTTCATCAGTACGAGGTCACCGGTCGCCTTGTTTACGATAAGACATGCGTCTTTGTACATCAGATCGCCTGTATCCGGATCGCACTGAACGATGCAAGAGACCTTGATACCCTTACCCATAGCAGCCGACGCATGTACGACGACGAGCTGCGAACCGTCACCAAACTTACCACGAATCGTCCCCAAGTATCTCTGCCCGACTACTAAGGGCAGATCGTTAAATTCCTCGACCCAGAGTTGGAGAACGTCATCGAATTCTTTCCATCTGTCAGTAGGCGTCGCCGCCTTCATGTCGCGATAGATTACCTTGCCTTGATAAATCGGGCCGTAGACGCCTTGCTGCCGATCGGCGATGATCTTGACCTCGATTGTCTTACCGGTATAGTACCCGACGTTCGATTTGGGCGAGCCGCTGTTCCTGGTAATAGACTCGACGTAGAGGGTAGCTTCTCTGACCCTAGAGAAACTCGCTTCATCTAGGGCAACGACTTCTTCGCCCTCGTCAATGCCAGTAATGTTTTCAGCGTCCGGCATTACGTGTTCATCCCGTACACGAGCAGACCGCTCATGTCCACATACTTGTAGATGTTGTAGTTCAGGAAGAACGGCGTGATATAGCCTAACGAATTTGCTACCTTCAACTTCCCGGCGCCGTCGAGCAACTTCGGGGTCGTTACCTGCCGACTGGTCTTCGGGTCAATAATTTCTCTATAGTGCCATACGCCATCTTCCTTAATCCACTGATTATACCCTTGGTCGAGAATTCGTGGCTGCCACTTGAGCCACGTTCCGTCGGGTTTGATAACCGCGAACCGGATCTTGTAATTAACCTTCCAGTAGTTGAACGTTCCTTTGAAAATCTCTTCCGCTGTAGGGGCCATTGACTGCGCAGCACCTACGGGCGCCCCGAGAAATGGAGCGTTGTTCAACGCATACGCATACGCGGTTGCGAGCGAAGCGCTATAGTTTGTCTCGTTCCTGGTCATCGTTAGTACAGGAACGGAGATATCAAACTCAGGAGACGGAACGAACGGGTCTTGGGCACTGTTCATCAACCCGAGCCCGTCGGCGCCTTCGACCGAAGTCTGTAGCGATTGCTTGATGTTCTCCCGCTCCCAAGCGATCTTCGGGGGTTCGAGAGTCGGGTCTTGATTCACTTTGTTCGCATCAACAGGTTGTCCGTTAACGTCGAGCTGTCTACTGACTTTGGTCGTGTACTCGCAGGTAACGATATGATTCTGCCAGTCGTCCTCGTGCTCCTGCTCGACCGTGTATCTGTGCAAGAGCGAGAGCAGATCAAAGCCTACTTCGCCGTAAAGTTTAACTTCCTTGAGTTCGGTTCCGAGATTTCTATAACGCGCTCCTTCACCTGACGCGACGTAGAACGTCCACGGGCGAGGCAAACCAGGACAGTGAATGACAGCCTGAGCCTCCATTATGTTCATCCGAGTGATGACACGGAAGCGCCGCGTGTACTCTCGCAGCGAATCGGTACCGTCCCAAGGCGTCGCTCTGCGACCAGACCAAATCTCGTCGCAGCTATAGAAATACGGACTACCGGGGAAGGTTGGCATTAGAGTTTCCCCTTCGCCAAGATCGCCTTAAATTTTGGATCCTGCAATGCTTTGGCGATATCCGCTTGTTGCTTGAGCAGTTGTTTCCTCTGTTCAATGGCTGCCTCGACGGCAGCCGCGACCCGGTCAAGTGTAGTCTGGTTATTGTCCTGAGCCTTCGCGACCGCATCCATCGACTCTTTCGTTCCCATCATCGCCGCACCCGCAAACTTCGGTTCTTTTTCCTTTAACTCCTTTTGCAGCGCTTCGATGTTCAACCGCCCGCCGAGTTCAAACTCTGCCGGAGTAATCGCTCCCTTGAATCCTTGGAAGAGCGCGTCACCGAGAACGCCCATTGGGCCGGCAACGTTTTGAGGGAGAATTCCTTCGAGGAACTTCCCGGCCGGGGGACCACGAAAAGCTTCCAGAAGTAGATCCTGCTGCTTTATGAATTTGTCAAACGGAGTAATTCCTTCCTCAGTGATCTTAGCAAGTTGCGCCGCGAACTTCTCAGCCTTGGCACTGATCTTGATTTCGAGCGGAATCATATCGGTGAACTTTTTCAGTCCCGAAACAATCTCCTCTTTGGTCATCGCCTTAATCGTAAACGGCTCTTTCTCGAACTTCTCGCGTCCTTTCCAGAAGTCGTCAAAGAATTTACCGACCTCAGTTTTAGCTTTTTGGAGCCCTACCACTACATTATGGAAGGGATCTTCTTTCAATACTTCCTTCTTGTAATCCCGAAAAGTTTGCCTTGTATCGTCGAAGACCGCTTTGAACGCATCTGCGATCTTACCCGACGTAGTCCAAGATTCTGATTCCGAGAACGCCTTAACGAAAACCTTAGCATCATCAATCAGGTCATGAATCAGCTCCACTAGCTTAGCCACGTTTGTAATGAAATCGAGGAGAATGTTAAGTCCCGTTTGACCGAAACTAATGAGTCCGTCAACAACGGACTTGATGACACTCCGCAATGAGTCGAAACCCTTAACCGCATCTTGCGTATTAAAGCCTAGCCTACTCAGAAGGTTAGAAAATGCGTCCCAGGCTGCGACAGCGTAGCCCGCAATGTCGCTCGCGACCTTCCCGATCTGTTCGAGGACGTTTATGACGAAATCACCGATTTGCTGCCAGTGCTTCATGATCCAATCTGCAACAGTCGCGATGCGTCCTGCAATCTGGAAGCGCTCGAAGATTTGTAGCCCGAGTTTAGCAGCTCCGACCTGTACAGCCTCGACCAAGTTCGACCATTGTCCTGCGACCGTCGTCATCGACTTCGCGCTCAGCTCGTAGAACCGTCCGCCTGCCGAAGTGAGCCTGTTGAACGTAGAAATTAGGACGTTGGCGTCAATCTCGTTCTCGTGCATCATCGCCCGCAACCGCGAGACGTTGACGCCTAGTGTTTTGGCAAGTTCCGCCGGGCCGACGCCGAACATCGAGAGCTGCCGCAAACGAATACCAGTGATCTTCCCTTCCGAAACTACCTCACCGACGACGAGCGCCAATCGCGCGAGCTTGTCACTGTCGCCCGCGGCGATATCACCTAGACGCGAGAGCATCGGGATAACACTATTGACGTTCACACCGAAGCCGAGTAACACCTTCGCATTTTCCATTAACCCCTGAGTAAGATACGGAGTCGCGATTGCCAATTGCTGAATCTGGTCTAACAGCCTATCACCCTGTGAAGCGCTACCGGCCATAACTTCAAAAGCAATCCTAGCCTGCTCGTATTGCATCGCGAGCGTAACTGTTGCCTTCGCAGCGTTGTAGACCGTATCAGTGACGAAGTTGAACGCTTTGCCAAGTCCATAAAGCGCGAGCGACAGGCCGGTAACAGTCGTAATGATCCCTGTTACCGAACCCATACTCGAAATCATGCTGGAGAAGAAATCCTGTCCTTTCTCTAAAACAAATCCTCCTGCCGCTCCTAGCCCTCTCTGTGCAGCGCCGATGGCGTTCATGGTAGACACGCCTATGCCTGCCCATCTTGACGGAGTAACAGGGATCCCTCCAGGCACTCCGACGCCAGGAAGTCCTGGCTTGAATCCTCCGGTGAGTCTTTTGAACTCCGCAATATCAGCCGCCGTCGCGCCACGAGTCCGATCGAAAGGCCCGAGCCTCGCCTCAGCACCTGGTAATTTACCGAGGAAACTTAACGCATCCTCCGCCCGCTTCTCCATCGTAGCGACGCCAGCGCCGCTCACCATGCCCTGTATCCCTGCGACCATCTTCTGCTGCTGGAGCATCTGATTCGTTCGCTGCGTCGCCTGCGCCAGCCGGAGTTGTGCCTGCTCCGCTTCATTCATACCACGAGTGAACTCGTGAGCGGTGGACTTATCCATCGTCGTCTTGAGTTTGATAATCTCGCCGGCGATCTTCTCGACCGATTTGCCGGACTTATCACAAACATCCGCGATCTGATCCATCGTCCGTGTTGTCATTTCGCCGAAGTCTACTAACTCCCCGGCGGCACGATTCAAGACCGACGTATACTGCCGGTCATCGGCGATCAGTCTAACGACTACCTGGTTGACGTCCATCGCGCATGCTCAATTTGGTGCCCTGTGCAGCAGTCGCCCACGCCGCCTTCGATATGAGCATCTTGGTCTGCTCGAATTCCTTCTTCTTCTCTTCCGCGATCCGCTCTTCCTCGGCCGTCATCTTCTTCTTCATTTCGATGAAGAATTTCTCATATGGCAATTCAGGCGCCGGTATTTCCTTAGCGCCGAAATTGGAAACTACATGCCGCAGCAAATAGACCTCCCACGCAACTCGGGCCAAGTAATAGTCGATCCTGTGTCGATCCTTCCATTCGTGCCTCTGCTCCTCCTCCAGCTCAGAAATGAAATAGAGGCGCCAGCGGACGAACTGCCTCGGGGTCAGTTCCTGCTGCGCCTCCTGAACGGATCTATAACCGAGCTTGTGAGCTATGCGGTGCCACCACCACTCGTGTGTGCCCCGCTCTAGTCTTTTCCCTCAGCGGCCTCGACCTGATCGTTCAGCCCGTTTTTGATCTGAGCGCGATCAAAAAGGTAATTCTGGATCTTGGCGCCCCAGGACTTAATCTCACCGAGCGGGACAGGCTGACCATTTTCCTTGAGGCAGCGAGAAATCAGATCAGCGTGCATGCCCTCGAAATCTCGCTTGATGAGCTTCCCACGTCTGTCTGTCTGGATACGGTTCGAGACTGCCCGCATCCACTTCGCAAGCTCGACCCCGTCCTCGAGTTCGTGGAGGGTGAAGTGTCGAATCTTCCCTCCGCCAAAGTCAATCGAGATTGGTTCCGGATCTTCGTGCGCTTTGAAGACCGGTCCCTCGACTTGTCCATTACCTTCGCTCATGTTACCCCCTGATGGTTAACTAGGTCTTACCCCCTGATAGTTAACTAGGTCGTGGGCGGAGTGAAACTCGGGGCGATTTCCGCTCCCGTTGAATCCTGGTTGCTGACGACGAATTCGACCGTTGCCTCGGGCGCCTCACCCTCTTTCAGTGCGTCCGGCTTGAAGCTGTTCAACCAACCCCAGACTGTTAGCTTCGACGTGTCCGGGTAGACGACTTCGATCTGTTGGTTGACGTTGCACTGGGCGACGATATCCGTGATGACTTTCGGATCGTACTGCGCCTTCACGGTCACGTTGTCGGCAGTCCGCAGCTTCTTCGGCTGGCGAGTACGCCACGCCGTGTTACGCATGTTCGTTGTGTCGTTCGGGCCGCCGCCGTCAACGCCAACAGGCGTGACTTCCTTTTCCCAGAACGCTATACCCGGAACTGCAGGGAGGTTAATCAGCGTCGGGAAGCCGTCGCGAATACGCTTCCCGCTAGGGCCGGTTAAGAGAGACGGGGCGTCGCGATCGCTCGGACTTTTTCCACCAGACCCGCTCGGGGTGCTCGGGGCCGCAGGAGCATCAGGCATGTCAATCCTCCTTTAGAGTTTGATAGCGGACAGTCTCGCGAGCAGCGTGAACACCTGCCGCCTGTTCTGTTCCTCGTACCCCGTTTTCATCGGTGGGGACGTTACCGTTACCGCATTCAGCTTGTACTGCTCCGTTCCGACAGTGACGTTCGTTACACCTCCGCCAGGAATACCGACCGCGTCAAACGTATTCTCAATGTCCCTCGCCTTGTCATACCCCTCGGCGTAGTTTGGGCAACGAATCGTCACCGACACAGAAGGAAACGTCACCCGCTGACCACGCATGAGTCGAGGTTGCTCGATCGCGCCCGTGTCAACGACTGCGACAGACTTATCCGGATCCCCCTCTGGCAGACCGCCCGTAAACCCGTACCAACTTTCTTGGTCGTATCCAGAACTCAAGTCTGCCGGCGCCGGCAGAAATACGTTCTTGTCGAGCAACAGCTGCCTGATAATGTCCGCAGGCCGTAAGATGTAGTCGTTCATTCTGCCGCAGCCCGATAATTGTTTTCCAGTATCTGCTGTCGGGCATCATGCGTCTCGTTAACGGCTAGTTCCAAGAACTTCGCGGACGTTGGCGGCATATGATAGGCGTGTGTGTTCTCGTGGACGTAGACCGCGTAATGCGCATCGGGCCCACCGTAGAACACGAACACTTCCATGTCCCAGCCTGTCCCTTGCTCACTCATGTCGCCCGTGTCACGCAGCGAACCCGTCGCGACGGGGACGTAGACCTTCGACCGGTCGAGAATGAGCTTACCACAATCGAGCAGGGTCTTCTCCATGACCTCGCCGTGAATCTTAGGCAAGTTCACCAGCTCCTGAATGGCGCCCGCGATCCCTTCCAGTCTCACATAGACCTTTATCACAGGTAAGCACACCTTTCGTAATCGTCACTCCGAATCGTCGGGGTCTTTTCAACCTTCATGATCTGACCGGCATTACTATTCTTGAACGGATGAGTTTGATCGGTCAGATCAGTGATCAGCCCTTGCCTGAGTACGCCTCCTTCTTGCACGTCTTGTCCGGTGAATACGGTCGAGCTGGAAGTTTTCTGCTCGCCCCTGACCGTCTGGACGATAGTGAACACGTTCTCCCACCGGACCTTGAGTTCTATCGGCGCCGCGTAAGTCTGGTTCCCATAGTCGTCCTTTCCTATGGGATCCCAGTAAACGGCATCATTATATCGTCGTTTGAGGATTCTCATTCGGGTGTCGGAATGTATGTTCGCGGATTGACTCCCAAGTGAGTCACCTGGACACGAAGCTTGTAGCCCGCAGTCCCTCCTTTACCTCTCTCCTTGTTCCTGTTGTCAATGAGAGCCAAGTTACCCTTGTAATCGAGCACCTTCGCCGTCTGTCCCCACTTCGTCACTGAAAGACCGAGGTCGGTCGATATCTGCTCGTACTTCTCCGACGTGCCTCCTTTGATCGACTCAGAGGCCGTCCTTGGCTTATCCAAATCGTAGAAATGTGCTGCGAGGTAGCGCTCGATCTGCTCAAGGCGTTCGTCGGAGTACGGAAGGATCGGATCTACGCAAACGTCCGTAACGAGCAGATTGGCGATTTCGATGTAGGGGGTTACATCGTCGCCAGGATCGACCTCGATGATCGAGGCTACCAACGCAGGTGTCGTTCGCAAGGCCACGTTACTTGCCCTTGGTTTCTTCTTCCATGTAGTCCTCGATGAAGTCGTTGACCGCTTCCTGCGTCGTCAACTCCTCATCGTCGTTCAGCGCCGTAGTAGGATCGCTCGCCGTGGCGACGAAGTAGTGGCGCCCTTCCTTGAACACCATGAGACCTGCGTCCTTCGCCTCGGGGAACTTCTCCGTTACGTCGTCGCCGAGCGGCTCTCCTTCTTCCTTGGCTCCCTCTTCCTCTTCGCCTTCCTCTCCCTTCTTCTTCTTTTTACCCTTCCCTTCGCCGTTGACCTTCTCAAACTTGTTGAGGAAGATTTTGTCGAGTTCTTCCGTACTCTCGACGATTTCGCCTGCCTCGTAGACCCGGGGGCCCTGACCTTTCTTCTCCTCTTCGGTCGCCGAGCCCTTGTCCACGTGCGTACCGGAAAGCAGCTTGTACCGCTGCTTCGGCTTCGATTCTTTCTGCTCTTTCTCCGCCATGTCTAAGACTCCTGTTTCATAGGGGCGCCGTTGTGATTAAACACGCTCTGGCGCCCGGGAGCCTCGACGCCTAGACGCTAATAGCGTCGAAGCTTGTCTCCCGAGCGACAGAGCGATTTCCTTATGTGCCTGAGCCGTCAGCGATGCCGATGTTCAGGTCAGTGTTCGCCTTCAAGCGCGGGACCATGATGCCCATGACCTTGAAATTCTTGTACATCCCGCCGTGAGAGTCCCACTGCAACGTGGTCAACCGCATGCCCGTGACGGCCTGAATGACCGTACTCGTCAGCTGGACGATCACGATCCGGAAAGTCGCGCCTGTCGTCGGTAGGTAGTCCAACTTCCTGATGAACTGGATGCCGTCGATCTTCGCCAGACGAGTGCGGAGCGTCTCGCCCGAGTAGTAGACCTGATAGTCGTTGTCCATGTACTGCGTCCAGTTAGACGAGTAGTACAGGCCATACGGACCATTGAAGAACTTGTCCTGCAGCTTCTGGATCATATCCAGAACTTCACCGACCGTCTTTTGTGGCGTCCAGCCGCCGGTCGTCGGCGCCGTCAGGGTCTTGGTGATACGCTGCGGGTGGTTGATAAGCCCGTAGATCGTGCCGCCGCCATACGAGTAAGTGGGATAGCTGCCGATGGTCAACCGCTCGATGATTTCCGACACCTTCCGGGTTGACTGTTCGACCATCGTGTCGTCGAGCGGAGTGCCTCGATTACGACTCGTGAGGATTTCGCGAGTCGGGAAGCCGAAGTCAGCGTGCGCGATCGGGAGGGGCAAATTAACCAAATCGAAGTGCGGCCGATCGCGCTGGGCGCGACGCATCCCGTCCATGCTCAAATCAGCCGAGCCTGCGTCCGTCATACTCTGGTGTTGTATGACTGTAACGCCCATGCCGTCGAACCCGCCATAAGTCAGACCCGCGGCGTTCAGGTCATTCCAGAGACGCAACTCGGCCCGCGCCGTTCGCACGACCACGTCGTCGAATCGGATCCACTCGTCCTTGCGGAGAGTAGCCGGCGTATTCGTCAAGAACACCTTGTAGATCGCCTTGCCTTCGTCGTCCGTGCCAACGCGGTTGACGACGTAGTGGCGTTTGTCTTTGCCCCTCCACGGGCGCAAGACACAGGGGTCACCCCCGTTCTCCAAGAGTCGGTCAGCAACTTCGCCCGACCCCTGGCCGTTGAGGATAAAATCCAGCGGCATGTTAATGGATCCTTTCTAGTGTAGGTTCCGAACGAGCCGGCCAGGTGCCGGTTAAAAGTTACACGTCGTACACGCGCACGGCCAAGAAGCCGTCAGACGCACCGGGAGTCAACGCCTCGTCGGCGCTACCGACGTTGACGGTCGTGCCGCCCGTGCCCTTCGTGGTCGTACCGTCACCGTTGGACATGATCGGGTCGTTCTTGACAATGACTTGCCCGGCCTTGAGCTGCATGTTGACGAGGTCACCCGGCTCGGGGTAGAAGTAGCGGACGAGGTCACCGATCGCGTAGCTGTCATTGATGGTCTTGCCCTGCAGGGCATCTTCGATGGCGACCATGAGTTCGCCGCCGCCACCGCTCGTCGCGTGCGCCTTGACCTGTGGCCGCCCGCTCGCGTCGTCAGCGTCACGCTGGAGCAACCAACCTGGCTTGACGATAGTTGAAGCGCGAGCTTCCTCGTATCGACGGCCCAGGTCGCCTTTCAAAAGGACAGTTCTGAAAGCAGCCATAGCTAAAGTCTCCTTTCCAGTGCGTTAAAGGCTAAGGCCGTCGGCCTCAGTTTACTTCTTAGCCGGATAGAGCTCCGGCATGACGAGCGGGGTCTCTTTGATTTCCCGATCCGGCGGGCCCATGTTGCTCAGATACTCGTCCCGCAGAATCGAGCCTTCCCTCTCGGACGGAGTCTCGCGAGCAGCCATCTTAGCGAGACCGCGCAGCTCTTCCAGAGACCGCTTGGGATCCTTGATGTAGGCTTCCGAGAACGCGCAGTTCTCGTTCCCGACCAACGACGCGACGAGCGACTCCCGCTCCCGCTTCGCACCCTGCTTAATGCGATTGAAGTGATCCCGCGTGTCGGGATCGGTCTGGTTGAGGAGTTCCTCGAGCGTCACCTTCGCGGGAGTCTCCTTCTCCTCTTCCTCGACGTTCTCTTCCTCCGTGCCCTCAACCTCTTCTTCCTTCTTCGCATTCTTGATAACCTTGGTCGCCTTCTTCTTCGGATCCGGAGGAGGAGGATCCGGGGGAGGAGTTTCCTTCTTCACGGGAGTGATCTTTTGCAAGACCCCGTCAGCCAGCCCTTCGAGGGCGACCCGATCGGTCTCCTCCCAGCCATTCCCGATTAGGGAATCGACATGCTTCTTCTTGTCAAACGCCATTCCAGGTTCCTCCTTCCGATTGAAGATGAGCAACCCGGACGCGTTGACCGAGTAGCTCCCGTTTTGGGTTTGGTATTCGACGACGCGAGTAACCTCACTCGCGTCTCCTTCCAACGACACAGTGTTATCCTTTACAGTGTAGCCGATCGACTGCAACTTCCCGTCACTGTAGAAGATCACCCGGTCGGGGTAGCAGTCGATGACGTACCCCGGCCAGTACTTGCCTGGTTCACCGAACTTCGACGCGAGCAAGTCGGTCAACTGCGAGCTGATCTGAGAATAGGCCAGCTCGTTATCGGTCAGGGACACGCCAATCGACTTCAACGCCGCTTCGATGCTGCGACGATGGATCTGTTGGTTGCGTTGTGGCTCGAACCGCTCGTTAGCCAGCAGACCCCCGCCGTCTTTCACCGAGTACGCTCCGATCGCGTCAGGGAGAATGGCAAGATGATCGGGCCGGTAGTTACGCGCGATCGCGCTGTACTTCGTCCCTTTGAACTCGCCGTCCTTGATTTCGTTCTCGGTCTGCAACCCCGTGCTGCACTCGATCCTTTGCCCACCATCGACCGCTTCGAGGACGCGACCGTCTACAGCGTTGGCGCGTTCAACGTCGATCCAAGTTTCCGTGCGAAGCTTGTCGTCGAATTTGGTCTTGAGGATGACGCCGATCTGTCTGGTGTTGAGGACGACTGGGTCGCACGCACTGACAAAGTTGCCTCCGACCTTGGGATGATAGACAACGACAGGCTTGTGATTCCATGCGAGTACGGAAGACTCAAGTTCCGAGTTCGGGTAGTAGACAGGGCCGCCAGAGCCTTGCCAAACGCCCTCTGCGAGCATCGCAGTCGGAACGACACGATGGGGTCGTCCGTGCAGCTCGTCGTGACGCGACTTCCCTTCGATGTTGGCTGTGAAGCGAACGTATGGCATTGGTCTCACCTATGAGCGAGCAGGATAACAAGATAGCGGCTCAGTGTCAACCAGCGAGTCATGACCGGGCGCCGGGGAGACGGCGCCCGGGCACGGAACCTTCAGACTCAAGCACCCTTCCGGAACAGACCGCCTCCTTTCTTTCCTCCAGTGGCCGGACGCCCGCATCCGACCGCAGGCGCCCGGCACACCGGGAAGTTTCTGAACTAACTACAAAACCCATCGGACTTCACCTTTCCCCATTCGCCCTCCTCTCATAAGTGGCTAGCGACTCACTGAGCGAACCACTATCCTCGTCCGGTCTCTGCCGGCGAAGTGTCCGAACAATCTTGCTC
>Ga0066903_100000888_pt1 | contig 20445 bp, 18 predicted proteins | sample PanSoiMetaGPlot1_FD_67491 | JGI IMG/M metagenome (GOLD analysis project Ga0066903, IMG submission 67491) | Tropical forest soil microbial communities from Panama analyzed to predict greenhouse gas emissions - Panama Soil - Plot 1 (version 2) | ecosystem: Environmental > Terrestrial > Soil >... | reverse complement strand
CGGTGATTCAACACATCACCCGCATCCTGATGGCCGACGGGATGGCGCCGCGCGAGGTCGCCGAGATCGTGCACTCGCGGTACGCGGCGGATTTCAACTGGGGATCGCGGTGGTCCTGGCTCGACGCGCGGGCGCGCGCGGAATTCGACGTGCGCGTCTTCGCGGGACTGGTCGCGGCCGGCGTCGACCGCGGCGTCGACTTCAACTGCCGCTCGGCGCAGGAAAAAGATCTCTGTCCCGGAAAGCCGTGCCCGTTCGATCTGCGCGTCAACCGCCAGCTCCTGATCGATCGGATGGCGACGTGAACTGGCAGTATGCGGCGGCCACCGGCGGCTGCGCCGATCGTCCCGTCGTCGCAACCGTCGAGGCGTTTCAGCGCGCGGGCATCACGGCGGTCGAACTCGGCACGCCGCCCGGTCATTTCGATCCCTGGTCGCACGCGACCGTGCGCGCGCTTCGCACGCGCCTGCGCCAGCTGTCGGTGCGTCCGGTCTCGATTCACGCGCCCTTCGGCGGGTTGCTCGACCTGACCGATCCGAACCCGCATCACCGCCACGCCGCGATCGGCGCGATTTTGTCGGCGGCCACGGCCGTACGCGAGGTCGGCGGCTCGCGCGTGGTCGTCCACGTCAGCGACGTCCCGCGCGAGGGGAACGACGTCGAGGCGCGTCTGGACCATGCCGCCGAGGCGCTCAACGTTCTCGCGCGCGCGCTCCAGCAGATGTCGGTGACGCTGGCCGTCGAAACGCCGCTGCCGCACCTGATAGGCGGCCACCCGAACGAATTCGAAACCGTCATCGCGCGGCTGCCGCTGTCGGTCGGCGTCTGCCTCGACACCGCCCACACGACGCTTGGACAGTACTGGGACCGCCTCGTGCAGTCGGTCGGCTATCGGCTGATCCACGTACACGCCAGCGATCATCGCGGCCGCTTCGACGATCATCTGCCGCCGGGCGAGGGCATCATCGACTGGCGCCAGATCCGACAGTCGCTCGAGGTCATCGGCTTCAACGGCTGGATCGTGCTGGAGATCGCCTGCCCGGACCACGCGATGTCGTCGCACTTCGAGCGCGCCATGCGCCGCATGCGCATGCTCATCGGCGAGTGATCAGCGCGGACACGCCACGCGCAGCGGCGCCGGCGGCGGCGCCACCAGGCCGGCCGCGGCCGGGCGCGTGGATTCGAGACCGGATCGATTCTGTTTGCCCTCGACGAACGCCATCGTCTGAATCGTGGGATCGATGTCGCCAATCTGCGCCGCGATGTTGGGCGTCGGAACCAGCCGGCCTACGACATGGACTCTCTGTCCGCTTGAGGTGACCACCGTCGTTCCGGTCGTCCACCGCCTCCAGCGCGCCGGCGTTCGCGCTCCTGCCGCGAGCAGATTGCGCGTCGTCTCGTCGACGCTGCTGCATTGTGACAACAGGGTGGTCGCCTGCGGCGGGGAGGGCGGTGACGGCGGCGGCTGCGCTCCGATGGCCGGAGTCGCGCACGCAAGCCCGCAGACAACGATGAGAATCCGCACGACCCACCTCCGACCGGCGGGCCATGCTGAAAGATGGAGCAACGCCGATGCCGGACGGGACGCATGACGGCTCATGTGCAAGGCGGCGCTCGGTTTGCACCGAATCTGCAGAGAAGAGGCTGCGATGCGGAAGCGATCGTCGGCGATCGGCAACGCAAAGATGCTCGCCGTCGTCATCTGTGCGGCGGCAATTGGGTTTGGTGCGGACGGGTCGGCACAAGCGAGATTTCACGTCCTGGGTACCGACGGGGTCGACGCCATCCAGGGTATGCGCGTGTACACCGTGCGGGACGATGAGGCGGGAGCCTGCTTCAGGTTGTTCGTCCTCCGATCCGACGGCGAGGCGGCGAGAGAGGCCATCCCACCGCCGGCCGCCACCTTGAGTTCGGATCAGATAGAGAAGGTGCGCATTTCGCGCGCGCTCCAGGAAGCGACCGCCGCACGAGATGAGCTTGTCGTTCAGCTGCGGAGCCGGCGCAGTTCGACGTGGACCGTCGACTACGAAACCGAGCGGGAGCGGATCGAACAGGACTACGAGAGCGCCGTGCGCGCGCTGCTGCCCGACCTTTACCCGGCCGCCCAGGTCGCGCCCGGCTGGAGGACGACGGGGACCGACGAGCTGAATGCCGCCGTGCGTCGTGCGATCGCCGCCGGCGACGCCGCCGAGGCGGTAGCGACGCGAAGCACGCTGGACGATCAGCTGCTCCGAATCCTCACGCGGATGAACCAGCCGGCGATGCTGGCGGTGTCACCGCCAGTCGCCTGCCCGAAGGGGAAGTGACGACAGACGGTGATCGCCTGACGAGCTTTCGTGATGTTGAGGTCTATTTTGCCTGAGGTTGCGGATGCAACGTGCGGCACGCGCTTCGCAAACGGCTGGGCCGCGCTGTGCAGAAGCCTGACGACGAGATCGTTCATGTGTATGTCTCGACATACACGTCCATACGCGACGCGCGCAACGACCTCGACCTGTTGACGCGTCTCTACGCCGGCACCGTCGCCCAGACCTACGAAACGAACGTCCTCAGCCACGAGCTGGACGGCAAGGTGACGATCGTCACGGCCGATTCACGCCGTCACGGGAAGGTGTGGATCGGGTTGGCCTCGGGGCAGCTTGGCGGATTGCTCGTGCCACCTTTCGTCCTGTGGGACGACACGATGGGCGTTGATGGTTCTGGAACGGTCGGCCGCTTCTGGCGCGGCTTGTCCAGTGCTGATGTCCGCGCCATCGCGGACCGGCTGCAGCGCGCCGCCGCCGCGCTGATTGTGATCAGCGAGGCGGCATTGCCGATCGTCAGGCATTGGACGCCCGGACGACACGCTCCCGTCTTTCAGAAGCTCGTTACGGCCGACACGACCCTGCGGACATTCGTCTGATCGACCAGCTCCGCGTTGACGGCCATCGACCGAGCCGTCGCCACAGTGCACGGAAACTGGACAGGGAACGTCAGCTGCCGCGTCCCGATTACGACACTCGTCCCGAACATGTTCGTGATCTGCGCCTGAGGAAAGGTGATGCTCGGGCCGCCGACGCTGGATCCATCGATGAGCCGGATCGTGACGGTGTCGACGGTGCTCACCGGTCCGGTGGTGATGAGCAACGTGACGTCAGCGAACAGGGACGGACCAACGACGCAGGTGACGAGCGGAGTGACCGGTTGAATGACCAGCACCGGGCTGTTGATGGCGGTTGGCCCGACGATGTCACCTGAGCCTTGAAAGTGACCGTTGACGCCGCCGCCGCACGAACCGATTGCCAGAGCCGCGCACAAGAGTCCGATCCGTCTCATATCGCACCTCGTTCGCTGAGCCGTTAGCAAGCGCTGTTCCGCGAGGCGCTACACGGCGGCGCGCTGCGGCGCGCGCGCATCCGCCCGAAACTGCGTCCGGTACAACCGCGAGTACAGTCCGTTGGCGGCGACGAGCTCGTCGTGCGTGCCGCGCTCGACGATCACGCCGTCGTGCAGCGCGAAAATGACGTCGGCGCGGCGGACGGTTGCGAGCCGGTGGGCGATCGTGATCGACGTCCGCCCCTGCATCAGGCGGTCGAGCGCGTTGAAGACGAGCTGCTCCGACTCTGGATCGAGGGACGCCGACGGCTCGTCGAGCAGGAGGATTGGCGCGTCCTTGATGATCGCGCGGGCGATGGTGATGCGCTGCCGCTGGCCGCCCGACAGGGTCTCGCCGCGCTCGCCGACCACGGTGTCGTAGCCGAGCGGCAGCTTTGCGGCGAACTCGTCGACGTGCGCGAGCGCCGCCGCGCGCGCGATCTCGCCGGGTGTCGCGCCCTGGCGGCCGTATGCGATGTTTTCCGCAATCGTGGCGCGGAAGAGGACGGGCTCCTGCAAAACGACGCTGACCTGCTCCCGGAGCGATTCCAGCGTGTAGCGGCGAACGTCGCGATCGTCGATCCGCACTTCGCCGGAGACGACGTCGTAGAGGCGCGGCACGAGGCTGACGAGCGTCGACTTGCCGCTGCCAGTCAGGCCAACGAGCGCGGCGCGCTGGCCGGGCTCGACGGAGAGGTTGACGTCGACGAGCACGATCGCGTCCGGCGAGTAGCCGAAGCGCACATGGGCGAAGGCGAGGCGCCCGGCGAACCGCGGCGCCGGGCGCGCCTGCGGCAGGTCGCGCACCACCCGCTCCACGGTCATGATGTCGCCGATGCGCTCGAACGCGACCGCCGCCTTGGAGAGCGTGTCGGTCATCTTCGAGAGATCCTTCATCGGCTTGTACATCTTCGCGAGGTACAGCACGAACACCAGGAGCGCGCCGGCGGTCAGGCGGCCGCTCAGCACGAATCGCGCGCCCACCCACACGACCAGGCCGGTGCCGACGGCGACGATGACGTCGACGAGCGGCGCGAGCGTCGCCTTGAGGGTGCGCGCCCGCATGGCCAGGGCCACGCTCTCCCGGCTGACGGCATCGAGTCGCCGCTCCTCGAAATCCTCTCGCGCGAACGCCTTGACGGTGCGCGCCGACATGATCGACTCCTGCACGATCGAGGCGAGCTCGCTTTCCTTGCTTTTGACGGCCCGCGCCGCCGCCTTGATCCGGCGGGTGTAGCGGTACACGAGCGCGAACAGCAGCGGCGCGATCGAAAGCGCGACGAGGCTGAACTGCCAGTCCATGGCGACCATCACGCTCACCATGCCGACCAGCGTGACGACGTCCAGCACGATGCCGACGACGGCCGAGGAGATGAACTCTTCCGCGGCGTCGATGTCGCTCGTCAGCCTGACGACGATGTCGCCGGTGCGCTGCCGCTCGTAGAACGAGAGCGAGAGGCGCTGGATGTGGTGGTAGAGGAGCCGCCGCAGGTCGTAACCCACGCGCTTGCCGACGGTCGTCGACAGATAGCGTTCCGTGAAGTCCGCGAGCGCGCCGGCGATCGCGATCGCGATGATGGCCAGCGCCGCGGCCGAGAGCACCGCCTGGCGGTCGCCGTCGGCGGGCATCCACGCCGACAGCCAGGGCGCGGGCCGCTTCGATCCGATTACGTCATCGAACACGATCTTCAGCGGCCACGGCTCCACGAGATCCGCGGCGCCGGCGAAGGCCATGGCGACGAACGCCGTCGTGAGCAGCCGCCAGTGCGGCCGCAGGAGCCGGCCCAGGCTGACGACCCGGGCGGTCACTGCACGTCCTTTTCTTGCTCCTCGCCCGGCCCCTGGCGATCGTCGTGCCACAGACGGCCGAGTCGCCGCACGTAGCGTCGCGGCTTCTCGGCGTAAATCCGAACGCCCAGCAGTTCGGCGTGCCGGCGCAGGAGCTGCTGGTAGCGGGAGACGACGCCAAGGCACCGCGTCGTTTCCGGACGGTTCAAGTACCCGTCGGTCGTCAGGACCTCGCGGAGCAGAATCAGGTTGTGGTACTCGCCGAGCACGCCGTCGAGCGCTTCCAGCCGCCGCTGGTAGGTGAGGAGATGTTCGCCGCAGCGGTCCTCGATCAGCCTGACGTGGAACCAGTGATCCTTCACCCACCGGCGCCACGCGTGGTAGTGCCCGGGCTTCGGCTTGGACCACGCGAGGATCATGGCGTGACGTGAGCGGCGATAACTCTCCTCGAGGCCGGACGCGATGGCCCGAAAGCCGTCGCCGTGAATGGACCAGTGCTTCACGCGCCTGCGCTCGCTGCGCAGTGTCTCGGCCGCGATGCCGATCACGCCGCGCGCGTGCGCCTCGTGATCGGTGCGCGCGCCGCGGTCGCGCAGCCCCTCGCGAATCGACGCGACGGCGCGCCGCGGCAGCAGCTTCCGGTACCGCCGCGCGAGCTCCTCGAGCGTCTTGATGATGCCCTGGCCGTCGGCGACTGGCGCCAGCATCCGGCTGACGGTCCGAAGGTCGCGATCGACGGCCCGGTACGCCTTGTCGAGCGCCGGCTGCACCAGACGAATGATGGCGCGGATCTTCTTGACGCGCCGGCGCGCGTCGTGGATGGCCTCGTCACTCTCGGGGTCGCCGACGGTTCGCAGCTCCGAGATCGCGCGTTCGAGCTGGTGCAGAACGAGCCGCCGAATCTCTACGCCGATTGCCGCCTCGCGGTTCAGCCGGAATGCCATACAGCCTCCCGTGCAGTTCAGCGTGCAAAACGTCCAACACGCAGCGCTCTCGCGGCGCCCAGCGCCAGCAGCCATCCGACCGCCGTCGCGAGCACGCCGATCGTGAGCTGCGCGCGCGCGGGCCCGATCGAGAGGATCCCGGTCGCGACGAACAACCCGAACGCGAACCCCGTCGACGATGCCAGCGAGATGACGACGAGCTCGCGCCAGCCAATCCGCTTCGGCAAGTGCAGCCCCAGGACGACCGCCGCACCGACCGCCGTGAGAATGCCGAGCGGCCGTCCGACGAGCGCCGCCAGCATGACGGCCCACGTGCCGGTGTCGTAGCCCGACAACATCACGCCTGCGTTGACGAGCCCGAAGAAGAAGAGGATGACCTGGACGAGCGTGTTCCACTCGTGCTCGAAGTGATGCGTCGCGTCGTCGTCCGGGGGATCGGCGAAGAGATCGAGGCGCCGCGGCTCGTGCCGGAGGAACGGCACGATCGGCACGAGCGCGAAGGCCGGGTGGAGCCCCTCGCGATAGAACGCGAGCCACGACACCGTGCCGCAGATCAGCAGGTACGGCCAAAAGACGCGGACCCGCAGCGTCCGCATCAGCCCGGCGAGTCCGAGCGCCACCAGGATCAATGCGGCGCCGCCGGCGTGCACCGCCAGCACGGGGAACCGCGGCGCGACGATGACGATCATGACGACGTTCGTGGAGATGCCGAGCAGCAGGGCGAAGGGAAGCGCGCCGCTGCGCGGGAGGACCGTCTTCAGCGCGTAGTAGGCCGCCGCGATGTCGATCACGCAGGCGATCGGCCAGCCCGGCATCAGCACGGTCTCGTAGCTGTATCCGACGAACGCGAGGAAGATCGCCGCAGCGCCGGCGAGACCGCCGGCCGCGCCGACGAGCGCGAGGCCCCAGCGCCGCCACGAGTGGAGCGCGCCGCCCGGCATCACGGCTTCGACAATCTCCTGCGTGATGAGGCCGAAGAACAGCGCCATCCCGATTTCGTTGACCGGAAACGCCAGCGGCTGCGCGAAGCGGAAGTAGCTTTCGGCGGCTGTGTTCGCCCAGACGAGCGCGATCGCCGCGCCGAGGGGCAAGAGCAGGAATCGATCGCTCAACCGCGCGAGGAGACCGCCGGCCGCCGAACGACGGCCATGGTGCCGCGCGAATGCGTGCGGATGCGTGTGCGGATGAGTGTGCGGGTGCATGGGCGTGTGCGCCGCTGCCGCATGATGTCTGTGCATCGCGGGCTCCTCACGTCTTGGGGTTGCGGCGGATGACGCCGGAATCGACAACGGCGCCTGTCCGTGCCACCGCCTCGAAGGCGAACTCGTCGCCGCTGACCTCGACGAGCATGAACGCCTGGTCCTGGTCGAAGTACGCGGCCGTCGCCCCCGACGGCCTCACGTCGCCTCGCCTGAGCTCTCCGCTCGAGCCTTCGACGAAGTAGGTGATTCCTTTCTGCGGCGCGAAGCGCTCGTAGGTGTGATCGTGTCCCGCGAAGACGACATTGACGCCGTACTTCGTAAACAGCGGCTCGAGCAACACGCGCAGCGCGACGTCCGAGCCGTGGCGGCCGCCGTTCGAGTACAGCGGATGATGGAAGTAGCAGACCTTCCAGTCGTCCTGCGACTGGTTCAGCGCCTGCTCGAGCCACGCGCGCTGCCGCGGGTCCATCTGGTTGGAGTCGAGCACGAAGAACCGCACGTTCTGCTTCGCGAACGTGAAGTAGCGCTCGCCGCCCATGTTGAAGCCCTTGTAGAAGCGGTTGCTCTGATTGTCGTGGTTGCCGAGGCTCGCGTAGAACGTCACGCCGGCTTTTAGCAGCGCCGCGTACGGCCGCTCGAACTTGTCGACGAAATCCTGCGGCTGCTGCCGGCCGTACATGTTGTCGCCGAGCATGATCACCGTGTCGAACGGGAACCGCCCGCGCACCGCGGCCATCTGCTGCCCGACTTCGTACTGCGACCTGTCGCCCGTACCGGTGTCGCCGATCACTGCGAACTTCACCGACTCGGCCCGAGCCGGCAGGGCGGCGAGCCGCTGCGCCGGCGCAGCGGCACCGACGATCAGCAGTCCGAGCAGGAGCGTCGCAAGGCGCCGAAGCATCGATCGTCTCATTCATGCGCCGACGAGTCGCCCGCGATCTGTCGGCCCTCCGCGATTCTGGCGTGGATCACGCCGATGAAGCGGGCTGACGTGTCGGCATCGTAGCCGCCCGCACGGAAGGCGTCGCGCCACTGCCGTTCGGTCAGGCGCTCCAGCAACGCCATGGCCCATCCCACATCGTCCGGCGTGATCCGATTCTCAATCAGCTCCTGGTGCCAGCCGTGGTAGTCGAAGGTGACGAAGCCGTCCTTCACCCCGGTGATGAAGCGGTTGCGCGCGAGGAGCTCGACGTTGCCTCGTTTCGGCCCGAGGCGTCCCGTCTCGCCGAGCGCCGTGCCCAGATCGCGGACGACGTACCACTGCGTCGGGCCGTCATGCCGCGTGACGTCGTAGAGCGTGTTGTTCGAGTTCTTGAGATCCGAGCTGTCGAACAGCAGCAGGATCACCAGCAGTCCCTGGTACGGCCGCATCCCGACGAACGGGTTCTGCTGCCATGACCAGTCGCCGCGCGCCTTCATCGATGGAACGTGGAGGCGGAAACGGCCGCCCTCCTCGGTGCGCGTGCCGGACCCGTCGCGCATGGTGAACGTCGGCAGGAAGTACACCGGCGGCTGGTGATAGCCGACCGCCGAGAGCACACGTGACAGCACGACTTCGACCGGTCCCTCCGCGCCCTGCTTGTCTGCTTGCTTGCCTGCCTGCTTGACGTGCCACTCGCGTCCCTTCGGGTCGTTGACGACGACCCCCGGGTTCGCGCCGCCCTGTTTCGGCCGGATGAACGTGTACTCGACCGACGGATTCGGCGCGTGTTCCGCCCCCCACGGGCCGTAGAAGAGATCGCGCTTCGGCAGATCGGCCGGCCGTTCCCAGAACGCCGCCAGCTGGGCGTCCCACGGGAGCGAGGTGGGCCGGACCTCCGCGGTACAAAACGGCATGTACGTCGCGACGACGAGCGGAAACATTCCAAGGAGGAATCGCAGGCTGCCCATGATCGGCCTCGTTACGGCAGGAACGGAATTTCCGCGACGCGCCTGCGGCCGCGCGCCAGCCGCAGCGGATCGCTCGTTCTGAACACGAAGCGCCATCCCTCCGATCCGTGCGCCACGTCGAGCCGCGCGAAGGTCGTCTTCTCGGTGTGCAGGCGCATGCCGACGCCGAACGACGTCTTGTCGAGGTTCAGATCGGAGTAGCGGGCGGCGACGTTGCCGGCGTCGAAGAAGACGGCGCCGTCGATGTGTGCGGTCAGGCCGAGGCGCGCCTCGGCGTTCGCCACCAGGAGGTTTCTCTCCTTAAACTGTCCATTGGAGTACGCACGCAGCGTGTTGTGGCCGCCGATCGCGGGCAGCAGGTAGAACGGGATGTCGTGGCCGACCGGCACATCGCTGAAGACGGACCACCCGCGAAACGCGAGCACCCAGTGCGTGTCGGTGATCGGGATGAAATGCGTGCCCTCCGCTTCGTACTGCCGGTAGCTGAAGACGCCCGTGCTCTGATCCGTATAGTTCGTCAGCGCGGCGCGGTACCGGAAGCCGCGCGTCGGATGACCGTGATAGTCGCGCGTATCCACGACGACGGCCGCCTCGGAGTGATACAGGTTCGGCTGATCGCTCAGGCTGACGGCAGGATCGAATGGAAACGCGTCGCGGACGTCGGGGAAATCGCCGGGGAACGGGCCGCTCGGCGCCATGACCTTCGGCTTACCGAGCCAGCCGAACTCGCCGGTGAACGACAGCCAGTCCGTCGTCGAGAGGCTCGCGTATCCGACAACGTCGTGCACCTGCAGCCGATACTGGCTGCGATCGTCGTCGGTGACGTCCGGACCGAGCCCGAAGTAGCTCAACTGCGTTTGGTCGCGCCACATGCCCTGAGCGCCGACGAGCAGCCGGCCGTTCGCCAGCTTCGGGAACTCGATCCGGCCCTGCGCCATCGTGTACAGGTGCCACGACACCGCCGCGGATCCGTCGAGCATCACGTTCCCGTCCGAGAAGTACTGGCGATATCCGGGCCCGGCTGAGATCCATCCAGATCCGGTGACCATGTTGGACAGCTCCGGATAGAAGCCGCTCGTCGGTTCGCCGAAGTCGTCGCCAAGTCGTTCCGTCACGTAGTCGATTCCCCGAGCGAGCACCTTCGGGTCACCAAAGAGGCCGGCGGGACGCTCGATCACAATCGGCGGCGGCTGCTGTGGCGGGGGTGGCGCTCCGGCGTTGCCATCCTGCGCGAGCGCGAGGGGCGTGGCCGCCAAAAAAAGCGTGAAAGCGACGCCAAACACACGAACGGCCGAGGCGCGTACACGCAGGGGAACGAACATGGGTGCTGACTCCTGCCGGCGGGACTGTCACCGCACGAAGAGGCAAGAGCGGCACCAGCAGCGCGGGTCGTTCGAGGAGGAGGTGAAAACTCGCCGAAAAACGTGCGGATTCGTGCGCGTCGGATGATGGCGCGGCATCGGGCGCGCGTCCGCGCGGCGACGGCATTTCGTGAGGGCGCGTCCGCCGCCCGTGATGTCACCGTTCGTCACACGCGGCCTTCGTAGCGACGTTCATCGTCGCGACCTATGATTCCTCCACGGTCCAGCGATGTTGGACCGTCGACATGGAGGACGAGACGGTTCTACTGCGAGGTCGCGGTTCGCGACGCGCGCGATCGCGCCGGCCTTTCGCACACGATTTCGATCCGGCCGTTACAGTCGCCCGCCGGACACGTTAGGGGTTGTTGTGGGAGTCCGCTCAGACGCGCATGAGACCGGTCGGCCGATGGGCGGCGAGGTTGGGGCGCAGCGCGAGCTCGAGTACCAGCAGGCCGTCGTCGAGGCCCTTGCCGATGCCGCGTCGGTGCGTGAAGGGACGCCGGCGCTCCTCGAGTCGCTGTGCCGCCGCGTCGGCTGGCGGGCCGGAGAGCTCTGGATCGTGGATCCACGCACGAACGTGCTCGGGCGATCGGGCTCCTGGCCGGCCGCACGAGCGGCGTCGACGCGACGCGCGCGCGGCGGTCGAGCGCTGACGGGCGCGGATGGCGCAGCGATCGCCCGTTCCGTCTGGAGCAGCGGCGAGGCGGAGTGGGCGATTGATCGCAGCCCGCGGCGCCCGTGGTCTACGCCGTGGCGATCGGTCTTTGCCTTTCCGGTCCTCACGGGATCGCGTGCCGTAGGCGCGCTCGTGCTCCTCGACCCTCGGCTGAAAGCACGGGATGACGCCTTCGCGAGACGAATGTCACGCCTCGGACTCCACATCGGCGCCTGGATCCAATGCAAGGGCGTGGAGGAGGCGCTGCGCGCGCGCGAGGAGGAATATCGCCAGCTGTCGGGTCGTCTGCTGCGCCTGCAGGACGAAGAGCGGCGGCGCATCGCGCGCGATCTCCACGACTCGACCGCTCAGCGTCTGACGGCGCTGATAATGAACCTCGATGTCGTCCGGCGCGCCGCCAGGCATCTCGATCACCGGTCGCGGCGCGCGCTCTCGGAGGGCCGCGCGCTCGCCGACGAAACGCTGAAGGAGATCCGGACGCTGTCCTACGTGCTGCATCCGCCGCTGCTCGACGAGACGGGTCTGGCGTCGGCGGTGCGTTGGTACGTCACGGGTTTCAGCGAGCGAAGCGGTGTTCACGTCGAGCTGGATCTGGCCGAGCTAGGGCGCGTTCCGGTCCGAATCGAGCAGGCGCTCTACCGCGTCGTCCAGGAAAGCCTCACGAACATTCATCGCCACAGCGGCAGCCGGTTTGCGTCAATTTCTCTCGCCAGGACGGGCGCCTTCGTCACGCTCGTGGTTCGCGATCGGGGGGGAGGGCTTCGCGACGCGACGCGATCGACCGGGAGTGGGACGCCGCGCACACTTGGCGTCGGAATTCAGAGCATGCGGGAACGCGTCTATCAGCTCGGCGGGACGTTCGACATGGAGTCGAGCCGCGCGGGAACAACGGTTCGCGTGCGGGTGGCGTTGAAGAGGGCTGCCCAGAGTGCCGGTCAGAATCCTGATCGCCGACGATCATGATGTGGTGCGGCAGGGCGTGCGCCGCGTGCTCGAGAGCGAGCGCGGTTGGGTCGTGTGCGGCGAAGCGCGCACCGGCCGCGAAGCAGTGGCGTTTACGGTAGCGCTTCAGCCCGACATCGTCGTGATGGATCTGAGCATGCCCGGCCTGAACGGGATCGACGCGACCCGGCGCGTTCGCAAGCTCGTGCCGGCCGCACAGGTCGTTCTCTTGACGGTGCACGAAGCCGAGCAGGTGGTGAACGATGCGCTCGACGCGGGGGCCCGGGGATGCGTGCTGAAGTCCGATACGAGCGACTTTCTGGTGGCCGCCGTTCAGCGCGTGCTGACGGGACAGATCTGCATTTCAGGGCGATTGCGCATCTACTATCACGGGCCGGCGGCCGCCGACACGAAAACGGCGACCAGCACGCTTGGCCGATTGACGGGTCGTGAGCGTGAAGTGCTGCAGCTGCTGACCGAAGGCCGCGGGAACAGAGAAATCGCCAGTTTGCTCGGCATCAGCCCCAAGACCGCCGAAACCCACCGGGCTCGCATGATGACCAAGCTCGGGCTGCACTCGATAAGCGAGCTCGTCCGCTATGCCGTGCGCAACCGGATCATCGAGCCCTGAAACGACTGTACGTCGTTTTTTCGAAAGACGCCGGTAGAGTTCAGCAAACGACCAACTGACTAACTTTTGCCACACAACCCTACATGATTTGCGGTATTGCAGCGCTCTGGCATCGTCCCTATTCTTGAACTCAATCAAATAGGTTCGCTGCCCGAGGAGTTTTCCCGGCGCCTCGGTACGGTGGTTGCCTCTGCGGGGGACCACTCATGCTGACCACAAATGTGACGCTCACGCATTGGCTGCGACTGATTCGGGCGGAGTACCTCGAGGTCCCGGGCCTGCATCTGACGAAAGCGCAGATTCAGCGCATGTGGGGGATCGATCGCGACACGTGCGACGTCGTGCTCGCGACGCTGATCGAAAGCCGGTTCCTCCGGCGCACCGAGGCCGATCGCTACGCACGTTTCAGCGGCGGCGCGTAATCGCGCGGCGACACGCGTTTGATTTGCTCGCAGAGGCTTCAACGCGGTGCCAGTCGCTGCAGTGCGTGGGGGAGCGGCGCGCATCGTTCGAGCCGCCGCCGCGAGTCGTCACGGGGGACGGCGACGCCCAGGGGATCACAGGATGTTGTGATCGCGCTCACCATTAACCGACAAGGAGGCGGTGTCGATGACCAGGGTCGTTATCGCGGACGATCACACGTTGATCGTCGAAGCGTTTCAAAAACTGCTCGAACCTGAATGCGAAGTCGTCGGGACCGCCACTGACGGCCGCTCGCTGCTGCTGTCGGCGCGGGACTTGCGTCCTGACGTCGTCGTGCTCGACGTGGCGATGCCGCTCCTGAACGGGCTCGATGCGGGCCGGTTCATCAAGAAGATGGATCCAGCCATCAAGCTGGTATTCGTGACGGTCAACGAGGATCCCGGCGTCGCCGCGCAGGCCTTTCGCGTTGGCGCGTCCGCGTACCTCTTGAAGCGTTCGGCGGGCGCGGAGCTTCTGACGGCGATTCGCGAAGCGACCCGGCACCGCTCCTATCTGACGCCGCTCATCACCGACGGCGTCGTGCAGTCGCTGATGCGCGGCCACGATACCGCCGGCCGCGAGCGCTTGACGACACGGCAAAGCGAAGTGCTGCAACTGCTGGCCGAAGGCAAGTCCATGAAGGAGGCTGCCGACATTCTGCACATCGCGACCGCGACGGTCGCGTTCCACAAGTACCGGCTCATGAATCAACTTGGCATCAAGACCAGTGCGGAACTGATTCGATTTGCGGTCCAACAGCATCTTGTCCAATAGGGCCCCCATTCGTGCGTGTCCAGCTGACTCCGGCGTCGGTTCTCTCTGCGGCTCTTCTTCTTCTCTTCGTCCTGCGCCCCACCGCTGAATCGGCGCCTCCGCCTGCGCCCCCGAGTCCTCCCGCGCTCGCGGAGCTGTGGACCGATCCGGTCGACCTGGATCGCATCGATCTGTCGATCGGGCGGTGGGGCGCCTCGCATGCGCCCGATCCGCGGGAGCGGTTCACCTACATCAGGCCGAAGCAGCACGGCCACAGTCCCGGGATGGTGGTGGAGGACCGGCGTCATCGGACGTGGCACGTGAAGCAGGGACGCGAGGGGCAACCGGAAGTCGTGATGTCGCGCGTGCTCTCGGCCATCGGCTATCGCCAGCCGCCGGTCTACTACCTGCCGTCGTTCACCGTCGTCGACGGGTCTGGCACGCATGCGGCGGCGGGGGGCCGCTTTCGCCTCTCCGATCCGTCGCTTCAGGATCGCGGCGCGTGGCAGTGGGAGAGCAACCCGTTCGTGGGCGCCAGACCGTTCCAGGCGCTGCTCGTGATTCTCGTGCTGTTGAACAGCGCCGATCTGAAGAACTCGAACAACACGATGTACGAGGTGACGACGCCGGGCGCCGCCGTCCGGCGCTGGTTCGTGGTCCGCGATCTCGGCACGTCGCTCGGCGCCGTCGGCCGCATCAATCCGTCGCCGAACGATCCCGAGAAGTTCGAACAGCGCCGGTTCGTGACCGGCATCAGCCACGGCTACGTCGAATTCGGCGATTACCACGCGGTCCACAACGAGCTGGTATACCGGCGCATCACGCCGGACGACGTCCGATGGGCGAGCCGGCTGCTGGGTCGGCTGACGGAGCGCCAGTGGGACGACGCGTTCTACGCCGCGGGGTATCGGCCGGCGCTCGCCCAGCGATTCGTGCGGCGCATCATGCAGAAGATCGAGGAAGGCGCCTCGATTGGGAGCGGTCCCGTGCGATCGTTCGAACCGGTGCGGCCATGAACATCTCGTGGAGGGCGATCCTGTCCTCGCTGCCGGCGAACGTCGCCGTCGTCGATCGCCACGGCACCGTCGTCGCGGTGAACGAGGCGTGGAGCGAGTCGCCCTGGGCGCTCGACGCCCGCGGCCGCGAGTTGATCGCGCCGGGCGTCAACTACTTCGACGTGTGCGCGGCGGCGGCGGAAGCCGGCTGCGCGGCCGCCGCCGATGTGCTGGTCGGCGTCCGCGACGTCTGCGACGGGAAGCGGCGCCAGTTCGAGTTGAAGTACCAGGGGTCGTTGGCCGACGGCGCGCACTGGTTCCTGTTGAAAGCCACGCGGCTCGAGCATGAAGACGGCGGCGCGGTCGTGACGCACGCCGACATCACCGATCGCAAGCGCACCGAGGTGGTCGTTCTCGAAAGCGAGGGGCGATTCAGCCGGCTCGCCGACGCCCTGCCGGTCGGCGTGTGGATGTCCGACGTCGAGGGCGCGTGCAGCTACTGCAACCACACGTGGCTCGACCTGACCGGGCGGCCGCTCGAGCGTGAGCTCGGCACCGGCTGGCTCGACGCGGTCCACCCCGACGATCGCGCGCGATGCGTGACGACCTACTGGCGCGCCTTCGCCGCGCACGCGCCGTTCTCGATGGAGTACCGGATCCGGCGCCACGACGGCCAGTATCGCTGGTTGCTCAACCACGGCGTCCCGCGCTACGACGCCGATGAGCGGTTCCTCGGCTATCTCGGAGGCGCGATCGACTTCACCGATCAGCGGAACGCCGAACAGGCGCTGCGCGATCTGAGCGGCCGGTTGATCGCCGCTCAGGAGACCGAGCGCAGACGCATCGCGCGCGATTTGCACGACAGCGTCGGCCAGCGGATGGCGCTCCTCTCGATGCGCATCGACGAACTGCGACACCTCCTGCCGCCGGGGGCGGAGGGGTCGACGGCGGTCGCGCAGCTGCGCGCCGACGCCGACGTCATCGCACGCGAGGTGCACTCGCTCTCGCATCGCCTGCACTCGGCGAAGCTCGATGCGCTCGGACTGGCCGAGGCGGTCGCGAGCCACTGCCGCGAGATGGCGGCGCAGGGTGTGCTCGTGGACTTCGCCGACGCCGGCGTGCCCGAGGTGCCGAGCGCCGTCGCCCTGTGCGTCTTTCGTATCGTCCAGGAAGCGCTGGCCAATGTCGCCAAACACAGTGGCGCGACGGCGGCCCGCGTTCTGCTGTCGTCCGAGGCGAATAGCCTCGTCTTGCGCGTGGAGGACGACGGGAAAGGGTTCGCGCCGCACCAGCCGTCAGAGGGCCTCGGCCTCGTCAGCATGCGCGAACGTGTCCGCTCCGCGCGCGGCCAGCTGCGCGTCGCATCCGCACCGGGATGCGGGACCACCATCGAAGCGCGCATTCCAATCCAATCGACGCCCGAGCACAGCCCGCCCCTAGTACTTCTTTCAGAGAGATCAGAGACTTCATTGGGGTGATCGCCCGTCGTGAGCCGGTTACAGTGCTGTCCGCCGGCAGCACGCAAAGACAAGGGGACGGACATGGAACTCGTGGCCATCGGTATCGCTCTACGGCCTTCACGGTGCTCCTAGGAGACCTGCCATGGAGGCGCTCGCTGCGACCCACACGGAGCAGTGGTGTTGCCAAACGGACCAGATACTCGCGGAACTCTCGTCGTCCTGGTGTGACCTCGAATCGGCCGACATCGGCAGCGCGATACCGCCGATGCTCCACCGACTCAGCGACGCGACCAACGTCGACCGCACGACTCTCGTCGAGTACGGCGGCGACGGGCAAACTGTAAACGCCTATCAGTGGGCGGCCCCTTCGATCGAGGCCGATCCCGAGGCGGCCGACGCCCTCGACGCGACATGGCTCTGGGATCGGCTGCGTCCCGACCGCGACGCGCTCGTGCTCGAACGGATTCCGGCGGATCTGCCGGTGCACGCGCTGACGCCGGCGGTGCTCGAGCACGTCCGCCGCATGCCGCTCCGCTCGTTGGCGGTTATCCCGGTGCGGATCGGAGGCGAGCTGACGTGCGTCTTCGCGTTCGAAACGTGCCGTGAGTATCACGCGTGGCCGCCACCGCTCATCGAGCGGCTGCGGCTGATCGCCGCATTCGTGGGAAGCGTGCTCCACCGCCGGCGGCAGGACACGGCGCTGCGCGAGATTCGCACCGACCTGGCGCGACTGACGGCGCAGCTCGAGCGTGAGAAGGAGCCGTTCGAGGACGACGGGACGACGGTGTCCGGTTTCGACGAAATCATCGGCAAGAGCGCCTCGCTGCGGACGGCGCTGGCGCGCGTGCAGGAAGTCTCGCCGACCTCGAGCACCGTGCTCCTGTTGGGCGAGACGGGCTCCGGCAAGGAGCTGTTCGCGCGCGCAATTCACGCGCGCGGGCCGCGCCACGCGAATCCGCTGGTCATCGTCAACTGCGCAGCGCTCCCGCCCACGCTGATCGAGAGCGAGCTGTTCGGGCACGCGCGCGGCGCGTTCACCGGCGCGATCGTGACCCGGCAGGGCCGATTCGAGATGGCCCATCGCGGCACGCTGTTCCTCGACGAGATCGGCGATCTGCCGCTCGAGCTCCAAACCAAACTGCTGCGCGTGCTGCAGGAGGGAGCCTTCGAGCGCCTCGGGTCGTCGCAGACCCAGAAGGTGGACGTCCGCATCATCGCGGCCACGCATCGCGACCTGCCCAAGGCCGTCGCCGAGGGCACCTTCCGCGACGACTTGTACTACCGCCTCAGCGTCTTCCCAATCCGCCTGCCGCCGCTGCGCGAGCGGCGCGAGGACATTCCGGATCTGGTGTGGTTCCTCATTCATAAGCGTCAGCGGGGCATGCACCGGTGGATCAAGCGCGTCCCCGAGACCGTGATGCAGTGGCTCCAGAACTATCACTGGCCCGGCAACGTTCGCGAGCTCGAGAACGTCGTCGAGCGGGCCCTGATTCATTCGACCGGCGACGCGTTGCGGCTGCTCGACGACTGCATCGAGCGCGTGAGCAACGCGCCCGCGCCGGACGACACGACGCTGACATCGGTCGAGCGCGCGCACATCGAGGAGGTGCTGCGCGCGTGCCGGTGGAGGATCAACGGCCATGGCAACGCCGCGGAGCGGCTCGGTCTGCATCCAAACACGCTGCGCTTCCGCATGAAGAAGCTCGGGATCGTCCGAGACCCGTCGCGCACGGGCGTGCAGGTCGCGAGCGCGTGACAGACGAGGAGAGACCACACATGGCCGAGCACAGGTTCACGTTGTATGCGGCGGGGTACGCCGCTCGCGACGAGGCGGAGCTCGACTTCGACATCGTCAAGCGCCTGTTCTCGGGCGGCGCCATCGCCATCTTCGATGCCACGCTGTTCGACACCAATCCCGCCGGCGGGACGCGGATCGTCAACACGCTCGCCGGCCTCTTCTACCCGCCCTGCCTCCGGCGCGATCCCGCCGCCGAGGCGGACGACTCGGAGAGCGCGCGCTTGTGGCACGGGTTGTCCGACGACGACCTGAACACGTTGTCGAAGTTGTTCGCGCAGGGAAAGGCATGGCTCGTCGTGATCGCGGACGCGCCGCTGAGGCAGGTGCTGAAGGATCCCCTGCGCACCGTCGTCGGCGAATTCGAGGGAACGCTGACCGCCGACGACAGCAGGTGGAACGTCGGCTCGCGCCCTCACGGTATGCGGTGATCGCGTACAGCCGACGGGGAGCCCATGCGCTCGACGAAGGTCAGGATCGTTCGCGCACCGCGGCACGAAGGTTGCGATTCTGACAGCGTGGGCAAGATGGTCCACCAATCGTTGCGACGACCCGCACGAACTTCCCCCCGAAGGGCTCTGTGTCCTGACGCCCTTTAACGCGTGTCTCTTCCTTGTCGGGGCGCCCGGCGCCGCTCTGACAAATCCTCCCGCGGCCTTCCTGATGTGCCGTTTGGGATCCGCAGCCGACAGCCGCGACGGCTGCGGACCGCGCCGAGTATCAGGGTGCGGGATTTGCACCGTCGCCTTCGAGACACGAGCCGCCGCGGAAGGGTAGGGCATGAAGGCGTTCACCGCATTCGTCACGATCTTCAATCTCGTCACGTATCAGGCGGTGCCACTCGCCGCCGGCCAGACGGCGGCGGCGCAGCCACGTCCGGCCGTCAGGACCGCGCGATCGGCGCCCGCGCCCGCTGACGGCGGCTGGCCGCGAACCCGGACGACGCCGGCCGGAGCGAAAGTCGTGGTCTACCAGCCGCAGGTCGCGAGCTGGGTCGATCAGAAGCACATCACGCTGTACGCCGCCGTGTCGTATCTGCCGGCCGGCGCGCAGACTCCCGCGCTCGGCACGATGGGATTCGAGAGCGACACGCGCGTCGCGCTCGCGGACCGCCTCGTGAGTTTCTCCGAGCTCAAAGTCACGGAGTCGAACTTTCCGACGCTCGACAAGGACGCCGTCAAGAACGTGGTCGCCGACATCGTGGCCGCGATGCCGAAGGAACAGCGCGTCATCGGGCTCGATCGAGTGCTCGCGGCGGTCGACACGAGCCAGATCACGCCGAAGAACGCAAACGGCGTGAAGGCCGATCCGCCGGTCATCTTCCTCAGTCAGACGCCGGCGATCCTGGTCAATCTCGACGGCGATCCAATCTGGAGTCCGATCGCGAACAACGATCTCAAGTTCGCCGTCAACACCAACTGGGATCTGCTCCAGCACGCACCGTCGACGACGTTCTATCTTCGCGTCGACAAATCCTGGCTCACCTCGTCGTCGGTCGACGGTCCGTGGAGGCGCGCCGGAACGCTGCCCGGCAGCTTTGCGTCGCTTCCCGCCGACGGCAACTGGGACGACGTCGAGGCGGCGCTCCCGGGGAAGGAGTTCCCGGTCGGGCAGATGCCGGTCGTGTTCGTCAGCCGCAAGCCGGCTGAATTGATCCTCATCGACGGCGCACCGACGTTCGTGGCCGTCAAGGATACGAAGCTGCAGTGGGTGAGCAACACGGACAGCGATCTGTTCCGTCTTGGCTCGGACGGTCCGTTCTATTTCCTGACATCGGGCCGGTGGTTTGCCGCGCCGAACCTGTCCGGTCCGTGGACGTTCGTCACGCCGACGCTGCCCGACGACTTCAAGCGCATTCCGCTGGACCATCCGCGATCGCGCGTTCTCGCGTCGGTGCCCGGCACTCGGCAGGCGCTCGAGGCCGTCCTGCTCGCGCAGATCCCGCAGACGGCGAAGGTGAATCGACATGAGATCGTGGCGCCGACCGTCGGGTATCAGGGCCAGCCGCAGTTCGATCCGATCGAGCAGACGAACATCAAGCGCGCCGTCAACACGGACAAGGACGTGTTCATCGTCGGCGATCGCTATTACATGTGCTATCAGGGCGTGTGGTTCGTCGGCGACTCGGCGACCGGGCCGTGGAAGGTCGCCGATTCGGTTCCGAAGGAGATCTATGAGATCCCGATCACCTC
>Ga0066903_100000887_pt1 | contig 20451 bp, 18 predicted proteins | sample PanSoiMetaGPlot1_FD_67491 | JGI IMG/M metagenome (GOLD analysis project Ga0066903, IMG submission 67491) | Tropical forest soil microbial communities from Panama analyzed to predict greenhouse gas emissions - Panama Soil - Plot 1 (version 2) | ecosystem: Environmental > Terrestrial > Soil >... | reverse complement strand
TCAGCGCCGGTCCACGCATCGAGCTCGCCCGGTCGCACCACGTCGGCCGCGATGCGCACCCCGAGGCGTTCCTTGAGCCGTTCCTCGACCCCCGCCGCGATCGACGGGAATTCGGCCGGGTCGCGGTCGCTGACCACCGAGACGACGAGTTCGTCACGGTTCTCGACGCGCACGGCGCGGACGAACCAGTCGGGGGTGACGCCGGGAACGGACAGGGCGATCTCGCCCACAGCTTCGGGCCACACATTGACACCCCGTAGCTTCACCATGTTGTCGCCGCGACCACCGAACGGGCCCATGCGGCGCAACCAGCTCCCGCACGCGCACTGTTCGCGCGGGTACAGGTACGACAGGTCCATGATGTTGTAACGGAACTGCGGGCTGCCTGTCTTGTAGAGCTCCGTGATGCACATCGCGCCCGGCTCGCCATCGGGGACCGGCTCACCCGTCTCGGGGTCGACAATCTGGACGACGAACGCGTCCTCGAAGATGTGGAGCCCATTGTGGGCGGGGCACTCGACGGACACCCATTGCACCTCGTGGAACCCGTACGAGTTGAAGCACTCCGCTCCGAACGTCGACTCGAGCAGCTCGCGATCACCGATGTTGGGAAGGGCAGTGAGCTTGAAGTCGGTCGATGGGTCATAGCCCATCTCGCGCGCCACGTCGGCGAGCCGCAGCAAGTAGTCGCCGGTCGTGAGAATGGCGGCGGCTCCGTACTCCACGGCCAGCTCGACCTGACGCTCGCTACTCGTGACGTTCCCGGTCCCGGTCGTGAGCACGACGCAGTTCAGCCACCGGTGCAGTGCCTCGTCGAAGGCGAACGCCCCGTTATGGGTGCCGTAGGCCCACGAGTTGAGGACCACGTCTCCGGGGCGGATGCCTTGCATGTACAGGGCGCGTGCCGTGAGCACCGCCCCCACCTCGCGATCCCACTGCGTGTAGAAGGTGGGCCGGGACTTTCCGGTGGTGCCGCCCGACATGTAGACCCGCATCGGCTCGCGCAGGGCGTCGGCCGGGATCACTCCCTGGTAGTCGCCCCACGGGGGGTGGGCGTCGATGCTCTTCCGGATGTCCTCGACGGTGTAGGCGGGAGCCCTCCAGAGATCGTCGAGGGTGCGGATCGATCGCGGGTCGAAGCCGGCCGCCGCCCAGCGTCGCTCGAAGAACGGGACGCGGGCGGCGGCCATCGCCCGTTGACGGAGCCGGGTGAGTTGCGTCGCCTCGATCGCCTCCGGCGGTGCGAACCAGGCTGTCTCGAAATACTCAGGCGGCGGGGGATAGGCGCGGACCAGCGCGTCGTAGTCGACCGCCGCGAAGGGCCGGCGGATCATCGCTCACCGCTCACGCCGGGATGTAGTCGGCGGGGAACCGGTACAGGTCGACAGCGTTGTCCCACAGGATCTTGCGCTTGCTCTCGTTGGAGACGAGGTTCGTGTCCAGGGCGAGGAAGTGCTCCGTGGCCTTCGGATACTTGGAATCGGGGTGCGGGTAATCGGTCTCGAACACGATGTGGTCATCGCTCAGCCAACGGATGACGTCAGACACGAAGCGGTCGTCACATTCGGTCGAGATCCAGCAATTCCGCCGGAAGTACTCGGTTGCTGACGCGGTGAGCTCCGGGGCTTCGACCGCGCCAGCGAGCTCGAGGTGCTCGTCGATGCGGTGGAGCCAGGATGGCAGCCAACCGCAACCCGCCTCCATGTAGGCGACGCGCAAGCGCGGGAAGCGCTCGAACACGCCGTGCACGATCATCGACAGGACCGCGCATTGCGCCTCGTGGGGGTGCACGACGGTGTGCCATTCCGTGAACGTCGCGAAGCGGTCGGAGCCGGCGGTCGGCGCGTTCAGACCCATGTACTCGTGGGTGGCGAACGCGCAGTCGAGATCCTGGAGCAGCTCGTAGATCGGGTCGTAGTAGGCGTCGCCGAGGTTGCGGTGGTTGAACTGGTCGGGCCGTGCCCAGAAGCACCGGATACCGAGCTCGTCGTGGGCGAACTGGATCTCCTCGACGGCGCGGCTCACGTCGTTGAGCGGCACTGGCCCGGAGGTGAGGACGCGCCCATCCGAGGTCTCCCGCATCTCCTGGCCCCACCGGTTGTACGCCCGGGCCATGGCGGCCTGAAGCTCGGGGTCGATGCCTTCGAGCCACATGTCGTACTCGGGCCCGTAGATCACCATCAGATCGACGCCTTCGACCTCGATGGCCCGGGCCACACGATCGCCGGTAAAGCCCTTCGTGACGATCTCCTCCCCGTACTTGGCGATCATGTCGTCGGCGGTCCAGTTGATCGCCTTCTGGAACTGCCCGAAGATCGACGTGGGGTGCTGGGTCCAGCGGCCGTCGACCGTGACGGGGTTGTAGTGGTCGAGGCCGGCCGGGCTCCGGCGACCGACCCGGTCACGGTGCTTCTTGTCGAGGAAGCGCGACCAGAGATCCTGGGGGTAGATGACGTGGGCGTCGGCGTCGAAGACCATGAACCCGTTGCGCATCGCTCCCTCCTCTCCTTTCCTTATGTTCTCAGTACAGCAGACGAAACCAAGCGCGCGCTAGGTTGGTCTGGCCCGGCCGGCGGCAACGGCTGGTTCCTCGCCGAGGTACGACGCCACGAGCGCCGAGCGATCGGTGAGGTCGTCCGCCGACCCTTCGAGAACGATCCGGCCCTCGACCATCACGGCCGCGCGGCCGGAGATCTTCAACGCCATGACCGTGTTCTGCTCGACGAGGAGCAACGGGGTTCGCCCGGCGATCTGCGCGAGCGCGGTGAAGAGCGCTCGGGCGATCTTCGGCGCGAGGCCGAGCGACGGCTCGTCGAGCAGCAACAACCGCGGGCCCGCCACGAGCGCCCGCCCGATCGCGACCATCTGCTGCTCGCCCCCCGAGAGCGCGCCGCCCACGCGCCGCCGGATGGGCGCGAGGGTCGGGAAGAGGTCGTAAACCTCGTCGATGTCGTAGCCGTCGGTGCGCCCGCGTCGGGCGGTGGCGCCGACGAGCAGGTTCTCGTGCACGCTGAGCGTGGTGAACACCCGACGCCCTTCCGGGACGTGAATGAGGCCCCTCCGCGCGCCCTGCTGGGCGCTGAGCCGGCGACAGTCCACGCCGTCGAAGCGGATCGACCCGCGGAACGGCGCGAGGCCGGAGATCGCGCGCAGCGTCGAGGTCTTCCCGGCGCCGTTCGGGCCGATGACGGCAAGTACTTCCCGTTCGCCGACGTGGAGGTCGACGCCGCGCACTGCTTGGACGGGCCCGTACGAGACCTCGACGTTCCGGAGCTCAAGCACGGCTCGCTGCCTCTTCGTCGACGCCGAGGTATGCGTCGACGACACGGTGGTCCTCGAACACAGTGCCGGCAGGGCCGACGGCGACGAGCTGGCCGAGCTCGAGCACGGCCACCCGGTCGCACAGGGACGTGATGAAGTCGAGCTTGTGGTCGACGAGCAGTATGGACACGCCGTCGTCCTGCAAGCGGCGCAAGTGCGCGATGAGCTCCTCGGTTTCCGAGGAGTCGAGACCCGCCGATGGCTCGTCGAGCAGAAGGATGTCCGGCTGCGCATTGATTGCACGCGCGAGCTCCAGCAGTCGACGCTGACCGTAGGACAGCCGGGCGGTCGGCTCCCCCGCCAGTCGGATGAGGCCGACCCGATCGAGTGCCTGCGCCGCTGCCTCACACCGCCCGCGATCTCGGCGCACCACCGCTGGCCGCGCGAGGCAGGCCGGTGTGATGCCCGTGAGAGTGCGATCGGCAGTCGACAGCATCACGTCCTCGATGCACGTGAGGTGCTCATAGGTTTGCGGGCTCTGATAGGTCCGCACGATTCCCAAGGGACGGACGCGGCCTGCCCGGCCGAGCTGCACCGGGCTTCCGCGCACGCGCAGCGAGCCCGACGCGGGAATGACACCACTGAGTGCGTTGAGGAACGTGGTCTTGCCGCTTCCGTTGGGCCCGACGAGACCGAGGATCTCGTGCTCGCGCACCGACAGGCTGGCGCCGTCGACGGCCCGTACTCCCCCGAACTGCACTCGGATGTCGTCCGCCTCGAGCACCGGAAAGCTCGCCGGGTGACCTTCGGTCCCGTCGCCCGCGCCGGCCTTGACAGGGCGTGGGGCTGTTGCGGTCTCGCGACCGTATGTGCCATCGGCGGCCGCCCGGGGCCGCTTCGGTGTGAGCCCTAGGAAGTCGCTGAGCCATGTGCGGCGTGCCGGGTGTGCGCGTCCGAGCACGAGTGAACGCAGGCGACGACCGATCCCGACGAGCCCCTCCGGGAAGGCGATCATCACGATCACGAGCAGCGCGCCGAAGAAGAGGTCGCGGAAGTCTCCGAGCCGGTGCTCCTGGCCGAAGGCGTTCACCGTGAAGTCGACGCCCGGGATGCCGAGGACGCCTCCCTGCAACCACTGCGGCACGAAGACGTAGAAGGCAGCGCCCACGATCGGCCCCCAGCGCGAGTCGATTCCACCGAGAATGAGCATGACGAAGATGCCCAGGCCGAGATCGATGCCGAAGGAGTCGGGCGTCGCGAAGCCCTTGGAGTGCGCAAAGATTGCTCCGCCGACTCCGGCGATCGTCGAACCCAGGACAAACATCGTGATCCGCGAGCGGAGAATCGGTACGCCGAGGGTCGAGGCGACCATGTCGTGGTCGCGTGTCGCGATTGCCTCGCGCTGGACCGGCGAGCGGGCAAGGAAGATGGTCAGCAGCAGCACGAGGGCGAGCGCGCCGAACCACACCCAGAAGATCCGGTAGGGATTGTCGAGCGGGTACCCGAACAGCGAGATGTGCCGAATGCCGGCCGTTGTGTCGCCACTCGCACCCGAGAACGCCGTCCATTTTCGCAGCACCTCGAGGATAATCTCGCTGAGGCCGAGCGTCGCGATCGCGAAGTAGAAGTGCGAAGCGCGCCGCATCAGGAACGCGAACGCGGCAGCGACGATGGCGGTGACGACAATCGCCACGAGCACACCCATCCAGAACGAGTCGACGCCGAACAGCGCGATGCGTGTCGCCCATGCTGACGTGTACGCCCCGACGGCGGCGAACACCGCCTGCGAGAAGGCGAACTGTCCCGAGACTCCGAAGACGAGATAGAACCCGACGACGATGACGCAGTAGAAGAGCCACGTGTTCACCAAGTCGGTGTCACCGAAGCCTGATACGCCGTACTGACGGAACAGCGCGATGCCTAGCAGGAACACCAGCAGCCAGAGGTACGGCTGCCCCCGCATCGCCGGTGGACGTGACCGCTCGTCGCCGGACCCGTCCGGCGAGATTGCAGCCGGTGATGTGGCGCGAGGCTTGTCGAGCGTGGTCCGCGGCGTGCTCATGCGGGTGAACTCACGCGCCGGCCTCACAAGCGTCGGAGGGCGCTGCCGCGGGCGAACAATCCCTGGGGGCGGAGGGCGATGACCAGGATCATCAAGACGAACGGGAAGATCGCGTTGTAGTCGCGCAGCACATAGCCGCCGAAGACGTACTGCACGAGGCCGATCGCGAGGCCTCCCACGACGACGCCGCCGATGCTGCCGAACCCGCCGAGGACCGCGGCCGCGAACCCGAGGATCATGAAGTTGAAGCCGAGCGTGAGGTCGATGCTCCCAAGCGGACCGAGCAGGATCCCGGCGAGTCCTGCGAGGGCAGCCGAGAGACCGAACGCCAGCATCGACAGCCAGTTCACCGGGACGCCGCAGAGTTTCGCGGTGTCTCGGTCGGCGGCGGTCGCGCGCAGCTGGCGGCCGAACTGCGTGAACTGGAACAACAGGATTGTGGCGACCACGACGATCGCGCTCACGATTATGACTAGAACCCGCTGGTAGCTGATGTTGGCGCCCGCGATCTTCAGCACATCGCCGCGAACCGGGCTGTCGAGATAGCGGGGTGTGGTGCCCTGCCACAGGCCGATGAACGCACGGAGCACGAGCGCCGCGCCCAGCGTCGTGATGACGATCACGTGGATCGAGCGGCCGCGCAAAGGCGCGTACGCGACGCGCTCGAGGCCCACGCCGATCAAGAACATGATCAGGATGGTCACGATGTAGCCGGGTACGAGCCCGAGCGCTCCGATGCCGAACGCTCCATCCTTTTGGGTGAGCCAAATCGCGATGTAGGCGCCGAGTGTGATGAGGTCGCCCTGGGCGAAGTTCACGACACCGGTGGCCTTGTAGATCAGCAAGAAGCCGACGGCGGCGAGCGCGGCGATAGCGCCGACCGCCAGGCCGCTCGCGAGCAGCGCGATGAGATTGCTCACGCCGATCTGCTCGCGAGGGCCTGGCGCACTCGGAGCCGTTCCTTTATCCAGACGATGATGGTGCGGGAGCAGCCGTCGTCGTCGTGGTCTCCGTCACGACTCCCGGATTCGCTCCAGGGGGGAAGCTCAGAGGCTTGGCGACGCTTTCCTTGCCCTGGCTATCGAACTTCACGATGTTCGCGGTGTGCTGAAGCACGTTGAGGTCGTCGGTCTTGTACGAAGCGCAGATGCCGTCGTACGAGATCGAAGCGATTGCAGTGTTCAGCTTGGCCGGGTTGACGGAGCCGGCCTTCTTGGCGGCCGCCGCGATCAGTTTCACCATGTCGTATGCCTGTGCAGCCGAGTAGATCGGAGGAGATCCGTACTTCGACTGGTAGTCCGAGACCCACTTCTTGACCTTTGATCTCTTGTCGGCGGTCGGGACACAGTCATCGGTCCCCTTAAGATTCGTCGCCGCTTTGTTCTTCACCACACCGCCCGCGGCGATGATCCCGGCACTGGCGCCGTCGACGTGGGGGACGTTGATGTCGTTGTCGACGAGCTGGTTCGACATCACTCCGAGCGGGTTCGGGAAGTTGAAGTCGAGGATTGCGTCGGTACCTTTCATGGCCGTCGCTTGCTCGGTGAGGTCCGTGGCCGTCGTCGAGTTCATGCGCTCGGCGACGATGTTGACTCCCTTCTTACCTTGGAGGGCCTTTTTCGCTGCGGCGCAGCCGTTGACTCCGGTCGCGTTGTCGACGCACTCGAGTCCGATCTTCTTCTTTTTGAGCGTGTCGACCGCGTACTGCGCCTGGGCTGTGAAGCTCAGCGTGTCGATCGGCCGGATGAGGAAGAGGTTCTTGGCGCCGTTGGGTCCGTTCTTCGCGAGCTGCTCGCCTGATGACAGGGTGAAGAACGGGATGCCGGAGCTCTTGATGCTGTCCGAGACCGCGATGCCTTGCGAGCTGGCCGGGAAGCCGATGATCGCGTTGGGATTCTGGTCGCGTGCCTGCTGGAAGGCGTTCTCGGCACCGGCCGGCGGGAGCGGCGCGGGAATGCGCGTGTACTCGACCTTGCTGCCGAGCTCCTCGGCGGCCATCTTTGCGCCGTTGTCGTAGTAGGGCACCGCCGCCGAGCTCTCCCCGGTGGTCTCGGCGAGCAGGATGATCTTCACCGTCGGGGTCTTGCTGGTACCCGCGGCCGAGCTGCCCGTCGCCGCGACGACGGAAGCTAGGACCCCCACAGAGAGCAGCGTCGACCAGGACCTTCGAAGTCTCACGAGTCTCCCCCCTGAGTCGCGCGGACGCCCCTGCGCCCGACCGGTCCCTACCCCTTTCCGTTCTGGATTGGGCGCCGCGCGCCCGTGACCGTCCTTGGTTGCCGCACCCCTCCAGTCAAGCAGACGCGACCAAGCGTGCGCTAGGTTGGGTGCCGCTCGGGCCGGCGGCAAGCCAGGATTCCGCGGCCGGTGGCCTCCGGCCCCGTCGGCAAAGGGCCCAGCGTCAGGGAGCTCGGAGGCATGCCGAACACCACGGCCGTCGACGACGCCATCACGGGTGAGATCATCCGCAGCGGCCTGCTGGTGGCGGCCGAGGAAGCGAGCGTGGTCGTGGTGCGCTCGTCGCACAGCACCTTCATCCAAGAGGGTGCCGACGCCTGCGCGGCGATCCTGGACGCCAGCGCCGAGCTCGTCGCCCAGTCCACGGCGACGAGCCTCATGCACGGGGCGAGCCTCCGCAGCTCGCTGCCGTCGCTGCTCGAAGAGACGCCGCTTGAAGCGATGCAGCCGGGCGACGTCTTCGCGCTGAACGATCCCTACCGCGGCGGCATCCATTCGAACGACATCCTGGTCTTTCGACCGATCTTCGGCGACCGACGAGTCGTGTTCTTCGCCGGTACGCTGATTCACGTCGCCGACCTCGGGGGAAACGCGGTCGCGGGGCTCGCGGCTCTCGCTACCGACACGTTCGCCGAAGGGTTGCTGCTGCCGCCGGTCCGCCTCTACCGGAGCGGTCAGCCGGTCGGCGATGTCCTGAACATCATCGCTCGCAACAGCCGGGCGCCGGACAAGGTCATGGGCGACGTCCGAGCGCTCGTCGCCGGGGTGAGCGTCATCGCCCGACGTGTCGAGGAGCTGCTCGAGCGTTTCGGCACCCCGACGGTCGAGCGGTTTGTCCGCGATTCGATGGACGACGCGGAACGGCGCGTGCGCGACGATCTGCGCCGCTTACCCGCCGGCACGTACCGCGGCGAATTCGAGATCGACGGTGACGGGGTCGATCCGGACCGCGCCTTCGAGGTCCAGGTCGCCGTCACGCCCAACGACGGCAACCTGGACGTTGACTTCGCGGGCACGTCTCCCCAGGCGCGGGGCGCGATCAACGCGTCCGTCTCACAGACCCTGTCAGGGGTCGTGTACGCGATGCGGTGCTTCGTCGATCCGACGATCCCGATGAATGAGGGCTGCTTTCGACCGCTGCACGCGCTGCTTCCCCGCGGCACGCTCGTGAACCCGGACCCGCCGGCCGCGTGCGGCGGGAGAGTGATGACCGTGGCGGCGGCGGTCGAGGCGATCCTGCAGGCCCTGGCTGAGGCGCGGCCCGACCACGCCGTCGGCGCGAGCGCGCTGATTCATGTCTTCTCGCTGAGTGGTGTCGACGGCGGCGGGACACCCTGGCTGAACCTCTTCTACGAGTTCGGCGGCCTCGGCGCGCGCGCCGGATCCGACGGCCCGGACGCCACCGGCGCGTTTTTCCTTGGGGGGCGGTCGGTGCTCCCGCAGATCGAGCCGCTGGAGACGCAGTACCCACTCGTGGTTCGGTCGTCGCGCCTCTGGACCGACTCCGGGGGGCCCGGCACCTGGCGGGGTGGGCTCGGGGTCGAGACGGTGATCGAGCTGCTGACGCCGGCCGTCCTCACGGTGCGGGGCGCGCGCATGGACCTGCCGCCACCGGGCGCAGGTGGCGGCCACCACGGCGGGGCGGGCACGTTCGCCGTCGAGCGGAAAGACGGGACGGCGGAACCCGTGCCAGCCAAGGCGGCCGGCGTCGAGATCGCGGCGGGGGAACGGTTTCTGTTGCGCACCTCGGGTGGCGGCGGGCTGGGCCCGCCGGAGCGCCGGGATCCGGAGCGGGTGCTCGCAGACGTGCTCACCGGCTGCGTGTCGGCGGAGGCCGCCGCGCGCGAGTACGCGGTCATCCTGGACGGCACGGGGACAGGGATCGATCGAAGCGCCACGGATCATCTTCGTGGCGCCCGGCTCGCAGAGCACCGCTCGTGACAGAGCAACGCCAGTTCATCGGTGTCGACGTCGGCGGCACGTTCACCGACGTCGTCCTCGCCGACAGCTCGGGAGGTGTCGCCATCGGGAAGGTGCTCACGACGCCGGACGATCCGCGCGTCGGCGTCGTCGACGGGATCCGTCAGGTGCTCGATGGCGCCATTGTGGATCCGGAGGCAGTCTCGCGGGTCGTTCACGGGACGACACTCGCCACCAATGTCGTCGTGCAACGTGCCGCCGGGCCTGTCGCGCTGGTGACGACTGAGGGATTCGGCGACCTGCTGCGTCTCGGCCGGCAGGCACGCGTCGAGGAGGACCGGTATGACTTGTTCTTCACGCCCGCCGCTCCGCCCGTCGACGCGCGCTTCACGTTCGAGGTCGCCGAACGAGTGAGCGCGGACGGAGAGGTCCTCGTCCCGCTCACCGACGAAGCGGTGGCGGACGTCGCCCGCGACGTTGGTGCCGCACGGCCCGCCGGCGTTGCCGTTTGCTTCCTGCACTCGTACGCGCATCCGGCGCACGAGCGGATCGTGGCCGAAGCTTGTCGAGCCGAACTGCCGGCCGCATACGTCGTCTGCTCGTCGGAGGTCTGGCCCGAGATGCGGGAGTTCGAGAGGGCGATGACCACCGCGGTGTGCGCCCTCGTCGGTCCGGTGATGGCGGGGTACCTCGGGGGGCTCGAATCGCGTCTGCGCGACCTCGGGATCGGATGCCCAGTCGAGATCATGGAGTCGAGCGGGGGCGTGATGTCGGCGCAGGCCGCGGCTCGGCGTCCGGTCGCCACGGTCGAATCCGGTGGCGCGGCCGGCGTCACCGCCGCCGGGATCGTCGGCCGGAGCATGGGTGTCGCCGACGTGATCTCATTCGACATGGGTGGCACCACGGCGAAGACCGGCATCGTTCGACGCGGTAGCCCCGCGATCACGCACGATTTCCAGATCGGGGGCAAGGGGAGCTTCGGCGGTGCCCGCGCCGGCACCGGCGTGCCGGTGAAGATCCCGGTCGTCGACCTCGCCGAGGTTGGCGCCGGCGGGGGGAGCGTGGCCTGGGTCGACACCGGTGGCGCGCTCCGCGTCGGGCCCCAGTCGGCCGGGGCCATGCCGGGACCGGCATGCTACGGGCGCGGCGGCACCGAGCCCACGGTGACGGACGCCAACCTGCTCCTCGGCTACCTCGACCGGGCCGGTCTCGCCGGCGGCGTCGCGGTAGACGCTGACCTCGCGGCCGCCGCCGTAGAGCGATCGGTCGCCGCGCCGTTGGAGATCGACACAACGGGCGCCGCGCACGCCATCCACGAGATCGTCAACTCGACGATGACTTCTGCGATCCGGATGGTCACGGTGCAGCGCGGCATCGATCCTCGGGGCTTCACCCTCGTGGGATTCGGTGGCGCCGGGCCGATGCACGCCGCCCGGCTCGCAGCCGCGTTCGGGATCGAGTCGGTGGTGGTGCCGTGGGCGGCCGGCGTCGCGTCGGCGGTCGGTCTGGTGAGCTCGGACCTGACCGTTGACGTCGTCCAGACCCGCGTCGTCGACCTCGACGACATCGATCCCGCGGCCCTGACGGAGCTCTTCGACGAGTTGGACGCGCGGGCTCGCGAAGAGTTCGGCGGCGCGGGCGCGACGTTCACGGCGATACGGTCCGCCGATGTGCGCTACCGCGGGCAGGCGCACCAGCTGACCGTCTCGGTGCCCAACGGACCGCTGGGTGGCGAGGATTTGAGCGGGCTGACGAAGCGGTTCCACGAGGTCTACCGGCAGACCTACGGGATCGACGCCGACGGAGCGGCTCAGTTGGTGAATGCGCGCGTGCGCGTGGTGCGGGTGGTCGACAAACTCGCTTCCCGAGCGCATGCGATCGCCGAGCGCGATGCGAACCTGGCGCTCGCAGGCGAACGGCCGGCGTCATTCGCCGAAGCGGGTGGCTTCACGCCGACGTCTGTCTTCGACTGGTCCCGACTCGAGCCCGGATGCCGTCTCGTGGGGCCGGCGATCGTCGAGGGCGCCGATGCGACGATCGTGGTTCCCCCCGGCTACTCGGCGGCCGTGGACCCGTGGCGCAACGTGATCCTCGCCAGCACGGAGGCGTCATGAGCGCAGCGCGTCAGGCCGCGAAGGCGGCGGCGCCGCTGGTGTCGGAGCGTCGAGAAGAGATCCTCGCGCTGGCGGCTCGGATCTTTGCTGACAAGGGATACGCGAGCACGACGGTCCGCGAGATCGCCGACGCGGCGGGAATTCTCTCCGGGAGCCTGTATCACCACTTCGACTCAAAGGAGTCGATGTTGGACGAGATCATGCACGGCTTCCTGGACCACACGGTGGCCCGGTACCGCGCCACGGTCGACGAAGGTGGTGACCCGTTCGCTGTCCTGCAGGCGCTCGTCCGGGAGGCGTTCATATCACTCGGTGCGAACCCGGCCGCGTTGGCCGTGATGATCAACGAGTTCAACTTCCTGGTGCAGTTCCCGCGCTTCGCGTATCTGCGAGAAGGCGCCGAGGAGACCGAGCGCCTGTGGGTGGGTGTCATCGAGGATGGCATGCGAGAGGGGGCGTTCCGTTCGGACCTCGAGGCCCGCATGATCTATCGCTTCATGCGGGACGCGATCTGGATCAGCGTCCGTTGGTATCGGCCGGACGGCAAGTACCGCCCCGAGGAGATCGCCGACTTCTATCTCGAGCTGCTGCTCGACGGTCTCGTCACCGGCGACGCGGCGGAGCGAGGAGGTCCGACATGAGCACGAGCGAACCCCAAGGTCCGAGCTTCTTCCTGGTCGATGAGTTGCCGTGGCCCGACGAGTCCCGAGGATCCGCGCCCCGCGAGCTCGTGGAAGAAGCGCGGCGCAAGGGCGCGCGGCGGAAGTTTCTCGCCCGGGGCGAGGGCGGTTTCCACTCGCAGTACTCGGACTTCCCGCCGCGCTACACGGTGCCGCGTCACAGCCACGACCACGACGAGATGATCGTCGTGCTGTCGGGGAGCTGCACGATGCTCGGCGGCGGACCGAAGCTCAAGGCGTACGACTCGATGGTGCTCCGCGGCGGGCACGAGTACGGCTTCACGGCCGGCGACGACGGCATGAAGTTCCTGACCATCCGGACGGGCGAGGCGCAGACCCGTCTCGCCTGATGCTCGGCGCGTTCAGGAGCCGAGAAGCCGGGCGCGGAGCTCCGGGTCGCGTACGAAGACGGGCAGATCGTCGTCATCGAGGAACGACGGTCGCGCCGACGAGCCGCCGTCGACCGCGAGCACTTGACCCGAGACGAAGCCGGAGAGCTCCGACAGGAAGAAGAGCACGGCACGTGCGATGTCGTCCGGCCGTCCACGCCGTCCCAGAGGGATCGCCGCCCGCTCGGCCGACGCGTCGTTGGGCGAGCTCTGCGTAACGTTGCGCGGCGTGCGCACGGACCCCGCGGCGACGGCGTTGACCCGGATGCCGGCGGGGCCGAGCTCGAGTGCCGCCGTTCGGGTGAGGGCGATCAGGCCGGCCTTGGCTGCGGCGTAGGCCGCGCCGAACGGCATCGCGGAGAGCGCCGCGATCGACGTGATGTGGACGATGCTGCCGCCGGTGTTCTGCTCGGCGAGGCGGGCACCGATCGCGCGCGTCGTCAGGAATGCCGAGTGCAGATTGAGCTCGAGTACCGAGTCGAAGGTCGCCGGGGCCGTGTCGAGGAGCGCCGCCCACTGGTCAGGGAACAGCCCGCCGACGACGTGGACCAGGCCGTGGATGGGACCGACTGCGGCCGCTTCGGTCACCGCGGCCGCGACGTCATCGCCGTTGCGCACGTCGGCCTCGACTGACCGGTAGCGCCCGCCCGCCTCGTCCATCGCCCGCTCCGACACGGCGAGGCGATCAGGGTCGTTGTCGAGCGCCGCTACGACGGCGCCGGCCTCGACGAGTACTCGGCAGACGGCGGTGCCGATGCCGCCACCTCCCGCCCCCGCGACCACCACCATGCGTCCGCTCAGGCCGAGGTGTTCGTCGAGCATGTGCAGACCCCCCTCCCAAGCGGGCGCTTGGTTCCCATCGTTACCATGCCGACATGCTGACGGGTCGAGTGGTGCTCGTGACTGGCGGTGGAGCGGGCATCGGGCGAGCGATCGCGCTCGGCCTCGAGGACGCACACGCCACGGTCGCCGTCGTTGACGGCGACTTCGCGTCCCGCGAGGGGACGGCCGCGGCCTTCGCCCGCGCCCGCGAATCAGCCGGCCCGGTCGACGCTGTCGTCCACGCGTATGTGGACCCGGCCGCGCTCACGAGCGAGCCGCTCGCGGAGACCGTCGCCGCGAACTGGGAGCGGCGGTGCGAGGCGATACTGCGCGCCGCGTTGCACTGTTGCCAAGCAGCCGGTCAGGAGCTGTCGGCGCGCGGAGGTCGGCTCGTGCTCGTCACGCCGACGATCGCGCTCACGGGCGCCGCCGGTCTCGTACCGTACGCGACCGCGCTCGAGGGGATGCGGGCGCTCGCGAAATCCGCGGCGCGCCAGTGGGGCGCGCGGCGGATCACCGTCAACTGCGTCGCACCGCCGGTCGAGCTCATGGCACCGGATCGGGACGGGGGCCCTTCGGGGCTCGCGCTTGCGGGTCGTCCCCTCGGCGATCCCGACCCGCGCGTGGACGTGGCCCCGGTGGTGGCGCTCCTCACGGCGGACGGGGGCCACCTGGTCACCGGCGTCACGATCCCCGTCGACGGCGGCATCGTCATGGCGCCGTGACAGCTCCCCTGGCGGGGCGCAGCATCCTCGTCACCGGCGCCGGCCGCGGTCTCGGGCGCGGCGTCGCGTTGGCGTGTGCGGCGGCGGGCGCTGACGTGGTCGTGGCATCTCCGCGTGAGAACGGCGCCGAGACGGTGGCCGCAATCGAGGCACGTGGCGGGTCGGCGGCCTGGACGCGCTGCGACGCCACCGCCGCCGGCGACGTCGAGGCGGCAGTCGCCGCCGCAGTCGAGCGGATCGGCGGTCTCGATGTCGTGATCCACAACGCGACGAGCCGGCGATCGAGCGAACCGGTGCAGCTCGAGGACGTCGACGACGAGCTGTGGCACGAGCATGCGTCGGTGTCGCTGGACGGCGCCTTTCACTGCGCGCAGGCCGCGCTACCGCACCTACGTGAACGCCGCGGCCGGTTGATCCTGATGACGTCCCCGGCCGGCATCGAAGGGAGCGCCATGCTCCCCGTGTACGCCATGGTCAAGGGCGCGATTCGAGGATTTGCGAAGAGCCTGGCGCGCGAGTGGGCGCCGTTGGGCGTGACCGTCAATGTCATCTCACCCCTCGCAGAGACTCCGGCGATGACGAGCGCGTACGAGAAGGACCCGACACTTGAGGAACGGCTTGCGCGCGTCGTGCCGATGGGCCACCTCGGCGATCCCGAGACCGAGATCGGACCGGCCGTCGTCTTCCTCGCCGGCGACGGGGCCGGATACATCACCGGTCAGACGCTGGCCGTCGACGGCGGCCGTTTCATGACGCTTTGATGGAGAAGAGGAGGTTGCCGTGATCCCTGCCGAGTATCGGGCCTTCGAATCGGTCGTGACCGTCGGGTGCGTGAATTTCTCACCCGTCTGGGGTGACAAAAAGCAGACGTTGGCGCGGATCGAGGCCAACGTCGCCGAAGCGGGTGCCCAGGGCATCGACATCGTCGTGTTCCCCGAGGGCTCGCTCACGGGAGCGTCGTCGTGCGACGCATGCCAGGCCGAGGGCGAAGCATGCGATGCGCACCTCGAGTTGGCCGAGACCGTGCCCGGGCCGGCGACGGACACCGTCGCCAACCTCGCGCACGAACACGATCTGTATGTGGTCTTCGGACTGCCGGAGCGAGACCGGGACCAGCCGCGTGTCTTGTACAACTCGGCGGCGGTCGTCGGCCCCGAGGGCGTGCTCGGCACGTACCGCAAGGTGCACCTCGGAACGCTGCCATGGGTGACCGAGGGAATCGTGTTCCGGCCCGGGACCGAGCTGCCGGTGTTCCCGACGCGCTTTGGTCCCATCGGCGTGCAGATCTGTTACGACTTCTGGTTCAATCCCGAGCTCAGCCGGATCCTCGCGCTCAAGGGCGCGCGCTTGATCGTGAATCCGTGCGGGACCTTCGCCGGGCCAGGCAAGCGCGACTACATGGTCCAGACGACGAGCGTGCGCGCGCAGGAGAACCTCGTCTACGCAGCGAGCGCCAACCTGGTCGGCGGACCCGGTCGCGAGGATTACTCCGCCCGCGCACTCGAGGAATCGCGCCCGGCCGACTACCTGGGCCACAGTGTGATCGCCGGCCCGGCGTTCCCACGGTTCAGCCAGGTGTACGCGGAGGCGGGCGACGGCGAGGAGATCATCAGCGCGACCCTGAGCTTCGAGCGGCTCCACCGCTGGCAGTCGGTCTTTCCGATGCGCGAGTGGAGGGAGACGCGCCAACGTGACGCCTCCCGTTTGATCGCCGAGGAGTTCCGGGCACTGGCGCAGCTGGGCTGAGCCTGCCCGGGAGGCGGGGCGAGCTACGTGCCGGCGCGCTCCTGCGCGTCTTCGCTGAGCACCTTGAGGAGAAGGTGGACGGCGGAATCGAGTCGCTCGATCTCCTCGGCGGACAGCGGGTCAAGGAGCTGCTCTCGGGCCCGGCGATAGCTGGTGTTCGCGAGTTTGGCCGTGCGGAGACCCTCGTGCGTGAGGCCGACGACAACCTTGCGGCGATCGGAGGGGTCCGGGGAGCGCTCGACGAGCCCGGCATTCTCGAGTCGGCCGAGGATCTGGGTCATCCCGCCGGTCGAACGCAGGACGATCTCGCTCAACTCCGTCGGGGACATGCGGTACGGCTCTCCGGTCAGCTGGAGCAGTCGGAGGACCGAGTAGTCGATGAAACGCAGTCCGAGTGGATCGAGACACCGGTGCTGGAACGCATCGACGAGGAGGCCGACGCGCGTGATGCGCGTGAACAAGCCGAGCGGGCCCGGCTCCGACAGGTATCGCGCTTCGACGTCCACGGCTAACAGACCGGCGGGCCGTCGATGGTGACGCGGTGCATGACCCGCCGCTCGACGTAGTCGGCGACGCCGTAGTGCTGCACGCTTCGGTTGTCCCAGAAGGCCATCGACCCGACATCCCAGTGGAACCGGCACTGGAATTCGGGCGAGCGCACGTGGTCGAGCAGGAAGGGCAGCAGCGCGTCGTTCTCGCGTTCGCTGAGCCCGACGATGTGCGTCGTCGAGTTCCTGTTCACGAACAGCGCCCGGCGACCGGTCTCCGGATGGGTGACGACGACGGGATGCTCGATCGGCGGCCAACGCTGCTGCATCTCGGACAGGTCGAGGGTCGTGTGACCGCCGGCGAGCGCTTTCCGCATCGGCTTCGTGATGTCGTGGACCGCCCGCAGCTCGTCCACGAGTGACCGAACCGTTGGCGACAGCGCCTCGTACGCCGCGTACATGTTCGAGAAGCAGGTATCGCCCCCCGCCGACGGAAGTTGCACGGCGCGCAGGATGGATCCCATCGGCGGATTGGGCATGAACGTGTTGTCGCTGTGCCACTCGTCGGCACCTTCACCCTTAGGGTGCACCTGGTCGAGCACAGTGACGGTCGGCCGGTCCTGGTACTTCGTCGCGAGCGGCGGGACGCTGAGCGGCCCGAAGCGGAGCGAGAAGTCGAGGTGTTGTTCGTCGGTGATGTCCTGGCCGCGGAAGAAGATGACGAGGTGGTCGAGCAGCGCCTGGCGGAGCTCGGCGATTGTCTCGTCGCCGAGCGGCTCGGCCAGCACGATGCCCGACACTTCGGCGCCGATGGCGGGTGTGAGCGGTGTGATCTCGAGCGTCGGCATCCTGCTCCCGGTTCTGGACGCCCGCACGCGGGGCATAATGTCTTAGTCCTAAGAATCTTAGGCGAGGGGGGAATCATGGCGGGCGGCCCGCGGATCCGGCATCTTGACGAGTTCCCGTGGCAGGAGGTCCGCCGCCAGCAGCACGGCGAGCGGACGGCATCGGTGCGCGAGAAGTGGCTGGACTTCTCGCCCCGCTTTCTCTCGCTCTATGCGAAGTGGGATCCGGGGATGATCGTGCAACCGCACGGTCACAACAGCGACCACGTGGTATTCGTCATCGAGGGCGACATGACGTGCGGGGACGCGCACTGCCCGGCGGGCACGCACATCGCGCTCGACCAGGGCGACACGTTCGGTCCCTTCGTCGCCGGTCCCGATGGCGTGACGCTCTTCGAGGTGATGATGGGCGACCCGCGGTCGTTCCCCGCCGACCTCGACGGGTACGAGCGATTCCTCTCGGAAAAGGGTGTCCAACAGCTCCCGAATCCACCGATCGACATGCCCGACTGGCTCGAGGACACTCGGACCTGATCGGGATGGCGCAGGTGCCCTTCGCCCCGGGTTCGGTGTCTCTCCGGCTCTACCCGCACAACAACCTTCCTGCGCCCGCGATCGTCGACGAGTTGCTCGCCCAAGGCGCGCTCGGGGTCGGGCGCGGGTTCGACGGCGTGATGACGAGTGAGCACCACGGCGGGTTCGCGGGCTACCTGCCCAATCCGCTTCAAGTCGCGGGGTGGTGCCTCGACGCGATGTCGAGCGGCTGGGCGGCGCCGTGCCCGCTGCTCCTCACCTTGCGTCCGCCCGCGCTCGTCGCCGAGGAAGCCGCCTGGCTCGCGGCGCGCTTTCCCGGTCGAGTCGGCATCGGTGTGGCCGCGGGGGCGTTGCCGGACGACTTCGAAATCATGGGGCTTCCGATGGACGACCGCGCCGCCCGGTTCACGAGCGGGCTCGAGGAGCTGGTTGGTGCGCTGAACGGCACCGACCCGGGCGGACTCGCCGGCGATCCGGCGGTCAAGCGATGCGCCGAGCATCCGGTTCCGGTGGTGAGCGCGGCCATGAGCTTCACCGCGGTGCGGCGCGCCGCCCGTTCCGGCGCCGGCATCCTGTTCGACTCGTTGTCCACGCCCGAGCGCTGTCGCGAACTCTCGGACGCGTACCGGGCCGCCGGCGGCACGGGGCCGTGCGTCCTGATCCGGCGGGCCTGGGTGGGAGAGCCACCGCGCGAGGGTGTCGCGCGGCAGGTCGACGTGTACCGGGGGTACGCGCCGGTCGCGTCACAGACGCACTGGCAGGGCGAACAGTTGGTGAGCTCAGCGTCACCACGTGAGGTCGCCGGCCGCTTGGCCGACGCCGCCCGCCGTGCGGGCGCCGACACCGTCAACGTCCGGGTTCACGTCTCTGCGGTGACCCCCGACGCGGCGCGGGACCAGATCGCCCGGCTCGGAGACGAGGTTGTTCCCCAGCTCCGCGAGGAGATCGCATGAGACCGCGCCGCATTTACCACTTCGACGACGCCGAGTGGCACGTCCCCGTCTCGCCCGGCAGCGACCCCGACCAGGCCGCCGACGCGGGGCGGCGCGGCGTGGCCCGGAAGTTCCTGGCCCAGGGGGACGCCGGCTTCTACTCGCAGGTGGTACGGCTGCCCCCGGGGTTCGAGGCGCCCGAACACAGTCACGATCACGCCGAGGTCTTCATGGTGCTGGAGGGAAGCTGCCGGTTCGACGGCGAGGCGATGGGTCGCTTCGACACAGTGGTCGTCGCGGCCGACGAGCCGTACGGGTTCGTGGCCGGCCGCGACGGGCTCTCGTTCCTGGTCGTACGGCAAGGCGCGGCGACGTTCACCGCCACGGGCTCATGAGCACGGCAGCCACTGACCACGACTACGACCTCATCGTCCGAGGCGGCTTCGTCGTCGACGGCACGGGGTTGCCGCGCCGGCGCGTCGACGTCGGTGTGAAGAACGGCCGGGTCGCGACCCTTGCCCGCCTCGACGGCTGCCGCGCCGCGGAGGAGATCGACGCCGGTGGCCTGATCGTCGCGCCTGGGATCGTCGACGCACACACGCACTACGACCCGCAGATCACGTTCGACCCCTACGCGACCGTCTCGTGCTTCCACGGCGTCACCACGGTGATGGCGGGTAACTGCGGCTTCTCGGTCGCGCCGTGCAAAGCCGATGACCGCTCCTTCCTCGAAGGCATCTTCGCCCAGGTGGAGAACATGGACCCGATCGCGCTCAGCGCCATCGAATGGGACGCCTTCGAGACGTTTCCCGAGTTCCTCGACAGCCGGCGGGGCAAGCTGGGCGTGAACCTGGCGTGCTACGTCGGCCACTCCAACCTGCGCCGCTGGGTCATGGGACCGGATGCCACCGAGCGCGAGGCCACCGAAGCCGAAGTGCATACGATGCGTCGCCTCCTCGAAGACGCGATGGTCGCGGGCGCGGCCGGCGTCTCGTCATCCGCCGCGCCAACACACTTCGATATCGACGACCGCCCAGTTCCCTCTCGCGTCGCCGCTCGTGACGAGCTTGTCGCCCTCGCCGACCAAGCGGGCCGCGCCGGAACAGGGTCGATCGCGTTCCTGCCCGCAAGCGCAATCGGCGGCCTCGACGCCGACGACGAGGAGTACCTCATCCGCCTCGGGAAGGTGAGTGGCCTCCCCGTGATCATCCAAGGCCTCGGCGGCCGGAACAAGATCGACGCCCCCACCGCGACGTGGGACGCGGCCAAGGCGTTCCTCGACCGTGCCACGAAGGACGGGGCGCCCGTCTTCTCCATGCTGATCGCACGGCCGTTCGACCGGCCGGTGACCATCGACGAGACGAATCTGCACTACCTCGCGGTGCCGGCGTGGGACCGGATGCTGAAGGTGCCGCGCGCCGACCGGGTTGCGCTGCTGCGCGATTCGGCCGCCCGCGCCGAGTTGCGCGGCGCCGTGGAGCAATACAACCGCGACCCAGCCAAGGGCACGACCGTGCCGCCGCCGCTGTGGGACGCGGTGTTCGTCGACGAAGTCGCCAAGCCGGAGCACGAGAAGCTCCAGGCCCGATCGATCCGCGAGATCGCCGACGAGCAGGGGGTCGCGCCTGCCGACGCGATGCTCGACCTCGCCCTCGACGAGGACCTCGCCACCCGCTTCCGCTGGCGGACCGAGAG
>Ga0066903_100000886_pt1 | contig 20462 bp, 14 predicted proteins | sample PanSoiMetaGPlot1_FD_67491 | JGI IMG/M metagenome (GOLD analysis project Ga0066903, IMG submission 67491) | Tropical forest soil microbial communities from Panama analyzed to predict greenhouse gas emissions - Panama Soil - Plot 1 (version 2) | ecosystem: Environmental > Terrestrial > Soil >... | reverse complement strand
TTCGTGATCTTCGTGATCTTTGTGACCTTGGTGGCCTGCTACCGTCGGTACGTTTCAGTCAAGCGTCGCGCCGCGGTTGCGTCAGGCTGCGCGTCAGCGATCAATCCGCGCGGCTTCGCGGATCTCGAGCCCGGGCTTGCCGTCGCGCGGCAGGGTCAAGCGGTTCATGTCGCTCCAGATCTTCAGAATCTCCGGCGGCGCGTTGTCGGGGATGTCGCGATCGCGCCACGTGAAGACGTCGACGTAGTAGCGCGCGCGGGTCTCGTCCTTCAGCTCGAGCGTCACGTGCGGCTCGGGCTCGACGAGGTTCAACCGCCGCGCCGTCTCCCAGTGCGCGGCGATCACCTGTTTCAATTCCGCCTCGGCGCCCGCCTTGGGCCGGAGCGTGACGACGACGGTTTCGGGATCGTCGCCGCGAAACGCCGCGAGCGCGACGAGCAGGCCGGCACGAGCCATCATTCGCTTCGTCATGGTTACCTCCAGAATCCGGTGACCGATTCGATGAGTCCGTCGGCGCCAAGCGTGAAGACGTTCGTCCCCTGCGCGCGCACTTGGCCGTCGGGCCCAGCGGCCGTCCAGTCGGCGAGCACGACGCCCTGGCAGTGGTGTGGATCGCCCGAGCGCTGCAGGCGGAACCCCGGCATGAAGCGCTGCGACGCACCGATCTGCAGCGACAGTTCGTCGGCGCCGTCGATGCACGAGAACCGGTCGCGCATCCGCACGGCCGGGGAGGCGATCGTGGCCAGGCGCGCCGTACGCCGCCCGGCGTCGGTCTCGTTCCACGCGTCGAACCACGCATCCACGGCATCGGCCGTCTTCGCATGGACTTCGTTGGCGACGACGTTGGCGAAGAGCGACAGCTGGTACCGCCAGCCCTGCACGTGTTCGTCGCGCACCGCCGCGGCGGCGTCCGGGAACGCGTGCGACAGATGGAGCCGCGTGCCGGCCGCTGCGGGCTCGAGATCGATCGTGACGAGCGACGCGCCCGGCGCGATCGGCGTCCCGCTGGCGTAGCCGTACGTGAAGGAAATCCGGGACGGCGGCGCGACTTCGACGACCTCGCCCGACGCCTCGACGCCGCCGGGATATCTCACCAGCACTGTGCCGCCCGGACGCGCGTCGATCGTCGAGCCGGCGCCCCACCACGCCGCCCAGCGCGCCGAATCGGTGAAGTACCTGAAGACGGCCGCCGGCGGCGCGCCGATCACGATCGTCCGATCGAGCCGATGGGTGAGTGTCACGAGCGTGTCCTCCTGCGGCGCGCGGGCTTCGGTCCGCGCCGCGTCTGTTCGAGCTCCACCTGCAGTTTCAGCCGCCACAGCGCGTCGTCCCACATGCGTTCGAGCGCGGCGCCGACGGGACCCAACGCGTCGCGCCGCGCGGCGTAGTACCGGTGCCGGTGCTCGCGGCGGCAGGTCACGAGACCGGCGTCGGCCAGCGCGCGCAGCTGCAGCGAGATCGCGCCGAACGAGACATCGGGCATCGCCCGGTGGATCTCGCCGGCGGCGCGCTCGCGATCCCACACGAGCCGGAGAATCTCGCGACGGCGCGGCGACGCGACGGCGGTCAGGGCGGCGGAATCGAGCACGGTTATAATTTTAGATAAAACTAAAATGAAAGTCAAGCCGTCCGAGGTCCGAGGTGCGAGGTCCGGAAGCCGGAAGCCGGAAGCTCGGCAGCCGGCAGCGCAGCCGCCGCTTATGCGATCGCCGGCACGCGCCGGGGACGGGCGAGTGCCTGCTTCACGGCGGACGCCCACGCGGCGTCGATCGGGACCAGCGCGCGCGTGACGTCACCTTCCCGCACGGCGACGGGGACGCCGTCGCGCCAGGCCACGCGGTGACGGGAGCTCGGGCGCAGCCGTTCGCCGGCGGTGACGATGCCCGCGAGGTTCAGGGGATCGGCTGTGGCGATGCCGAACACGCGCCCGTCGCACGGCGTGCGGCGCACTTCGCGCAGCCGCTCCACGGCGCGCGGGAGCGCGAACTGCTCCCCCGACATGCCGGAGACGAATCGGCCGCCGCGGATCTCGCCGCGGGCTTCGAGACGGCGATAGGCACGGACCAGATCGCGCCACGGCGCCTGCCCGTCGCGTGCGGCCAGCCGGTGGAACATCACGCCGTACCGGCGCAGCAGGGCCAGGGCTTCAACCTCGATCGCCGCGGCGCGATCGGCCGGGTCGAGATCCCGCGGGCCGATCGTCGTCCACCGTCCGGCGAAGCTGGCGCGGCGGTTCACGACGGCGGGCGGCGCCGATGCGGCCATCAACGCGCGGAGTCCCGAGAATCCGTCCGCCGCGACGAGTCCTGCGGCGACGAGCGATCCGATCGCGCTCCGCGCCGCCGCCTCGTCGAGCTCTGCGGCGCGCCGCAGATCCCCGAAGAACGATGCGCCGCGTTCGCGGAGCGTCGCCAGCATGCGGCGCGCGCCCGCATCGGCCGCCGCCGGGACGTCGCGTCCCCCTCGCAGCGACAGCCACGCGCCGGCATGATCGCGGAGGAACAGCGCGATCGGCGTCGACGGCCCGAGCCGCGGTGGGTCGGGACGGTCCGCCGGCGCCTCCGACAACCGCGCCCAGCCGACCTCTCCCGCCAGGCAGAGCAGATCGAGCATCGACGGGTCGTAGCCGTCGACGCGAGCGGGCAACACCGCGCGCTCCCACGCCGCGGCCGGCAACTCGGCGCCGTCCAGCACCGCGATCGCCTCCCGCAGGCCGTCGAGCCCGCGCAGGCGATCCGTGGATTCGACGTGCTGCCACTTGAACAGGAAGCGCATGAAGTCGGCCGGACTGACCGGCTCGATTTCGGCGCGCAGGCGCTCGATCGTGTAGCGATGGATTCGAGCGAGCAATGCACGCTCGGACCACTGGAGTGACGGTCCACCGAGCGAAAAACGTCCTCGCAGGATCACGCCCTCGCTCTCGAGCGCGAGCAACGCCTCGTCCGTCTCTGCCGGAGGGATGCTGAGCGCTGCCGCCAGCGCGGCGCTCGTGATCGGGCCGGCGATCGTCATCCGGCCGCGAATCAGTTCCACGGTCGCATCGGTCCGTGTCCACGCGCGGTCGCGCGATGGAGGTGGCTGAATCGCGGGGACGACGGAAGCGGCCGGATGAATCGCGCGCAACTCCGGGAGACGCTCTGCGGACACCCACCACCTGTCGCCGGCCAGGCCCGCCCGGCCGGCGGCGGCAAGCCCGGCGAACCACGCCTGCCAGTCGCCCGGGCACTCATCGGCGCGCAGGACTCCGACCGTCAACAGCGCGTCGTGCAGTTCGTCGGCGTCGCGAGGATCGGGACGGCACTCGTCGCGCACGCGGGCGATGGCGTCCGGGTCGAGCGTGCCGAGATCGTCCTGCGTGGACGCCGCGCGGCGCGTCTGCACGGCCCGGCTCCGCCGCTCCTCCAGCGGGGCGTCGTCGAGGAAGGCGTAGGGCTGCGCGTTGAGGATCTCGTGCGCGAGCACGGACGGCTCAGGCGTGTCGCGCGAGACGAGCGCGAGCTCGCCGGCGTGCACGCGCCGGAGTAGGGCGCGCAGGCCTTCGAGATCCATCGCCTCCTCGAGGCAGTCGCGCACGGTCTGTGCGACGAGCGGGTGGTCGGGCACCTGCCGGTCGCCCGGGATGTTCTCGAGACAGGCCGCGGCGTCAGGGAACACCGACGCGAGGAGATCGGCGGCGATCATGCGCTGGATCGGCGGCGCGACCTTGCGTGCGCCGCGGCTTCGCGGCACGGCGAGCGAAATCGTGGCGTTCCAGCGCCACCGCGTCTCGAAGACCGGAGCATCGAGGAACGCCTGGACGAGCACGTCGCGGACGGTCTCGGGGTGCAGGTACCGGAAGACGTCGGAGAGCGGGAACGAGTGCATCGGCCCGAGCGACAGCAACAGCGCGTCTTCGGTGGCGGCCGCCTGCAGCTCGAAGTTGAATTGCCGGCAGAACCGCTTGCGCAGCGCGAGCGCCCACGCCTTGTTGATGCGGCTGCCGAACGGCGCGTGCAGCACGAGCTGCATGCCGCCCGATTCGTCGAAGAAGCGCTCGAGGACGAGCGTCTGCTGCGTCGGGAGCGTGCCGAGCGCGCGGCGTCCCTCCTCGAGATATGCCGCGAGGTGCTGCGCCGCGTCGCTCGAGAGCCCGGTTTCGCGGGCGATCCATCCAGCCGCGTCGCCGCCCGCCGCCAGACGGCCGTCGACGGCGGCGCGCAGGTCGCTCACGGCCGCCGACAACTCGTCGCTGCGCGCCGGCGCCTCGCCGAGCCAGAACGGGATCGTCGGCGGCGCACCGTGCGCGTCGGCCACGCGCACCGTGCCGCCCGTGACCTGCAGGATCCGCCACGAGGCGTTCCCGAGCTGAAAGACATCGCCCGCGATCGACTCGATCGCGAAGTCCTCGTTCAGCGTGCCGACGAAGGTGTCGCCGGGATCGAGCAGGACGCGATAATCGGCGATCTCGGGAATCGCACCGCCGGAGGTCTGGGCGAGGAGCCGCGATCCGCGCCGTCCCTTCACGAGGGCGTTGACCTCGTCGCGGTGCACGAGCGCCGCGCGCCGTCCGCGGCGCGTGGCATAACCGTCGGCGATCATCCGCAGCACCGCGTCGAAGTCGGCGCGCCGGAGATCGCGGTACGGCCACGCGCGCCGCACGAGCGCGTAGAGCGCGTCCTCGGCGTACTCGCGGCAGGCGCATTCGGCGACGATCTGCTGCGCCAGCACGTCGAGCGCGCAATCGCGCGGCAGGATCGCGTCGAGCTCCCCCTTCGTCACGGCGCGCAGCAGCGCGGCGCACTCGACGAGGTCGTCGCGCGTCGCCGGAAACAGCCGTCCCTTCGGCGTGCCGTCGATCGTATGGCCCGAGCGCCCGACACGCTGCAGGAAGGTGGCGATCCGGTGCGGCGAGCCGATCTGACAGACGAGATCGACGTGGCCGATGTCGATCCCCAGCTCGAGCGACGCCGTCGCCACGAGCGCCCGCAGCGCGCCGCCCTTGAGCCGCGTCTCGGCATCCAGACGGATCTCCTTCGCCAGGCTGCCGTGATGCGCCGTAACCGCCGCGTCGCCCAGCCGATCGCTGAGGTGCCGCGCGACACGCTCGGCCATGCGGCGCGTATTGACGAACACGAGCGTGGTGCGGTGCGCCGCGATCAGCGCCGCGAGCCGATCGTAGTACTCCTCCCAGACCTCGTGCGCCATCACCGCCTCGAGCGGCGAGCGCGGCAGCTCGAGCGCGAGGTCGAGGCGCCGTCGATGTCCTTCGTCGACGATCGCGCACGGCCGTCCGCCCGTGAGATACCGCGCGACCTCCTCGATCGGCTTCTGCGTCGCCGAGAGGCCGATCCGCTGCTGCGGCCGTTCGGCAATCTCCTCCAGCCGCGCGAGCGACAGCGCGAGGTGCGCGCCACGCCTGGTCCCGATGACGGCATGAATCTCGTCCACGACGACGGTCTCCACGGTCCGCAGCATCGCGCGGCTTCGCTCCGACGTCAGCAGAAGGTAGAGCGACTCCGGCGTCGTGACCAGGATGTGCGGCGGCCTCCGGAGCATGGCCGCGCGCTCGGACGCCGGCGTGTCCCCGGTGCGGACCGCGCTCGTGATCTCCGGCATCGGCAGCCCGAGCGCCTCCGCGCGCGCCGCAATCGCCCGGCGCGGCTCGGCGAGATTCTTCTGGATGTCGGCGCCGAGCGCCTTCAGCGGCGAGACGTACAGCACGCGCACGTGATCGCCGAGCCCGCCTGCGAGCGCCTCGCGCGTCAGGGCGTCGAGCGCGGTCAGGAACGCCGCGAGCGTCTTGCCCGATCCCGTCGGCGCGGCGATGAGCGTGTGGCGTCCCTCGCGGATCGCGTCCCACCCGCGGGATTGCGCGGCCGTCGGCTCTCCGAGCGTGTCGGCAAACCAGTCACGAATGATGGAATGGAAACCGGCCAGCGGCATACCCGGCAGACCTCGCGACACGTGGAAGAGGTCAGAATACCGCAGGTCGGAGGCCGGATCGGGATACGGCTGACGTCACCGGCGGCGACGGCGGCGCCGGCGTGGCCGCTGGATCACGACGGTCACCTCATCGTCCAGAGGTGTGTCGCCGCGGATCCCGTACTGAACGGCCGAGCGGACGCGGACGAGGCCGGCCGTGCGGCGGCCGCGCTCGATGCGCCGCGGTCCGGTCAACTGCACGCCCTCCATGGCGTGCTCGAGGGCCTCGACGGCATCCCGTTCGAGACGGACAACGCTCATGCCTCCGGCAGTTGCATGCGCGGTACCGGTTCGAGCCCGACCGCGCGCACGGCGGGCAGGAGGGCGGCACCCGCGAGATACAGCGCCACGGTCAGGAACGCGAGGTACCCGGCCGCGGCGGGCTGTGGATCCTGCGCGATCGATCCGAACGTGGCGGCGTCGAACAACGCGACCAGCACGCGCGCGGTGCGGCCCGCGGGCTGCGACAACCCCGCGAGTACCACGAACTTCAGGATGAGCCCGGCGCCGAAGATGACGGCGAGGCTCCTGAGCAGCCGCACGCGATCAGGCGACGCGACCAGCGTGTTGACGAGCAGCACGAAGAAGAACACGCTCACGAAGAACAGCGGCAGCCCCGAGGCGGGCGTGAGCATCGCGAAGACCTGCGCGCCGGCGGCGACGAGCGCGACCAGCACGATCGCGCCGTTGGCGTTGGCGAGCACGGGCCGGGATCCGTGCATCAGCCGCACGGGATCGAGCGCGCCGCTCCTGACGAGCGCGGCGAGCAGCAGGCTGCTGAGCACGAGACAGAAGAGCGGCGGCGGCAGGAACACGATCCGCGCGCCCGGCTGCAATCCCCCGAGCAGCGTGACCGTCAGCAGCAGGAACGGCAGCACGATCGCCTCGCGCGCCGCCGTCACTTGCGCTTCCTCAGCACCCGCAGCGGGTTGAAATCGGACAGTTCGATCGTGAGGCCGCGCTGCAGCTCGGCCCGCAGCTCGTCGGCCGAGTGCATCTGCAGATCCGGATCATCCACCACGAGCCGTCCGTTCGGCGCGAGCGCGATCGCCAGGTCGACCGCCGTCAGTCCCTGCTTGAACAGCACGTCGTCGTCGTACGTCCGGCCCCAGCCTTCCCGGTAGAAGGCGTACGCGATGTAGAACTGCGTGCGCGCGTCGCGCCCGGCCCGATCGGCGCGCGCGAACGCGGCGCGCGCCTCGGGAAACTTGTCGGCGCGGAAGAACCGCAGCCCGTCGTCGAACGCCTGCTGATCGACGCTGTAGGCCCCGATGATCGACGTGAGTCCGCCGCTGACCTGCGCCATCGTCTGCGGCTGCGTCACGTAGAGCCACAGCACGAGCGCGCCGTAGGCCAGCGACGCCGTCAGCCCGACCGAGCGTACGACTGACTCACGCATCCCTGTTCGTCCGTGCCTATCCGTGTTGATCCGTGTTGATCCGTGGCTCTATTTGCGGCTCGCGTCGGGCACGTGGCTGAGGATGAACGACATGTTGTCGGCCGCGCGGACGGCCGCGTAGAAGTTGTCGCCGAACGAGCAGGCCAGCGTCGAGTTCGCCGAGATGACGCCGGCGATCGCCCAGACGCCCGCCTCCTGCACGAGGATCGGTCCGCCGGAATCCCCCTGGCACACCGAGCTTGCGGTCGTCGTGGACGTCGTCTGCAGCGTGAGCGGCGTCACGGCGACGATCGTCGCGACGCCGGCCCTGAGCGTCGCGGCCACGCCGGACCCGGAGTCCTTGCCCCAGCCGCTGATGACCGCGCTCTCGCCGGCGCGCGCGTCGCGGCTGAACAGCAGCGGCTTCGGCGTGCGGCCGATGTCGGCCGGCATCAGGACGACGCCGACGTCGAAGTTGGACGACGACGACTCGCGCCACGACGGGTGCGCGGCAAACGAGCTCGCGGTCTGCTGCGGCCCCGACCCGAGGAAAATCTGGACGGCGGCCGTCGGCTCCTGCAGGCAGTGCGCCGCCGTCAGCACCGCGCGCGGCGCGATCACCGTGCCGCTGCACGATCCGGACGGCTGGCCCGCCGAGTCCTTCATGTTCAGCAGGATGACGGGGGAGTTGTCGGTGGAGCAGTCGGCGCCGTTGACGATCTCGGTGGAGGGGGAGATCGACTGCGTGATGGCGCCGCAGGCGCTGCTCACCGGAACGACCGGCGGCGGCGCCGTCGGCGGCGTCGTCGATCCGCCGCCGCCACACGCGGCAGCCAGCCCCAGCGCGAGCACGCAAGCGGCGCGCGTTCTCAACTCTTCGTCCTCTCGTTCCGGCCCTTGGACGGCAGATCGCCGTCGGCCTGCAGATCGCCGTCTGCCGGATGCGTCCCGTCGATTCCGGTCAAGCCCGGGAGCGCCGTGCCGCTCCACGGCGCGAGGACTCCGGCCTTCACGTAGGTGAACAGCTTGTCGCGCGTGTCGGTGATGTCGAGGTTGCGCATCGTCAACTGCCCGATGCGATCCTGCGGCGTGAACATCGACTCGCCCTTTTCCATCGTCAGGCGCTCGGGCTTGTAGGTGAGGTTCGGCGAAACCGTGTTCAGGATCGAATAGTCGTTACCGCGGCGGAGCTCGATCGTGACCTCGCCCGTAATCGCGCGCGCGACCCAGCGCTGCGCGGTCTCGCGCAGCATCATCGCCTGCGGATCGAACCAGCGTCCCTGATAGAGCAGCCGACCGAGACGGCGGCCGTTCTCGCGGTACTGCTCGATCGTGTCTTCGTTGTGGATGCCGGTGACGAGCCGTTCGTACGCGATGAACAGCAGCGCGAGGCCGGGCGCCTCGTAGATGCCGCGGCTCTTGGCCTCGATGATGCGGTTCTCGATCTGATCGCTCATGCCGAGGCCGTGTCGGCCGCCGATGCGGTTGGCCTCGGCGAGCATCTGCACGCTGTCCTTGAAGCGGATGCCGTTCAGCGCGACGGGCTGACCCTCGTCGAAGCGGACGCTGACGCCCTCGCGCTTGACCGCGACGTCGTCGCGCCACGAGGCGACGCCCATGATGGGCTCGACGATCGTAATGCCGGTGTCGAGGCGCTCGAGATCCTTCGCCTCGTGCGTGGCGCCGAGCATGTTCGAATCGGTCGAGTACGCCTTCTCGGCCGACATCTTGTACGCGAAGCCCGCGGCGATCATGTAGGCCGACATCTCGGCGCGGCCCCCGAGCTCGTCGATGAACTGCTGGTCGAGCCACGGTTTGTAGATCTTCAGCGACGGGTTCGCGAGCAGGCCGTAACGGTAGAACCGCTCGATGTCGTTCCCCTTGAACGTGCTGCCGTCCCCCCAGATGTTGACCTCGTCCTCCTTCATCGCGGCGACGAGCATCGTCCCGGTGACGGCGCGGCCGATCGGCGTCGTGTTGAAATAGGGCACGCCGGCGGTGGAGATGTGGAACGCGCCGCACTGCAGCGCCGCCAGACCCTCGGCCACGAGCTGCGCGCGGCAGTCGACGAGGCGCGCCTTCTCGGCGCCGTACTGCAGCGCTTTGCGCGGGATCTCGTCGTAGTCGGGTTCGTCGGGCTGCCCGAGGTTGGCGGTGTAGGCGTATGGGATCGCGCCCTTGCCCCGCATCCAGTGCAGCGCGGCGCTCGTGTCGAGGCCGCCCGAAAACGCGATGCCGACCTTCTGGCCGGCGGGAAGACGCTGAAGAATGGTGCTCACGGTGTCAGGCTAAATTGTAGGCGATCCGTGCGGCTACCGGGCGACGCGCGAGCGGCCCTACAATGTCGGCCAGTCCGGATGAACCCTGCCACTCCAGCGGCGGAACTCCGCAAGCAGTTCGGCGAGATCGACATCTACCTGTTCGATCAGCTGCTGCGCGGCCGCTTCGACGGCCGGCGGCGCGTGCTCGACGCGGGCTGCGGTTCGGGCCGCAACCTGCCGTATCTGCTGGCGCACGGCTTCGAGGTCTTCGCCATCGACGAGGATCCCGCCGCGGTGTCGGCGACGAAGAAGCTCGCCGCGGCGCTCGCGCCGGCGCTGCCGCTCGACAACATCCGCCAGGGCACGGTGCACGCGCTGCCGTGGGCCGACGGCCGCATGGACGCCGTCGTCTGCAGCGCCGTGCTGCACTTCGCGCGCGATCGCGTGCACTTCGATCGCATGCTCGACGAGATGTGGCGCGTGCTGGCGCGCGGCGGCCTGTTCTTCGCGCGCCTGGCGTCGAGCATCGGCATCGAAGCGCTGCTGAGCGACACGACCGGGCGCGTCCGCCTGCCCGACGGCTCGGATCGGTTCGTCGTGGATGAACGGCTGCTCCTCGACGCCGCCTACGAGCGCGGCGCGGCGCTGCTCGACCCGATCAAAACCACCGTCGTCCAGGATCAGCGCGCGATGACGACGTGGGTGCTGCAGAAGTGAGGAGGCTGGAGGCTGGAGGTTGGAGGCTGGTCTCACTCTCCCCGCTCATGCGCGATCAGAAAAGCTGCAAGCCTTCCGGAAACCGTCCTCCGCCCTCCGTCATCCACCCTCTACTGTGGCAGCGTTTTTTTGGCGGCGACGTAGCCGGTGCGGTGGCGGACGCGGTAGGCGGGGTTCGTCGTGCGCACGCGGATGCTGTGGTACTGGCCGTCGCCGGGATGGGGCGACGAATACCCGAGCACGTACTGGTGGTTCAGCTCGTCGGCGATGTTGGCCGTCGCGACGTCGATGTCGGCGGTCGCGCGCACGACCTCGGTGCGGCCGCCGCTCTGGCCGGTGATGTCGTTGAGCGTCTCGATGCTGACGTGCTGCGCGATGAACTGCGGCTCGGGCGTGTCGATCGCGATGGCATAGACGAACGCGTCGGATCGCACGAGCGAGGGCCGCAGATCATGCAGCGTTGCGTCGCTTGCCGTATCGGCGCCGTCGGTGATGAGGACCATCGCGGCGCGCTCGCGCGGGCGGTGATCCAGGTACGGGATCGCCGCGAGCATCGCGTCGTAGATCGCGGTGCTGCCGGTCGGTCTCAGCGCCGCCAGCGCCTCGTGCACGCCGTCGGGTTCCGTCCTCCAGCCGAACACCAGGCGCGGCTGATGGTTGAACGTCATTAGGAAGTAGGCGTCGGCGGGATCGAGGAGCGCGGTCAGGAAGTGCTCGACCGCCGCTTCGGCGTCCTTGATCCGGCGTCCGAACATGCTGTCGCTGATGTCGAGAAGGAGGCCCAGGCCGAGCGGCACGCGCTCGTTCGAGAACTGGGAGATCGGTACCGGAGAGTTGTCCTCGAACATCTCGAACGCGTCGCGAGGCAGGCCCGTGACCAGCTTGCCGTTCTCGTCGCGGACCGTCGCCGTCACGACGATCACCTCGACGCTCGAGCGGAGTGGCCGCTGCGGCGCCAGGCCGCTGAGCGCAAGCGCGACGAGCGCCGCCAGACACCAGCGAATCACCAATTCAGTGTAATGCCGCCTGAGGCTACACTCAGCGGGTGCGCCTCATTCCCGTTTCGCTGCTCCTTCTCCTGACCGCCTCGGCGGCGGCGGCCCAGACCCCCGACGCGCGGGTCCGTGCGCTCGTCGACAGCCCGGGGTTCAAGCAGGCCGGCGCGTTCATTTCCGGCGATCAGGACCGGTTCGTCCGCGAGCTCGTCACGCTGACCGAGATCCCGGCGCCGCCGTTCAAGGAACAGGCGCGCGCGAAGGCGTTCATGGAGATGCTCCGCCAGCAGGGGCTGGCCGACGTGGAGATGGACCCCGAGGGCAACGTCATGGGCCTGCGCCGCGGCTCGGGCGCCGAGCCGGGCCTGCTGCTCGTCAACGCCCATCTCGACACGGTGTTTCCCGAAGGCACCGACGTCCGCGTGAAGCGCGAGGGCACGCGGCTCATGGCGCCCGGCGTGGGCGACGATACGCGCGGCCTGGCCGCCCTGCTCGCGCTCGTCCGCGCCATGGACGCCGCGAAGATCGTCACGCGCCGCGACATCCTGTTCGTCGGCAACGTCGGCGAGGAGGGGGAGGGCGATCTCCGCGGGATCAAGTACCTCCTCTTCAAAGGAAAGTACAAGGACCGCGTGAAGCAGGTCGTGGCGATCGACGGCAGCGAGACCGCCGACATCACGCGCGGGGGCGTCGGTAGCCGCCGGTACCGCGTCGCGTTCAAGGGCCCCGGCGGCCACAGCTACGGCGCCTTCGGGCTGGTGAACCCCGCGTTCGCGATGGGCGGCGCGATCGCGCGCTTCTCGAAGATCGAGGTGCCGGCATCGCCGAAGACGACGTACAGCATCGGCGTCGTGTCGGGCGGCACCTCCGTCAACGCGATTCCCACAGAGGTGCGGATGGACGTCGACATGCGTTCGGAGTCGTGCGCGGAGCTGCAGAAGCTGGACGCCGCCTTCCTCCGGATCGTGCGCGAAGCGGTGGACGAGGAGAACGCCGCGCGCTCGACCAAAGAGGGTCCGATCGTGGGCGATCCGAAGCTGATCGGGGAGCGGCCGTGCGGCGCGACCGCGCTCGACGACCCGATCGTCCAGGCGGCCGCGGCCGCGGTCCGCGCCTTCGACGGGACCCCGACATTCACGTTCAGCAGTACCGACGCGAACATCCCGATGAGTCTCGGGATTCCTGCCATCACGATCGGCCGCGGAGGCCCCGCAGGCCGGCAGCATTCACCCGACGAATGGACGGATGTCGATCCCCACCTCAACGCGAAAAACCTGCAGCTGGCACTTGCGATTCTGCTGGCCGTGGCACAATAGACCCGGCTTAGCCGATAACGTCACGACACGGTCGAGGAGGACGCGATGGATCAGAAATGCGCGCATCCGGCCTGCACCTGTACCGTTGCTCCCAACGGCGAGTTCGGCAAATACTGCAGCGATCATTGCAAGAAGGCGGGGAACATCACCGAGCTGCGGTGCGGCTGCCATCATGCGGGCTGCAAGTGACCGCCGCCTGACAAGGTCGACAGTTCTGGAGGTCTGAAATGAAGCGCTGGTCCGCAACGCTCCTCGTAGTCGCCGTGTGCTCCGCAGTCGTGCACGCCGACGTCACGATTGTGCAGAAGACGACGATGGAAGGGGGCGCGGTGACGATGGCCCAGGCGCAGGGCGCCGTCCCGACGCCGACGATCACCAACCGCATCAAGGGCACGAAGGGCCGCACGGACATGGACATGGGTCCGTCGAGTTCGACGAACATCTCCACGATCACCGACGCCGCGGCGAAACAGGTCACGATCCTCGATCACAACCAGAAGACCGCGCGCGTCGCGACCGCCGGTCAGCCGCCGCCCGCGGCGGATGCCCCGGTCGGCACGCTGAAGGTCGACGCGTCGATGAAGCCCACCGGCAAGACGCAGGCGATCGACGGCATGAAGTGCGACGAGTACGCCTTCACCACCACGCTGAGCATGGCCGAGGTCGGCGGCCCGAACATGCCGCCCGAGGCCGCCGCGATGATGAAGGACATCACGATGGTGATGAAGGGGTCGCTCTGGGTCTCCAAGGACATGCCGGGCGCCGCCGAGTACATGTCGTATCAGAAGGCGATGGCGAACGGCGACCTCGCGTCCGTCGCGCTGGGCGCGGCCGGGTTGAGCGTGCCTGGCATGGACAAGCTGATGAAGGCGATGCAGGGCGTGGAAGGGATCCCCGTCCTCACCGACATCGAAATGACCATCGAGGGGTCCGGCCAGATCGCCGACATGATGCGCCAGATGGGCGCCATGCACATCCTGACGAAGGTCCTCTCGGTCAAGACCGACGCGATCGGGGACGACGTGTTCAAGGTCCCGGATGGCTATCAGGTCATCAAGTAGCCTTAGGACTCAATAGGACTTCGAGTGCCAATAAATGCCAGATTCCAGAACACAGACGTTTCATACATGAACAAGTTTTGACTGAATCGAAGTGTTTATTCGGCTTAAAGTATTGATTTTATTGAATAATAAGGCAACGTTTCAAGACTGAACATTCTGGCACCCCCCTTGCTCAGTTGGACCGCACACAACGGGGTCTGGGAAACCGATTAGGGGGGTGAGTCCGCTGCGCAAGCTGACGCGCCTTCGCCGGAGGGCGTGTGTCAGAGCTTGCGGATATTCGTGTGCGCATCGGCCGGCTGGTCCGCCGGCCGCTGCCAGCCTTCACCGCCGCGGCGGTACTGGCAGCCATCGCGGTCGTCGCCGATCCGTATCCGCCGTACTGGCAGGGCGGCGTCGGCCCGTCGATCCACTATCAGCCGGTCGCCTGGCCGGCCGGCGGATCGGCCACGACGAACTGGACGGCCTACACACGCATCGCCACCGACATCGCCGACAAGCGTGACAGCGATCCGTCCAACGGCGGCACCACGCCCCAGGGCTACGTCAACGTGTCGTCGGGCTGCACCGACGTCACGGAACCCAGCGTCTACTACGCCTACGATTCGGTCCATCAAGTGCTGTTCTTCCGCTGGCGCGTGCAGTCGGCGCCGCAGACGTTCGCGACCGGCCCGAATCCCGGCACCTACGGCGCGAGCAGCCCGTGGAGCTCCGCGCTGTGGACGGTGTTCATCGACACCAACGGCGACGGTTATCGTGACTTCGCGGTGCATCTCGACGGCAGCAGCGGATCGCCGTCGGCCTCGGTCGATCGCCTGGTCAGCATCTGGAGCACGACGAAGAGCCAGTCGCTCGACTACGTCAACGATCCCAACATCCACCAGCTGAAACACAATCCGACGGCCTTCGTCGACGGCCCGTCGGCGAGCGACCGGATCCTCAATTTCCACAACGCGCTGTCGCCCGACGCGAACTGGCCGAACGGGAGCGACGAAACCACGTGGGACTACGGCACGACGCGCGCGTCCAAGCTGCCGACCAGCTGCGGCGAGTACTTCATCGACTATCAGATTCCGCTCGCGATGCTCGACGCCAGCGCGTTCGGCGGCCCGACGATTACGCCGAACACGCCGATGTCGCTGTTCTTCGCGACCGCCAACAGCCTGCAGAATCCCATTCAAAAGGACGCCGTGGTCAACGGCGACTTCGTCGCGGATCCGGGCCGCGAGGTTCCGGGCGGCGACACCATCACGCCGGCCGGCGGGACGATTCAGCAGCCGACCGTGACGTCGGTCACGGCGAACGGCTGCGGGCCCATGACGCTGACGGCGAACGTGTTCGACACGCTCAACCTCGATCGTACGAGCACCGTTAGCAGCGTCGCGTTCTACTACTACGCCGACACCAACGCGAACGGCGCTGCCGACGACGGCGGCACGTGGACGCCGGCGGCGAGCGGGGCGGCGGCCGCCAGTCCCGTCGGCCGATGGACGGCTTCGTGGAACTCGAGCGCGCTGCAGGCGGGCCGCTATCTGCTCGCCGTGAAGGCCACCGACAGCTCCGGCAACGTGACGTGGAGCCAGTTCTCGACGCAGGGCGCCGTCAATGCCTTCACCGGCGGCGCGCCCGCCAACTTCCCGAACGCGATCGGCGCGATGGCCGCGTCGGTGATCAACACGTGCGGCGCGCCGCCGCCGTCGATCTCGAAGGCCGTCAGCCCGTCGTACGTGGCGGCCGGCGGGACGGTCACCTTCACGGTGTCGATCGCCAACACGCTCGGCAGCCCTGTCACCGTGAGCTCGATCACCGACAGCATGCCGGCCGGGTTCAGCTACGTCAGCACGTCCGGCGCCGGCACGATCGGCGCCGCCAGCACGTCGCCGTCGGCGGGCGCGACCGGCAACATCTCGTGGACGTTCGCACCGGTCACGATTCCAGCCGGCTCGACCCGCACGCTGATGTTCTCGGCGACGGCAGGCGCGACGGTGGGGACGTTCACCAATTCGGTGTCGGCGTCCACCAGCTACGGCACGCTCGCGAGCGGCGCCACCGACATCGGCGTCGGCGCGCCGTCGCTCACGATCGCGAAGAGCGCGAGCGTCACCTCCGCGAACCCCGGCGACGCCGTCGCCTACACGATCACGTACGCCAACGACTCGCCGGTCGCCGTCACCAACGCGGTCATCACGGACGTCCTTCCGACCGGCCTGACGTTCGTCGGCGCGACCGGCGGCGGCACGTACAACGGCGGCACGCGGACGGTGACGTGGAACGTCGGCTCGCTGCCCGCGGGATCCGGCGCCTCGAGCGTGGTCCTCAGCACGACGATCGACACGCCGTATCCCTCGACCGCGGCGATACCGGTCGTCAATACGGCCGGCATCAGCTCGACGGAGACGTCCGCCTCGTCGTCCAGCGCGTCGGTCTACGTGAACGCGCCGCACGCGCAGCTCGCGATTCTCAACTCCGGCAGCGCGGCGCAGGTCGCGGCGGGCGGATCGATCACCTACACGCTGAGCTACGCCAACATCGGCTCGGGCGCCGCGTCCGGCGTCACGATCACGAATCCGATTCCAGTGGGGTGGGCGTTCTCGTCCGCGACCGGCGGCGGCGTCAACGCGAGCGGGACGGTGACGTGGACCATCGGGACGCTCGCGGCGGGCGCCTCGGGCAGCGTGACGGTGACGCTTGCGGCGTCGAGTCCCTACACGGGCTCCAACCCCTCGACCGACACCGGGACGATCTCGGGCACGGGCCTGACACCCGCCTCCGATCCGTATACCGTCGCGGTGACGCAGACCGGCTCGGTCTGCACGACGTACTACTTCCGCCCGGCGACCACGAACGTGGGGTTCGACGGCACGCAGAAGCTCGCGAACACGACCGCCGTGACCGCGGCGGACACCGGGAGCACGACCACCAACACGTCCGCGAACAGCGGCAACACGGTCGAGCTCGTGCGCTTCTATTCCGACCCCGCCGTGGCGAGCCAGGTGAACTTCTCGGGCACGCTCTCGAGCAGCATCTACATCGACCGCACCAACGGCGCGGGCGTCAACGTCACGGGGACCGTCTACGACTACAACTCGTCGACCGGCGCGAAGACGTCGCTGGGTGCGACGACGACGGGCTTCAATGGATCCGCGAAGGGCCTCTTCAGCTTCTCGATTCCGGTCAGCGGCTCGCTGCTCGCCGGGCACCGGCTGTTCTGGATCTACACGTTCGCGAGCGCGAACTCGCAGACGGTGCAGCTCTATTCGGAGTTCGGCGGCTCGGTCACCAACCCGTTGAGCGGCGGCACGACGGCGGCGCTGGCCTCGTCGAACTTCTGCGCGACCGCGCCGGCGTCGGCCGTGCTCAACAGCGTCGTCGATCGCTTCTTTGCGGTGTCGGGCGACACGCTGACCTACACGATCCGGTTCGCCAACGCCGGCGGCACCAACATGACGTCGGCGCAGCTCGTCGACACGCTGCCGGGCGGCGTGACGTTCGTGGGCGCGACGCTGAACGGGAGCGCCGTCTCGCCCGCGTCGAGCTCGGGCCAGCAGTACACGTTCAACGTGCGCTCGTCCGACACGGCGACGTCAGGACAGGTGACGCTGGCGCAGTCGGGCACGCTCGTCATCACCGCCACGGTTTCGCAGCCCTTCACCGGGGCGTCCGACACCCTCACCAATACGGTGGCGCTCTCGAGCGCGCAGACGGTGACGACGAGCGACACGGTCACGACGATCCTGCAGCGGCCCTCGGTGACGATCGCAAAAGCCGCGAGCGCGACGTTGCTCGTGCCGGGCGACACCGTCACCTACACGCTGACCGCCCTCAACGGCGGCCCCGGCGCGGCGTCGAACGTCGTCGTCACCGACACGCTGCCGGCGACCCCGTACTTCACCTACGTCGCGGGCAGCGCGAAGCTGAACGGCGTGACGATCGCGCCCGATCCGGTGTCGGCGAACGTGCTGACGAAGAACATCGGGTCGCTGGCGGCCGGCGCGTCTGCGTCGGTGTCGTTCCAGATGCACGTCGCGTCCTCGGGCGCGCCGAACGGCGCGACGCCGATCGCCAACACCGCGGCAGTCTCTGACGCCGCCACGTCGGGCTCGCGGTCGAGCAATACGACGTCGGTGACCATCAGCACGAATCCGAACCTGGCGCTCACGAAGACGAGCATCCCGGCGTCGGGCCCGGTCGCCCCCGGCAGCACGATCACCTACACGCTGACGGTGTCGAACGTTGGCAGCGCCGACGCCACGAGCGTCGTCGTGCGGGATCCGATTCCCTCGAACACCACCTACGTTCCGGGCACGTTGCGGTATGCCGGCGCCTCGCAGACCGATGCCAGTGGCGACGACAACAGCACGTTCGACGCGGGCGGCAACCGCGCCGTGTTCTCGGTCGGCACGCTGGCCGCGGGCGGATCGCAGACGCTCAGCTACGACGTCACCGTCAACTCGCCGCTGTCGAACGGCACGACGACGATCGGCAGCACCGCGACCGCGAGCGCGTCGAACGCCGCCAGCAAGACCGCGACGGCGTCGCTCACGGCCTTGGCCGCGCCCGTGCTGTCGCTGACGAAGAGCGCGCCGTCGAACGTCGCGTATCCGCTGACGACGCTGGCGGCGGCCGCGTCCGCCACGACGATCATCAGCGTCGCGTCCGCGTCGGCGATCGCGATCGGCGACGTCATCAGCGTGGGCGGCACCACGACGTCCGTCACCGGCGTGACCGGTACGACCGTCACGCTCGTCAGCGCCGTCACGGCGTCGGGCGGCGCGGCGGTGCTGCCGACATGGGAGTACCGGCTGGACTACGCCAACGGCGGCACCGCCGCGGCGACGGGCGTCGGCGTCACCGACGTGCTGCCCGCGGGACTGAGTTTCGTCAGCGCCGACAACGGCGGCGTCAACACGAGCGGCACCGTCACCTGGACGCTCGGCACGGTGCCGGCGGGATCGAGCGGCATCCTGCGCGTCCGCGTCCGTCCCGGCGCGGCGGCCAGCTACACCAACAGCGCGTCGCTGGCGAGCGCGGAACTGCCCGCCGTCACGTCGAACAGCACGACGACGAGCACCGGCGCGTTGACGGTCGGCAAGTCGACGACGACGCCGTCGGGCACCGTCTCGGGAAACACGACGTCCGCGACCTACGTCATCACGCTCACCAATCAGAGCCCGACGACGGCGGCCAGCTCGGTGGTGGTGCGGGACGACCTTGCGGCCGGATTCAGCTACATGGGAACGACGTCGATCGCCGGCGCCACGGCGAGCGGCTCGCCGTCGGTCGGCGACACCTCGCCGACCTGGTCGGGCCTCACGATCCCGGCCAACTCGACGGCGACGATCACGTTCACCGCGAAGGTGTCGAACGTGAGCCCCGGGACGTACCAGAACGACGTCGCGGTGACGAGCGCGAACGTCAACGTGCTCGGGTTCGACGCGCTGTCGACGACGGCGGAGGACGTGACGATCAGCGCGCCGCTCGGCACGACCGGCGTGGTCGCGATCACCGCCACGATCGTGCCCGGCGGGACGGAAACGATCACCGTGACGGATCCCGATCTGAACGTCGACCCCGCCGCGATCGAGACGGTGGCCGTCACGGTCACCAATCTTCGGACCGGAGAGTTCGAGACGGTGACGCTCGTCGAGACCGGGGCGAGCACGGGGGTGTTCAGCGGCACGCTGGCGACCGCGGCGTCGGCGGCGGCGGGGCTGAACAACTCGGCGCCGTTGAACGTGGCGTCCGGTGACACCGTACGCGCGTCGTACAGCGACGCGCTGACGTCGACGGGCGGGTCGTCGGCGGTGACGGCCGACGGCGCGGTGCTGACCGTCAACTCGGCGCCGGCGGCGGTCGGCGACAGCTACAGCGTGAACGAAGACGCGACGCTGACGGTCGCGGCGGCCGGTGTGCTGACCAACGACACGGACGCGGACGGCAACAGCCTGACGGCGATCCTCGTCAGCGGCGTCGCGCACGGGACGCTGGCGTTGACCTCGAACGGGTCGTTCACGTATACGCCGGCGGCGAACTACAACGGCCCGGACAGCTTCACGTACAAGGCGAATGACGGGACCGTCGACTCGAACACCGTGACCGTGACGATCTCGGTCAACCCTGTGAACGATGCGCCGGTGGCGGTGGCCGACAGCTACAGCGTGAACGAAGACACCACGCTGACGGTGGCAGCGGCCGGCGTGCTGACGAATGACAGCGACATCGACGGCAACAGCCTGACCGCGATTCTGGTCATCGACGTCACGCACGGGACCCTGACGCTCAACGCCAACGGGTCGTTCACCTACACGCCGGCGGCGAACTACAACGGGCCGGACAGCTTTACCTACAAGGCGAATGACGGGACGGTCGATTCGAACGTCGTGACCGTCAGCCTGACGGTGAACCCGGTGAACGACGCGCCGGTGGCGGTGGCGGACAGCTACAGCGTGAATGAGGACACCACGTTGACCGTGGCGGTCGCCGGTGTCCTGACGAACGATACGGACGCGGACGGCAACAGCCTGACGGCGGCAGTCGTCACCACCGTCGCCCACGGGACGCTGGCGCTCAACGCCAACGGGTCGTTCACCTACACGCCGGCGGCGAACTACAACGGACCTGACAGCTTCACGTACAAGGCGAACGACGGGACCGTGGACTCGAACGTCGTCACCGTCAGCCTGACGGTCAACCCAGTGAACGACGCCCCCGTCGCAGTCGCCGATAGCTATAGCGTCAACGAAGACACCACGCTGACTGTGGCGGTGGCAGGT
>Ga0066903_100000885_pt1 | contig 20463 bp, 18 predicted proteins | sample PanSoiMetaGPlot1_FD_67491 | JGI IMG/M metagenome (GOLD analysis project Ga0066903, IMG submission 67491) | Tropical forest soil microbial communities from Panama analyzed to predict greenhouse gas emissions - Panama Soil - Plot 1 (version 2) | ecosystem: Environmental > Terrestrial > Soil >... | reverse complement strand
CCGCGGTGCTGCTCGTCAACCCGTACATGTGTCGGCCGAGCAGCACCCGCCTGCCCCTGTCGGTTCTCAACCTCGGCGCCGTGCTCGAGGGCCGCCATCCCTGGCAGATTCTCGACGGCAACCTCGGCCCCATCGCGGACGCCGCGTGCGCCGCGCTGGCCGCCCGACCGCACGCGCTGGTCGGTGTCACGGTCATGCCCGGGCCGCAGGTCGCGCCGGCGATCGAGATCTCGGCGGCGATCCGGGCGGCCCATCCGAACGTGCCGATCGCGTGGGGTGGCTATTTCCCGACGCTCTACCCGGATTCCGCGATCAACGCCCCTTACGTCGATTACCTGATTCGCGGTCAGGGCGAGGCGACGCTGCTCGATCTGCTCGCGCGCCTGCCCGACGCCGGCCTGCCGTCGGCCGCCGATTCCGCCCGCGATCCGTCCGCGATCCAGGAGGTGCGCGGCCTGACCTGGAAGCGCGATGCCCGCCCGGTCCACAACCCGGAGCGCACGCTCGTCAACCCGGACGCGCTGCCCGCCCTCCCCTACGAGCGGCTCGGCGACGTGCGCGGCTACCTGCGCCCCAGCTTCATGGGCCGGCGCACCGCCGTGCACCAGGCCGCCCTCGGCTGCCGCTTCAAGTGCGAGTTCTGCGGCGTCGTGTCGATGTGGAACGGCAGCACGCTACTGGACGCGCCCGTCCGGCTCGAGACGGCGCTGACGCAGCTTCGCGATCGGTGGGGCGCTGACGGCGTGCAGTTCTACGACCACAACTTCTTCGATCGCGAGGAGAACAGCGTTCCGATCCTGGAGGTGCTCGCGAAGCTGGCGATGCCCTGGTGGTGCTACGCGCGCGCCGACGCGCTGGCGCGGTTCCGCCCGTCGACCTGGGACCTCATTCGCCGGAGTCGGCTGCGAATGACGTACATCGGGGCGGAAGCCGCCAGCGACGACGTCCTGAACACCATGCGCAAGGGGAGCCGCGTCGATCACACGCTGGAGGTGGCGGCGCGCTGCCGCGAATACGGCGTGATCCCGGAGTTCTCGTTCGTTCTCGGCGGACCGGAAGATCCAGAAGGCGAGATCGAGAAGACGCTGTCCTTCATCCGCAGGCTCAAGGACCTTCACCCGGCCTGCGAGATCATCCTCTATTTCTACAGCCCGACGCCGCAGGTCGATCGCGCGGCGCTGCGCAAGGATCCGAAGGGTGCGCACCTGCCGGTCCTGAAGACGTACGGGCCGTCGGGACCGGCGCTGCCTTCGACGCCCGAGGAATGGACGGAACCGCGCTGGCTCAGCTGGGTCTGCCATCAGGACGCGCCCTGGCTGACACCGCGCATCCGCCAGCGCGTGCAGGACTTCGCCCGCGTCCTGGCCTGTCGGTTCCCGACCGTCCAGGACTACCGAACGCCAGCTTGGGGCAAGGCGCTGCTCAAGAACATGGCGCGCTGGCGATACGCGACGCGCAGCTATGGCCGCCCGCTGGAGCTTGCGCTCGGGCAGCGTCTGTTCGGCGTGCGTGATCCGCGCGCCGAGAGCATCTGACGTCTGAGAAGGGCTTTGCGCGCAGCGCTGCCCCACGCGTTTCCGGCGCGGGGCGCGACTTCGAGCTTCAGCTCTTCGTCATGCTATCGACGCTGCCGTCGCTGCTGTTATCGCTGCTGCATGCGATAGGTGCGAGCGCGATGGAAAGGCCGAGAAGCAACAACGCGAGCAACTCTTTGAAGTGTCGGTTCATGTGTTAGTCCTCGTTCCGCAGGACATGCATAGGATAACCATCGCCCGCTGTCCAGAAGAGAAGCGCAGCTTCCCAGCGGTTTTTTGCCTGCTTTAAGGCAAATTTCTACATCAGCCCGGTACGATTTTCTGCCTGCTAAAACCGACTTGGGCGTTTAGGACAGCCGTGTTGGCGAGCCACAACGGCAACTCCGCCAAGCCGCTCAAGGCCTTGAGGGATTTCCGCACCGTCGACAATTTCGAATTGTCCGACGAAAGTGGCGCAGCCCACAGCCCTCGCAGCGCGCGCAACGCATGCCGTGTCCGGAATTCCGCATGCACCGTTCGCGACAAGCGCCGATAGAAATCACGCGAGAAACGCCCCGGAAACAAGGGATCCAGGTCGTCGCTCTGCGTCCAGTTCCGCTTTTCGCCGAGGCGCGCCTGGACGCTGTCGTGGAACCGGGTCCCCGGAAGCGGGTAGCTGACGGAGATGCCGATGTCGTCGGGCGCCAGCTCGCGGACCAGATCGCGGGTCATCTCGATCTCGCGCCAGCCCTCACCCGGATAGCCGAACTGCAGGAAGAACCCGATCCGGATGCCAGCGCCGCGCAGGCGCGCCACGGCCCCGCGCACCTGATCCAGGGTCAAACCCTTGTCCATCGCGTCGAGGACCGATTGCGCGCCCGATTCGACGCCCAGCCAGGTCTCGGCGCAGCCGGCGCGCCGCAGCGCCGCGACGTTCTCCGCCGTCATCAGGTCCGCCCGGGTCTGGCAGAGGAACGGCAGGGCCAGCCCCTCGGCGGCGATGCGCTCCGAAAACGGGTGCAGCCAGCGCGCCTTGAGCCCGAAGATGTCGTCGCAGAACCAGAGGCGATCCGGCGCGTAGCGCTCGCGCAGCAGCCGGATCTCGGCGACGACGTCGTCGGGCGTGCGCGTGTGATACGTGTTGCCGTAGACCGGCTTCGAGCACCAGTTGCACTTGTACGGGCAGCCCCGCGTCGTGTTGACGTTCAGCGAGAAATAGCCGTGACGCGCGCGCCAGAACGCCCGGTAGCGATCGACGTCGACGAGATCCCAGGCCGCGAGCGGCAGCGTCCCGAGCTCCTTGAGCAAGGCGCGCGGGCCCGTCCGGCGCACCAGCCCGCGATCCCGGAAAACCAGGCCGGCGACGCCGGCCGGCGCATCGAGGCGCGCCAGCAGCTCGCCCAGCGTGATCTCCGCCTCGCCGATGGCGACGAAGTCGGCGCCGGCGCCAAGATAGAGCTCCGGCGCGTCCGCGGAGTCGTGCCCGGAGACGACGACCCGGGCGCCGGCCGCGCGCGCCGCGGCGATCATCCCCAGCGCCGCCTCGCGCATGCGGCCGAGGCACATCTTCGTGAACCAGTTGAAGACGTCGTCGTAGATGACGACCACGTCGGGCCGGGCCCGCTCCAGCGCCGGCGCGAAGCCGCTGATGTCGTCGTCCAGCATCGGGTCGAAAAGGGCGACCTCGTGACCCAGCGAGCGCAGGTAGGCCGCCGCCGTGATCGTCGCCAGCGGCGGATACGGTTTGCCGATCGCGTACTGTTTGCGATCGAACCTCAGCAGGTGCCCGTGTGCGAACAGGACGCGTGCCATTGCGTCGCTCCAGCCGCGAGTATACTCGCCCACGGGCGGGTGGCTGCGGCGGCCTCCGTGATCCTTCGGTATCGCGATGCCTGACCGGCAATCCACATTGTCGACTTTGTCCCCCTCGTCGCCGTCGCCGACGTGGTCGGCGGCATCAGCGTCGCCGGCGGCGCCGGGGTCGAGGGCTGTCTTCGCGCTGCGACGCGCCGCACGGGGCGCGCTGGCGCTGACGGCGCTCGCCCTGCCCTTCGAGCTGGCGGCCCCGCTCGCGCGGGTCGGGCCCCTGCAGCTGTCGTCCGTCGAATTGATCCTCTACGTCGCCCTGGCGCTGTCGGCCGCAGCGATCGCGGCCGACGTGCTGCCGCGTCTCAAGGAGCTGCCTTGGCGCGGGATCGCCGCGCGTCACGCGGGCGTCGCGCTCCTCGCGATCGTGTTGCTGACGTCGGCGCTGCACGCGCCGCTTGCGCGAGGCGACGCGATGAAGTTTGCGCTTCGTAACATGGGCGGCATCGCGCTCTACGTCGCCGCCGCAAACATGCTGCGCGCGCCGGCCGCCGCCTTGACGGTGACCGTCGCGATGAGCATCGGCGCCGTCGTGGCTGCCATCCTCATGTGGGCCGAGCTTCACGTCCCGGGCGCCGGGGCGGCGCTGGCGCGATTCCACGTCTCGACCTTCGATGTCTTCGGTCTGCCGCGCGCCAGCGGCCCATTCCAGTATCCCAACATCGCCGCGATGTACCTGGAGGCCGCGCTGCCCGTGACGCTGATGGCGGGCGCCGCGATGGACGCCCGCCGGGGCGGGCGCAGCCGGGCCGGGAGGATCGCGGCGACGATCGCGGCCGTGATGATCGTCGTGGCGCTGTCGTTGACCGCGTCGCGCGCGGCCATGCTGACGGCGGGTGTCGTGCTGGCGTCGCTGGCCGTCTATGGCCTGGTGCGCCGGAGACCTGGACGGTGGCAGGCACCGACGGTGCTGGTGGTGCTCGTGTTGCTCGCCATCGCCGATGCGATGGTCGGGTCGCTGTCCGGGCTGCGGCTTCGATTCTGGAAGGATGACGTCTGGTACCGCTCTGCGATCGTTCCGGTGGAGACGTTGCCCGCGACCCTCGCCCCGGCCGAGGAGGTGCAGATCGAAATCGACGTCCGAAATGCGGGGGCGAGACCGTGGCCGGCGGCGGGACCCAATCCGATCGCTCTGAGCTATCACTGGTACGACGTCGCCAGCGGGAAGCTCGCGGTGTACGACGGCGTCCGCACCTGGCTGCCGCGGGACATTTCGGCCGGGGCCACGGTCCGTTTGCACGCGACCGTGCGTGCGCCCGATCAACCGGGGCGCCACCGGTTGCACCTCGAGCTGGTCCACGAACACAAGACCTGGTTCGGGGAACAGGGAGACCCCGGCTACGACGCCATCATCGACGTCGACAAGTCGGGCGGAATGGCGGACGGGCAAACCCGACGAGCCGCCGCGATCGTACCGCCCGCCACCGAGGCCCCCCTCGACCGCGCGTCCCGCGGAATGCTCTGGCGCGCGGCGGTGCTCGCCTGGCGCGATCACCCGCTGCTCGGTCTCGGCCCCGACAACTTCCGGCGCGCCTATCACCGCTACATCGGCGTTCGCGATCCCGACGTGCGCCTGCACGCGAACAACCTCTACCTCGAAACCCTGGCCAGCCTCGGCCTGGCGGGCGTCGCCGCGCTGCTTCTGATCATCGTCGGCCTGGCGCGCGCCGCGCGCGCCGGGGTCGGCGTCCATGGCGCGGCGTCGGTCGCGGGCCTGCTGATTGTCGGGGTCGCGACCGGCCTGGGCGCCTACCTGGTCCATGGCTTCTTCGATTACTTCCTCGAGTTCACGCCGACCTATGCCCTGTTCTGGATGCTCGCCGGGATCGTCACGGGCCTGGCCGGGAATCGATCAAGGGCCGCCACGTGACCCGCGACCGATCGCTCGAGACCACGGTTCTGCTGCAGGACATCGTCGTCGTCCTGCTGGCGATGCTGCTGTCGCGGGTCGCGCACGGGGCGCTGGTCGCCGCGATCCCGTCGTTGAAGCCGCCCGTCGCCGCCGGCGAGTACGCGCACCTGCTGCTGGTTTTTCTGCCGACCTGGATCTTCGCCGCCGATCGCCTGGGCATCCACCGCCTGCAGACGCTGACCGGCGAGAAGCTGGAGATCGTCCGGCGCGTGATCATGACCCAGGCCTGGGGCGTGGCGGCGATCGGGCTGATCCTGACGTTCGCCCAGGTGTCGCTGAATCGATCGCTCATCATGGTCTTCCTGGTGATGTCGACCGCCCTGTTGCTGGTGGCGAAGGCGTTGCAGGCGCCGTGGCTCGCGCGCCGTCGCGGCCAGTCGCGCGTGCTGCTGATCGGCGAGGCCGCCGACGAAGTGGCGCGCGAATTCGAGCGCCTGCGCGGACGCCACGTCGAGCACTGGACCGGCGGCGATCCGGCGGCGCTGGAGGCGCGCTTTCGCAACGGGGCGGTCGACGAGGTCGTCATCGTCGGCCGCTTGCCGCCCGAGCGGATGATGGCGTACGTCGGGGCGTGCGCGGAGGCGGGCCTGCCCGTCTTCCTGCCGGTGCCGCTGGAACCGCAGTCGTTGCCCCTGCCGCCGCCCGACGTCGAGACCGTCGGCAACAGCGATTACGTCGTCTACCAGCCGCGCAAGCTGGCGGCGGGCACGCTGGCCGTCAAGGCGTTCGCCGATCGCCTGCTGGCCGCGCTGCTGATCCTGCTGCTCTCGCCGCTCATGCTGCTGGTCGCGCTGACGGTTCTGATCGGGATCGGCCGGCCCGTGCTGTACGTGCAGCGGCGCGGGGGCCTCTACGGTCACCCGTTCCGGATGCTGAAGTTCCGGACCATGCGCAACGGCGCCGACAAGGAGCGCGACACGCTCTCCGGCCTCAACGAGATGGACGGCCCGGTGTTCAAGATGCGCAACGATCCGCGCGTGACGCGGCTGGGGCGGATCCTTCGCCGCGCCAGCCTGGACGAGCTGCCGCAGCTCTTCAACGTGCTGGCGGGCCAGATGAGCATCGTCGGGCCGCGGCCGCTGCCCCTCGAGGAGACGCGCGCGCTGGCGGGCCGGCACCGGCGCCGCCTGTCGATCCGCCCCGGGCTGACCTGCCTCTGGCAGGTGAGCGGCCGCAGCGATCTGACCTTCGCGGAGTGGATGGCGCTGGATCTGGAGTACGTCGACCGGTGGACCCTCTGGCTGGATCTGGCGATCTTGCTCCGGACGATCCCGGCGATCGTCAGCCGCCGCGGCGCGCGCTAGGCGCGATCCTCGCGGCGCAGCACGCGGAGGGCGTAGGCGCAGCAGGCGAGCAGCGCCGCCTCGGTGACGACGGTGGCGGTCGACGCGCCGACGGCGCCGAGGCGATGGTCGAGGACCAGATTGGCGGTGGCGCTGACGGCGACCATCGCGCCCGCGAACGTCATGTTGAGGCCGCCGCGGTCCCGCGCGATGAAGAAGTGCAGCACGCCGCAGTTCAAGTACTGCAGCGGCAGCGCGAGGGCCACAACGCGCAGCGCCGGCACGCTGCGCGTGAAATCCGGCCCGAACAGGAGGGGCGCGAGCGGATCGGCCGCCGCGGCGAGCGTGCCCGCGACGATCACGCCGCTCGCCAGCAAGAGCCCCGTCAGCGCACGTTCGATCCGCGCCAGCGCGGCGCGCGACTCCTGGAAGGCGCGCGCGAGCTGGGGAAACGTCGCCGTCATCAGGAGGAACGGAAGCTGCTTGGCCACCTCGACGATCTGGCCGGCGGCCCGGTAGGCGCCGGCCTCGGCGTCCGACGACCGCCACGTCAAGAGCAGCAGGTCCGCGCGGGCGTAGAGCAGCGTGAACGCGCCCGCCAGCCAGAACGGCGCCGACTCGCGCAGCATCCGCCGCGCCAGGGTCCAGTCGGCCGGCCCCGCCCACGGGCCGTAGTTGCGCCCGAGCAGCACGAACCCGTAGAGCGCGCCTGCGAGCGTCCCTGCCAGGATGCCGAGCGCGAGTGCGGCGATCCCGTGGGCGCCCGCGAGCAGGCCGGCGATCCCGCCCCCCATGCCGAGGACGCCGATCGCGACGTTGACCTTGCTCTCGTCACCCAGCCGTTCGTGGGCGCGGAACACGGCGCGCGCGTGGTCGCAGAGGCCCCGCAGAAGCGCGGCGACGCCGAGCGCCAGCACCGCGACCGCCGGCGCCCGGCCCGCGCCCGTCAGCGCGACGCCCGCGAAGGCGAGCATGACCACGCCCGACGCGGCCAGTCGCAGGCGCAGGCCGGTGCCGAGCACCGGGATGCTCCGCTCCGGGCTGCGCGCGAGCGCGCGCGTCGTCCAGGTGGTCAGCCCCAGGTCGCTGCCGAAGGCCAGCAGGACCGCGAGCGTCGACGCGAACGAGAACCGGCCGAAACCGGCCGTTTTGAGCTCGCGACCCGCGATCGCGACGAGCGCCATCTGCGCGCCCTTCTCGACGACGAACGCCGTCCCCTTCGCGAACATGTTCGCGAACACCCGCCCCGGCGCGGCGATGGCGGTCACGTCGGCCGCGCCTCGCGCGCGCGGCGCGTGTCGTCGACCCAGGCGGCGAAGCGCCGCTCGAACTCGTGGCGATCGAAGCGGCGCGCCAGCTCGCGCAGGCGCGCGGGCGCGAACGTGCCGGCCTCTAGGCGATCGAGCGCCGAAGCCAGCGAGGCCGGCGTCGCCTCGGCGAACACGGCCCCGCCCTCGCCGTCGCGGATCGAGTCGGCCGCGCCCCCCTCCGCGAACGCGACGACGGGCCGCCCCGCCGCCAGCGCCTCGACCGGAACGATGCCGAAGTCGTCGATGGCGGGATGGATGACCGCGTGGCAGTCGGCGTACAGACGATCCAGCTCGTCGTCGGCGACGCGCCCGCGCAGCTCGACGTTGGGCGGCGCCAGCTTGGTCAGGCGATCCCGATCGGGCCCCTCGCCGACGACCACCAGACGCCCGCCGCGCCCGCTCATCGCGCGCACCGCCAGCTCGACGCGCTTGTACGGCACCAGCGCCGAGACGCACAGGTACGTCGGCGCGCCGCCGTGCCCGTTCGGCGGATCGGGAAGCCGCGCGAAGCGGCGCGTGTCGACGGGCGGCTCGATGACGACCGCGTCCCGGCCGTAGTAGCGCTGGATGCGCTCCCGCGTGTACGTGCTGTTGGCGGCCAGCGCCACCGCCCGGCCCGTCACGGCGCGGTCCCAGCGCCGCAACCGGTTCGCCACCAGCGCGAACGCCGCCCGGCCGAGCGCACCACCCGGGACGTGCGAGCGGTAGGCGCCCTCCGCCTCCCAGACGTAGCGCATCGGCGAGTGCACGTAGGAGACGCAGAGCGCCCCCGCCGGAGGCCGCGCGCCCTTCGCCACGGCGTGGCTGCTGGAGATCACCAGGTCATACCCGTCGAGGCGGAACGATTCGATGGCGGCCGGGAACAGCGGCAGCAGCATCCGGAAGCCGGCCCGCCCGAGCGGCAGCGCGCGGGCGATCCGATCGACGAACGACGCCGTCACGGTGTGCGACGTGATCTCGGGCGACAAATTGCGGCGGTCGTAGCGGAGCGTGAAGACGTCGGCGCGCGGATACAGGCGGCAGAGCGATTCGAGCACGCGCTCGCCGCCCCGCATCGAGACCAGCCAGTCGTGGACGATGGCGACGCGCGGCTCGGACATGGTCAGTGGATGAAAAGCCCCTCTTCTTGGGCCTGGCGCAGCCGCGTCTCGATCAGCCGTCGCGTCAGCGCGATCTTGCGCGCCGCCTCCAGCGTCGTGCGCGCCGACGGAAGATCGAAGAACAGGTGCAGCGCCCGCTCGGCGTCGTCGGCCGCCTGCCCTTCGCGCCCGAGCGACAGTTCCGCGGCCGCGCGCGCCGCCAGCGCGTGCGGGGAGCTCGGCTCGAGCGCGAGCGCGCGGTCCGCCGACTCCAGCGCCGCCGGGGCCCGATCGATCCGGAGCGCCAGCTGCGAGCTGCGCAGCGCGATGTCGAAACGGACGGAGTCGAGGCGCGGCCAGCGGGACGCCCGGGCCAGATCGGTCAGCGCCGCCGGAACGTCCGGCTGGCGATCGCCAGCCAGGGCCGCGGCCGCGCGCGCCTGGCCCCGCCAGTACGACGTCGCGAGGACGCCGGCGGCGAGCCAGCCTGCCCCGACGACGGCGAGCGCGGCGGCTGCGCGGACCGCGAGCACCCGCGCGCGGCCCACCTGTCCGGAGGTCGCGCTGGCGGCGCGCGCGTCCGCCGTCGCCGGCACGAGCGCATCCAGCAGACCCAGCGCGACGCCGAACAGCAACGCCGTCGCCGGCATGGCGAGCGGGAACGCGGTCAACCCGCAGCCGAGGCAGGCCGCCACCCCACCCGCTCCTGCCGCGGCGGCGTCCAGATCTCCGATCGTTCCGGCGGCGACGGGCTGGCCGCGCGACGCCCGTCCGCTCGCCAGCGCCGTCGCGAACGCGGCGCCGAACAGCGCCGCGAATGCGGCCAGACCGAGCGGCCCGGTCTCCGTCAACCGCTCGAGCAGCTCGTTGTGGGGCCTTCGCGGAACCATCGTCGCCGACATGATGCCGTCCGCGGCCGCGCTCGGCTCGGCGTACAGCGGAAACAGCACCGGGAAATTCCCGGGACCGACGCCAGTCAGCGGATGCGCGCGATACATCGCCAGCGTCCGCCGCCAGAGCCCGAGGCGGGTGCGCGCCACCGACGAGGCCGGGTCGAGCGCCTCCAGCACGATCCGCGCGCCCGGCTCGTAACGTTTCGTGTCGAGCGCATCGCGCGCCTGCCAGCGTCCCGGAAGAAGCGCCGCCGCCAGCGCGCCGCCGGCGATCACCGGCATGAGCAGCCAGGCCCGGCGCGGCACCGCCGGCCGCCGGACCACGAAGAACGCGACGATCCCGGCCCCGCCGCCGATCCATGCGCCACGCGCGCGCGTCGCCGCCAGATACAGCAGCGACGCCAGCAGCGCGCCGGCCGCCAGCGCCGGGAACCGGCGCGGCCCGGCCGCAAGGGCCAGCGCGAACGGCAACGCCACCGCCACCGCTTCGCCTCCCATGTTGCGGTTGCCGAACGTCGAGCCCGGGACGCTGATGACCGGCAGCGCGAACGGCAGCAGTTGCAGGTGCTGCAGCAACCCGACCAGCGACACGATGCCCGCCGCGATGGCGATCGCCTCGAACAGGCGCCGCCGCCAGATCGGATCGCGCGCCGCCTGGGCCGCCCCCGCGGCCACGCCGACGATCGCCAGCAGGCGCACGATCTCGCCCGCGGCGTACGGCGCGCCCGGCGCGCGGCGAAGCGCCGCCACCAGCGCCGCCAGGACCGTCGTCGCCGCGAACGCCGCCAGCGCGGCCCGCAGCGGCACGCTTCCGTCCTGCCGCGCGCCGCCCGTCCAGGCCAGCAGCCAGCTGGCGAGGCCCAGTCCGCCCGCCGCCAGCAGCAGTGCCAGCTTCGGATCCGCGAACGCCGATTCGCAGCGCGGCACGTAGAACAGCGGCACCGCGACCGCCGCCGCGACGACGGCCGCCGGGCCGACCGCGCTGCCGCGAATCATGATCGCGCGTCCAGCGCGTCCCAGCGCTGCCGAAACTCGCGCAGCCGCCCGGCGAACCGGTCGAGCACCCGCCGGCGGTGATCCGACAGGTGAAGCTTCAGGATCCCCGGGTCCAGCACCAGGTCGGGACGGGGCGCGCTGGCCGCGCGGCGGCCGAGGTGGTAGCGCCAGCCGACCGACAGCAGCCGTTCCAGCTGGTCGCCCAGCGGCAGGCCGAGCGCGCCCTCCGCCAGCCGCTGCCAGGGGGATGACGTCAGTGTCACGCCGGGCGGCCGCGGCAGGTACGCCGGATAGAAGGTGCGCACCCATTCCTCGTTCGCGCGCACGAACGCGTCGAAGGTCGGCAGCCCCGCGATCGGCACCAGCGAGATCGCCTGGTGCGCCGTGAAGAGATCGTGGTTGTAGGCGATGCGCAGGTGGTTCTCGTCGACCAGGTAATTGGGGCACAGGATGCCGCGCCGGCGCGTCAGGTAGCTGGCCAGGTACAGCATCGTGTAGGCCGTGTACGCGCGTCCCGCGGTCGCCACCACGAACAGATCGATGTCGTCGCCGCCGCGCGCGTTCCGGTGCGCGGTCCCCCCCGACAGCGCCAGCATCCGGATGAACGGCAGGCTGGCCAGCGCGCTGATCACCTTCTGGTGCCGATCCAGCAGTTCATCCGTCCGGCGGACGCCCTCCTCGCGCCGCGCCACCAGCTGCTCGCGCCCTTGAAGCGTCACGACGTCGGTGGGATCCAGCGTGATCAGGCCGGCCAGCGGCGGCGCCAGGACCCGCCGGCGCACCTCGTCCGCCGACATTTGCGCGCCGAGACAGGTCCGCGCGATCTCGGTGACGGTGATCGGCGCCTCGAACAGATCCGCGTACAGCACCGTCGCCAGGATCGCCCAATCCGGATCCGCCCCGTCGACATCGATCGCCGCCGCTGGCGCTGACACGGCCGCGATCGTCGACGTCGGCGTCGACGTCGACCGCGCCCTGCCCGACACCGTCTCGCGCGCAAAGTCCCACAACCGCTGCGCGCTCCCTTCCCAGCTGAACGTCGCCGCGCGCGCCAGACCCCGCGCGCGCGCCGCCTCCCGCTCTCGCTGATCGCTGACGAACACCGCGATGGCGTCGGCCAGCGCCACCTCGTCGCCCAGCGGCACCAGCACCGCGGCGCCGCCGCTCACCTCGCGCAGCGCCGGCACGTCGGTGGTCACGACCGGTGTCCCGCAGGCCATTGCCTCGACGACCGGCAGGCCGAAGCCCTCGAAGTGCGACGGGTACGCCAGCACCTCGGCCCCGCCGTAAAGGGCGACCAGATCGTTCTCGGGCACGTAACCGAGGGTGTGCAACCGCCCGCTCGCCAGCCGCGTGGCGAGCTCGGCCCGCAGCTCGCGATCGCGCCAGCCCCGCCCGCCGATCACGACCAGATCCAGATCGGCCATCGGCGTGCCGGCGTGCGCGCGCAGTCGATCGAACGCCCGCAGCAGCGTGGGCAGGTTCTTGCGCGGCTCCAGCGTGCCGACCGAGACGATGTAGCGCCGATCGAGCCCGTAGGCGCGTCGCACGCGCTCGATCTCCGACGCGGACGGAACGGCGCAGGCCGGGTGCGGCGCGCCCGGCAACATCAGGATGCGGTGCTCGGGAACACCCAGCAGGTCGACGATGTCCTTGCGCGACGCCGCCGACACCGTCCCGACCGCGGTCGCGCGCCGCACGATCAGCGGCAGCAGCGGACGCTGAACCGCCAGCTTGCCGATGTTGAAGAACTCCGGCATCCGGATGATCGCCAGATCGTGAACGACGTTGGCGAACGGACAGCAGACGTTCAGCGGCGCGATGTAATTCGGGAACAGCGCGAAGTCGGCGCCGCTCTCGCGCAACATGCGGTTGGCGTCGCGCTGCATCCAGATCGCGCGCACCGGCACGCCCCCGACGCGCAGCCGATCGCGCCAGCGATCGTACAGCTCCGGGGCCGGCTTGCCGTTGCTGATCAGCACGACCTCGTCGCCGGGCGCGCGCGTCGCGATCAGACCATCGACGAAATGCTCCGTGTAATAGCCGATGCCGGTCCGTTCGGCGGAGCAGGTGCTGACCTCGACGGCGAGCCTCATGCCAGGGCAAACATACCGAACGACCGGCGGCGTTGGTATCGGGGCCTTCTGGAAGGCGTCCGGGGCCTAGTTTGACGCGTCGGCGGGCCGGTTCTCGAGCGGGGTCCCGGCCTCGATGCGCAGCGGCGCGCGCTCGAGCTTTCGCGGCTTCGCCGCATCGACGCACAGGCGCGACAGGTCCGGGCTGATGCGCTCCCAGAGGCCTTTCCCCACTTCGGCAGGCAGCGTGCGCTTTTCGCCGGCGAATGTGGTCGACGTGCTGCGCAGGCCGGTCACGCCGCTGCGGACGTAGACCGTCGCGCTGGCCTGGTCACCGTCCCCGATGTACTCGCCGTCGAGGTACGCCACCAAGTTCAGGGTCACCGCCATCTCGCGGTACTGCTCGGCGCTGTCCAGCGGGCGCAAATTGGTGATCACCTTCAGCCCCTTCGCCCGCAGCGAGGCGATCACCTGCTGCTGCACCCGGTGCGCCCCTTCGCCCTCGAACGTGAAGACCGCGAACTTCCCCTGCGGGGCGGGCAGCGGCGGCTCCTTCGGCTGCGCGCGCGCCACCGTCTTCGCGTTGGGGGCCGATCGGGCCTTCCGCCTGGCCAGGGCCGGGGGCGCCGCCGCCAGCACAATCGCGAGCCCGATCGTGGTGACGGCACGTACCGGGATCCAATGGCGCACGCAGTTGTTATCGTATCCCAGTTCAACGCAGCGAGGGAGCCATGGAAAACCTGTCGATCGAAGTCCTCGCCACCGTGGTCGCGACCGAGCTGGCCGCGGCCCACCCGCAGGTCGACGATGCGTTGCGCGACGCGATCGCCGCCCGTATCGAGACGGGGATGCGCCGCCTCGCCCGTCAGGAACGCGACGCGTGCGCCGCCCTCTGCCTGGAACGTCAGGCGATGTGGGAGGCGACCGAGGCGCGTTCCACGATCGCGGCGCCGCTCCGCCAGGAGGCGCGCGCCCGCAGCAACGAGGCGCAGGTGATCGCCGATGCGATTCGCGCCGGGTTGACTACCCACGCAACGGGAGCATGAAGACCGGCGTGCGCGTCACGACCTCGAAGCCGAAGTTCCGGTAGAGATCGAGCGCCCGGTTGTTGGCGGCCTCGAGGTCGAGCTCGACGTCGGCCGCGCCGGCGGCATCCAGCAGGCGCAACGCCTCGGTCATCAGGCGCGGGCCGAGGCCCTGCCCGCGGTAGGCGGGGACGCGCCCGAGGACGCGGACCTTTCCGCGCGTGCCGTCGGATGACGTGCGCACCAGCCCGGCGATGCGATCGCCGTCGAGCAGCGCGCGCCACCTTGCCACGCCCGACACCACGGCTTTCCGGAAATCGGCGAGCGGCTTGGCGCTGGTCGACGGCGCGTGGCGAAACATCTCGAGCAGCGCGGCGTGCGCCGCGTCGACGCGCGCGGCGTCGACGTCCACCCACGACCAACCCGGCGGCAGCGGCGCTGGCGGCGCGGGTGGCGGCGCCGATGGCGGGCGGCGCATCTCGAAGCAGTCGTAGGCGTGCGCGAACCCGGCGGCGCGCAGCGCCTCGTCGAACCCGCCGGCGTCCGCCAGCGACGCGGGCAGCGGGACCTGCAGCGCGCTCCTTTCACCGGCGCGCGCGAACACGATCGCCGGCTCGACGACCAGGCGGATGAACTCGGACGCGGCCGGCGGCGTGCGAACGCCGAGCGTCTCCAGGTTGGCGGCGTCGGCGCCGTTGCGGATGCGATCGACGACGGACGCGACCAGCGCGATGCCACCGCCGTCCTCGAGCACGGTCACGCCGACTGGATCGCTGCTCAGGTCGAGCAGAAGCGCCCGCACGAGGGTGAGATCGTGGACCTGCCCGTGAGCGGCGCAGAACGCGACGACGGTGTCAGCTTCGGCCGGCGCGAACGGCCGGCGGCGCAATGAATTACGGCCCAACCTGCCAGCAGCCGATCTCGTCCGGACCCCGTTCTTCGCAGGTGCTCGTGCAGAGCGCCGGCTTCGCGCAAGCGCAGGTGACGGTCGCACCGCAGCCGCTCGGGCGCGCCACGCAGCGGTAGGTCCAGCTCTCGGCGCCATAACAACAACCGTTCACGTCCGTGACGCGACCGTCGCAGTTGGGGGGAGCGGTGGCGTGACCGGCATCGGGGCAGACGTACGAGGCGCCTCCTGATGCGTTCAGCAGGCAGACTTCGCTCGCCGTGCACGCGGCGGCGTCGCCACACGCGGTCGTGCCCGCGTCGCCGGAGTCGGTTCCGCCGGTGCCCGCGGCGCCGCTCCCGGTGCCTGCGGCGCCGCCCGCTCCGGTGGTCCCCGCGGCGCCGCCCGTTCCGGTGGTCCCCGCGGCGCCGCCCGTTCCGATGCTGCCAGCGCTGCCGGTGGCGCCGCCGTGGCCGGTCGTGCTCGCGTCGCTTGTCGCGCGGCTGCTGTTGCACGCCGCGAGCAGGAAGGCGACCGCGAGGCAGGCGTTCCGGAGATCGCGCGCGGTCATGTCAGGGCGCCAGCAGCGTGCAGGCGATCGAGTTGCCGCCCGTCTCCGAGCAGGTGTGGCTGGGCGCGCAGAGCGTCGCCGCGCACGCGCAGGTGACGGTGGCGCTGCACCCGCTCGGCCGCGCCGCGCAGCTGTAGCTCGGGATCATCGAGCAGCATCCGTTCGGATCCAGCATGTATCCGTCGGGGCAGGTGCCGCCGTCCTGCGGGCAGAGCAGCGCACCGCCCGCGGTCACCGTTCGCACGCAGACCTGGCTCGCTGTGCAGGCGGCGTCGCCGCAGGCCCCGCCGCCGTCGCTGTTCACGCCCGCGTCGTTCGTGACGCCGCTGCTGCTGCACGCGGCGAGCAGCAGCGCGACGGCGAAGCATGCGATCCGGAGCTCTCGCGCGATCATGGGCATCCGTTGCAGCGACAATACCAGGCGTTGTCAGTCCGGCAGGCGCAGAAGTCGTTCCCGTACGGACAGTTGATGCCACCAGGAACGGGACCCGACGGCTGCGTGCAGCTGCTGCCGTTCACCGGCTCGAATGCGGGACAGGTGATGCAGTTCCATCCGTTCACCGCGCCCTCGGCCCGGCAGCCGCACGTCTCGCCGGGGTAGTTGCACACGTCCGTCGTGTTGACGCAGGAAGCGATCCCGGTGGTTGGCGCGGTCGCCGGACAGGTGCCGGGATTTCCGGCCGCGCCGGTGTTCATGATGCCGCCCGTTCCCGTGCCGCCCGCCCCGCCGCGACCGCCCGTGCCCGTCGCGCCCGCGACCCCCGTCCCCCCTCGCCCGCCGGCCCCGGCCACGCCGCCGGCGCCACCACGACCCGCGTTATCGCCGCCCGTTCCGGAGGTTCCAGCGTTGCCGCCCGCGCCGGCCGTCGCGCCGCCGCTCGCGCCTGCTGTCGCGCCGCCGTCGCCGCCGCGGCCCGCGCTGCTGCCGGCGGCGCCGCCCGCGCCCCCGCTACCGGCCCCTCCGCCCGTGCTGCCCGCGTGGCCGCCCGCGCCGGGTGCAAAAGAGCCGGCCTGGCCGTCGCGAACGTTGTTGCCGCCGCTCGAGGAGCAGCCCACGCCAGCAATCAGAACCAGCACGACCCACCACGCGAGACGTTTCATCGTGCGCGCCCAGAACGCAAGCACCGTGCCGGAACGTCGGCCGCCATTCCGGCGTCAGACCCCCGAGCCGCCTCAGAACTCTGAGACGCGCGGGGCACGCCGATCGCGTGGCACGTCCTCATCGATCGACCGGCGGGCGTCCCAGGCCCGCGCGCAGCCGCCGGTAGTCGGCGATGATCGTCGGATGATCGAACGCGACGTCGCCGGGCACCGCGTCCGCCGGGAAGACGCGCGCCTCCGCCGCGTCGTCGGCCCCGACGGGCCGCCCGCTCGCGCGGCCGATGAACACCGTGCTCAGTGTGTAAAGGCCGCGCGGATCGCGCTTCGGATCGGAGTAGACGCCGAGCAGCTCCGTCAGCTCGACGTCGAGGCCGGTCTCCTCCTTCGCCTCGCGCCGTGCGGCGTTCGCCGCGCTCTCGCCGGGATCGACGAAGCCGCCGGGAAGCGCCCAGCCGGGCGGCGGGTTGCGCCGCCGGATCAGCACGATCCCGCCGTCGGTCTCGATGATCACGTCGACGGTTGCGAGCGGCGTCTTCGGTGGCTCTCGCCCCATCCCCGGACAATACCAAGGCCGAGGTAGACGACGATCGCGACATTCAGCGCCAGCGCCACGACCCTGCCCGGCCCGGGCCGCCTGACCAGACCGAGCAGCTCGAAGGGGATGAACGATCCGGTCACGATCACCGTCATCCATTCGGCCCAGCGCTTCCGCAGGAGCAGGCCGACGCCCTCGACCGCGAACAGCGCCGCGTAGCCGAACGTCGCCATCGCCAGCTCGTGCCGCTCCTGGCCGCTCAGCGACGCCAGCCGCGCGACGATGCGGCGAACGATGTGATGCCCCTGGAGCGCGCCCGTCCAGGCCGCCGCGTCGGCCAGCGAGCTTCGGCCGGTGATACCTGACAACCAGACCACGCCCAGCGCAACCAGCAGCGCGGACTTCAACAACTTGAACGCGCCGATCGCCGCGACGAACCGTTCGCGGCGGCGGTGTGAGCCGAGCATCGGCGTCAGCCTGGACCCTTACGGACCGGGCCACAAGCGGCCGGATCAGCCGTTGGCTGACTTCCCGGATCCCTTCGCGTCGCCAGATCGACGGGACACCCCAACCGGAGAAGGACATGTCCGAACCTCACGAGGCGGTCGGGTCGCAGCGCCAGTCGCCGAACGCGCTGGAAGCGGAGGCGATCGCGACGCTCGGCTACATCTACGGCTACCCGCTGGTCCTGATGGATGCGACGCGCGCGACGATGGAGGCGCGCACGCCGCAGAACCAGTTCGACCACAAGCGGGCGTTCCCCGACGACACGTTCCGGGATGTGGTCAGGCCGAACGTCGACACGCTGTATTCGACGGCCTGGGTCGATTTGTCCCGCGAGCCGATCGTCCTGGCGTTGCCCGATCTCGGGCGGCGCTACTACACGATGCAGCTGATGGACGCGTGGACCAACGTCATCGCCGCGCCGGGGACGCGCACCACCGGCAACGGCAAGGCCGCGTTCGCCCTCATGGGACCGGGCTGGCGCGGCGAGCTGCCGACCAGCGTCGATCGCATCAAATCGCCGACCAACCGCGTCTGGATCATCGGGCGGACGTACACGGCGGGCGAGCGCGACTACGAGGCCGTGCACGCGCTTCAGCGGCAATACCAGCTGGTGCCGCTCGGCGCGTGGGGCAAGTCGTTCAGCCCGCCGCGCGGCGCGCCCGCCGATCCGGCGAGCGACCGGCCGCCCGAAGAACAGGTCGACAAGCTGGACGCGGGGACCTTCTTCGACCGGCTCGCGCGGTTGATGCAGGCGAATCCGCCCGCGCCGAACGACGAGCCGCTGATGAACCGGCTGGTGCGGCTCGGCATCGTTCCCGGCGAAAGATTCGAGCTCGCGCGCCTGCCCGCCACCGTCGTGGACGCCGTCGAGAGCGGCGTCGCGGCGGCGCGCGCGCGCCTGCGCGGAACGCAACTGGCGACGTTCGGCAAGACCGTGAACGGCTGGCAGATGTTGCCGGACGTCGGCCGCTACGGGACGAACTACGAGCTGCGGGCGGTGGTGGCGCTGCAGGGGCTGGGCGCCAACCTGCCGGAGGACGCCGTCTATCCCGCGACCGACGTGGACAGCGCGGGCCAGTCCCTGACGGGCGCGCATCGCTACCTGCTCCGGTTCCGGCCCGGCTCGCTGCCGCCCGTCAAGGCGTTCTGGTCGGTGACGATGTACGGCGCGGACAAGTTTCTCGTGGCGAACCCGATCGGCCGCTACGCGCTCGGCGATCGCGATCCGATGCGCGCGGAGCCCGACGGCACGCTGGACATGTACGTCCAGAACGACGATCCCGGCGCGGACCGGCGCGCGAACTGGCTCCCCGCGCCGGCCGGTCCGTTCAGCTTGACCATGCGCCTCTACTATCCGAAACCGCCCGTGCTCGACGGCAGCTGGGCGCCCCCGGCCGTCGTGCGCGTCTGATACGCCGCGCGCTCGCGCGATCGCGCCGCCCAGCAACACTTTGCTGCTTGCAACTATCGACCTGCCTCGCGAAGATGCGGGCCATGAACCCGTCCAAGTCCGAGGTGCTTACGCGGCTCGCGGCCGACAAGCCGCGCTTTCATCACATGGACGAGCAGGGCCGCGACCGCGTGCTGCGCGCCGGGCTACGCGCCCCCGCCGTCGGTGACTGCAGCTGGGGCGTCCCGCCGGAGGTGCTGCAGTGGATCGCCGATCACGTGACCGGCGAGATGACGACGCTCGAGACCGGCGCCGGATACACCACGGTGATGATGGCGGCGCGGGCCAAGCACCACTACTGCTGCACGATGTTCGATCTCGAGCGGGAGAAGCTCCGCGACTACCTGCGAAAGCTCGGGATCGCCGACGACAAGGTGACGTACGTGATCGGGCCCTCCGACCAGACGCTGCCCCGGCTGGACATCGGCAAGACCCTCGACTTCGCGTACATCGACGGCTGCCACGGATATCCGTTCCCGGCGCTCGACTGGCACTACGTCGACCAGCGCCTAAAGGTCGGCGGCATCGTCGGCATGGACAACGTCGAGTTGCGTCCCGTGCGCGAGCACTGCGACTTCCTCGAGGAGAACAAGAGCTATCGTCTGGTCGAGGCGCTGGACGTCGGCTACTTCATCCGCTTCTACGAAAAGCTGACCGACCAGCACCGCGAGTGGATCGACCAGCCGTACAGCATCGCCAAGAAGGACCCCTGCGACACCCGCCTGGTGACCGTCCTGAGGCGCCAGGCGACCCGGTTCATCAAGCCGCTGCTGTACTGACCTCCACTCCTTAGAAGTCGAGCTCCGCGGCGGTCGTGGGCGTGTCGCGGTTCGTTATGTCGAGAACCTGCAGGCTCTCGTCGGAGAAGGCCACGACGTCGTTCTGCACCGGGAACGCGCGCAAGACGAGCCCATTGTGCGGTGCAGAGCCGCGCAGGGTGAGGCTCGTCGGGTTCAGATCGATGAGCTGCGTGGCGCTCTGAGCCGGAGTGGTGGTCGTGCTCGTCGGGTCGACGTTCTGGAACGGGACCAGGATGAGGCCCAGCGTGTTCAAGACCAGGAACGCCTTCTTCAGATCGTCGCGGTTGGCGGCGATCGTGCTCTGCGCGCCGCCGAAGTCGACCTCCGAGAGCAGAGTGGGGTTGGCCGCGTCGCTCACGTCGAAGAGGGATACAGCGAGCTGCCCGCTGCCCTGGAAAGAGACGTAGCCCTGTCCCTGCCCGCAGGCGTTGCTCGTGCCCTGATCGGCGTGGCCGAGGCTGATGAGCTGACTGCCGTTGGGATAGAGGAAGTCGTTCACGCCCGGGACGGCGACGGAGCCGAGCTTGACGGGGTGGCCGGGCTCGGTGGTGTCGAGGACCACCACCGGATCGGGGCAGCCGCTGCCGGAGGTATTCGACGAGACGTAGACGCGCGGCCCGGCGAACGCCGTCGCGGTCACGTGATCGCCGCTGGTGAAGG